>Ga0193752_1003710_pt1 | contig 10373 bp, 10 predicted proteins | sample H1c1metaG_FD_144924 | JGI IMG/M metagenome (GOLD analysis project Ga0193752, IMG submission 144924) | Soil microbial communities from a riparian zone of the East river system, Colorado, United States - H1c1 | ecosystem: Environmental > Terrestrial > Soil > Riparian zone | place: USA: East River...
GTCGCGGCTGCCGGAGACACGCCCCCCGCGCCGGCAGCCGCGACGCCAGCCTGGCCGGCATTCCCGCCCCAGCCGCCGCTCCCCGCAGCAGCGACTCCGCCCGTTCCGCCGGAAATGCCCGCCAAACCGCCGGTGCCTCCAGCGATTATCGCGTCCGGCTTTGAGGATTCGGTGCTGCAGGAGGCGCAAAGCACGAGCACGATCAGCGCAGCCTTCGTCATTCGGAGTTAACGTGCGGCGTCGTGCGTGCCAGGCAGGCGACCTTGCGTAGAGCTCCTTGCGCTACCATCCGCCGCCCAATGACTCGGCAATCGATCCAGGACGACCTCATCTACGACTTGGGCTTGCACAAGGGCGAGGACACCGAGTTCTACTTGCGCAAGGGTTTCCGCGTGGTGAGCGTCGAGGCCAACCCAGCGCTTGCGGCGGCGTGCGCTCAGCGCTTTGCGGAGGACGTCGACGCTGGCCGACTCACCGTCGTGCCGAAGGCGATCAGCCGAACGCCCGGCGTGATCGACTTCTACGTCAACGACCACGTCAGCGAGTGGGGAACCGCCGATCCGACGTGGGCCGAGCGCAACGATAAGCGCGGTGCGACGAGCCAGAAGGTCCAGGTGCAGGCGGTTACGCTCGGCAACCTCATCGAGGAACACGGCATCCCGTATTACATGAAGATCGACATCGAGGGCTTCGACCGCCTGTGTCTCGAGCAGCTGCACGAAATCGGTGTGAAGCCGCGCTACGTGTCCGTGGAAAGCAGCGCGACCTCGATGTCGGAGACCTTTGGCTTGCTCGATCTTCTCGAGCGCATGGGCTTCACCCGCTTCAAGATCGTCCCGCAGCACGACATCCGCCAGCAGGTGTGCCCCAAGCCGGCGCGCGAAGGCAGCTACGTCGATTACGCGTTCGCCTCCGGATCGAGTGGGTTGTTCGGCAATGAGGTGCCCGGCGCGTGGTCGGACCTCGCCAGCATTCGAAAGAAGTACCGGCGCATCTATTTCGACTACGCCATGGTGGGCACGCACCACGGGATCCTGCGGCGCCTGCGACGCTGGCCGCTGCGCCCGATCCTGGACCGCGTCTTCCACTACGGACGCAGCTGGTACGACACCCACGCGACCTGGTGAGATCATCGGGCTTTGACCCGAAGCTGTGATCGGCGCGCACTCTCCACGTCATGAAGAATGCCGCGATGAGCGGGCGCACGGATGTCTTGATCGCGTCCGTTCCTTTCGGGTCATGGTTGGTGTTGCTCGGGCTCGTTGCCGCATGCGGCTCCGAAACGGCGACCACGGCGCTGCCGCCTTCCGTCGGCGAAGGCGGGATGGTTGGGCTACCGAACGGCGGCGCTGCCGGAGTGTCGCCCGCAGCAGGCAGCGGTGGGACCGGTGGCAGCGGTGAGCTCGGAGGCTCGGCGCTCATGCCGGCGGTCGACGCAGGCGTTATCCCGATGGGTGGCGTGGGTGGCGCACCGATCCTGGACGCAGCGGTGCGGCTGGACGCGAGCGACCCGATCGACGCCGTCGGCTTCGTGGGTGAGCACGGCGCGCTTCGCGTGAGCGGCAACCGGGTGGTCGACGCGCACGGCCAACCGATTCAGCTCCGCGGGATGAGCTTGTTCTGGAGCCAGTGGACCAACTTTTACGTCGCGCAGAACGTCGACGTGCTGGTGGATGATTGGAAGGCCACGGTGGTGCGAGCCGCGCTCGGCGTCGAGAACGACGGTGGCTACTTGGTCAATCAGCAAGTGAACGTCGACAAAGTGCGCGCCGTCGTCGATCAGGCGATCGCGCGAGGCGTCTACGTGATCATCGACTGGCACGACCACCACGCGCAGGACCACGCGGTGGAAGCGCGCTCGTTCTTCGAGCAGATGGCGCTTGCCTACGGCGAGCAGCCCCACGTGATCTTCGAGGTGTACAACGAGCCGATGGACGTCGCCTGGCCGGTGGTCAAGAGCTACGCAGAGGACATCATTCGAGCCATTCGCGACGCCGGCTCGGACAACCTGATTATCGTCGGCACGCCGACCTGGTCGCAGGACGTCGACGTGGCCGCTGCGGACCGCATCACCTCCGACGACAACGTCGCGTACACACTGCATTTTTATGCGGACACGCATATGCAGCTGCTGCGCAACAAGGCCACGACAGCGCTCAGCGCCGGCATCGCGCTGTTCGTCACGGAATGGGGTACGTGCAGCGCCGACGGAAACGGCTCCATCAACGAAGCACAAACCCAAGCCTGGCTAACCTTCCTGCGGGAGAACTCGATCGGCTGGGCGAACTGGGCGCTCAACGACAAAGACGAAGCCTGCTCGGCTATAGCCCCCAACGGCGGAGCCATGGGCCCCTGGCCCGACGATCGGCTCACCGCTTACGGTCGCCTCGTCAAACAAGCGATCCCGTAACGCCTGCCATCAAACTCGCCACAGTTGGAGCGCTTTCGAGCGCGGTGTAGGGTCGATGCATGTCGTCGTCCGAAAGCTCCCTGGCTCAGTCGAAGTTCGGCCCTCACTTCCACGCGTGCGCGTTCGTGAGGGCGCCAGAAGAAGAGCGATCGGTCATCGATCCGTTCCTCGCCGAGGGCATGCGCTTGGGCGAGAAAGCTTGTTACATCGTCGATCCCGCGCAGCGCGCCGACCACGAAGCTCGGTTGACCGCGTCGGCGCCGTCGGCGGACTTGCTCGATGTGACGACGTGGAGCGACGCCCACCTCAAAGGCGGCACGTTCGATCCAGACCGCATGTCGGCGGACTTGGACGTCATGATGCGCGACCACGCCGCAACCGGCCGGCCGCCGATGCGCATCGTCGGTCAGATGGGCTGGGTGTTCTCGTCACCGCCCGGCATCGAGCAGCTCGTCGCGTACGAAGCGAGCGTCAATGAGGTCCTGAACCGCGGCAAGACGCCGACGGTATGCGTCTACGACGTCCGGCGCTTGAGCGGATCGATGATGATGGATCTGCTGCGCGCGCATCCGCTCACGGTGATGAACGGTGTGTTGCATGAGAACCCGTTCTACACGCCCGCAGCGCAGTTGCTGCAAGAGCTGCAGCGGCGCAGCGCTACGGCGTGAGGATGGCGTAAGGATGTCCGAGCCGCCCTCACCTGATCCCGACGGCGGTGTTGGGTCGCTACAGCGCTGCATTCGCGATCTCGCGGCGCTCAACGCTCTGCCGTCGATGTGCGTCGGGTGCAACCCGGACGAGGTGCTCGAAATCGTCCTCGACGCGTTGCCGACGGTGCTCGGCTGCGAGCTGATTCGAGTGCGACTGCCCGGCTCGCCTCCCCAAGAGCACGCCATATTGCACGGCCGGCGGCTTTCGACCGAGGAGCTAGCCCAGATCCACGTCGCGGCGACGGCTCCGGCCGGCGTCTGCGACGTCGTCGTTCCCGGAGCGCTCAAGCTTCACTGTCTCGAGGTAACGCTGCCGATGTCGGGCGCCCCAGGCGAGCTGCTCGCGGGCCGTCGCACGCCCATCGATGCCGACACCGATCGCGTGCTCGTACGTTGCGCGGCAAACCTCGCCGGCGCGACGCTCGATGCTGCGCGCGTGCTCGAGCTCGCTCGGTACAAGGACGAGTTTCTGGCGATCCTCGGCCATGAGCTGCGCAATCCGCTCGCGCCGATCGTCACGGCCGTCGAGCTGCTCGCGCGAGAGCCGTCGGTGGCTCGCGAACGGCAGGTGATCGATCGTCAGGCGCGCCACTTGGTCCGGCTGGTCGACGACCTGCTCGACATCTCGCGGGTCACGCGCGGTCACGTCGAGCTGCAGAGCGAGCAGGTGCTGCTCGACTCGGTGCTCGAGCGGGCGGTGGAGATCGCTTCGCCACTCATCGCGCGGCAGGGCCACGCGCTCAGTGTCGCGCGCTGCGAAGGAATCGTGATGCGAGGGGACCCGGTGCGGCTCGCTCAGGTGTTCGGGAATCTGTTGACGAACGCCGCCAAGTTCACGCCGCCGCATGGAGTGATCGAAATGTCGGTCGACCGCGCGCCCGACCGGGTGCGGGTAACGGTGCGCGACAATGGGCGCGGCATCGCCCGCGATCAGCTCGCGCGCATCTTCGAGCCGTTCGTGCAGGTCGACCGCGCGCGCGACGCGCTGCGCGGCGGCCTCGGCTTGGGCTTGGCAATCGTCGACAACCTCGTGCGACAGCACGGCGGCGCGATCACTGCGCACAGCGACGGGCCAGGCCTCGGCGCGGCCTTCACGGTCGAGCTGCCCACGATCGCATCGACTCAGGAGATCAAGCCGCCGGTGGCGCGGACCAGCGCGGCAAACCGCGCGGGCGTGCGAGTCCTGATCGTCGACGACAATTCAGACATCGCGGAGCTTTTGTCGGCGGCGCTCGAGCTCGAGGGGTTCGAGACCGCCATCGAGCTCGACGGTCGCTCGGCCCTCGCGCGCTGGCGTCACTTCGTACCGCAAGCCGCGGTGCTCGACGTCGGCTTGCCCGACCTCGACGGCTACGAGCTCGCGCGGACGCTGCGCGCGGAGCACGGCCGCCGTCCGATGTTGATCGCAGCGACGGGCTACGGGCAGCCCACGGACCGCTTGCGTGCAGCCGATGCTGGCTTCGATTGCCACTTCGTCAAACCGGTGAGCGTGCGAGACATCGTGCAGGTCATCGATCAGCGAATCATCGAATCACGCGCTTAGTGTGAAGCGCTCGCGGACCAGCTCGATGAAAGCCGCCGCCGCCGGCGATAGCAGCCGCGCGGTGGGATAGACCGCATGGACCGGCATCGCTGCGGATCCCCAGTCGGGCAGCACGTGGCGCAGGCGCTTGCCGCGAATGTCTTCGGCACAGACGAACTCGGGCATCAACGCGATGCCGACACCGGCGAGCGCGGCGCGGCGCAAGATCTCGGGATCGTTGAGCGTAAGCCGCGGCACCACGCGCACCTCGGCGCGCTTGCCGTTCGACTCGAGCGTCCACACGTTCGGCGCGGTGCCGGCGCCGAACACGAGGCATGCGTGTTTCGCGAGCTCGGCGGGCGTGCGCGGCGTGCCGTGTCCCTTGCAATACTCGGGCGCGGCGATCAGCACGCGCTTGATCGAGCCGAGGGTGCGCGCGGTGAGCGACGAGTCTGCCAAGCGCCCGGCACGGATCGCGATGTCGAAGCGCTCATCGACCAGGTCCACGGTTCGATCGGTGCAGCTCAGCTCGAGCCTCACCTCTTCGTGCTTCTGCAGGTATTCGGCGACGATCGGACCGAGCATGCCGAACGAGAGCGGCGCGGTGACCCGCAGGAGCCCGCGCGGCGCGGCTTGCATGCGCCCGACCGCCTGCGCTGCTTCATCCACTTCGGCGACGATGCGCACCGCGTGCTCGTAGAAGATGCGCCCGACATCCGTCAGGCCGAGCTTGCGGGTCGTGCGCTGGAGCAGGCGCGCACCGACGTGCGTTTCGAGCTCCGAGATCTTGCGGCTGACCGTCGACTTCGGCATCGCGAGCTGGCGAGCAGCGCCGCTGAAGCTGCCGCTGTCGATCACGCGCAAGAAGACGTTGATTCCGCTGAAATCCATTGTTGCTGGTTATGGCACAGTGTTGCCCGAAAGCGTGGTCTTCCGCGAATGGTGGAACAGTCACATGGTGCTCTCGAGGAGAAAGCACATGACTACTTGGAACATCGACACCAGCCATTCGGGCGCTCACTTCACGGTTCGGCACATGGTCGTATCGAAGGTACGCGGTGCGTTCGAGCGCTGGCAGGGCACGCTGCAGTTCGACGAGCAGGATCCCGAGGCCTCGAAGGTCTCGGTGCAAATCGAGGCGGCGAGCATCAATACCCGTGAGCCGAAGCGCGACGACCACCTGCGGTCGGCCGACTTCTTCGACGTCGCTCAGTACCCGACGCTCAGCTTCGAGAGCACCAAGGTCGAGAAGCGCGAAGGTAATACGTATCGCGTGACGGGCGACCTCACGATCCACGGCGTCACGAACCAGGTCGTGCTCGATGCCGACTACCTCGGCGCGGGTAAGGACCCGTGGGGCAACGATCGAGTCGGCTTCGAAGCGAGCACTTCGATCAACCGCAAGGACTTCGGGCTGACCTGGAACCAGGCGCTCGAAGCGGGCGGCGTGCTCGTCGGCGACAAGATCGAGATCTCGCTCGATGTCGAAGCGGTTAAGGCGCAGGCGACTTCACAAGCGGCGTGAGCACGATAACTTTCAATCAAAGGAGCGGCTCCGATGTTGACGATCCGTAAAGCAAACGAACGCGGCCATGCAGACCACGGCTGGCTCGACTCGCACCACACGTTCTCGTTCGCGGACTACTACGATCCCGAGCACATGGGGTTCGGCCCGCTGCGCGTGATCAACGACGACACGGTGGCCGGCGGCGGCGGCTTCCCGCCGCACGGTCATCGCGACATGGAGATCATCTCGTATGTCATCGAGGGCGCGCTCGCGCACAAGGACAGCATGGGCAACGGCTCGGTGATCAAGCCCGGCGACGTGCAGCGCATGAGCGCAGGACCGGGCGTCCGGCACTCCGAGTACAACGCTTCGAAGACCGATCCCGTGCACTTCCTCCAGATCTGGATTCAGCCGAAGGCGGCCGGTTTGCCGGCTGGCTACGAACAGAAGTTCTTCGGCGTCGAGGACAAGCGTGGCGTGCTGCGGCTCGTCGCGTCGCCGGATGGCGCGGAGGGCTCGGTGCGAATCCAGCAGGACGTACGGATCTACGCGAGCGTGATCGCAGGCGAGCAAGCGGTGCAGCACACGATCACGAGCGGGCGAAAGGGCTGGCTGCACGTCGTGACGGGCGCGGTGAGCGTGAACGGGCGTGCGCTCGGCGCGGGCGACGGGGTCGCGATCGAAGGAGAAGAGACACTCGCGGTGAAGGCCGATTCGCAGGGTGAGATCCTGCTGTTCGACATGACGCCGTGAACGTCCCCGTGCGAGCTGCCGCTTGCGCGTCAAATCGCCACGAAAAAGTGCATCGTCAGCGGCAGCATTTCATGGCAAACGCGTTTTCAGGGACATCGACCATGAACGCGAAAAACACGATCTGCCTTTGGTTCAACAAAGATGCGCTGGACGCCGCGAAGTTCTACGCCGCGACGTTTCCTAACAGTGAGGTCACCGCGGTGCGCAAAGCGCCCGGTGACTTTCCTGACGGCAAAGCTGGTGAGGTGCTCACCGTTGAATTCACGGTGTTCGGCACGCCGTGCCTCGGCCTCAACGGCGGTCCGGCGTTCAAGCACAACGAAGCGTTCTCGTTCCAGATCGCTACCGACGATCAAGCGGAGACCGACCGCTATTGGAACGCGATCGTCGGCAACGGCGGTGCGGAGAGCGAGTGCGGCTGGTGCAAGGACCGCTGGGGCATCTCGTGGCAGATCACACCGCGCGTATTGAGCGACGCGATGGCCACCGGCGGCGCCGAGGCCAAGCGCGCTTTCGACGCGATGATGCAGATGAAAAAGCTCGACGTAGCGGCGATCGAGAAGGCTCGGCGCGGCTGACCTCTTCGCCTAACTGAGCGTATCGTTCGCGGCATTCTGGCGCCGCTTATTCTCGTACATAGCGGCGTCGGCGCGCTCCAGCACCGCCTCGAATGACTCGGTCGGCTCGGCGATCGCGAGGCCCATCGATAACCCAACTCGGATCGGGCCGCGGTCGCCCGTGTCGATGGAGATCGGAGAGATGCGACGAACGCGCTGCATCAGCGCCATGCAATCTTCGCTGCGCACGTCGCACAGCACGATCGCGAATTCGTCGCCGCCGATGCGGCCGATGCGGTCGGTCGTACGCAGAGTGTCCTGCAGCGCGCGCGAGACTTCGCACAGCGCGGTGTCGCCCATCGCGTGACCCAATGAGTCGTTGATCCGTTTGAAGCTGTTGAGATCGATCATCATCACCGCGATCGCGCGCCCTTCGTCGCGCGTCCGCTCGGCCTCGCGCGAGAAGAAATTACCGAGCCCGCGTCGGTTCAGCACATTGGTGAGAGAGTCGATCATGCTCTGGCGCGCCACTTCCTGTTGCCGATCCGCGCGCGCGAGCTGCCGGCGCACGCGTGCGAGCAGCTCATCGGAGTGCACGGGCTTGGCGAGAAAGTCATCCGCACCGAGGTCGAGGCCCGCGACCCGCTTTTCGATATCGGCGTGCCCCGACACCACGATCACCGGGACGTCGGCGAGCGCCGGCAGCTCGCGAAACTGCTGCAGTAGGTCCAGCCCTGAAAGCACCGGCATCGCAAGATCGGTGATCACGAGGTCCGGCGGTTGCCGTTTCGCTTCACGCAACGCCGTCTCGCCGTTGTCGGCCGTGCGCACGGCGTAGCCATGATTTTCGAGCAACCACGCGAGCGCTTCTCGCGCGTCTGCGTTGTCCTCGATCAACAAGATGTCGCGCGGCATACGCTCCCCCGGAATCGCTAGATCGTAGTGCGCGATGCAAATCTAGAACCACGGCCGATCCAAGCGGTGGGCGCAGGCCTACCCAGGCTAGCGATCAGGTGCCAAATGCCGCATGAGAGGCACACCTGCACTGGACATGGATCGTGATGCGTTTAGCGATCTGGGCCGCGGGACAGCTCGATCTCGGCGGTGACGACAGCGATCCCACCGCCCTTGGGTGCAGGAAACGACCAACGCCGCACCGCTTGGGCGACGCACATGTCGAGCTTCTCGATGCCCGAGTCCGAGCGTTCGACCGAAGCAAGCTGCACCGCGCCGGCCGGTGACACGACAAACTTGATCGCGATCTTCGTGTTCCCGGCGAGGGTCTGCTCGTAGCAGAAGCGCAGCTCGTTGCTGTGCCGTTCGACGATCTTCCGCACGTCCTTGACGGGCAGCGCGCCGCGTACGTCGACCGCGCCGAGCGTGATCTTAGGAGGACCGCGCGGCGTTTGAGGCGGCTCGAGCTCTGCTGCCGGCACGACCGGCACAGCCGGCGGCTCCGGTACGGGCGTCGGCGATGTCGATTGTGGAGGCGCTACGGGCCGAGCGCCTTCGCTCGTCGTAAGCTGCTCGGCCTTTTGCGCGATACTGCGATCGAGCTCATCCAAGAAGCTACACCCGCTCGCGCCCAAGAGCAGCACGTAGGTTTGCACGACTATTCGCATCAGTTCCTTGGAGGTCACCCCGCGCACCGTAGCCGAACCTGGCGATGGTTGGGCACGCGACGCGGGCGTATCGTCCGCCGGTGACCAGGCTGGCACGCGCACTCGGGCCGTCCGCCGCGCTCTGTTGGGCGTTGGGCGCGGTCTACGTCGTGCTGGTCTATCGCACGGCGTGGCTCAGCGACGACGCGTTCATCACGCTGCGCACCGTCTCGAATCTGCTCGACGGCTACGGGCTGCGCTGGAACGTCGCGGAGCGCGTGCAGACCTTTACGCATCCATTGTGGATGCTCTGGTTGACCGTCGCGCACGCGATCAGCGGCGAGCCGTTCTACTCGACGCTGTACTTGTCATGGCTCGTGTCGTGCGCAGCGGTCGCCGTGCTGTTCCTCGGCACGCGCGGCGGAGCACTGGAGCGCGCGCTCGCGCTCGGGCTCCTGATCTTCTCCAAGGCGTTCGTCGAATACTCGAGCTCCGGGCTCGAGAACCCGCTGACGCACTTGTGGCTCGCGTGCTTCGTGGTCGCGTACCTGCGTCGCGAGCCGCGTCGTAGTCTCATACCGATCAGCGCGATCCTCGGGCTCGCTATTCTTACGCGGCTCGACACCGGGCTCCTCTATGCACCGGCTTGGCTGTTCTGCTTGCGCGATCGGTCGTGGCGCGAGCGCGCCGGCGCCGCGTTCGTCGCGGGGCTACCGATCGTAGGGTGGCTCGCGTTCAGCCTCGTCTACTATGGCTTTCTCTGGCCCAACACCGCGTACGCGAAGCTCGGTGTCGGTGAGATCGCGGGCTTGCATCGGCTGACCGAGGCGCTCGGCTACTTCGTGAGCTCGCTGTACAACGATCCGCTCACGCTCGGCGGCTGGCTTGCGATCGCGGTGCTGATGCTGCGGCGTCGCGACGCAGCGCGCAGCGCGCTGATCGCGGGCAGCGCGCTCTCGCTCGGCTACGTGGTCGCGATCGGCGGCGACTTCATGAGCGGCCGTTTCTTCTCGGCGCCATTCTTCATGGCTGTCGCGTGCCTTGCGAGCAGCGAGGCGCTGAGCTCAGCGCGCGCTCGTTACGGGTCGCTGGCGCTGGCGGCCGTGCTGATCCTCTTGGGCGGTCGGCCGACGCTGCTCACGGGCGCCGACTACGGCGTGTTCCGGGAGATCGACGCCGTGAACGTCTTCGGCGTGCACGACGCGCGCGCCGAGTTCTTTCGGCACACGAGCTTGATCAACTCGGACGTGATGAGCCCGGCGCGCCACGATCATCCGTGGACGGGCGCCGGTCACAGGTTGCGCGAGACGGTC
>Ga0193752_1003712_pt1 | contig 10369 bp, 11 predicted proteins | sample H1c1metaG_FD_144924 | JGI IMG/M metagenome (GOLD analysis project Ga0193752, IMG submission 144924) | Soil microbial communities from a riparian zone of the East river system, Colorado, United States - H1c1 | ecosystem: Environmental > Terrestrial > Soil > Riparian zone | place: USA: East River...
GTAGTGCCGCGCCATTGCGGGATCCGGCCGAGCATCGTCAACGTCTGGCGGTAGAGGTCTTCCTGGTACTCCTCGCTGAAACGCGTCAGCCGGTCGCCGTGTTTGCCCTGCAGCGCATCGGCGCCGAACTCGCTGATCACCACCGGCTTGTCGTAGCCGAAAGTCCAGCGGATGTCCGGCAGCTTGTCGGGCAGGCCGTCGTACCAGCCGATGTACTGGTTGAAACTCAGCAGGTCGGTGTAGGCCCCGAACGGATCGTCGACGATGCGGTGATTGGCATCCGCGGGATCGGCGTGGACTTCCATCGCGGCGGACACCAGCCGTGAGTCATCGAGCGCGCGCGCGCTGTCGACCAGCGACTTCAGGAACCGGGTGCGCGGTTCGCTGACCGGCGTTTCGTTCGCGACCGACCAGACGATGACGCTGGCGCGGTTGCGATCCCGCGTGACGAGCTCGGTGAGCTGGTTCGTGGCATTGGCGAGTGTCTCCGGGTTCTGCCACTGGATCGTCCAGTACACCGGGACCTCCTCCCACAACATGAGACCCATCTCGTCGGCGACGCGCGCCATGTATTCGTTGTGCGGGTAGTGCGCGAGGCGCACGAAATTGCAACCCAGCTCCTTCGCCCAGCCCAGCAACTGGCGCGCGTCGTCCACCGAATACGCGCGCCCGCCGCGCAGCGGATTCTCCTCGTGCAGCGAAATTCCACGCAGGAACACCGGCTTGCCATTCAAGAGGATGTCGGCGCCGCGCACCGCGACGCTTCGAAACCCGATGTGATCGGTCACGGCGTCGCCGCCACCCAAGATCGCGATGCGCACCTCGTACAGACGTGGCTGTTCGGGCGACCAGAGCTTGAGGCCGCGCGCCGGCAGATCGAAGGTCACCAGGCCATCGGAGCCGGTCAGCGACCGGGCCTCTATGCCAGCCGCGGGGATGGAGAGCTCGACGCCGATGCGTTGCTGCGCGCCGTCGAGTTGCACGCTGGCCTGTATGCGGTCCGTCGAGCCCTTCTTCAGATGAACCTGATAGTCGCGGATCAGCAGCGCGGATGTTTCCACCAGCGTGACGTCACGCGTGATGCCGCCGTAATTCCACCAGTCCGTGTTGACCGTCGGCACCGCATCCGCGTGGCGCACATTGTCGACCTTGACCACGAGCGAGTTGCCGGCCGCCTTGAGTCTGCCTGTGACCTCGAATTCGAACGGCGTGAAGCCGCCGACGTGGCGGCCGAGCTTGGCGCCGTTCAGGTAGACGTCCGCCTGGTAGTTAGCGCCGCCGAAGTGCAGGAACTGCCGCGACGCGGCCTTCGCGGCGTAGTCGAAGGTGGTGCGATACCAGACGGTGCCTTCGTACCAGAACAGCTTGTCGTCCTGCGAATTCCAGTCGCCGGGGACCATCAACGTCGGGCTGGAATCGAAATCGTATTCGACCAGCTCGCTGCGGTCGGCCGGCTTGTGATCGAGGAAGTAGCCGCCGGTCGGCTTCGGCACGGCGTCGAAGGCGTCGCGCCGATAGTTATAGAAGCCGTTCTCGTACGGATCGACGATCACGTGCCACTTGCCGTTCAGCGTGAGCCCGGCGCGGGCGTTGATGTTCTGCAGCGCGGGCGCGGCGACCGCGGCGGTGGCGAGCAATGTGATGCAGGCGGCGATGGCGGTTTTCATGCCGCCGAGTGTAGCCAAGTTTTGCGCGCAGTTCGTTCCCGGCTCGATCAGCGCTTGCGGCTGACCTCGATGCCATTGCCGATATCGAGCAGCACCGAATCCATGTCGCCGGCTTTCCGCACCCGGGCGCGATAGGCCTCGGCCTGCGGCCGCACCACCTCCGGCAGCAGCATGTTGTCCGCGATGATGACCCCGCCGGGCGCGAGTTTGGGATGGACCAGCTCGAAGCACGGTAGATAGAGGTCCTTCCACACGTCGAGCAGCACGAAGTCGAACGGCCCGGTCAGCGTCTGCAACGTGTCGAGGCAGTCGCCGGCGTGGAATTCGACCCGGGTCGAGAGGCCGGCGCGCGTGAGCGCCTGGCGAGCCTGTTCGATCTTGAAGTCCTTGAGCTCGAGCGAGGTCACCTTGCCGCCGGTGGCGCGGGCGGCCGCGGCCAGCCAGACGGTGGAATAGCCGTACGAGGTGCCGAGCTCGAGGATGCGGCGCGACTGCGCGCCCGTGGAAAGTAGATAGAGCAGCATGCCGACATCGCGGCCCACCGACAGCAGCAGTTCGTCGAGATTGGTGCCGGGCGTGATGGTGCGCCGCTGTTCTTCCTCGGCGCGGCGTTCGAAATCGGCGAGTACGCGTTCAATGACAGGATCGACGAGCGACATTGTTCACCACGTCCGGGCCCGCAGGCCGGTCTTTCTTCGAGTGTTGTGCGCGCGCCTGCGCGCGCGGCGAAATAGTGCCCGGTTGCGAAACCGTTGGCGAGTCCCCGCGACCCTTAAGTTCCGAACCGCAGCACGCATGCCGGCTTGCTAGGCGACTCGAACGAATGTGCGTGCGCTGCGCCGGGGTTTGTATCATCGGCCGCGCCGGCAGTGTCGGCCGGCGCTGGCATTTGCGGCGGGCGCGTGGTATCGGCGCGCCGCAGGAAAGGTCCGACAACTGCGCGCGCCGGATCGCAAGACGGACGACGCGCCGCGTTCCGTCATGCGCGGCCGGCGCGCCCGCCCGGGCAGCCTCAGCCGTTGCGTTGCCGCACGTTCGCACGCACTATCCTGCGTCCGGCGGAACGGCCGGCAGGTGTTGCGGAACCTGCGGGGGCGAGAGCGGCACGGCGGTTTAGCCGGCCTGCGACGGCCACGGCTGCGGTCCCGTTCGCCCGGATGCGTCATGCCAGCCCCAACCGGCGCATGCGCCAGTATTCGAAACCAAGGAACCATCATGCGCAAGTACCTGTCCGCTCGAGTAGTTAGTTTCGGCTGCGCCGCGATGATCGCGGGCGTGGCCCTGGCGGCCGACGATGGCATCAAGCTGCCGGCCGGTTTTTCCGCCACAGTGGTCCAGGAAGGTCTCGGCACGGGCCGCCATCTCGCGGTTGCCGCCAACGGCGATATCTATCTCGCCGGCCGCAAGGGCCTGACGGCCATGCGCGTCGACAAGTCCGGCAAGGCCGTCGAGGCCACGCCCTTCGGCGACGTGCAGGGAACCGAAGTGCGCATCTTCGGCGACTGGCTGTATGCCTCCGACGACGTCGGTGTGTATCGCTTCCCGCTCAAGAAAGGCGAGCTCGTGCCGAGCGGCGCACGAGAAGTCGTCGTCGCGGAATTCCCGAAGGAGCGTCAGCATTCGGACAAGACCTTCGCGCTGGATCCGAAAGGCACGCTCTACGTGAACGTCGGCGCGCCGTCCAACTCCTGCCAGGAGAAGGACCGGCAGGAAGGTTCGCAGGGCCGGAATCCCTGCCCGATCCTCGAGAAATACGGCGGCGTCTGGGTGTTCGACGGTACGAAGCTCAACCAGACGCCGGCGAACGGCCGGCGGTTCGCCACCGGCATGCGCAACGCGGTGGCCATCGAGTACAACGCGGGCCAGAAGGCGTTGTATGCGGTGATTCACGGCCGCGATTCCATCGACACCCTGTTTCCGTCGCTTTACAACGCGCAGGACAACGCGACGCGGCAGGCCGAGGAATTCCACCAGATCGTCGACGGCGGCAATTACGGCTGGCCGTACACGTTCTTCGACACGAAACTGGGCCATCGCGTGGTCGCTCCCGAATACGGCGGCGATGCGAAGAAGGTGCCGGAAGCCGGCAAGTACCCCGATCCGCTGGTCGCCTATCCCGCGCATTGGGCGCCGAACGACCTGCTGTTCTATGCCGGCAAGAATTTCCCGGCGAAGTACCAGGACGGCGCGTTCATCGCCTTCCACGGCAGCTGGAACCGCGCGCCCGAACCGCAGGCCGGCTACAAGGTGGTGTTCCAGCCCCTGAAGGGCGGCAAGCCCAGCGGCGCGTACGAAGTCTTCGCCGACGGTTTCGCCGGTGACATGCCGGACAACAGCCCTAACAACGCGCGTTACCGCCCGGTTGGCCTCGCGGTCGGACCGGACGGTTCGCTGTATGTTTCCGATTCGCAGAAGGGCCGCGTCTGGCGCATCTCGTACCAGAAGTGAGGCGCAGACGAGTGCGCATCGCGGCGGCGCTGCTGGGGGCGGTCGCGGTTGCGTCCTGCGCGGGCGTGATGGATACGGCACTGGTCGGCGCGGCGCCAGCACCGGCGCCGGCACCGGCACCGGTGGTTTCGCGGCCCTTGGGGCAGCAGCTCTATGGCCGTCACTGCCTGAGTTGCCACCAGGCCGACGGCGGCGGCGTGCCCAACATGCAGCCGGCCATCAGGGGCGGCACCTGGGTGCAAGGCGATTCACGCGCGCTCGCGCTGTTCGTGATGACGGGCGGATTCGATTCCGCGTCGCGCAAGGACAGCGATGTGGGCAACGTGATGCCGCCGTTCCGTCAGCTCCCGGACGCGGAGCTCGCGCAGATCCTGACCTTCATTCGCGCAAAATTCGGCAACGGCGCCTCAGCGGTCGATGCGGCGCAAGTCGCCGAAGCGCGCGCGTCGTTGCCCTGACGCCCCATGCCTTCATGGCGATGGCGTGCGCTCAGCTCGCCGGCAATGCCGTGATCTGCACGCTGACGATCTTCCACACCCCGCCCTTGCGCACGTAGATGTCGATGTAGCGGTAGTTGGACGTGAACGGCTGGCCCTCGTAGCTGCCGGTCATGTGCGACCGGCCCGACAGCAGCGCCGTATCGCCGTACAGCCGGACCTCGAAATCCTCGACGGTGTACGGGTCGATGGTCAGCTTCGGATCGAGGATCCCGTCGACGAAGGACTGCTTGCCTTCGATGTTGCCGCGGCGGTCGATGATCCGGAAATCCTCGGCCATGTTGCCGGCGATCGCGGCCGCGTCCTTCGCGACGATGACCTTGTCCCAGTGGTCCGACAGTTGCTTGAGATGCGCGACGACGTCCGCGGCCTTGTCGGCCGCGATGACGTGCGCGGCACACGCCATGAGCAGGGCGGCGAAAACGATTCGTGTCTTGATCATGGGTTCGCGCCTCATTTCACGTGATACAGGTGCACATAACGATCGGTCTTGCCCTTGACCGCGGGATCGAAAACCATCTTGTCGAGCTGGTCGTCCTTGTTGCGCAGGCCGTCGTACGCCTTCTCGAACACGAAGCCGTGCGAGGTGAGGCTCTTCTTCGACCAGTCCTCGTTCAGGCGGTGCAGCTTGCCGGCGGCTTCGGCGCCGCTGCCGGGCGCGGCGTTGTGATCGATGATCAGTAGTTTGCCGCCCGGCTTGAGCATGCGCTTGATACCCTCGATGAACGCATCGGTGTTGATCGCCGGCCAGCCTTCTTTTTCGTCGACCCAGTACACGTCGTGATACGACATGACGATGACCGTGAGGTCGACGCTCTTCGGCGCGATCTGCATGTAGCTCGCCTCGACCAGCCGGCGCTCGACGTTCTTGAGCCGTCCTTCGGTGAAACGCGCCTTGATGTCGTCCCTGGCAAACCCCGCGTAGGGCACGTTGTTGATGGCGAGCACCTTGCCGCCGTCACCGACCACGCCGGCTAACAACTCGCTGTAGTAGCCGCCCGCCGCGAAGATGTCCGCGACGACCATGCCGGGCTTCACGCCGGCGAACGCCAGGATCTCGGCGGGTTTTTCACGCGCGTCGCGTTCGCGGTCGGCGGCAGTGCGTTCGGGATTCGCGATCGATTTCTCGATCTGGGACGGATCGGCCGCGGCGGCGGGTACGGCCAGGGCCAACAGGGCGAGCGAAATCAGCAAGACGGAAGCCGGTGTTTTCATGGGGTTCTCCTTGCGCGCATTATGCGAAGGCCGGCAGCGGCAAAGGAACCAGATTTGGCGCGCCGGCTACTCATCCTGGCGAGCCGTGAACCTCTTTGGGAGCTTCCATGCGTACTTCGATCAAGATCCTCGTGACCAGCCTGATGTTCTGCACCGCCTGTACCGCCTTCGGGGCAGGTGGCGGCGAGATGTCGCCGCGAACCCTGGGCGCCGACCCGAACAACGCCAGGACCCTGACGCCGGAACAGAAGGCGCGGATCCAGTACAACTACGGCGTCAATGCAGTCGAGAAGGCCGATCACATCAGCGCTGATGCGGCGCGACAAACCGACGCGAAGAAAAAGGCGAAACTCGCGGACAAGGCGAAGAGCGCGTATGCCGCGGCGTTGCAAAAGTTTCTGAAAGCCAACGAGTTGTATAGCGGGATGCACGAAGCCTGGAACTACGTGGGGTACACCAGCCGCAAGCTCGGCAAGTACCAGGACGCATTGCTCGCGTATGACCGCGCGTTGTCGCTCAAGCCCGGATATCCGGAGGCGATCGAATACCGCGCGCATGCCTTTCTCGGGCTCGACCGCCTGAGCGAAGCGAAGGAAGCGTATCTCACGTTGTACGCCGGCAATCGCAAGCTGGCCGCGCAGTTGCTCACCGCCATGCAGGCCTGGGTGGGCGAACACCGCAGCAACGCGGCCGGCATCGACGGCGCGATGCTCGAGTCGTTCGCGTCCTGGGTCAACGAGCGCAGCACGATCGCGGGCCAGACCGCAGGTCTCACGCGCGAGGGCGCGTCCGCCGCCTGGTAGGCAGAGCGTGAGCTTCCGCCGCATGCGCGCATTGCCGCGTAGCGCCGCCGCCATCCTGTGCGCGGTGCTGCTGGCGTTTTCGCGGGCGCAGGCCGGAAACGACTACGAGTGGAAACTGCCGCGCGGTTTTCCCGAGCCCGCGGTGCCGGCGGACAATCCCATGAACGCTGCGAAAGTGGCGCTCGGCCGCCGGCTGTTCGCGGACCCGCGCCTGTCGCGCACGGGCGAGTACTCCTGCCAGAGTTGCCACGCGCCTGAGCGGGCATTCACCGATGGACTGCCGCGCTCGCGCGGCGCGACCGGAGAAACGCTGCCGCTCAACGCGCCGACGCTGCTGAACGCCGCCTACAACGCCTCCCTGGGTTGGAGCGATGCGCGCGTGCGGACCTTCGAGCAGCAGATGCGCGGGCCGCTGTTCAACGAACATCCGGTCGAGCTCGGCCTGGCCGGGCGCGAGCAGGCGCTCGAGCGCACCTTGTCTGGCGATGCCGCGCTGGTGGACGCCTTTGGCGCCGCGTTTCCAGGCGAATCCCGGCCGCTCACGATCGACAACACGATCCGCGCCGTCGCGGCGTACCTGCGCACGTTGCTGTCGGCATCGTCGCCGTTCGATCGCTACGTGTTCGCGGGCGATCATGCCGCGCTCGACGCGGCGCAGAAGCGCGGCATGGAGCTGTTCTTCTCCGCCCGCAGCGGTTGTTCGGCCTGCCACGCGGGCATCAATTTCGCCAATGCCTGGATCGACAGCGAACACACCTCGGCCACGCCGGTGTTCGCCGACACCGGCACCGGGCAGTTCGTGCGCGTGCCGACGTTGCGCAACCTCGGCGCTACCGCGCCGTACATGCACGACGGCCGCTTCGCCACGCTCGACGCGGTGCTCGATCATTACGAGAAGCTCGCCGTGGATCCGGGCGCCGATGCGCGTCTGCGGCGCGCGCAACTAACTACCGACGAACGGCACGAGCTCGCAGAATTCCTCCTTTCCCTTAACGACGCTAAGTAGAAGACACCCGACATAATGTCCGCGAACGGGCGTATCCTTGCGCTCCAGCATGAACTCAGGACAATCCGTCGCCCGCCATTTCCTGCTGGCTCACCACGGCGCGCAACCCGGCGCCGCGCAGGACCTGGTGCAGGAGCTGTCGGTTAAGGTCACCCGGCCCGCGCCCGATCACCTGGCGCTCCACTACCGCCTGGTCGGCGACCTGGCTTCGCTGCGGCTGGCGGAACCGCGGCCCCCGCTGCGCTCCGACGGGCTGTGGCGCCACAGCTGTTTCGAAGCTTTCATCGGTCATGCCGGGTCAGGTGACTACTGGGAATACAACTTTTCCCCATCGGGCGCCTGGGCCGCCTATCACTTCACCGGCTATCGAGAAGGCATGGCGCCGTTGATGAAAGGCACGGCGCCGCAGATCACGCAGAAGATCGGCAGCGAATCGTGCGAAGTGTTCGCGACGCTCGATCTGTCCTGGCTCGCGAAGTCTTCGGCCGGGGTCGGGTTGCGCCTTGGCCTCGCGGCCGTGATCGAAGACCGGGCGCGGGTGCAAGGCGCAACCGCGCTCAAACACCCTTCCGAGAAACCGGATTTCCATCATGCAGACAGCTTCGTGGTCGCGCTCGACTGAGAGACGGAGCGCCGCGCAGGTTAAGCTAGGCCCGTGATCCAGTTCGGAATCGATCGACTGATAAGCGACCGCAAACTGCTCGGCGAACTCGAGGGCAGGCGCGTCGCATTGCTGGCCCACCCGGCCTCGATGACCGCGGACTTCGAGCATTCACTCGATGCCCTGCGCGCCGTGCGCGGTCTCGACATCACCGCGGCCTTCGGGCCGCAGCACGGGCTGCGCGGCGACAAGCAGGACAACATGATCGAGTCGCTGGATTTCCGCGACCCGGTGCATGGCATCCCGGTGTTCAGCCTGTATGGCGAAGTGCGCCGTCCGACGCCCGAGATGCTGGCGCACTTCGACGTGTTGCTGGTCGACCTGCAGGACGTCGGCTGCCGCATCTACACCTTCATCACCACTCTTCTATATGTGCTGGAGGCAGCGGCCCAGTACGGCAAGACGGTCTGGGTGCTGGACCGGCCCAATCCGGCCGGCCGGCCGATCGAAGGGCTCAAGCTGCGCGCAGGGTGGGAGAGTTTCGTCGGCGCGGGTCCCATACCCATGCGCCACGGACTCACGCTCGGCGAGCTCGGCATCTGGTTCGTGAGCCACTTCCATCTCGCGGTGGATTACCGCGTGATCCCGATGAAGGGCTGGAAGCCGGAAGAGGGGCCGGGTTACGGCTGGCCGCTCGATGAACGCAGCTGGGTCAACCCGAGTCCGAACGCGGCGAACGTCCAGATGGCGCGCGCGTACGCCGGCACGGTGATGCTCGAGGGCACCAGTTTGTCCGAAGGCCGCGGTACCACCCGGCCGCTCGAGTTGTTAGGCGCACCGGGGCTCGATCCGCGCTCGCTGCTGACGGCGATGCATCGCATCATGCCGGGCTGGTTGCGCGGCTGCCGGCTGCGTCCCTGCTGGTTCGAGCCGACGTTCCAGAAACACTCGGGCAAGTTGTGCTCGGGCTTCCAGATCCACGTCGATGACGGCGCCTACAACCACGGCGAGTTCCGGCCGTGGCGGCTGATCGCCGGCGCCTTCAAGTGTATTCGCCGGCTTCGCGGCGAATACCCGCTGTGGCGCGACTTCCCGTACGAATACGAACGCACGCGGCTCGCCATCGATCTCATCAATGGCAGCGAGTTGCTGCGCGAGTGGGTGGACGATCCGGCCGCGACACCCGCGGATCTCGATCGCATCACGTCACGCGACGAGAACGCCTGGGAAGAAGAGCGGTCCGACATCCTGCTGTACCGCTGACAGCCAGGATGCCGGGTTCGCCGCACCGGTTCATCCGACCTTGTTGACCTTCGAATCGTGCACCGACGTGAGCATCGGCCGGTTGATCTTGCTGACGACGTCCGCCAGCGTCTGGTCGTAGCAGCGCAGCGCGCGGGTCCGCTCCGACATGTTCAGGAACCCGCCGACCAGGCCGCAAGCCTTGCGCGAGGCCAGCTTGAGCTTGGCGTACACCTTGGCGGCTTCTTCGGGATTGTCGAGCGCCTCCTGCGAGAAACGCACCGCGATGCCGTCGATCTTCGAATTTCCATTCGCGGCGAACGAGGCTGGCGCGAACGCCAGCGCGGTGAGCGTGACGGCGCCGAGCGCCGCAATCAAACTGGAACGGGTCATGGCTAATCCTCCGTTGAAAGAAGCGGAAAATCTGCCGACGACGCGAGTCGACCCATGCTTGCCGGCGTGAGACGAGTCCGAGACGTGTCAATCGGATCGAATGGTGAGATGCATCAACCCCGGAAAGCGTTGCATGCGCAGGCGGTGATAAGCGACGAAGCGCTCTGCCGCATCGACGGGTAGAAAGGTGGCGGCCGAAAAGCCCGGCCGCACGCCGCTTTCTGTCAACCCGCCACCAGTTCGATCGTCACCGACGGCACCAGGATGGTGACGCTCGGCGTGAGCGAACCGCGTGTTGCGGCATGGGCATTGACGCTCAAGAGCATCACCGCGGTGATGGCGATGGCGGCGACGCTCGCGATCAGGTGTTCGTGGGCGCGGTGCAAAAGATAGGCAAGGCTCGAGCGTGACATGGCGAATTCTCCGGAAAGTGGTCGGAACGGGCGCCCCGGAAGCGTTTCTGACTCATCGCAAGCTGTTTGCGAGGTGAATCCGGG
>Ga0193752_1003713_pt1 | contig 10368 bp, 9 predicted proteins | sample H1c1metaG_FD_144924 | JGI IMG/M metagenome (GOLD analysis project Ga0193752, IMG submission 144924) | Soil microbial communities from a riparian zone of the East river system, Colorado, United States - H1c1 | ecosystem: Environmental > Terrestrial > Soil > Riparian zone | place: USA: East River...
CCCGACGTCGGCTTCAGCCAGTCGATCAACCCGTACCGCGGCTGCGAGCACGGCTGCATCTACTGCTATGCACGGCCGAGCCACTCCTATCTCGAGCTCTCGCCGGGGCTGGACTTCGAGACCAAGCTGTTCGCCAAGACCAATGCCGCCGAGCGGCTGCGCGAGGAGCTGGCGCGGCCCGGCTACCGTCCCAGCCCGATCGCGCTCGGCGCCAATACCGACTGCTACCAGCCGATCGAGCGCAAGCACCGCATCACCCGCGCCATACTCGAGGTGCTCGCCGAGTGCGGGCACCCGGTCACCATGGTCACCAAGTCGGCGCTGATCGAGCGCGACCTGGACCTGCTCGCTCCCATGGCGAAGAAGAACCTGGTGAAGGTGTTCGTCTCCATCGGCACGCTCGACCGCGAGCTGGCGCGCAAGCTCGAGCCCCGCGCGGCGAGCCCGCAACGGCGCCTCGATGTACTGCGTTCTCTTTCAAAATCAAAAATACCCTGCGGAGTAATGGTTGCAGCCTTGATCCCCGCGCTGAACGACAAGACCATGGAGCACGTGCTCGAGGAAGCTGCGGCCGCAGGCGCTGCCGAAGCCGCGTACGTCATCATGCGGCTGCCGAACGAGCTCAAGGTGCTGTTCAAGGAATGGCTCGCCGAGCACTACCCGGAGCGCGCCGAGCACGTCATCAGCATCGTGCGGCAGATACGCGGCGGGCGCGACAACGACCCGAACTTCGGCACGCGCATGAGCGGCGCGGGCAACTATGCCGACCTGATCGAGAAGCGCTTCGACATCGCCTGCCGGCGCTTCGGCCTCAATGGCCACGGCGCCGGCCGCAATCCTCCCGAGCTCGACTGCAGCCTGTTTCGGCCGCCCTCTGCCGGCGGACAATTTGCTCTTTTCTAGTTTGGCCCTGTTCTAGAATCGGGCGGATGAACCGCCACGCTGGCCTGGCGCTCGGCTGGGCCTGGGTGGCGGCCGTCATCTACCTTTCGCTCGCGCCCGCGCTGCCCAGCACCGGCCTGGAAGGCGGCGACAAGCTGGCGCATTTCCTTTCGTACGGCGTCATGACGTACTGGTTCTCGCAGTTCTACTTTCACAAAGCGAGAACCTTCTACGCCCTGGGGTTCGTCGCCATGGGGATCGCCCTGGAGTTCGCCCAGCGCGCAACCGGCTACCGCAGCTTCGAGCTCGCCGACATGGCGGCGAATACGCTGGGCGTGGCCGCCGGCTGGGCGGGTGCGGCTCTGCTGCCGCTCAGCCGGTCGAAGCCATGAGCGCGCGCACCGAGCGGCTGCTCAGCGCGCCGATCGTGCCGACGCTGGTGCGGCTCTCCGCGCCAGGCCTGCTGCTGGTCGCCTTCCAGTCGATGATCTCGATCGGCGACACGTATTTCGTCGGCCTGCTCGGCACGGGTCCGCTCGCCGGCCTGGCGCTCGTCTTCCCGCTGGTGATGCTGCTGCAGATGACTTCGGCCGGCGCGATGGGCGGCGGCGTGTCGTCGGCGATCTCGCGCGCGCTCGGCGCCAGCGACGCGCGCCGCGCGCGGCGACTGGTGGTGCACGCGCTGGTCATCGCAGCGGCGATGGGCGTGGCGTTCACGGTCTTGGTCCTCGTCCTCGGGCCGGGACTCTACCGGCTGCTCGGCGGCCAGGCGGAATCGCTGCGCGCCGCGCTCGAGTACTCGAACACTCTGTTCGCCGGGGCGATCGTCGTCTGGGTAGCGAACACGCTGTCGAGCGTCCTGCGCGGCAGCGGCAACATGCTGCTCCCGGCCAACGCGCTGGTGGTAGCCGCCGTGCTGCACGTGCCGCTCTCCGCTTCCCTGGTCCTTGGCCTTGGTCCGATGCCGCGCCTGGGAATCGCCGGCGCGGGGGTGGCCTACATCGCCGCTTTCTCCGTCGCCGCGGCGTTCATGGCGCTGGTCATATTCCGGCGCTCGAGCCCCCTGCGGCCGCAGGCCGGGGACTTGCGCCTCGAGTGGCCCCTCTTCCAGGAGATCCTGCGTGTCGGCGCCTTGTCGGTGGTCAACTCGCTGCAGACCGTGCTCACTGCCGTGGTCCTCACCGGCTTCGTCGGCGCCTACGGCGCCGCGGCCCTGGCCGGCTACGGCGTCGGCCTGCGCCTGGAGCTGCTGCAGATCCCGATCGTGTTCGCCATAGGCCAGGCGCTGGTGGTGCTCGTCGGCACCCACGTCGGCGCCGGGCAGGGGGAGCGCGCCAGGCGCATCGCCTGGGTGGGCGCCGCACTCGCGGCCTGGGTCAGCCTGCTGATCGGCGTTGCGGTCAGCCTCTTCCCCCTCGCCTGGGTGAGTCTTTTCAGCTCCGACCCGGCGGTGCTCGACAGCGGGTCAAATTACCTGCGCACGGTCGCGCCCTTCTATCCCTTCCTCGCCGCGGGCATCGCCCTCTACTTCGCCTCGCAGGGCGCCGGCAGCGTGCTCTGGCCGTTCCTCGCCGGCAGCGCGCGCCTCGCCATCGTCCTCGCGGGCGGCTTCTTCCTGGCTTCGCTGCAGGGCATCTTCGTCGTCATCGCCTTCGCCACCGCCGCCTACGGCGTGCTCACTATCTGGTTCGTCGCGCGAACGCGCTGGCACTAAGGATCCGCATGCGCACTACAATAAATGCATGCTATTTCCGACCACGCTTGTAGGAAGCTACCCACAGCCCGACTGGCTGATCGACCGCAAACGGTTGAGCGACAACATCCCACCGCGCGTGCGGGCCAAGGAGCTCTGGCGCGTCCCGGAGCCGTACCTCGCCCAGGCGCAGGATGACGCCACCCTCATGGCGATCCGCGCGCAGGAAGCGGCCGGCATCGACATCGTCACCGACGGCGAGATCCGGCGCGAGAGCTACTCCAACCGCTTCGCCACCGCGCTCGAGGGCATCGACCTCGACAAGCCCGGCATCGCGACGACCCGCTCGGGCAAGCAGCAATCGGTGCCGCGCATCGTCGGCAAGATCCGGCGCAAGCATGCCGTCGAGCTGCAGGATCTTCTGTTTCTGAGAAAGAACACCAAGAAGCAGGTGAAGATCACCGTACCCGGCCCGTTCACCATGGCGCAGCAGGCGCAGAACGACTTCTATCCCTCGATCGAGGCCGCGGCGATGGACTACGCGGTGGCGGTGAACGAGGAGATCCGCGAGCTGTTCGCCAACGGCGCCGACGTGGTGCAGATCGACGAGCCGTACATGCAGTCGCAGCCCGAGCTGGCGCGCGAGTACGGCGTCAAGGCCCTGAACAAGGCCCTGGAAGGTATCCAGGGCGAAACCGCCGTCCACATCTGCTTCGGCTACGCGGTGTACCTGAAGAACAAGCCCGCCGGCTATTCGTTCCTGCCGGAGTTCGCCGCCTGCTCGTGCAAGCAGATCTCGATCGAGACCGCCGAGCCGAAGCTCGACTGCTCGGTGCTGACCCAGCTGCCGGGCAAGAAGATCATGGTCGGCTGCATCGACCTGTCCGACGAGAAGGTCGAGTCGCCGCAGACCGTCGTCGATCGCATCAAGCGCGCGCTGAAGTTCATTCCGCCCGAGGCGGTGATCCTGGCGCCCGACTGCGGCATGAAATTCCTGCCGCGCGAATCGGCCTTCGGCAAGCTGCAGTCGATGGCCGAGGCGGCGCGGATGTTACGCAAGGAATACACCTAGATGCGCAAGGAATAGGCCGGGCGTGGCGGCGTCGGTCGCCGAGCAGCTGGCCGCCGGCATCGAACGGGCGCGTGCCTCGAGCGGGGCGTTTCGCGAGACGGCCGAGAAGCTCCTCGTCGACGTCGCCGGCCTGTGCGTGGCGGCGCGCGGCATGGACTACACACGCGCGGCGCTGCAGGCGTGGGAGTCGGGCGGCGCATGCACCGCCATCGGCCATCCCCGCGCGCTCGACGCCGCCGGCGCGGCGTTCGTCAACGGCACCGCGGCGCACGGCGAGGACTTCGACGATACGTTCGAGGGCGGTCCGGTGCATGCCGGCGCCGTGATCGTGCCGGCCATACTCGCGATCTCGGAAAAGGAAAAGCTCTCAGGAGCGGACGCGTTGTCCGGCCTCGCGGTGGGCACCGAGCTCATGTGCCGCGGCGCGATGGTCGCGCCCAAGCTCATCCACAAGGCGGGCTTTCATCCGACCGCGGTGCTTGGCACCATGGGGGCTGCGGCTGCCGTCGCCGTTGCCTTGAATTTAAGAAAAGAGCAGTTTGTAAATGCGCTCGGCATCGCCGGCTCCATGGCCTCGGGAATCATCGAGTACCTGGCCGACGGCTCCTGGACCAAGCGCCTGCACCCGGGCTGGGCGGCGCAGTCCGGCATCCGCGCCGCCGAGCTCGCGCGCGCCGGGTTCGTCGGGCCGCGCACGGTGCTCGAGGGAACCCACGGCTTCTACTATGCCTTCGCGCGCGGCGCGGACGGCGACTGGGCCAAGCTCGTCGACGGCTTCGGCGAGCGCTGGGTCGCGTCGTCGATCGCCTTCAAGCCGTACGCGTGCGGCACCATGACGCAGCCCTACGTCGACTGCGCGCGCCGCCTGGCGAAGAAGCTGTCGATCGAAGATATCGCCGAGGTCGTCTGCGAGACGGCGGAAGGCATCGTGCACCGCCTCTGGGAGCCGCTCGCCGGCAAGCAGGCGCCGCCCAACGCCTACGCGGCGAAGTTCAGCCAGCCCTATTGCATCGCCGCCGGCTTCGTTCTCGGCCATGCCGGCCTGGACGCCTTCACCGAGGAGCGGGTGCGCGACGCGCGCCTGCTCTCGCTCGCGGCGAAGGTGCGCTACGAGGTCGACCCGGACAACCCCTACCCCGACGAATTCACCGGCCACGTGCGCGTGAAGCTGAAGAGCGGCGCTACGCTGGAGGAGCGCCAGCCGCACATGCGCGGCGGCGCCAAGGAGCCGCTGACGCGCGCCGACATCGAGGAAAAGTTCCGGCTGAACTGCGCCTACGGCGGCTGGCCGGCGAAGCGCGCCGACGATTTTCTTGCGTTCGCGAAGCGCGCCTTCGACTCGCGCATCGACCTGGCGCCCTTCCGTGAGTAAGGAATTGCAGGGCCGCGTCGCTCTGGTGACCGGGTCCGGCCGCAATATCGGCCGCGCCATCGCTTTAAGCCTTGCGGACGCCGGCGCTTCCCTCGTCCTGAATTCCAGATCCTCAAGAAACGAAATCGACGCCGTAGCAGCGCAAACCGGCGGCCTTGCGATCCTTGCCGACGTGTCGGATGAAGAAGCCGTCGAGCGCATGGTGGCGCAGGCGCTCGAACGCTTCGGCCGCATCGATATCCTCGTCAACTGCGCGGCGAACCGCGCAGTCGAGCCGATCGAGTCGATCGACGCGAAGCGCTGGCGCGAAGTCACGTCGGTGATCCTCGACGGCGCCTGGTTCTGCGCGCGCGCCTGCCTCGAGCCGCTCAAGAAAAGCGATATGGGCGCGATCGTGAACATCGGCGGGCTGTCGGCCCATACCGGCGCCACCGGGCGACCGCACGTCATAGCAGCGAAGGAAGGCCTGGTCGGTCTCACCCGCGCGTTGGCGCATGACCTCGCGCCTCACAACGTCACGGTGAATTGCGTCGTTCCGGGATTGATCGAGACGGTGCGCACGTCGCCTTCGGCGAACCACAAGGAATCGCCCTTGGGGCGGCGCGGCAAGCCGGAAGAAGTTGCCGCCACCGTGCGTTTTCTGGTTGGACCGGGAGCGCGTTACATCACCGGGCAGACGGTGCACGTCAGCGGCGGCGCCGCCGCATAGACGAATTCGACTGAATTCGGGGACGGAGCCCTAACTCCGGCGACGCGTAGCTTTCGGAGTTAGGGCTCCGTCCCCGAATTCAGTCGTCGAGCGAGATATTGCGCTCGCGCGCGAGCGTCCTGTAGCGCGCGATTTCGTCCTGGATGTACCTGCCGAACTGCTCGGGCGCCATCGGCATGGAGTCGATGGCTTCGTTCGCCAGGCGCTCCTGCAGCTGAGGCGAAGCGAGGGCTTTGTTGATCTCCGCGTTCAGGCGCTTGGTGATGTCCGCCGGCAGCCTGGCGGGCCCGACGATGCCGTACCACTGCACCGCATCGAAGCCGGCGAAGCCGAGCTCCTCGAAGGTCGGCACGTCGGGCTGCAGCGGGTGGCGCTTCAATCCGGTGATGGCCAGCGGCTTCATCCGTTTGGCGCGCACGTGCGGCAGCGCAGCGGCGAGGCCGGGCATCAGCACGTTGATCTGCCCTTTGACGATGTCGCCGAGCGCCGGCGCGATGCCGCGATAGTGCGCGTACACCGCTTCCAGGCCGGCCGCCGCGCGGAACTGCTCCAGCGCGAGGTGGTTCAGCAGGCCGATGCCGCCGGTACCGTAGTTCAGCTTGCCCGGATTCTTCTTCGCGTAGTCGATGAAGGCCTTGAGGTCGGCCGCCGGCACCGAGGGATGCACCACCAGCAGGTTGGGCGTGCCGCCGACCATGGCGATCGGCGTGAAGTCCTTCACCGCGTCGTAGGTCACCTTGCGCACCGCCGGGTTGGTCGCGTGCGTGCCTACATAGCCGACCATCAGCGTATAGCCGTCCGGCTCGGCGCGCGCGGTCGCCATCGCCGCGATGGAGCCGCCGCCGCCCGAGGAATTCTCGATGAAGAACGACTGCCCGAGCGCCCGGCCCAGCTGGTCGGCGACGGTGCGGCCGATCAGGTCGAGGCCGCCGCCGGGGTTCGCCGGCACGATGATCTTCACTGCCTTGGACGGGTAGCCCTGCGCCGCCGCCAGGAGCGGCAACGCGAGCAGCAGCGCGAGAATCGCCTTCACTTGAAGAAAGCGATCAGCGCGTCCAGCGTGGCGTCGGGCGCCTCGGCCATCAGGGAATGGCCCGACAGCGCGACCAGCACGCTCTTCGAGCCGGGGATCCGGCTCTGCAATTCGGCGACTGTCCTGGGGGGCGTCATCACGTCTCGCTTGCCCAGTATGAACAGCGCCGGGCAGCCGACATTCCCGGAGAGCTGATATTCGTTGCACGCCTTGAGGTCGTTGTGCAGCACGCCCGGCGCGAGCCGCCGCAGCCGGGCCAGCGAGTCGCCGTACATCCACATGCCGGGGTTCGGATTGCCGCCGAGCGGCACCTGCGCGGCGTGGCCCCAGATGGTCTCCATGTCGTAGGCGGCATGGTCGTTGCGTCGCGCCGCGTCGAGGAACACCTCGCTCACCTTCATCGGATAGGCCACGCCGATGAGCGCGAGGCGCTCGACGCGAGCCGGTTGCCTGCTTGCGCACTCGAGGGCGATCAGGGCGCCCATGGAGTGCCCGACGAGATTCGCTTTCTGTATCTTCAGCGCATCCAAAAACAGGAACAGCCAGTCGGCCATGCCGCCGACCGAAGCGACCGGAGGGCCCGCGGAGCGGCCGTGGCCGGGCAGATCGACCGCCAGCACGTTCCATCCGTGATAGCCGAAGTAGCGGCTCTGCAGCCCGAACAGCGAATGGTCGAGGCCGGCGCCGTGCACGAAGACCATGGTCGGCTTCTTCGCGTCGAGCTCGTGGGCGGCCGTATACGCGAATGCCGCCTTGCCCTCGACTACCAAATTCACCGGGAAGAAACCTTCAGCGCACGATCCAGGTCGTCGATCAGATCCTGCACATCCTCCAGGCCGACCGACAGACGCACGGTGCCGGGACCGATGCCGGATTTCTTCAGATCCTCGTCGCCCATGCGGTAGTGCGTGGTGGTCGCCGGGTGGATGACCAGCGACTTCGCGTCGCCGACGTTGGCCAGGTGCGAGAACACGCGCAGCGACTCGATGAAGGCCTTGCCCGCCGCGCGCCCGCCCTTGATGTCGAACGAGAACACCGCCCCGGCGCCGTTGGGCAGCAGCTTCCTGCACAGCTCGTAGTCGGGATGCGACGGCACCTCCGGATACGAAATTTTTTCAACCATCGAGTTTTTACTTAAAAACTCGATGACCTTCCTGGTGTTCTCGACATGGCGCGGCATGCGCAGGTGCAGCGTCTCCACGCCCTGCAGGATCTGGAACGCGGTCATCGGCGCCATGCAGGCGCCGAAGTCGCGCAGGCCCTCGCGCCGCGCGCGCAGGAGGAACGCGCGCGTGCCCGATTCTTCCTCGAAGTCCATGTTGTGGAAGCCCGCGTAGGGCGCGGTGAGCGTCTCGAACTTGCCCGAGGCCTCCCAGTCGAAGCGGCCCGAATCGACCAGCACGCCGCCGATCGCCACGCCGTGGCCGCCGAGGAACTTGGTCGCCGAGTGGTACAGCAGGTCCGCGCCCAGCTCGAACGGCTTCATCAGGTAAGGCGTGGTGAAGGTTGCGTCGACGAGCAGCGGGATCTTTGCCGCATGCGCGATCTCGGCGATGGCCGGAATATTCAGGACGTCGATGCCGGGGTTGCCGAGGGTTTCGCCGAAAAGCAGCCTGGTGTTTTCCCTGACGGCTTTCTTCCAGTCGTCGAGGTTCCGCCCGTTGACAAAAGTCGTCTCGATCCCGAAGCGCTTCAGGGTGTAGCCGAGAAGATTGTGCGAGCCGCCGTACAGGGCACCGGAGGCGACGATATGGCCGCCGGCGCCCATCAGCGTCGCTACGGCGAGGTGCAACGCCGCCTGCCCGGACGACGTGGCGATCGCTCCGACGCCGCCTTCCAGAGCGGCAATGCGCTCTTCCAGTACCGCTACAGTGGGATTTGAGATGCGCGAATAAACGTGGCCGGCGCGCTCCATGTTGAAGAGCGAAGCGGCGTGCTCGGTGTCGCGGAAGACGTACGAGGTGGTCTGGTAGACCGGGACCGCGCGGCTGCCGGTCGCCGGGTCGGGAGACTGCCCGGCGTGCAATGCCAGAGTATCGAAGCCCGGATACTTGGGCCCCGCCACTTAGTGCAGGTTCTTCCTGCTGGGACGCGTGTAGGTTTCGAACGCGCGCTCGGGCTTCTTCTCCTGCGAAGCCTTCTCCTTCCAGTCGCGATCGAACAATTCGTTCACCAGCGTGGAAACTTCGGCCACTTCGGTCTTGCCGAACTGGCGGCCGAGGATCGCGGTGAGGTCCTCCACCATGCAGCGGCGCTGCGCCTCGTGGATCGCCTGCGGGGTGGGGCCGACGAAGAGCAGCTTCGCTTCCTGCTCGCCGTTCTCGTGGTACAGCGTGACGTCCACCTCGACCGCCTCGTAGCAGTACGGCCCGAGGTTGTCGAGCGCGGCTTCCAGCGCGCCGTGGAAACTGCGGCCGATCTCGCCGGTCCAGCACAGCGTGAGGATCATGTCCTTGTCGTCGTACTTGAGGCCCGGCTCGTCGGGCTCCAGGCTCTTCACATCGGCGAGGCCGTCGGCGTCGAGGTACTCGAGCAACGGCGCGAAAGCCTGCTCCAGCTGCCGCTTGGAGACGCCTTCGAGAATCGGAATGTCGGCGTGAACATGGACTTCGAGCCGCATGGCGCAAACCTCTGGAGGGGATGCCCAATTCTACCGCTAAAATCGGCCGCGAAATCCCTTATGAAACCAGACTATAGCGGCGCCGGGCTGGTGAATCTGATGGCCTCGATCGTCGCCGGCCGCGGCGGCGCGCCGCGCCATTCGCTGCTGACATCTTTGCCGGTTCAGGATATTTCCGCTGCAAGGAACGTCGTGCTGCTGATCGTCGACGGCCTGGGCGACGGCTACCTGCAGCGCCGCGGCGCGGGCGGCGAGCTCGCGCGGCGCCGGCGCGCCGCGATCACGTCCGTGTTTCCGCCGACGACCGCCGCAGCGATCACCACTTCCTACACCGGCTGCACGCCGCTCGAGCACGGCCTCACCGGCTGGTATACCTACTTCGGCGCCGCCGGCTGCGTCGCCGCGGCGCTGCCCTTTCGCAGCCGGGGCGAGAACATTTCCCTGAAGGAAAGAGGCGTAACACCTGAGCAAGCCTACCCGCAGCCTTCTCTTTTCCATTCGCTGGCGACGCGTTCGATCGTGGTGACCTACAGGCAGATCATCGACTCCGCCTACAACGTGCGCCATTGCGAAGGCGCCGAGCGGTACGCCTACGACACTCTGGATGGTTTAATTTCTGAAATTGAGAAGGCAGTGAAGTCGGGGCCGGAACGCAAATTCATCTACGCCTACTGGCCGTGGTACGACACGGTTGCGCACCAGCACGGCTCGCAGAGCGCGCAGGCGGCCATCGAGCTGGAGAAGATCGACGCCGCGTTCGGCGCCCTCCTCGCGCGCCTGTCCGGCAGCGACACGCTGGTGATCGCCACCGCCGATCACGGCTTCATCGACAGCGCGCCGGAAGAGTCGCTCGAGCTGCCCGCGTCGCTCGCTTCGCAGCTGAGATTTCCCCTCTGCGGAGAGCGCCGGGTGGCGTACTGCTACGTGCACGCCGAAAAGGCGTTTCTGGAAGGCGCGAAGCAATGGCTTGGCGAGCGCGCCGACGTG
>Ga0193752_1003714_pt1 | contig 10365 bp, 12 predicted proteins | sample H1c1metaG_FD_144924 | JGI IMG/M metagenome (GOLD analysis project Ga0193752, IMG submission 144924) | Soil microbial communities from a riparian zone of the East river system, Colorado, United States - H1c1 | ecosystem: Environmental > Terrestrial > Soil > Riparian zone | place: USA: East River...
CGCGGATGCCGGTAGCGGTGGTGGGGACCGTGCCCGGCGGATCGGGCTGGCGGCCGAGGCAAAAATTCTCCCCATCGGCCCGCACCAGGACAGCCTTGAACGCCTTGCCGCGGGCAAGCTCGCGGATCGCCTTGCCCACGAGGGGAAGCTCCGAGGCCAGCAGCCGGTTGCCCTTGTCGCCGCGGGCGAACCGCAGCGTGGCGAGATGGCGGGCGGTGTCTTCCTCGATCCGAAAGGCGTCGGTGCTCATGGTTTCCCCTGTTGTTGGGCGTCTTATTCCGGGCGGCGGCCGGGAGGGTCAAGGCCGGGGGCGGGCCTTAGCCCCTGATCGCCGGAATTTTTCTTGCGCCTTACGCCGCGCCGACTAATTTGGCGGCCAGAGGGGCAACGGGACGGATGGGTCAATGAGGCGTGCTCTCCTAAGAGCGGCGGCGTTTCTTTTTGCCCTGGGCATGGTGCCTTCGGGGGCCGCGCCTGCGCCCGCGCCGCGCGTACCGCTGGCGCCGCGTGCCGCGCCGCAAATGCAGTCGACCGTCGACCTCAACCTCGTGCTCGCCATCGACGCCTCGGGCAGCGTAGACGACGAACGCTTCGACCTTCAGAAGAAGGGCTACGCCCAGGCGTTTGTGAGCCAGCGCGTGCTGGATGCCATCCGCAACGGCAACAACCAGGCGATCGCCGTGTCGATGGTGCAGTGGACCGGGCCGACGCTGCAGGTCGTCATGGTGCCGTGGACGGTGATCAAGGACCGCGCGAGTGCCGAGATCGTCGCGGCGGCGATCAATGCCGCGCCGCGGCGCATCTTCGGCGGTGGCACGTCGCTTTCGGGCGCTATCGACTTTGCGGTGCAGCTGATCAACTCGTCGCCCTATCGCGGCACCCGGAATGTGATCGACATCTCAGGCGACGGGTCGAACAATTTGGGCCGGCCGGTGGAGCAGGCGCGCGACGAGGCGGCGCAGCAGGGCGTGCGGATCAACGGTCTGCCCATCCTCGAGCTTGAGCGCGACCTCGATCAGTATTTTCGCGAGAACGTGATTACCGGGCCGGGCGCGTTCATCATCCCGGTGCAGAACTACAACGCCTTCGGCGAGGCGATCATGCGCAAGCTCGTTACCGAGATCTCGCAGGATCAGCAGCCGGAGCCGGCGTCGCAGCTCGCGGCGGAATAGGCAACTTGCTTTCTTGATTTTTCTGGGCAGAAAACCCAGCAAAACATTGGGTCATCTTGATTTCCAAACTTGATAATTAATCAAGTTTGGTTAACGCGCTCCCAACAACTCCTTGTACGGACGGATAGTATAGAGGAGCCAACGCCGGTTTCAAGAGCGGCGCGGCAACGATCAAGCAACGAAGCCGATCTTCTTGTGCGTGCTGTCGCAGAACGGCTTGTTGGCGGAGTGGCCGCAGCGGCAGAGCCAGGTCTTGGTCTCGCGCGCAATCGTGCGGCCGCTGGCGGCGCAGATCTCGAGCGCGCCCTCGACCATCAGCGGGCCGTTCTTCTGCGGCGAGACGCTCAACGGTCCGTTGCGCACGGCGAGCGGCTCGGTCGGCTTGCTGGCGGGCTCGCCGGTGGCGGTGAAGCCGGCCTCCGAATGGCTGTGATCGCAATAGGGTTTGTTCTTCGAGTGGCCGCAACGGCAGAGCGTGCCGCGGTAGGCGGCTTTGTCGCCCGCGACGTCGAGCTCGGCGTTGAAGGCGAGCGGGCCGTTTTCCCAGACGCGCACGGTGTTCACGCCGGGCGGTTTCTCCTGCGCGCCGCCGTCGATGCGCTCGTAGGTGAGGGCGCCCGAGGGACAGAGCGCGATCTGGGCCGCGGCGGTGTCGGGCGGCACCGAGTCCGGCTTGATCCACGGGCCCGTGACATTGGGCACGAAGACATCGGGCCGGCCGAGCACGCAATAGCGCGAATGGATGCAGCGCTTGGCGCTGTTGCGGATAACGATGCCCTTGCCGCGATATTCGTCGATTTGTGCCACGCGTCCCCCTCTCCTCCGTTCATCGGCAACATAGTCGACGACGAACACCCCTCCCTCAAGAGGAGAGGCTCGGGAGCAAAACGATGTTCGCTCGCCTATCCGGCTTTGTGATCGGGTCTATAAGCTTAGCGATCAGCGGTATGACAAAATACCCAAGGGGTAGGGCAATCGTGCGAAATCCATCGCACCGAACAGACACGCGAAGTCCCGCCGGATATCTCAGCTCAGCTTTCTTTGATGACTGTCGCCGATAATGGGTGAAAGAATACAGCGCGCTATAGGGGACTGGAGGTCTGCCCGCATGAACGATCTTCCACCTCAAATAACAGACATTGATCGCTTCTCAGACGGCGGGAGCGGCAGGTGTTTCGAAGAATTGTAAAGAAAAGCGCTCGTCTAGCACGCCGCTGGCTCGGGCATGATGCCCGGACGGATGCCTTTGCAGATGCACCATCTGTGTATCCGTGGCTGAACTCGTTGTGCGAACAGTTCTTCCGAGAAGATCCTTCTCGAGTGCGTCCCGGCTATCTGTGGGGTTCGCTTCACGGCGCTCATCTCGCTAAGACATTGGGGGTCCCAGCAATTTCCCTAGTCGAGTTTGGCGTCGCGGGAGGCAATGGATTAATCGCGCTCGAAGTGATTGCGGAGCGCATCGAGCAGACCTTCGGAATCAAAACATCCGTGTACGGCTTCGACACAGGCGAGGGTCTGCCCGAAACGAGGGATCTGCGCGACTGTCCAAATCTCTTCGCACGCGGGGGGTTCCCCATGGCGGTGAACGACCTTAAGAAGCGTTTGCGCAAAGCTAAACTCATACTTGGAGCGGTTGAGGACACGCTGCCGAAGTTCGCAGACGAGATTCGGTCATGCCCTGTTGCCTTCATCTCATTCGATCTTGACTACTCCAGCTCGACGAAGGCTGCGATGCGTCTCCTGGAACTAGAGGTTTCGATGCTCCTGCCCAGGGTGCACTGCTATTTCGATGACATCACTGGATACACTTATTGCGACTACAATGGCGAGCGACTCGCGATCGCTGAGTTCAACGAAGAGCATGCGCAAAGAAAGCTATCTCCGATTTACGGCCTCCGACACTATGTTCCACGTCGTTTCGCCAATAACCTCTGGGTTGAGAAGTACTTTATGGCCCATCTCTTCGACCATGACCTTTACGGTCGTCATGATGGCCTCGTAAGGCACCATAGGATGAACCTCGCAAAGGACTCACGCTCTTGAGGCGGTCGGTCGCGCCCCTCGATAGCGGACATGGGAATGGTTGGGATCGACGACGGGGTCCTGCGCAACGGCAAGGAACGGCCACCTATTTGTTCTTGTCCTTCACGGCTCGAACGGGGGTTTCGGGGATGACGCCGCCTTTGCGGCGCGCGAAGGTGTCGGCGCCCGTCTCTTCCCATTTGCCTTCGACAGCGCGCTTGGCCCAATTATCCCAGGTCTCGTTCCAGTCGCCGAGCGAGTAGCCGTACCAGGGCGGCTGCGGTGTGAGCGCAGGGAGACCGAGTTCGTCCCACAGCACCTTGGCGCGCTCCATGAATTCGCGCGCCGGGAGCGCGAAGGGCGGCATCGGGTGTTTCGGCGTCGCGTCGATCAGCAGCGTCGAGTCGCTGGTCTTGGGACCGGATTTCGGGCCGTGGCCGCCGGACTTGTAAGGCGCGAGGTGCAGGTCTTCGCCCATGTTGGCGCGATAGGCCATCGACCAGAACACGGCGTCGGTGTTCGAAGCGTCGATATCTTCGCCGAGCGCGACGACGATCTTACCGCACTGGGCCTGCAGCGTCGCGGCGCCGTGCAGCCCGCGCCAGACTTCGGTGCGCGGCGTGCCGGCGGCGAAATTCAGGAAGATCACGGGACGCACATTGGTGAGCGCCTCGTGCATCACGACGCGCTTGATGCCCTTGACGCCGAGATGATCGCGTAAGTGCGCGAGGAACAGCGGCTCGTAGGCAACCTTCTTGGTGACGCTCGATTCCGAAGGCGTCACCTGGCTGATGATCGAGACGAAGACCGGCGACGTCTTCATGGTGATCGCGGTCACCTGCATCGACATGTTGTAATCTTCGAGCGCGACATGGCCGTGCGATTCACCGAACGGTCCTTCGGGCTCGAGCAGATCGGTATCGATCAGGCCTTCGATGACGATCTCGGAATCGGCGGGGACTTCGAGATCATTTGTAATGCAGCGGACCGTCTTCACGGGCTCTCCTAAGAGCGCGCCGGCGACGCCCATCTCATCGAAATCAATGGCGAGCTTCTGCGGACCGGTGAAGAAGATCGCGGGCGCGCAGCCGATGACGATAGCGATCGGCATCGGTTTTCCCAGCTTCTGATATTTCTGCCAGTGGACATAGCCGCCGGCGCCGCTGAGACGCGAGGCCATGCGCACACCCAAGCGGTCGGTCGCTTTGAGCGCGCCGCGATAGGTGCCCATGTTGCGCACGCCGGTTTCGGGATCCTTGGTCACGCAGATCGTCGCGGTGAGATAGGGGCAGGCGTCAAAGCCCGGCGTCGAGATCGGCACGGGCAGCGCCTTGAGTCCGCCGTCGGGCGCCTTCAACGCGTCGCCGGTGATCACGACCTCCTGACAGGCGCCGCGGTTCACGGTGACCGGCGGGATGGGATTCTGGATCGCCTTAAGCCATGCGGGGCCGATGTCATCGAGCGAGACCCCCATGCCGAGCGCATAGATCTCCGGCGATGCCGCGAGCGCGCCGACCACGACCGGCATGTCGTATTTGCGGCCGTCGCTGCCGATGACATTGGTGAAGACGAAAGCGCGGCGCTTCTCGTCAGGGACCGCGCCCTGGAACTGCCAGCGGGCGAGCGGATGGAGCTCGGTGTCCTTATTGATGGGCCGGTCGACGCGCACGACGAGGCCCAGCTCCTCGAGGTCAGCCAGGTGGTCCTGAAAGTCTTTGGCGATCTTGGGCGAGGCTTTTTTCGGCCGGGCGCCCGGCTTCAAGGGGATGGTCATGGGCGAGCGCTCAGTCGGATGGCGGAGGGGCACACTAGCGCAGCAACCCGTTCCGGCAACAGCGATTTCGGACGCAGGACAATAACAAGCCTGATGGCGGGACCCGACGGCAAGCTCACGCAACGTTATGCAAAAAGTTAAGTAAAATTTGCCGGGAATTGTTTGGGCCCGCGCGCATTTTTCGAGGCCTTCGAGCGCCTCCATTAAGCCTTTCTTGAGGGGGGAGACCGCATTCTCCCGCGGATCGCAGAACGCAGGACCACGCGTTCGAAGGGCAACAACTCAAACGCAAAGAAGTTCGCGATGACCCGTTCCACTTTAAGATTGGCAGCGCTCTCTCTTCTTCTCTCAGGCATCGCCCTCGATGCGTCGGCGCAAGGCTTGTTCGGCTGGCGAGGCAAATCGAACGACGCCACCGGGGAAGACGCGGCTTCGAGCGCCTCCGCGAAGAGCACCAAAGCTCGGAGCAACGGGGCCGTGGACAGCGCGCCCACCGAACTCAACTCGGCGCTCGCCAAGGCGCAGATCAGCCGCCGAGTCGGCGACTTCGCCGAATCGACGAAAATCCTGAGCCAGCTCGTCCTGTTCGCGCCCGACGATCCGCGCGTGCTGGGCGAATACGGCAAGACGCTCGCGGCGCAAGGGCGCAGCGACGATGCGCTCGCGTTCCTGGAGCGGGCGATACAGTTTCACCCGGGCGAATGGTCGTTCCATTCGGCGCTCGGCGTCGCACACGATCAGAAGGGCGAATACAAGGAAGCGCAGGTCGCTTATGCGCGCGCTCTCCAACTGAAGCCGGGCGAGACCGCGGTGCTAAACAACGCCGCGCTGTCCTATTTGCAATCGGGCGATCTCGATACGGCAGAACGGATGATCCAGCAGGCATCGGTTACGACCACCGACAAATCACGCATCGAGTTCACGATGGCGCTGGTCCAGCGGCTGAAGGCGACGCGCCCCGCGGAACCCGCCATCCAGACGCCGGTTCCGGCTCCCGAGACTCCCGCACCGGCTCCGGCCGTTGTGGCATCGCTTGCCCCGGCACCCGCGCCGGCGGTGATTCAATCCTTGCCGGTGGAGCCGGTCATCGAAACGACGCCCGTCGCCAGCAGCGCGCTGCCCGCGCCGGAAGAACCGATCGAATGGGACCTCGACGTGACCCCAGTCGCCGAGGCGCCCACGGTGGAGATGCCGTCCGTGGACGTGGCATCGCCGCAGGCCAACCCGAGCGTCGTAATGCAGGCCGTCCCGAAGGACGACCTCGCCGGACCCGTGAAGCGCGCGCAGCCGAAACCGGAAGCACCCGCGCAGAGGCAAGCCGTCGAAACGCCGCCCGCCCGCAAGCAGCTCGCCGTTTCGGCCAATCCTCCGCTGACCACAAGAGCGCCGGCGGAAGCCGCGCCCGCTGAGGCAATTGCGTCCGCGCCCGCGCCGAAATCCGAAGCCCACACCTATTATGTGCAGGCCGGTGCCTTCGCTGCGGAAGACCGCGCCGACAAGCTGGCGGCAACGCTGGACAGCATGGGCGCACGCGTGTCGCCCACGACGGTCGGCGGGCGTTCGCTGTTTCGTGTCCGCATCGGACCTTTCAAGGACGCGCAGCAAGCCAACGACGCGCTGACCGTAGCGAAGTCGATGGGCCACTCGGACGTGAAGGTCATCGCCGAGTAGTCGGAGACCCCGCTCCCTCTTCCTGCTTTATCCGAAGGCGCGCGACGAATCCCGTCGCGGCGCCTTCGCCATTTGGCCGAGCTTCTCGCTCGCATCCTTCTCGCCCTGCTCCGCGAGGGTAGCGATCGTGCCAGGCGAAAAGTCTCCGCTCGCGCTTCCCTCGGCGGGTGTTGAGCGCGTGATCTCGACGATGGTCGGCACCGTGATATAGCCGCGGTTCGCGGCGGCGTAGGCTTCGGTTGCCCGCAGATCCTTCCAGCGATCGTCCGATTCGATCAGTTCGATAAGAGCGGCGACGCCGTTGAAGCGCCGCAGCAGCTTGAGGTCCGAGCGGGTCTTGTTGGCGAACAGCAGATTGAGCATGCGCTGGCCGACATCGCCCATGTTCTCAGGGATCGGCCCCTCATTCGGGAAGAGATTGACGACGACAATCTGGCGTTCGTCCTTGACGGCACGGTCGGGGTTCATGCGCTCGATGACGGCGCCGAGTGGCGTGTTGTCGAAGATCCCCCCGTCCCAATAGGCGGTGCCGTCCACCTCGGTCATGGGGAAGTTCGGGGGCAGGCTGCCGCTGGCGAGAATATGGTCGAGCGTCAGCGACAGCTCGGCACTGTCGAAGGCCCTGATCTCGCCGGCCGCGATGTCGGTTGCGGTGAGCAGAACATGCGGGCGCGCCGAGCGGTCGGCGAGCGCGTCGAGATCGAGGAGATCGGTCAAGGTCGCCCGCAGCGGGTCGGTCTCGTAGAGGCTGGTCCAGAAGGGGAACGCGAAAAGATCGAGCCGCGGGCGGAAAAAAGCCGGATCGCCGAAGAGCGAGGCATAGGGCCGGAAGGCCGGCAGCAGGAAATCCGCCGGCAACGCGACCTTGCGCCAGAAGGCTTCGAGGGTCGCGAGGGGATCGCCGTTCTTCGGCCGCGCGAGCAACGCCGCCGTGACCGCGCCGATGGAGACGCCGGCAATCAGGTCGGGGACGTAAGTTCGATCATGGTAGAGCGCGCGGGCGACGCCCAGTTCGTAGGCGCCTAGCGCGCCCCCACCCTGCAAGACCAGAGCCTTGAGTGCTTCCCTGCGTGCCATGGCATTGCCCCTCAAGACCGATGAAGGAGCGTAGCCAAGGAGTGACGAAACGAGAAGGTCGCGGCGCTACGGCCATAGGCCGCATGCCGCAAATGTCGCGCGCTTGATGCGCGCCAATGGGGCAATCAGATGAAGTTGGTGAACACCGCGATGAGGATGATCACCGACAGGGGGACGCCCAAAAGCCACAAGAGAAGTCCGCGCGCCATAGTGTAACTCCCTAGGTATTTGCAGCTCAGATAACGTTTCGCCGACGAAGCCGTTGCCCCTGCGGCAAGTCGGCGGATTTTTCTTTAGGGAACCTTGGCGGGCGCCGCCCGTTCCTGTCGCGCAGCGATGCGTCGCTATCGTCCCTTGAGGCCAATACTCATGAGTTCAGTATCAGACACCCAAACCCGGCGCCGACCGCGGCTGGGATTGATCTTTGCCGGCATGGCCGCGACGAGCGTGATCGCCACGTTTTCGCTGCTGGTGGCAGCCGTCGTCATTCACTGACGCGGAGAAGTCACTGCGGGCGCCGAGGGAACCGAGCTTCGGCGATAACCGTTGTCTGGACAGTGGGACAGCCAGGGAGGGCACAATGGCGGATTACCGCTGCTACTTGTTCAATGGGTTCAACCGCATCGAGCGCGTCGTGGACTTCACCGCGGCCTCGGACGCCGAAGCGTGCGCGGAAGCCGATCGGCTGCACGCGGAAACCGGTTACGGCGTGATCGAGCTGTGGCGGGAAAACCGGAAGGTCTATTGCCCGGACTCGGAAAAGAAGCGCGCCTGAATTGACGATAGTCCGGCCAGGAAAGCGCAGGCGCGAAGGCGCCTGCGCTTTTTTCGCGGCCCTACTGCAAACGGCCGGAGAGCTGGAACGGCGGAAGATGACGCCGGCTGCGATGGCGATTGGCGATCGCAACCAGCGTCTTCAGATTGATGACCTGCCCCTTATAGAGGTAGCTCGATTCCGATTCGCCAGGCCGGGGCACAGCCTCAACATCGACATTGCGGGCCTGGAGATATTGCAGGACATCGGCGGCAACGGTCGGCTTCGGCGGGGGAAGTTTGCGAATCGTGCCGCCGCGGGCGAGAAAATCGGCGATCAACGTCTCGTGCTGGGCGCGAAGAGTCATCGATGCGGCCTCATCCGATACCGCTAAGAACGACTTCCGCGGCACGCGGCTGAATCGCCAGACCGGTCTGGAAGCTTGGGCTGCCGCAACTGGGGCAGTCGTCGATCGGCACGCCGCTGTGTACGGGCATTCTGCGGTCGCAGCCTTCGCAGCGATAGATTGCATTTTCGCGGGCAACGTCTCCGGCTTTGGCACTCATGTGTTCCTCCCAGGGATTCTCCGCTCTAAGAACACCGAACGCCGTGCGGAGTTCCACCGCCAAGCCCTTTGAAATCAATCGTCCGTGGCCGGACAGTCCGGAACCGGATGAGCGTCGCGCCGTTTTGATCACATGGGGAAGAAATACGAATACGCAGCATCCGCCGAAGCCTGCCAGCGTCAAGGCCGCAAGGCGCGCGACGGCGATGACGCCACCGAATGGTTCGGGCTTGCGATGTATTGGGTGGTGTTGTCGCGCGTGGTCAGCCCGGTCGATGCCGAGGACCACTTTATCGCCGCGCTCGATGCCGTCGGGACCGGTCAGATGAGCTCGTCCGCCTGGCACTGACGGCGGACGGCGCCGGGCTTCCGGGTTCAGGGGCATGGTGGTAGATTCCGCGCCAATTTCTTGCACAGCGAGGAGCCGGCCATGACGAGACTGATCGCAGCCGTGTGTCTGATGTTGACCTGGACGGGCGCCGCCTTGGCGCAGGCCTATCCGCCCAACGAAGCGGGCGTGACGATGGGACATTGGCATCTCAACTCGCGCGATATCGAGGCCAACAAGAAGATTCTTGTCGCCATGGGCGGCACGGCGATCAAACCGGGCGCGTTCGAGATCGTGCGGTTTCCGGGCGTCGCGGTGTTCCTGCACCAGGCACCAGGAACGCCGCCGAACACCGGCGGCACGGTGGGCACGGTCGTGAACCATGTCGGGTTCATCGTGCCGAACACGCAGGAAGCGATGGCGAAGTGGAAGGCGGCGGGCGTGCCCATCGAGCCGGGCGCACCGGGCCGGCTCGACCAGGCGTTCGTGACGACGCCGGACGGGCTAAGGATCGAGATCCTGGAGGACAAGAGCCAGACGGTCCCAATCCGCCATCACCACATCCATTATTATGTGGCCGAGAGCGAAATTCCGAAGATCCAGGCGTGGTACGTGAAATTCTTCGGCGCGAAGCCGGGCATGCGCGGACAGTTCCAGGCGGCGGATATTCCGGGCGCGAATCTGACCTTCACAAAATCCGACACGCCAACGATCACCACCAAGGGCCGCGTGCTGGACCACGTCGGGTTCGACGTGAAGAACCTGGACGCCTTCATGAAGAACCTTGCAGCGCAGGGCGTGAAGATCGAGCGGCCCTTCACGCCGAACCCACAGGGCGGAGGGCTCGGTTTCGTCTCCGATCCGTGGGGCACGCAGATCGAGCTGAACGAACGGGTCGTTCCACTTTAGCCTCGGGCACAAACAAAAACGGAAGCCGGAGCGGTCCGGCTTCCGTTTTTCATGTATGCGGTTCGGACTAGCCGTCGGTGGACGGCGCGTCGG
>Ga0193752_1003715_pt1 | contig 10362 bp, 6 predicted proteins | sample H1c1metaG_FD_144924 | JGI IMG/M metagenome (GOLD analysis project Ga0193752, IMG submission 144924) | Soil microbial communities from a riparian zone of the East river system, Colorado, United States - H1c1 | ecosystem: Environmental > Terrestrial > Soil > Riparian zone | place: USA: East River...
GCCGCGGCGCTCGCCACCTCCTTGGCCGGCTGCCCGGGGAGGGAGCGCATGATCTTCACCTTCGACACGTTGTAGCCGACGAACGGGAACTGGACCGTCGCCGGATCGAGGTTGACCGTGAAGCCGAGCGTGTCGCCGTCGGCGAAGGTCTCCTTGTCGCGCGTCGCCGTGCCCTTCGGCGAGGTCGCGAGCGGGACGCTGGTCTGGAACTTGAGCAGGTTGAACTTGAAGACGCCGAGCTTGAGCAGCAGCTTCCTGAACGCCGAGTCGCCGGCCTTGTTCAGCGAGCCGGCCACCACTTCGGTCAGGAACGACAGCTTGTAGTCCGAGCGGTAGTCGCTGTCGGCCGGCGCGAGCTGGCTGGTCGGTGGCGCGAAGCTGCCCTCGAGCTTGAGACCCGAGCGCGCCGTCACCAGGTCCATGCGCAGCTTTTCGAGCAGGGTGGCGCCGGCCTTCAGCTTGGCGAAGCCGTAGCCGAACAGGAACACCTCGGTGCGGATGTTGGCGGCGTCGGGCGTGATGAAGCGCAGCTTGTTGGTGTTGACCGGGTCGTAGCTGCGGACCATCCGGCATTCGCCGGCGGCGCAGTCGAGCCCCATCTCGAGCGGCCCCTTGGTCTCGCTGACGAGCTCGACGCCGAGCAGCGGAATCGTCAGGTTGCCTTCGAGCTCGAAGCCGAGGCCGGCCTTCACTTCGCCGGCGAGCACCAGGCCGGCCCAGCCGGGAAGCGGCATCAGCCGGGTGTAGAGCGGAGCGGCGCAGTCGAGATTGAGGATGCCGCCGGCATTGAGCGTGAGCTGGGCCTTGGTCTTGAACGCCGTGTCGGCGCGCAGGATCAGCTTCTGCAGGCCGGTGTCGCGGTCGAAGTCGATCTGGTAGGTCGGCTCGAACTTCATGCTGAACTGCGCCGGCTGTGAGAGCGAGACCGGCAGCTCGGGCGTCGCGAAGTCGCACTTGTAGGGACCGAGCTTGAACTCGGTGAGCTTGTTCGCGAGCTTGCGGCCCGGCGCCGCCTGGCTCGCCCCGCCCGGCTTCGGCGTGAAGACGAACTCGCCGTCGACTTTCGCGATGTCGTATTCCGCGGTCAGCTCGGCGGGAAACTCCGGCGTGAGGCCGGTGAAGTCGAGCACCTCGTGGATCTCCGCCGTCTGCATCAGGGTCGCGATCGGCACGGTGCGAAGCTGCACGCGCACCGCGCCGCCCTCGGCGCGCGCGGCGATCACTTCGCCGCCGATCGTCGTGGCCTCGCGCCCGAGCATCAGGGTTCCCGGCACCGGCATTGCGATGCCGCTGAGGACGACCTCGTAGGCGTTGTCGCTGTCGTCGTCCGCGTCCGGATCGACCAGGGCCGGCGCGCCGACCACCTGGCTGTCGTTGACGAGGACGACGCCGGCCGCGGGGAGGGCGACGCTCACCAGCACCGGTGCCGAGCGCACGCCGTTCGTCGCCTCGACCGTGATCTGGCTCGCGCCGAGCGCCGCCTGCGCCTCGATCAGGCCGGCCGCGCTGGTCGTGACCTGCTCCGGCCGCGACGTCTTCCAGACGACGTCGGCCCGCACCTCGACACCGTCGGCGTCGAAGGCTCGCACCGCGAGCTGCTGGCGCTCGCCGCGCGCGGTGAGCATCAATGCCGCCGGAGAGACCTCGAGACGCGCTGCCGGCCGGACCGGCAGGCCGCCCGCGCCGCCGGGATCGCTCCCGCCCGCGTCGCCGCTACTCCCACCGCCGCAGCTCGAAAGCGCCAGTGCGGCCAGCGCGGCACCCAGCATCGTCACGAAGGCGCGCGGCGCCTTGCTCCATCCCTGCCCTTGCCTGCTCATGCCGATCTCCCTCGCGCGCCGAAAGCGGCAGCGCGGGGCGAGTGTCTGCACGGACCGTCTCCGCACCATCAATGGCCGGCGGCCCCGGTCGAGACCCGGGAAGGCGAGCGGCCGGACTCAGCAAGCGCACGGCTATGATCGTTTTTCGCTTCGCTCACCTCTTCGAGGCCCTCATGGATCCGACCGCTCTGACGATCAGCGAAGCCGCGGCCGCGATCCGCCGTGGCGAAACCACCGCGGTCGCGTATGCCGATGCCTTGCTCGCGCAGGCCGACAAGGCGGCCTCGCTCAATGCCTTCATCCATCACGACCCCGAGCAGGTGCGCGCCGCCGCCCGCGCCGCCGACGCGAAGGGAGGCGCCGCCGCCGGCCCGCTGCACGGCGTTCCGCTCGCCCTCAAGGACAACCTCGACACCGCCGACATGCCGACCACCGGCGGCACGCCGGGGTTGAAGGGCCATCGGCCGAAGCGCCACGCGGTGGTCGTGCAGAAGCTGCTCGATGCCGGCGCGATCGCCTTCGGCAAGGCCAACCTGCACGAGCTCGCCTACGGCATCACCAACAACAACGCCGGCTTCGGCGCCGCCCGCAATCCCTACGACCCGACGCGCATTCCCGGCGGCTCGAGCGGCGGCGTCGGCGCCGCCGTCGGCGCGCGCATCGTGCCCGGCGGCATCGGCTCCGATACCGGCGGCTCGGTGCGCGTGCCGGCCGCGCTCTGCGGCATCGTCGGCTTCCGGCCGACGACCGGGCGCTGGTCGCAGGCCGGCGTCGTGCCGATCTCGCACACCCGCGACACCCCGGGCCCGATGACGCGCAGCGTCGCCGACTGCGCCCTGCTCGACAGCGTGGTCACCGGCAGCGCCGCGCCCGACGCGGCCGTGAGCCTGAAGGGCCTTCGCCTCGGCGTGCCGCGCGCCCACTTCTGGAGCCCGCTCGATACCGAGACCGCGCGCCTGATGGAAGACGTGCTGGCACGGCTGAAGAATGCCGGCGCGGTTCTGGTCGAGGCCGACATCGCCGACGTCGGCCGGCTCGACAACGAGGCCGGGTTTCCGATCGCCCTCTACGAGACGGTCGCCGACCTGAACGCCTATCTCGTCGGCCACGGCTCGCCGCTGCGCTATGCCGAGCTCGTGGCTCAGTGCGCCAGCCCCGACGTCGCCGGGCTCTTGCAAAGCCTGCACGGCGAGGCCGCGATTCCCGAGGCGGCCTATCGGCATGCGCTCGAGGTGCTCCGGCCGCAGCTGCAGGCCGCCTACCGGGATCACTTCCGAAGAAAGCAAATCGAGGCCGTCGTCTTTCCGACAACGCCCCTGCCCGCCGCGCCGATCGGCGACGACGAGACGGTGCTGCTCAACGGCCAGCGCGTGCCGACCTTCTTCACCTTCATCCGCAACTCGAGCCCGGGCAGCGTCGCCGGCATCCCCGGCATCAGCCTGCCGGCGGCCATGACCGACGCGGGCCTGCCGCTCGGCATCGAGCTCGACGCCGCCGAAGGCGCCGATGCGCGCCTGCTGGCGATCGCGCTCGCGATCGAGCGCGTTCTGCCGCCGCTGCCGGCACCCCGATTCCAACGAGGAGGTATCGCATGAGCCAGGTCCCGTTCATTCCCGCCCGCCGCCGCATCCTTTCCGCTGCCGCGGGCACCGCCGTGCTCGGCAGCGGCTGGGTCGGCTCGGCGCTCGCCCAGCCGAAGGAGTTCAAGATCGGCTTCTTCATCGCCCTGAGCGGGCCGGCGGCGCTGTTCGGACCGACGCAGCGCGCCTGCGCCGACCTCGCGGCCGAGAAGATCAACAAGGCCGGCGGCATCATGGGCCGGCAGGTCAAGCTGATCTTCAGCGACGCCGGCGGTCCCCCGGCGGAGACGGCGAAGTCGGCGGTGCGCCTGATGCTCGAGGACAAGGTCGACCTCTTCATCGGCTCGCACGACAGCGCCACCCGCGAGGCGAACATCGCCACCATCAAGGGCTAGACGCCCTACATCTATTCGCCCGTCTACGAAGGCGGCGAATGCTCGCCGAACGTGTTCTGCCTCGGCGAGACGCCGCCGCAGCAGGCCCAGCCGGGGATCGAATTCCTCTCGAAGGAAAAGAAGGCCAAGACCTTCCACCTGATCGGCGACGACTACGTCTGGCCGCGCAAGGTCAACGAGCAGGTGAAGAAGTTCGTCGCCGAGTACGGCGGCAAGGTGATCGGCGAGGAGTACGTGCCGTTCGGCGCGCCGAACAAGTTCGAGGAGGCGGTGACGCGCATCAAGGCCGCGAAGCCCGATGCGGTGATCGCCACCCTGGTCGGCGCCGACAACGTCAACTTCAACCGCACCTTCGCCGGCTTCGGCCTCGACAAGACGATCGCCCGGCTGTCGCTGCTGCTCGAGGAGAACACGCTGATGGGCGTGGGCGCCGAGAACAGCGGCAACCTCTATTCCTGCATGGGCTACTTCGCCAACAACCCGTCTGACGCGCACAAGGCCTTCAAGGCGGAGTACATGGCCAAGTACGGCGAAAAGGCGCCGCAGCTCGCGACCATCGGCGCCGACTGCTACTCCGCGCTCAACCTCGCCAAGGCGCTGTTCGACAAAGCTGGCGCCGCCGACGCCAAGAAGCTCGCGGCGGCTTCCGAAGGCCTGGCCTTCGACACCGCTTCGGGCCGGGTGACGATGCGCGGCCGCCAGGTCGACAAGGACATGTACCTGGCGCAGTGCAAGGGCACGCAGTTCGAGGTCATCAAGACCCTCAAGGCGATCAAGAGCGGCACCGCCTGCCGGGCCTGATGCGGGGCGGCTCGCCTCGAACCTGCTGAAGGGCCGGCGCTGGAGCCGGTCCTCGTCGCGCAGGCGCTGAACGCGCTGTACGGGATCGCCTCGCTGGCGATCCTGGCGCTCGGCCTCGCGGTCGTGCTCGGCCTGCTCGGCGTGCTCAACCTCGCCCACGGCGAGCTGGTGATGATCGGCGCCTACTGCGCCTACGTCGTCCAGGCGCAAGGCTGGCCCTATCTGTACGCGGTGCCGCTCGCCCTGGTCGTCTGCGGCGTGCTCGGCTACGCAGTCGAGCGCTGGCTGGTGCGGCCGCTCTACCAGCGGCCGTTCGACACCCTGGTCGTCACCTGGGGCCTGAGCCTGCTGCTGCGCAAGTCCGCCGAATCGATCTTCGGGCTCGGCTACAAGAGCCTGACCGAGCCGATCGGCGGCACGGTCGAGGTGCTGGGCGCGACCTATCCACGCTACCGGCTGGTGCTCATCGTCGTCAGCGCGCTCGTGCTCGGCGCGCTCGTGCTCTGGTACGGACGGAGCCGCACCGGCACGCGCATCAAGGCGATGGTCGGCAACCCCGAGCTGGCGCGCGCGCTCGGCATCCCGGTGCGGCGCTACGCCTCGGCGACCTTCGTCGTCGGCACCTGCCTGGCCGGGCTCGCGGGCGTGATGATCGCGCCGCTCGCGCCGGTACAGCCGTTCATGGGGCTCGACCACATCCTGATGTCGTTCTTCGTGCTCGTGGTCGGCGGCCTCGGCAGCGTCGGCGGCCTCCTGACCGGCTCGACCGTGATCGGCGGCAGCAACAGCATCGTCTCGGCGCTGAGCGACAGCACCGGCGGCTATTTGTGCGTGCTGCTGCTGGCGATCGTCTTCCTCTGGCTCAGGCCGCGCGGCATCCATGCGCGCAGCTAGCGCGGTTCCGGCGCTTCGCGCGTTCGCGGCCGTCCTCACGCTCCTGCTGTTGCCGCTCGCGGTCGGCGACTACTGGTCGTACCAGCTCGGCCTCCTCTACCTCTACGCGATCGCCGCGCTCGGCATCGGCCTGTGCTGGGGCCGCACCGGCTTCCTGCCGCTCGGCCAGGGCACCTTCTTCGGTCTCGCCGCCTACCTCTCCGGGCTGGCGCTGATCGAATTCGACCAGAGCCTGTGGCTGATCGTGCTGCTGCCGCTCGCCGCGTGCGCATCGGGCCTGCTTGCGTTCTTGATCGGCGTGCTGGTGTTCCGCCGGCGCGGCGAAAGCGGACCGTATTTCTCGATGATCACGCTCGCGCTTTCGCTGCTCGCCTACCAGGTCGCGAACAACTGGGAATCGGTGACCGGCGGCTTCAACGGCCTGAAAGGCATCCCCGGCCTGCCTGGTCTCGACAGCTACACCGCGGCCTACGAAGTCGCCGCCATCGCGCTCGCGCTATCGGCATTCGGCGTGGCCTGGCTCTACCGCGCGCCGCTCGGCGTGCTCTGGGCCGCGCTCGCCCACAACGAGCGGCGGGTCGTGCTGTTCGGCTTCGACGGCAACCGCCTGAAGGCGGTGGCCTTCGGCGTGAGCGGCCTCCTGGCCGGCATCGGCGGGGCGCTCTACGCACCCCAGCAGGGCCTGGTGACGCCGCAGCTCTGCGGCTTCGGCCTTTCGGCCGACCTCGTGATCTGGGCCGCGGTCGGCGGGCGCTTTCGCCTGCTCGGCCCGGTGCTCGGCGCGGTGCTCATCGGCGCACTGACCAGCGGCCTGCGCGACCGCTTCCCGTTCTGGGAGATCGGCATCGCGATCGTCTTCATCGCCGTCGTCCTGCTCTTTCCGCAAGGGCTGATCGGCGTGTTCGCGCCGCTCGAGCGGCGCTTCGGCCGCCGCGTCGCGCCCGCGCCCCCGGTCACCGCGCCGGCGCGCACCGACCCCGGCGGCGTCGCGAGCCTGGTGGTCGAGGGCATCCGGGTCCGTCTCGGCGAGGTGACGATCCTCGACGACCTCTCGTTCGCGCTCGACCGACCCGGCATCTACTGCGTGATCGGCCCGAACGGCGCCGGCAAGACCTCGACCTTCAACATGCTGAGCGGCGAGCTCGCGCCGCAAGCGGGCCGGGTGCGCTTCGACGGCCGGCCGCTCGCGCGCCTGGCGCCGCACCGGATCGTCCGCCTCGGCATCGGCCGCAAGTTCCAGATTCCTTCGGTCTTTCCGGCCTTGTCGATCGCCGACAACATCGGGGTCGCGCTCTGGAGCGCACGCGCGACGCGGCTCGACCTGCTCCGGCCGCGCCTCAGGCGCTGGACGAGCCCGGTGCTCGAGGCGCTCAGCGCGCGCTACCCGTTCCTCGCCGACGCCGAGCGCACCGCGGCCGAACTGTCGCACGGCGAGCGGCAGATCCTCGAGCTCTCGATGGCGCTGCTCGGCGAGCCGCGGCTCCTGCTGCTCGACGAGCCTTGCGCCGGCCTTTCGCCGCAGGAGACGGCGCAGGTCGTCGACGTGATCCGCTGGGCGAGCGAGCGGCGCGGCGCGACCGTGGTCGTCATCGAGCACGACATGAGCCTGGTGAGGAAGCTCGCCGACCATGTCTTCGTGCTGCACAACGGCCGCGTGCTGGCCGAGGGAACGGTCGCCGAGATCCAGGGCAACGCCGCGGTCAAGGCCATCTACGTCGGGGCGGAGAAGTGAGCCTGCGTCTCGAATTCGAGGGCGTGGTCGGCGGCTACGGCGACGTCGCCGTGGTCCGCGGCGTCTCCGGCGCCGTGGCCGCAGGCGAGGTGCTCTCGGTCATCGGCCGCAACGGCGTCGGCAAGAGCAGCCTGATGAAGCTGCTGTTCGGCCAGCTGCCTTGCCGCGAGGGCAGCGTGCGCTTCGAGGGCCGGGCGATCGAGCGCCTCGAGGCCTCGGAACGGCGCGCGCTCGGCATCAGCTACTGCCCGCAGGAGCGGCCGGTGTTCGACGACCTGAGCGTGCGCGACAACCTCACGCTGATGCGCCGCGACCGCGGTCTCGGCGCGTTCGCGCCGCTGTTCGTCCGCTTCCCGATCCTGGGACAGCGCCTCGGCCAGCACGCCGGCACGCTCTCGGGCGGCGAGAAGAAGATCCTGTCGTTCGTGCGCGGCCTCGCCGAGGCGCAGCCGCTGTTGCTGCTCGACGAGCCGAGCGAGGGCGTGCAATGGGAGAACGTCGTCCACATGGCCGAGCTGATCGGCGCCGCCAAGGCGGGCGGCACCTCGTTCGTCGTCGTCGAGCAGAACCTGGCGTTCGCCGAGCTGATCGCCGATCGCTATCTCGTCGTCGAGCAGGGGCAGGTCGTGCTCGACGGGCGCCGCGCCGAGGTCGAGCGCGCGCAACTCCTCCAGTACCTGCACGTCTGAGCGGCCGCGGCGAAGCCGGCTGCGTCCGGACCTATTCGCGAACGCCGTAGCGCTGGCGTGCCGCTCGCAGTTGCGGGGCGAGAGCCGTATGAGGAGTTACGTTGAGCAGGACCTGACCGTACGCGCCGGGGACGTCCCCTCCGCAATGCTGCTCGAACGAAAGGTCGAGCACCTGCGGCATGCCGCCGCTGTCGAACTGGACCCGGTGGACGGTGAACTGCCCGGTCGACGAACTGCAGCCCCGGCCCTCGCCGGACAAGCTGAACCCGGGACGGTTCGGCTCCTGCGACGGGAAGTCCTGTGCACGGCGATACGTTCCCGTGGTGAACGGACCCCCGTTCGCGGCCGCCGCGTTGATCACCCACCCGGTCGGGAGGTTGACCCACGCCGTGACGCCATTGGCGGAATTCCTCGAGAAGCTGATGACCGCATTGGAAGGGTCGAAGCTGTACGACCGGCCGAGGGTGATGTAGTCGCCCGAATCGCCATGGAAGCCGACCAGCGTCGTCGGCCCGCTCGGGATCTTGACGAGCACCACCACATCGTCCGAGGAGGACGTGCGGCCGGCGGCATCGCTGGCATCCAGCCGGAAGCGCAGCGTGCTGCCTTCGCTACCGACCGACGGGGCGAGGAATGTCGGCGACAACGAGGTGGCCCCGCTCAGCACGACCGCCGGGCCGTCCAGCTGGGTCCACTGGTATGTCGACCTGCCGCGCTGGCGGGAGAAAGACTGCGTTCCGTCGAGCATCGCGGTCTGCCCGGCGAACACGGCGAAGTCGACTCCCGCGATCGCCTGCAACGAAGGCACCGCGAGCGGATGCCGGCTGTTGATGCGCACGCTGCCGTAGAGCGGCGGCATGGTGATCTCGCAGTTCTGCATGAAGTCGATCGCAAGCCGGGAGACGGCACCCGCCGCATCGACCGCGTACTCGATCACCCGGAACCAGCCCTTGATCTGGTTGCAGGCTCGCCAGCTGTTGGAGAAATCCATGCCCGCGACGAGCGGGGAGTCGATGGGATACCGGGCGGCGGCCGGGTAGCTTGCAGCGACAAGCGGGCTGCCGCTCGGCGCCGCGAACTCCATCGTCCAGCTGCCGCTGGGGTCGCTTGCGGAAACCGTCACCTGGCTCGCCGTTCCGTGGCCGCTGACGACTGCCTGCGGCGCGCGATACGTCTGGCTCTGGCCCTGCCCGATGTAGTCGCCGACGGTACTGACGAATGCCAGTCCGGTCACGGCTTGCGCCGCTCCGGCCAGGGCGGCGAGCAGCAACGCAAGGCCGAGTTTCGCTGTCTTGAGCATGGGGCCCTCCCGTGGACTCGACTCTCCCGCGACCATCCTACGATGCCGGCCGTGGCCCGCGCCATCGGGAATTCGCTAGAGCTGGAACGCGAGCCAGAGCAGGAGGCCTTCCGAGAGGTCGCGTATCAGCCCCGGCTCCTTGGGCTCGAACCGCGACGCCAGCCCGCGCTCGCGCTCGATCCAGGCCGCGAACCGGCGCACGTCGGCGGGCTCGTAGAACGCCACCATCAGCTCGTAGTTGAGGAAGAGGCTGCGCAGGTCGAGATTGGCCGAGCCGACGAGGGCGAGCTGGTCGTCGATGACGACCGCCTTGGCATGCTGCATGAACGGCTCGAACCAGATCCGCGCGCCGGCCGCGGCGAGATCGCGCAGCGGCCGGTGCCGGGCAACGTCGGCCAGGCGATGGTTGGAGCGGCGCGGCAGGATGATGTCGATCAGCACGCCGCGGCGCGCGGCCAGCGTCAGCGCCATCAGCAGGGTCGCGTCGGGGATGAAGTACGGCGTCACGACCAGCACCCGGCGGCGCGCCATGAAGCAGCCCGAGAGCAGCAGCGACTGCACCGTGTCGTCGACCTGCTCGGGGCCGCTCGGCACCAGCTGGGCGAGCGGCGCGTCGCTGGTGGCGATGAGGTGCGGCGCCGGACACTGCGCGATCGGCAGCGAACGGGTCGCATAGGCCCAGTCCTTCTCGAACAGCTCGCAGGCGTGGACGACGAGCTCGCCGCGCAGGTCGAAGCTGAGGTCGTGCCACGCGTGGTTGCGCAGCGTCGCGCCGGCGCGCCGGGCGGGATCGCCCTCGAAGTACTCGGCGGCAAAGTTGCGGCCACCGCACCAGAGCCGCTCGGCATCGACGACGACCATCTTGCGGTGATTGCGCAGGTTGGCGCGGCCGCGCAGGATCGAACGGAACGGCGGCACGAACTTGACGACCTGCACGCCCGAGCGACCCAGTGTCTCGAGGTCGAGCCTGCCGCCGAGCCAGGCGCCGATGCCGTCGATGAGGAGCCGGACCTTGACGCCCTGCTCGGCCTTGGCGCGCAGGGCCGCGGCGATCTCGTCGCCGAGACCGTCGATGGCGAGGATGAAGGTGCAGACGTCGATCGTCTGGGTGGCGCCGGCGATCAGCTCGAGCACGGCGCTGCGCGCTTCGG
>Ga0193752_1003716_pt1 | contig 10362 bp, 8 predicted proteins | sample H1c1metaG_FD_144924 | JGI IMG/M metagenome (GOLD analysis project Ga0193752, IMG submission 144924) | Soil microbial communities from a riparian zone of the East river system, Colorado, United States - H1c1 | ecosystem: Environmental > Terrestrial > Soil > Riparian zone | place: USA: East River...
AAATCGAGCAGGGTAGAACCGCATAATATCTATTCACAGATTATTACTGCGGCACTGACTGTAGGTTTTGGAGGATCAACCGGACTGGAAGCACCAATTGTGACCAGTGGTGGAGGGATAGGGTCTGTTGTAGGCCGCTTTTTAGGCCTCTCTTACCGCGAAACTACCATGCTGCTGGCATGTGGCGCAGCGGCAGGTATTGCAGGTGCATTTAACAGCCCTATTGCGGGAATAGTTTTTGCCATTGAAATACTTTTACCTGAGTTTACCATTCCGGCATTTATACCGCTATTACTTTCTTCGGCTACAGCTGCGGTTGTAGCACGTTTTTTTTATAATGAACAATTGTTCTTTTTAGTTACCGAAGGATGGAAATTCAATTCGCTGGTCTGGTATGTTGTACTGGCTGTTCTGATTGGTCTGTTTTCGATGTATTTCACGAAAGCCAACTATTTTATCAAAGGCCTGTTCTATAAGATCAAGCACCCTTACCAAAAGGTTATAGTTGGTGGTGTAGTTCTGGGGGCAATGGTATTCCTGTTTCCTACTTTATATGGAGAGGGATATATTACGATCAAGAGTCTTTTAGGTGGAAACTATACTGCAGTAATTACGAACAGTATTTTTTCATCTTATAGTAACATACCTACTGTTGTTATTTTATTCACTGCGATTACTGTATTTGCAAAATCGGCTGCAACATTGGTTACTTTGGGCGCAGGTGGTAACGGAGGTATTTTCGCACCCAGTTTAATTATGGGTGGACTGATCGGTTTCCTTCTTGCTTTTACCATTAACACATTGGGTATTGCCCATGTGAATGTGTCCAATTTTATTGTAGCAGGGATGGCGGCTTCGTTAAGTGCAATTATGCATGCACCGCTGACCGGAATATTCCTGATTGCTGAAATTACAGGTGGATATATACTGATGGTGCCATTAATGATTACCTCGGCTATTGCTTATCTGATTAACAGAAGTACAAATAAATACTCAATCTATACTAAACCTCTTGCTGAGAGTGGGGAGCTGATGTCTCATGAAGATAAAGACACTACGGTATTGCATATGATGAAGTTGAAATACCTGATAGAGAAAGATTACCTGGTATTGAATGAAGAAGAAACCATTGCGGAAAAATTACCGGAAATCCTTCAATCTAAAAGAAATATTTTCCCCGTAATTGCGGAGGACAAATCCTTCAAAGGTTTGATCTATGTTGAGGATGTATTGAAAAAAGCAATCAATAATCCTGCTAATCCTGATTTGACAGTACAAGACCTGATGCAGACAGCTCCTTCTATTGTATTTATTACTGATTCAATGAAAATTGTACTAAAGAAAATGGAAAAAGAGAATGCCTGGTTATTACCTGTTCTGAATGAACAGGAAGAATATATCGGTTTTGTATCCAAAACGGCAGTCTTTAATAAATACCGTGCTTTACTGAGCCGTCAGGCTGATTATATGGAGTAAATTCTATCTGGCTCTTGTCTTTTTCAAGAGCCACATGCTTTCTCTGTAAATGTTTTAATGTCGTTTTAATTTCCAGAAGCTTCATTCTCAGAAGCATTCGTTTTTTAATCCTTATTTTTGCTAATAAATTGATAATCAACATTAAAATCCTTTAATGTAGGTTAGAACCGTGTTTGTTCGGGCTATCTTTGGGGACGCGCAATAAGCATTAATAAAAACCAAAGAAGATGAATATTTTAATGATTGAAGACGAGCCGAAGGTTGCTGCATTTATTAAAAAGGGGCTGGAGGAACAATTGAATACCGTGACTGTCGCTTATGATGGGAGTATGGGTTGCAAAATGGCTCTTGAAAATGATTATGAGCTTATTATACTAGATGTTATACTTCCATACATCAATGGAATGGAGGTTTGCAAACAAATCAGACAGTTAAAAAAGGAAGTTCCTATTTTAATGCTTTCTGCTTTAAATACCGTAAATGATAAAGTACAGGGATTAGAAAATGGTGCTGATGATTATCTGACTAAACCTTTTCATTTCGCGGAACTGCTGGCACGTATAAAAGCCTTAGGCAGACGCAGGGATCAGGTACTTCCCGGAACTGTTTTTAAAATCCATGATCTGGAAATGGATTGTTACAAAAAGACAGTGAGCCGTAAGGGCAAAAGTATTATTCTATCCGCTAAAGAATTCACTTTGCTTGAGGTCCTGATGGCCAATAAAGAACGTGTTCTTTCCAGAGTATATATCGCTGAGGCAGTTTGGGGTATATCATTTAACAGAGGCACAAACCTGATTGATGTTTATATCAATTATCTGCGTGCAAAGATTGATAAAGGTTTTGATAAGCCATTGATACATACTGTTATTGGAATGGGCTATGTGATTAAAGATTAGTTTGAAGGGAGTCTTTATGAAGGTTAAAAACAGATTATCCCTGCAATTTACATTTATGTTCGCCATTTTACTTTTGGTGGTTTTAACGGGTATTTATTTGTTTGTAGAGCATAATCGTTTAAAGTCTTTTATGAATAAGCTTGATGAAAGAGCTGTTATTGTTGCCCAATTTTATCTTGCTGAGGATAACCTGTCAAAAGATATATTTAAACAGGTAGCGAAGAAGTTCCCTCAGTCACTTACCCACGAATCAATAAGGATTTATGATGATCAGTTCAATTCTAAATTTACCCGTGAAGATTCTATCAGTTGGAAACATGATTTTTTAGCGCAGGTCGTTAAAAATAAATCTATTCATACCCGTCAGGGGGAAACTCAGATCACAGGAATTTATTATCCGGATAACTCTGGTAATTTCATAGTCGTTGTTTCTGCAATTGATGACAGAGGATTACATGATATGGAACAGCTAAGGCTGATTATGTCCATGTTTTTCATTAGTTCACTTTTCATTACCTTTTTTATAGGGCGTATTTTTGCCAGTATTTCTTTACAGCCTATTGTTTCCATCACAGGGAATCTGAAAAGAATAAGAGCTTCCAGTTTACATCACAGATTACCTGTTAATATCGCCAAAACTGATGAAACAGATAACTTGTCTTCGACTATTAATCAGTTATTAGAACACTTGGAGCAATCTTTTGAAAGTCAGAAGTCCTTTGTTGCTAATGCTTCACATGAATTACGGACACCGATAACTTCTATACTGGGAGAAGCCGAAATCACATTAATGAAAGATCGTCATCCTGAGGAATACAAACACGCTCTGGAAGAGATTGTAGGCAGTGTCGAAAGATTAAATCATATCATTAACAGTTTAATGGAGCTGATGCAAACCAATTTAGATAACAAGGACTTTCAAAGTATTAGAATAGATGAACTGATTTGGGAAATTGCGGATGAGCTGCCTTTTAAAACAATGGTTGATCATATTAAAGTGTCCTATGATTTACCCGGCGATCAATCCAAAAGAACTTTGCAGGGGAACCGGCAATTACTGTTCATTGCGATCAGTAATATTCTTAAAAATGCAATGAAATTTTCTGTAAATAAAGAGGTTATCTGTACGGTGAGTTATAAACAAAATCATATAATTATCACAGTTGAAGACGGTGGTATAGGGATTAGTGAAGATGATCTTAAAAAGATATTTCAGCCTTTTTACCGGTCTGCCAATGCCTTAAATTTCCCGGGTTATGGAATTGGCCTTTCTTTAACGAATAATATTGTACGTCAGCATAATGGTTCTATTCAGGTGAAATCTGCTCTCGGGCAGGGTACTATCTTTTCTCTTTCTTTTCCTTTAGGCTAAAATTGGAATCATACATTAAAGAATTCTAATGAACATCTAATCTCCGTGTAATCTCAAATTAAGTACCCCCTAATATGCATAATATAGCTTTGTTGTTAAAATAATAAAGCTATGCAATTGAAACTTGTGCTCCCTTTACTCCTGGTGAATATCTGTTTTTTCACCGGTATTGATTCAGTATTTGCGAGGGATGACGGACATTATGATACCCGGGATACTTTAAGTATCACTATCAAACAGGCAGAAGACCTGTTTCTCAAAAATAATCTTAGTTTAATTGCTGGTCAATATGGTATTGATGATGCAAAGGCACAGGTGATCACTGCCCGGTTGTTTGATAACCCGGAAGTATCTTATGAAAATATACTCTATAATGCTGAAAACAAAAAGATACTGGATGTAAGCCGTGAATCCGGCCAGCGGGCAGGGAGTCTCGCACAACTTTTTCAAACTGCTGGAAAAAGAAATAAGAATATCCGTTTAGCAAAAATGGGTGTAAAGCAGGCAGAATATCAGCTTTTCGATCTTTTGCGTACCCTTAAATATACATTGAGAACAGATTTTTACAAGATTTACTATCAGGAACAATCTGCAAAAGTATATGCTAAAGAGATCAGCTCACTATCAAAAACACTGGTTGGCTTTAAACAACAATATGCTAAAGAGAACATCGCTCTTAAAGAAGTATTAAGGATACAATCGCAATTATATACGCTTCAATCTGAATTAAATGAGCTTAAAGATGAGATTGATGATGTACAAAGTGAATTTAAACTGCTGATCCGTACAGATGCTAAAAAACACATTGTGCCTCAGCTAGAATTCAATCTGGATGGTGAAAATGTGCTGGAAAAGGTTCCATATCAGAAACTGCTTGATTCTGCTTACACAAACAGGTACGATTTAAAACTGGCTAACTCTGTAATTGAATATAGCAATCTCAATTTAAGGCTGCAAAAATCAATGGCTATACCGGACATCACAGTGTCTGTTACATACGATAGGCTGGCGGGATATACGCGTAATTATACCGGACTTGGAATAAGTATCCCAATACCTCTTTTTAACCGTAACCAGGGCAATATTAAACAGGCAAAGATTGCTATTGATGCCAGTAAAAATGCTTTGGCACAACAGGAAGATCAGTTGTCAATTGATCTGGATAACAGCTACCAGGCAGCTGACCGGCTGGAGCGGTTATATAATAGCTTCGATCCTAAGTTTAAAACAGAATTTACTCATTTGATTACAGAGGTCTATAAAAGTTATGAGAAACATAATATCAGCCTGCTTGAATTCCTGGATTTCTATGATTCTTATAAGACCAATGCTATACAATTAAACAATCTGCAGCTTAACCGCATCAGTTCTTTAGAACAGCTGAATTTTGTGACAGGTACACCATTCTTTAATCAGCAATAACCTCTTTTATGGCAGTTGCAATCGGCACTACTGCTTTATTATTTCCATCCTGCACCCGCCATGATGCAGCACTAAAACCTCAGGATAATAAGTTCCAGGTTACAGATAGCTTATTGGGCAGTTTATTAGTGGATACCGTTCAGCAGGCCAATGCGGTATCCCAGATCACATTAACAGGAACTATTGAACCTGATGAGAATAAGATAGCTAAAATTTACCCGATGGTCAGCGGGGTTACAGAAAATGTGAACGTGCTTTTGGGCGATGTGGTCACTAAGGGACAAACACTTGCTAGTATGCACAGTGTTGAAGTTGCCGGATTCTCTAAAGATCTGATCAGTGCAGAAGCTGATTTAAGGGATACTAAAAGAACACTGGAAGCTACACAAGATTTATATCAGAGCGGACTGGCTTCAGGTAAAGATCTGGAACAGGCAAAGTCAGACTATAAAAAAGCTGTGGCAGAAAACAGCCGGGCCAGTTCAGTTATGTCAATCAATAAAAGTGACAAACGTGGCTACCTGATTAAAGCTCCGATTAGTGGTTATATCGTGGAAAAGAATGTGACCGGTAATATGCAGGTAAGGGCGGATAACACGGAAAACCTGTTTACCATAGCTGATCTTTCTTCGGTTTATATCATTGTCAATATTTATGAATCTGATATCACCAGTGTACAAACTGGCTATCCGGTTAAAATTACTACGCTGGCTTATCCCGGAAAAGTATTTACCGGGAAAATAGATAAAGTATATAATATGATAGACCAGGACAATAAGCTTATGCGTGCCCGGGTTAAAATCAGCAATCCAGGCAATTTACTGAAACCGCAAATGTTCGCTAATGTAGTAGTACAGGCAAAATCGGGGGAAAACCTGCCTGTGATTAATACGCGCTCAATTGTACTGGATAATGACCGTAATTATGTAGTGGTTAAAGATGGAAAAGCGCAGGTGCGGATACAGCCGATAACGGTTTCCAAACGTGTAGAAGACCGTGCTTATATCAGTGAAGGTCTAAAACCAGGCGATCAGATTATTGCCTCAAGACAGTTGTTCCTTTATGAATCCCTGAAATAAAATGACCCGCTTAACCTGTTTAAATTCAAGCAATGAATAAAGTAATTAAATCAATACTGGCTTTTTCACTTCAGAATAAGTTCTTCATATTTTTCATGACGTTTCTTTTGCTGATTGGAGGATATTTCAGTTTTAAAAGTATAGCCATAGATGCTTTTCCGGATGTAACCAATACCTCGCTGACCATGCGCGTTTACAATTGAATAACCACCTTGGAGACGCTGATCTGCCCGATGGTGTAAAACCTGAAATTTCACCACCTTATGGCCCAACGGGAGAGATTTTTCGTTATACATTAACCAGCAGCAAGAAATCGGTAAAGGAGCTTAAAACGTTAGAAGAATGGGTAGTGGAACGTGAAATACGCTCAGTACCCGGTGTGGCGGATGTCAATAGTTTCGGCGGCCCAACCAAGGCCTACCAGATCACGATTGATCCTGAAAAAGCGGTGCAATACGGGGTTACTCCGCTGGAAGTTTATGAAGCTGTTTCTAAAAGCAATCTTAATGTTGGCGGTGATGTCATTGAGCAAAGCGGACAAGCCTATGTAGTCAGAGGTATTGGTCTCCTTAATAATATCAATGAGATTAAAAATATAATCGTTGATCAGGTAAAGGGAACACCAATTTTTGTGAAAAACATAGCTGAGGTTACTGAATCAAGTTTACCGCCTCTTGGACAGGTTGGCCGTGATGCCGATCCTGATGTTGTGGAGGGTATTGTGGTGATGCTCAAAGGAGGGAACACGAGCGAAGTCATTCAAAGCCTTAAAGCAAAAGTAGAGGAGCTGAATAACAGTATCCTGCCGGATGATGTAAAAATCAATGCTTTTTATGATCGTGAAGATCTGGTAGATTTTGCGACAAATACGGTTCTTCATAACATGGCTGAAGGAATTATTTTCGTAACAGTCATCGTGTTTCTGTTCATGGCCGACTGGCGTACCACAATTATTGTGGCTATTGTAATCCCGCTGGCCTTACTTTTTGCCTTCATCTGTTTGAGATTTAAAGGAATGTCTGCCAACTTACTATCGATGGGGGCGATTGACTTTGGGATTATCATAGATGGAGCTGTCGTGATGATGGAAGGTATCTTCGTCGTGCTTGATCACCGGGCGAAGAAAGAGGGAATGGAGAAATTCAACAAGCTCAGTAAACTCGGAATGATTAAAGAAGCCTGTCTGATCAATGGTAAAGGGATCTTTTTTGCGAAACTGATTATTATTATCGGCCTGCTGCCCATCTTCAGTTTTGAGAAAGTAGAAGGGAAAATGTTCTCTCCATTAGCATGGACGCTAGGTTTTGCTTTACTAGGTGCATTAATCCTGACTTTTACACTGGTGCCGGTTATGGCAAGTGTACTGCTGAACAAAAATGTACGTGAAAAACGGAATTTCTTCGTAGAGTGGATTACCAGAAAGTAGCTTTTCCAATAGCTATCATCATGTTGGCAGTCAGTCTTTTTTGTTTTAAGTTTTTGGGTACGGAATTTTTGCCGCAACTCAATGAGGGGACTATTTATGTAAGGGCAACCGGCCCTTTAAGTACTTCACTTGGAGAATCCGTAAAATTGGCAAACGATATGCGTAAAACTTTCAGGAGTTTTCCGGAAGTCAAACAGGTTATTTCTCAGACTGGCCGTCCGGATGATGGAACGGATGCTACCGGTTTTTACAATTTAGAGTTTCACGTTGATCTTTATCCTCAAAAAGAATGGAAAAATAAAGAGAGCAAAGCCGAACTGATTGAGCGTATGCAGGAAAAGCTGAAGTTTTATCCAGGGATTGATCTTAATTTTTCTCAGCCGATTTCGGATAACGTGGAAGAAGCAGTATCGGGAGTAAAAGGATCTATCGTCATCAAATTATTCGGGGATGATCTCAAGTTTGTTGAAAACAAAGAAGAGCAAATTTTCAAGATTATGAAAGATATCAAAGGTGTCGAAGATCTTGGAATCATGCGTAATCTTGGACAGCCTGAATTGCAAATTGATCTTGATCAGGAGAAGATGGCTTTTTACGGAGTGACAACTGCAGATGCTGGAGCGGTTATTGAAACGGCTATCGGCGGGAAAGCAGCAACACAAATTTATGAAGGGGAGCGTAAGTTTGATCTGAGGATACGCTATCCTGAAAGTTTCAGAAATAATGCAAATGCTATTGGTGATTTACGTGTACCAACGCTTTCTGGTAATAAAGTTCCACTAAGGGAGATCGCGAACATTAAAAAACTGGTTGGCCCAAGTCTGATTTACCGCGATAAGCATAAAAGATATGGGGCGATTAAGTTTTCTGTTCGTGGCCGTGATATGGGCAGTACAATTAAAGAAGCTCAGGAAAAAGTAAACGCGCAGGTAAAACTGCCTAAAGGTTATTTCATAGAATGGGCGGGAGATTTTGAGAATCAGCAAAGAGCAACCACGCGTTTAACACGGGTTGTTCCGATTAGCATATTGCTTATTTTCTTTGTCCTGTTTATTTTGTTCGGGAACATCAAAAATTCTTTACTTGTCTTAAATAACGTGCCGTTTGCTATAGTGGGAGGGGTATTCGCCTTATTGCTTACTGGTATCAATTTCAGTATCTCTTCGGGAATTGGATTTATCGCCTTATTCGGTATCTGTGTGCAGAATGGAGTGATATTGATTACCAAGTTTAAATCAAATATCAAAGAGATGCGGTATAATCATCCCGAATGGACATTTATTGATGCCTTGAGAATAGGAGTAGAGTCCCGTATCCGTCCTGTGGTAATGACTGCTATGATGGCGGCCATTGGATTATTACCAGCCGCATTGTCAACTGGTATAGGTTCTGAGACTTCCAGACCATTGGCTACGGTAGTTATAGGAGGGTTGGTTTCTGATACACTTTTTAATCTTTTTATATTCCCAATCGTATTTTATTGGGCTTACCGTAAAAAGGTAATGAAACAAGATAGACCTTATAATAGTATAGCCGAATAGTTATTTATAAGAGAAGTTTTGTCAGGGAACGTGTTGTGGTCGGGTTGGTATTTATGTTGGGAAGGGGTTGGTAAGGCCATTGGCCTTACCAACCCCTTCCCAACATAAATACCTTACGCATGTTAACCTGTTCTCTTTGTTTATGAGTTTCAAATTCCTGTAGCTGCGAAAAAAATATTTTTATCACTAGCTTTGTAGTGAAAATGAATAACACTAAATCTTTTAATCTACCACCAATACCTGCCGTTCTTCTATCAATTGTCAGTGTACAATGCGGAGCTGCAATCGCCAAAGGCTTATTTCCTGTTTTAGGTGCACAAAGCACGGCCTTAGTCCGGATTGGTCTGTCGGCCGTTATCCTGATGGCTGTTAACCGGCCAAACTTAAAAAACTTAACTGCTGCACAATGGAAGGCCGTTATTCCATATGGCTTATGCCTGGGATTAATGAATCTGATTTTTTATATGGCGATTGAAAGAATACCTCTCGGTTTAGGTGTTACACTTGAATTTGTAGGGCCTTTGATTGTGGCCATATTTGGCTCTAAACGTATAACAGATTATTTATGGATTTTACTGGCCGGGATAGGAATTGCATTGATTGCACCATGGACTGATAAAGGAATTGATTTAATTGGTGTCTTATTAGCGCTGCTCGCAGGAGGATTCTGGGCAGGTTATATTGTACTGGGAGGAAAAATCTCTAAGATCATGAAAGGGGGGGATGCAGTCACAGTAGGAATGTTATTTGCAGCATTGGTAGTTGCACCATTTGGAATTAGCAGCGGCGGATTAACCCATTTAACACCAGTTTTGCTCTTATTTGGGTTCGCATTGGCACTTTTGTCCAGTGCAATTCCGTTTACTCTTGAAATAAAGGCGCTGAGCCAAATGCCTGCCCGCACATTCAGTATCTTAATGAGCCTGGAACCTGCTGTTGCAGCTTTGAACGGCCTGCTTCTTTTACATGAAGTTCTTACCTTTTATCAGTGGCTGGCGGTTACCTGTGTAATCATTGCCAGTGCAGGAGCGACATTGACAACTAAAAAAGCTATCGTACAAGAAAATGTATAAAACAAAGAGGCCGGATTCAATAGGTCCGGCCTCTTTTATAATTTATAGTTAATGCTTTTTTTGAAGAAATAATT
>Ga0193752_1003718_pt1 | contig 10361 bp, 9 predicted proteins | sample H1c1metaG_FD_144924 | JGI IMG/M metagenome (GOLD analysis project Ga0193752, IMG submission 144924) | Soil microbial communities from a riparian zone of the East river system, Colorado, United States - H1c1 | ecosystem: Environmental > Terrestrial > Soil > Riparian zone | place: USA: East River...
TTCCGTCTTGTCCTGTAATACCGGTAATTAAAGCTCTTTTCGTCATTCGTGTATAAGTTTAATCAAAGTTGGCGGGGGCGTAAAGCAGACCGGCAAAGACAGGGCGCGGGCCTGTCAGATATCCACTTCGAAATTGTCGTTCCCCGTGCGTAGATTAGGGTTGTAAAAGGGGTCGCGTTCGAGAAAAGGCTTCCATTTCGCCTCCAGGGTCTCACGCTCCCGTGTCGGGATATCCAGCTCGAAATGCAGTTTCCGGGATTCCACCGGGTAAAGCGGCGCATACGGCGTAAAGACCACCCGCATGTTTCTCGACCAAAGCCTCAGGCAAAGATCCACGTCATACAAGTGAGCGGGGAAGTTTTCGTGATCGAACCCCTCCATTTCCATAAAAAGCGTCCGCCTGCATGCGAAGGCCGCTATCGAAACCGCGGAGAAATTGTTGATCAGCCCGGCGCGAAAAAAGTAACCCGGTTCATCCGATGGAATACCATGATTGGCCTGTAAGATCGAGCCGTCTTTGTCGATCACCAAGCCCGCGTGCAAGACCGTGCCGCCGGCACCTTCGATCTTTGCTCCCACCGCGCCGATCCCGTCCTGCATAGCCATCGCCGCCATTTCGCCCAGCCACGCGGCGTCCATCGGCCACAGCACAGTATCGATAAAGCAAAGCACCTCGCCCTCGGCATGCAGTGCGCCCATGTTGTATCGCGCGGCCTCGCCGGTCTCATCGGTGGGGATCACCCTTACATTCCCATCCAGATCGTTGACCTCGGCGCTCAATTTTTCCGGGCAAACGAGCAATACCTCCATATTCTCGTAAAAAGTATTGCAGTGGATCTCCATCGCCCCGGCTTTATCGTTCGCATTATCGACGAGGCATATAAGGCTTACCTTGGGGACCGGATCCGGCAGCGTGTAGCGGACGCGATGAAGATTATCGACCGCCGCGACGACCTCGGCCGCAACGCCAGTCCTTTCAAAATGAGAGCGGAGCGCCTCGCGGCCCTTTTCAAACGCGTACGGTTTCGCGTCGCTGCTCAGGGCTACCGATCCCTCAATTGCGCGCCAATGATAAAGGATACGCGGGATATGCCGGATTGCGGTCTCGGGGATCTGCTCGATCACCCGTAGCGCGAGATCGTGGTCCTGGCTGCCCTCAAACCCCACGCGAAAACCGCCGATATCACGCAGCAGGGCGGTCCGATAAACGGAAAGGTGCGTGATCAGGTTGAGCGAATAGAAAAAATCGCGGCTCCAATCGGGTTTGAACTTTGGCTCCGAGCGGCGGCCAGCAGCGTCGATCTTGTCCTCGTCAGAGTAGATCATCGAGGTTTCCGGGTGACTGTTAATTTCATCGGCGACCCAAAACAGCGCATCTTCGCTAAGCTCGTCGTCATGATCGAGAAGCGCGGTGAATTCCCCCGTGGTGAGTTCGAGCGCCGAGTTTGACGCGGCTGAAATATGCCCGTTTTGCTCGCGGTAAACAACCTTGATGCGAGCATCGCGAGCCGCATATTCGTCGAGCACGCTTCTAATATTTGGCGAGGGCGAGGCGTCATCAGCGATGCAAAGCTCCCAGTTTTCATAGAGCTGGCCGAGCACCGAATCGATACACGCCCGCAGCCATTTTTCATCGACGTTATAGACCGGCATTACTACCGAGATCAGCGGATTCCTCTCAAAACCTCCGATCAATCCTTGTATTTCGGCCCGCTTCTCGTCCGTTAGTTCATGCGCTTTGATCCATTTTTGGTAGTTTCTGCGTTCGCGGGCGCGGTGCGCAAAATAACGCGCGTGCAGCCGCAGGCCGGCAAGCCCCTGCTCGCGCCGGATGCGGTTAAATTTACCGATCTTTTGAAGGAATCTCCTCATTTTTTGATCAGCTTCATTTCCCACCCCGCCGGGTTGATCGGGATCCGCACCTCGGCTCCCGTCGGCGCAGTTTCGAAATCTCGCGCGTGCTGTTTAAACCCGAGGTCCTCGCGCGGCGTCATACGCCAATCCGATACGATTCCGATAAGCGAAAGTGTGAGCGTAAAAATCGCGGCGTAGCGAATGATACGCGATTTTGCGTCTGCGGCAAGAAAGAGCAATACCGCGAAAACGCAAAGCGCCGGGATGAACCAATAGCGAATCGCTGTTTCGGAATTGGCCATTGCCCCCCACTGCGGCGGCACGGGGCTGACCGCCGGGGAATATAAGGCGACCGCAAAGATCGATACCGCGAATATCATAAAAAGCCTCAGCTCAAACCGGGCCTTCAGAAAAGCGTAAACGGCCAGAACGAGTCCGAAAAGGTTTACGATAATTATCGAACCGTCCTTCCATAGGCGATGGCTATCGAGCCACTCGAAACCGTTCGTGCCAAAGATCGGGCCCGCGAAAATATGACGCCCCAGTATCCGGAAAAAGAACGTCGGTCCCGCCCCGAGCGCGGCCTGCGTCGGCCGGGGCGTGGTGAGCAGCCCGTAACCCTGGAGAAGTGCACCGGCTGCTAAGATGGCACATAGGACTATCGCCCACTTTTCGCGCTTCCGATAATATTTTGATACCGCAATGGGGATGAGCAGAAGGCAAAGCGGGCCGCTCACGGCGGAAATACCCACGGCGACGATATCGAACACACGTCCGCCCCTGTTCTCGGAGGGTCCCGCAATGATTACCAGAAAGGCAAGCAGTGCGAGATGCCATTGAGAGTTCGTAACGTTGGCATAGATCTCTCCCGAGTGTGGTAGCGCAAGGTAAATAAAGGCGAGCACCACGCGCCAATGGAGCATGGGAATTACCCGCCCGAGCCGCCCGGAAACTATAAAAGCCGCGACGACCGCTTGTATCGTTATCGCGAGTATATTGAAGAAAAGCGGGGCGTATTCAAGCGGAAGGGGCTGGCTGAAAATTGCGGCGAGCCGCGAAAATGTCTGGTAATACCCGGCTTCCGGGGTCAGCAGGGAGTGGAGCGCCCCATAATTATAAGCGTCCGCATACCATAACTTACCGTCCTCGGCCCAGAATTGGGCGTTGAAAACTGCGTCCGACCTACGGCTGATTATCAGCAGTAATGCGGCCGGCAGCGCGAGCAGCCACGGAATGGGCCCTTTGGTCAGTTTCTCCCTAAACGACATAAGAAATAAAGATTATAGCGTTTTCCTTGGTTCGCGAGAGGTTCTGGGTTCACATGTTATATTTTTTCTGGTTTACTTTTTATTATCTTATGGCGTTTACGTGCCGCATTTGCGGAAACCCCGATAAAAATTCTGTTTCCACTGCGCGCGAAATGATGTTCGGCACTCGGGAGGAGTTCGACTACGCGGAGTGCGATTCGTGCGGAACGCTGCAGATCGTCGAAGTTCCGGCGGACCTCGGGCGTTATTACCCCGCGGATTATTTTGCGTTTGACGAGGGGCGCGAGATCGAGATAGGAGCCGATTGGATGAGACGCCTGGCCTCGCGATTCGCGGGGAAATATTTTCTCGAAGGGAAGAGCAAGCTGGGTGAATTCATCGTCAAAAAAAAGCCCTGGATCCGCGATCATTACCCGGTTTCCCTGACCTATCCTCCGCTCGGTCTAGACTTCGACTCACCCATTCTGGATTTCGGCTGCGGTTGGGGCCACCTGCTGCAAACGCTTCATTTTTTCGGGTTTCGCGATCTGACGGGCGCCGATGCTTTTATAGACGAAGACATTTTTTACCCGACCGGCGTAAAAGTTTATAAACGGCGCCTCGAAGAGATCGAACCTGCATTCGATCTTGTAATGCTTCATCATTCGTTCGAGCATTTGCCCGATCCGCTCGAATCCTTAAGGCAAATACACCGCCTCGTTAAGCCGGGTAAATATTGTCTCTTACGCGTACCGGTGGTCAATTTCGCGTGGGAAGAATACAGTATCGATTGGGTGCAGCTCGATGCCCCGCGGCATCTTTTTCTTTATACGGAAAAGGCGATGAATTTGCTGGCCGAAAAGACGGGGTTTGAGGTTGAGAGCGTAGTTTACGATTCGGGTTCGTTCCAATTTTGGGGCAGTGAACAATACCGTCAGGATATCCCGCTGAACGATCCGCGGACCTATACCGGTGATATCTCGAAATGCCTGTTTACCCAAGAACAAATGGACCAGTGGCAGGCACAGGCCGTGCAGCTAAATGCCGAAGGCCGCGGCGATCAGGCATGCTTTTACCTTAAACGGAAATAAGATAATGAGTATAACGAGAAGATTGAAGCAGATCGCCAAATATTACCTTACTTCGCCCGAGGATCTTTCCGGCCGCGCGGATGGGTCCGATCTTCTGAAGGATTTTATCGGCCGGTGTGCGCAAATGGAAGGCCCGAGGGTGCTCGAGCTGGGAACGAAGCGATCATACGCGGAGCGCTCAACGCGTCACGATTCCTGGATACCCAACGCCTCCGAATTTATCGGCAGCGATATCGAGAACGCCGATGATGTCGACCTTATTGCAGACGTTCACAAGCTTTCGGAAACGGTCGGAACGGAGAGCTTTGACGTTATCATTTCTTGCTCTTCATTCGAGCATTTCAAGTATCCCCAACTGGCGGCGCACCAGATCATGAAGACCTTAAAGATCGGCGGGCTGCTCTTTATCCAAACCCATCAATCGTACCCCATACACTCCTCGCCGCACGACTATTTCAGGTTTTCGCGCGAGGCGTTGGCGGCGCTTTTTGGAACGCGGATGGGTTTTAACGTGATAGCGACCGATTATGAATTCCCGGTAAGATTAAAGGCAAAGGAAAGCGCCGATGTCGCCTTTATGCCCGCTTACCTCAATTCGAGATTGTTTGGCGAAAAGACCGGCAAAACCCCCGACGAGTATGTCTACGAATACGATCTCGACCTTTCTAGCGGCGGTTAATCACCAGGTTCCTTTGTTTCCCACTCCAGCTCCGGCCTGACGATTCCCGGCAGCAGTCCCGCATAGTCGCCGCGGACCGAATCTCCCTCAATGCTGTCGATTACATTGAAGGTCACCGCATCACGCTCGACAAAGTGGACTATAAAAGGCGTGTATGTCGAGACAGCGGCCGTAACGAAGACCGTGCCCTCGGCGAGAAAATTGCCCGGGATCCAGACGGTGCTTGTGTAGGTGCCCGCGGGGCGAGGCCGGGTCCGCCAACCGCCGTTCCAATCGTGAGAAATAAAAATACAGGTGCCTTGCTCGTTATAAAAATGAAGGTTCGGGACGAGCACTTTTCCTGACTCCATCACATCATAGGTCATTTCTACTCCGACCGGTTTCCTGATATCCGCTGACGACGTCGTTTTTCCCTCAGCATCGCGTATTCGAAGGCGGCGCAGGCGCGTCACCTCGTTTCCAGGCGCTTCGGATTCGGATTCCCACACTCTTTCCGCCCCGGTTTGCGACTGCTCATGCAAATATTCGCCGACGATCTGCTTTGCCTCGCCGTCGCGCTTTAGCTCACCGCCCTTTAACCAGATCGCGCGGCTGCAAAGGCGGGTGACCGACTGCATATCGTGCGACACGAATATCACCGTCCGGCCGGATTGCCCGACGTCGCGCATTTTGCTCAGGCATTTCTTCTGAAACGAAATGTCGCCTACCGCCAGCACTTCATCGACCACGAGGACCTCAGGGTCGAGATGCGCGGCCACCGAGAACGCGAGGCGCATATACATGCCCGAGGCATAGTGTTTTACGGGCGTGTCAAGAAACTTTTCGAGCTCCGAAAAGGCGACTATCTCGTCGAATTTCTTGTCTATCTCGGCCCGTTTCATTCCCAGGATGGCGCCGTTCAAGTAAATGTTGTCGCGACCCGAGAGCTCGTTGTGAAAACCCGTTCCCACCTCGAGCAGGCTGCCTACGCGCCCGCGGATCTCGGCCGATCCGCTCGTGGGCCGGGTGATGCGCGAGAGTATCTTGAGCAGCGTGGATTTGCCCGCCCCGTTATGGCCAATGATGCCGAGCGTTTCGCCGTCGCTTAATTCAAAACTGACGTCGCGAAGCGCCCAAAGCTCGTTCTTTTTCCCGGACGCGGGTTTACGAATGAAGTTTACGATCGCATCGCGCAGCGAATTGGCCCGCCGGTCGCCGAGATAATAGAGTTTTGACAGATTTTCGACCTTGATAACGCTTGTCATATGATATCGGCAAAATCGTCTTCCATTCGCTTGAACACGAAGAGCGAGAATAGCGTGAGCACAATGGCGGAAACGGCTGAAATGCCGATCACCTGCCAATCGAACGCCGTGCCGAAAAGCGCGCTTCGGAAACCATCGAGAATGCCTGTAAGCGGATTGATGGCGAAGATCAGCCGCCATTTCTCAGGGATTATCTCCGGCGGATAGAAAACCGGCGAGGCGATCATCCAAACCTGCAGCAGGAACGGCAGTGCGAATTTTACATCGCGAAAACGCACATTGAGCGCCGAGAAAAGCGTGCCGAGCGCCACCGTAAGCAGCGTAGCCGCCAGCAAGAACACCGGCGCAAGCAGAACCTGCCATCCCGGCAGCGCGCCGTAGTAGATCATCAGCGCCACGAGGATCACGAGGCTGAAAAGGAGATCGAACAGTCCGGCGAGAGCGGCTGCGAAAGGCACGATCAGGCGCGGAAAATAAACCTTGGTCACAAGGTTCGTATTGCTGATAAAGCTGCCGCTGGCCATCGTCACCGAGGCGTGCACGAACAGCCAGATCATCAGGCCGCTCAAAGCAAACAGGGGGTAGGGAATCGTCTCGGAGTTGAACCGCGGAACCGTGCTGAACAAGACGGTGAACACCGCCGTGGTAAGCACCGGCTGCAGCACGGCCCATGCAATTCCGATCGCGGTTTGTTGATACCGTATCTTCACATCGCGCCATGTGAGAAAATACAGCAGCTCGCGATAGACCCAAATGTCTTTGAGGTCGAGCCGAAGAAATGCGCCGCTCGGCTTTATCTTTACAATGTGTGTCTCTTCGGTCAATTTAGGGTAATGATTTCTTATCAATTGCCCCTGGCTTTAGCCAGGGGTTGGCGTTCACAAATAGAACGGGGCTTTAGCCCAAAGACAGAGTTAAAAACTAAGCTTCCCATATTTCTCTATTGCTTGATTATTTTTTCTGCGCCGGTTCCACTGAAACAGCGCTTGCGGCACGGCAAGTCTTGCAGCCGTTTTCAATACATCCGCTGCCGGTGCCACGCCTATATTCTCCCAAAACAACGAGACCGCCTCGCGTTTATTCCCGCTTCTCACCATGTCCTGCACAGCTCGGAATTTCATCTCCTTTTGGACCCGGCCCAACTCCTCTCGCCCGATCCCGAGCTTCTCCGCCAGCCGCTCTTGGGCCGAGAGCTGCTCTCTCAGCATAAGCGGGAAATTATCGCTCGTGTTCGTGCCGTGCTGCCGCCACGCCGAAAATACCTTTGTATTGCGGGCAAAATCACCCTCCGTACAAAGCTTTAAGTATAGTTCATAATCCTCGAGCCGCGCATCCTCGTTCCAGCCGTATTTCCTGAGCGGCGCGGTCCTGTAAACCACGGTCGGGCTTGAGAATATCACGCCCCGGAGTAGCAGCGGCAGCATATCACCATCAGCAAACGGGGTCCAATTGTCGGTGCGGTCGATGATGTTGTTATCCTCGTCTATCAGGTAGGCATGCCCGAAAGCAAGTACGGCATTGGGCCTCGATTCGAGCAATGCAATTTGTTCTTCAAGAAATGAAGGCAGCCAAATATCGTCCGAGCTAAGATATGCAAAATATTCTGTTTCCGTATTGGCAAGGCCCTCGTTGAGCGTCGCGCACAGGCCGCGGTTTTCGCGCGCGATAAGCTCCGCATCGAATGGGCAATCCTTCAGCGCCCCTTCGATCACGGCAATAGACTCGTCTTTTGACCCATCGTCAATTACAATCAGTTTCTTTGGCGGAAACGTTTGCGCAACTATCGAGCGGAGTGTTCGCTCAATAAACGGCGCATGATCGTATGACGGGACAACGACGGTGACTTTGGGCATCGAATACAGTGTAAATTGTTAATAATTAATTGTCAGTCGTTCGTGGTTCGTTGTCGGTTGTTCGTAGCCGAATTTCGACCGACACGTAACGAATTTCGCAACGAACGACGAACCACCAACTACCGACTAATAGATGAAAATCCTCCATTTCTTAGATACCCTCGGCCGCGGCGGCGCGGAGATGCAGGCGCTGGACGTTTGCCGAAATGCGGCGCGTTACGGCATGGAGATGACGCTCGTTTGCGCGGGCGGCGGGGCGCTGGAGGATGAGTTTCGCGCGACCGGTGTCGATTTTGTAAAGCTTCAGCGGCGGCTCCCAATCGATCCGTCGCTCACTTCGCAGCTGCGAAAAATTATCAAGGATCGCGACATCGATATCGTACACGGCTACCAGGCGGTCGACGGCCTGCACCTGTATTTTGCATCCCGAAGAATAACGGGACTCAAAACCGTTCTCAGCTTCCAGGGATTTATACAAGACACGAAAAACCGCCTCGCTTCGAAATACCTCATTCCGAGAATGGACGCGAACATCGTCGTAAGCCGCGGATTGCAAAAATGGCTCTCCGAGGAAAGCGGCCTCGATACCTCGAAAAACTTCACCGTTATCTACAACGGGGCCGACCCCGCGCGCGTTAAGCCGACCGGGAAATCGATAAAAGTCGAATTGGGCATTCCTCAGGAGACACTCTTAATCGGAATGATCGGAAGCTTTTACAAGGACCCGCGAAAAAATCAATTGACGCTTTGCAAGGCCCTGCCTGCGATTTTTGCAGAGATCGAAAACGCACACTGCGTCTTCGCCGGGCGTATCGAATCCGGCGCCGAGGAGAAATACGAGCAATGCGTTAAATTCTGTCAGGAGAACGGCATCGCCGATCGAGTTCATTTTCTCGGGATGCGTTCCGACGTTCCCGACATCCTCGCCGCGCTCGACCTGTTCGTATTTTCCTCGCTCCACGAAGGGCTGCCCGTCGCCGTTTCCGAGGCAATGCTCGCCGGTGTGCCGATGATCGTCTCCGACATCGAGCCCCTGCTCGAAGCAACAGCCAACGGCAGGTTCGCCGAGGTGTTTCCGGTTAAGGATGTCGAGGCATTGACCGGGAAGATGTTGATGCTGATGAAGGATAAAGGCCTACGCGACGATCTCGCAGCCCGTGCCCTCAAACACGCGGAGGAGAATTTCAGCATCGATGCCCATATGCGCGAGCTTAAAAAGTTGTACGAATCGCTTTTAACCGGGGCCCAAGCGTGACCGAAACTATTTCCCTTTTATTCTTTGTTGTATTCGTCGTGCAGTTTCACCCAGCTCATCATGCCGTCTTCGCTTCTTCCCTTCGGCGCCATGTCGAGAAAATTGTAAGCATTGAGCAAAATATCGCCGCCGCGCGCATAGGCTGAGTAAGTATGAAACACTTCGCCCTTATCGTTTTTATAAAACACGCTCATTCCCGGCAGATCCTCTTCGGAATAATCGGTTGTGCCATAGTTGTACTCGACCGTGCCATTTTCGATCTGTTCCGGCGTGAACGAGACATGGTAATCGTAGTTAAAATCCGTGCTCCCGGAGGATACCCATCTGAATTTCCATCCCATCCTCTCTTTCACTTCTTCAATTCGCGAGAGCGTCGCGCGTGAGATCGCTATATATGAGAGGTCGGCGTGTTCGAAATGCTGTCGCGCCGAATCTACATGATCGGAAAGATAGGAGCAGCCGTCGCACAAATGATCGGAATCCGGCGCGAGCATAAAATGATAGACGAATAACTGGCTGCGCCCGTCAAACAGATCTCCCAATCTCTTTTCACCATCCGGTGTGTCAAAAACATAATCTTTTTCGACCTTGACCCACGGCAGTTCGCGCCTGCGGCGGCTAATATCGTCCCGGAAATGAGTTAACTCGCGTTCTTTCTCGAGCAATTCCTTGCGCGCCTCTAACCACTCCTCACGAGAAACCACTTTATGGTCCGACAGGTCAGGCTCTTTCTTTTCTGCTGCTTGCATATTCCCTCCTTGTTTTTTTGCTTTGATGATGTGCTGGCGAGCCTGAGTTGTTCATTTATTCAGCACTGAGCTTGAAGCGATCTGGTTAATTGAGGAAATGTTTATTCGGGCGGATCGAACAGGGCGGTAGAATACGCAAAATAGGGGAAATGAAGTTAGATCTAAGAGGATTTCAGTATCCGCGCGGTAATGCCGGACTTTCCTAGAATATTCGTCGACTCGTTTTCGGTTGCTGGTCTGGGAATCCCAAAACGCTCGATCACGACCGGGTTGAGTTCGATCATATCCAGATTGGCATTCCGGCCCACGCGCTTCACGGTAATACGCAGGGCGAGGCCTTCCGTCGTTCCGGGCTGTCGCTGGTCGAATATAAAGTTGCCGAGCGAGTA
>Ga0193752_1003719_pt1 | contig 10359 bp, 11 predicted proteins | sample H1c1metaG_FD_144924 | JGI IMG/M metagenome (GOLD analysis project Ga0193752, IMG submission 144924) | Soil microbial communities from a riparian zone of the East river system, Colorado, United States - H1c1 | ecosystem: Environmental > Terrestrial > Soil > Riparian zone | place: USA: East River...
TGCGGTACTCAGCGGCGATATTAAAGATGTATTGTTGCTCGACGTTACACCACTTTCTTTAGGTATTGAGACCATGGGCGGTGTAATGACCAGGCTGATCGACAGCAATACCACCATCCCGACCAAAAAATCAGAAACATTCAGTACCGCCAGCGATAACCAGCCCGGCGTGCAGATACATGTTTTACAGGGCGAGCGCCCCATGGCCACACAGAACAAGAGCCTGGGTATGTTCAACCTCGATGGCATACCACCTGCACCACGTGGTGTACCGCAGGTAGAAGTGATATTTGATATTGATGCCAACGGAATCTTACACGTTACCGCCAAAGACAAGGGCACCGGTAAAGAACAAAAGATACGCATTGAAAGCGGCAGCGGCTTAAGCAAGGAAGAAATTGAAAAGATGAAGAATGACGCCAAGGCCAATGAAGAAGCGGATAAAGTGGAAAGGGAAAAAGTTGATAAGGTTAACCAGGCCGACAGTTTGATATTCCAGACGGAGAAACAACTGAAGGAATATGGCGACAAGATACCTGCCGATAAAAAAGGCGCTATTGAAGGCTCTTTAACCAAATTAAAAGAAGCACACAAAGCGCAGGACCTTGCAGCTATTGATACAGCCATGGCAGAAATGAATGCCGCATGGACAGCAGCCAGTGAAGATATGTATAAGGCCACACAGGATGGAGCCGGTGGCCAACAACCCGGCGGCGACGGACAACCCGGTGCTGAACAACAACAGGGTAGTGGGGAGAGTAAAGTGGAGGATGTGCCTTTTGAGGAAGTGAAGTAAGAAGTTTAAAATATCTATTTTATGAAGCCAGGCTTATCGAAAGGTGAGTGCTGGCTTTTTTTTCAATTTTAAAAAGTAACCATTTCTAACTGAATAATTGGATGATTTATGTGGGCTAAATTCGTCACTTTCATACACGATATTTCTGATTGGTTGGAAGCTTTAGGGTTTATCGCAGGAATCATAACGGTAGTCAAAGTTTTTTTTCTTAATAATGACGTAAAAAAACTTCAAACAAAACATCTATTTCAAGTTAGAGTAGATGAGCATGTAAAGGATTTAAAAACTTCTTCACGAAAAATATCAAAACTCTTGGGTAATTTTCAAATAAACTTGCGAGAGATTAAAATTGAAATTGCAAAATGTATTGAGTATTGTAATAGTATTAAGAAAAAAGTTTCAACAAAGGACTTGGATAATCTTTTGCCTCTTATTAAAAAAATGAAAAAGCTTATAAAAAATAAAATTGATAATAATGCAAGGGTAACAAAGTTTCAGGTTTTTTTTAGATTTAAGGCTATCAGTGAGTCAGAAGTAGATGAAGTTTATCAATTACTTAGTTCCTTAATAACAGAAATAGAAAATTTTAATAATGATCTAAAAAAAGCAATAAAATGAAGAATCAAAAATTTGCTCAATTCGTGGTTAAGCTAATTAAGCTTACCAGAAGCAATGAAATTACTTGGGATTCTTTTGCTCCTAAGAATGAAGAATTGTTAAGTGGGGAGATTGTAATTGATAAAATTTATGAAACAAGTATAAATCACAAAAGTTTTCGTTTGTATCGATATAAACTTAAACTGTATATCGACGAATATAATTTTGAATGGGATCAAAGAATTCGTCTAGAATTGCTCGATGCATTTGGAAATACTGATTATGAATTTGACTATGATAATTCACTTGACGATTTATATGAAATAGTTCGAGAGCAAACATCAAATGTGATTAATATTATTGATGATATTCTTGGAGTTAAACTAGAAATTATTGAAGCAAAGTACTATACTCCTCAAAAATTTATTGATGTCAGTTTGCAATTGCAAAACAGAGTTTCAAATAACCGCCTTGTAATTGATGCGGCAAACATTATTGCAGGTGACCCAGAGAATGGCGTACCCAAAAAACTTAAAGTTAGATATAGTATAAGCGGGGAAATTTTCGAAAAGGAAGTCAACGAGGGTGAGACATTAGTGTTACCGTAAGATTTGATGCCAGACCTATTTAATTTATAGGTACTGACTTTCTATTTTAATAAAAGTTAAATCAAAAACATGATAAAAGAAGCTTGGGATTCTTTTAAGGATAATATAAAAGAAAGAGTAAGCAACCCTTTTCTTGGAACATTTGTATTAGTTTGGCTAATACATAACTGGAAGGTTGTGTATGCGTTTTTCTTTTTTGACCAGGAATTAAAAATGCAAACTAAAATCGATTATTTTAATAAATATTGGAGAGAAAATGATTTTTTTTGGAATTTGATTTGTGTGGCTTTAATTACAATTGGAATACTGATAATAACTTACTTTTTTTTAGCATTGTCAAGATATCTATCTAAAATATTCGAAAATATAATTATTCCATTTATTAATAAAATTAGCAAAGGAAAAATAGTTACTTCAGAAATTCATCAAAGATCGTTAGATCAAATTGAGTTATTAAAAGAAAAGGTAGAATTAGAAAGGAAAGCAAAGTTTGATGCAATAGAAGAAAGAAATCAATTTGAAAAAAGATTGACTGGGAATGACATCGATCTTTATAAAACTGAAAAAGGTTCAGCTACATTAACAGCTGATTTTTCAAAAATGATAACAGATGCAATTGGTAAATTTGAGTATAAAAGTATTGAACAAGCACTTCTAGGCTTAGATAAAGAATGGGGTTTTTCAGAAGATGACAAAGTAATTGATTTCTTTTTGAAGTATGATTTAATTGAACTTAAGAAGAACAACGGATACACAAATATGATTTACCAATATAAACCCAATGGGAGATTATTTAGAAGGCAGTTTTTGGATATGAAATAATAAAATTTTATTTAATTAAATTTATTCTTCAACGTCATAATAAAATTAATTTGTATGGAACAAAATATTGAATTTAATGCTGGAGATAGAGTGTACCACAAATCGGATTCTTCTATTATATGGGTAATTGAAAGAATAGAAAAGGAAAAAAGTGAAGCCCATTGTTCAACTTTAAATGGTTCAACAAAGGAGTTGAAGAGAGAAAGATTCGCACTAATTACTCTTGCAAAGGTGGAAGAGGAAAAGCCAAGGGAAACAATTATTTTTGGAACTCCTCGAAATAGGCACTCTTATTAATTTTTCGCCGTTGGTGTTCCGAAGCCCACGGACTCCGCCGCCGTAGGTCTTCCCATTCATCCGCAAGCCAACTCGTGCACCAGCATACGCCGCCGTCTTCGCCGCTGTTGGCATTACGTAAGCCCACTGGTCGCCGTTGTTGTGTCTCCGGCCAACAACAATTAACCTATTTACTGTAATCAATTTTCCCACCAATGCCTTCAGCAACCTGCATTAGAACGTCCCAGCTTTTGCTACTCTTATAATACATTACTTTTTGAAAATCATTCGAAGATTGTGTAAGCCCAATAAAATTCAATCTCTTAAGACTATAAAATCCCGTTAGAGTAACTTTATTTTCATTTATAATAGCAACTGCAACGCAATGACCTGCCATGTTTGTAAATTCACGTGAGTAAGTTGTGAGTGTATCTAGATTGTAATTATCTTTTACAATAAAATCAGCATTTACAAGAGCGATCTTTACTTTTTTATAAATGTCAATACTATTGGGTAAGGTTATTTTTATTTTAGTATCTTCTGTTTTTTGGGCATTGATAACTAATGGAAAAAGTAACAAGAGAATAACGAGCAGTTTCATTGTCGAACATTTAATTAAAAGTACCCATAATTTGCATAACTGTTATAAGTCTCTATCTTTACCAGTACTCTATAAACTCATGTCATGCAAAAGTTGGTATTCATATTGCTCCTCTGCCCGTTAATATCTACAGCCCAGAAACCTGTTCCTCGGTTTGAAAATGATACACTATACACAACAAGCGGTTATAAAATTTACAAAGGACAAATAATACAATTGGCTTCCGGCACAGCGGAAAATTCAAAATTTAGGTTTATTAAATATAATGGGAGCATTAATTTAGAAGCTGAGAGGTTTCAAAACACCAGTATCCTCGTGAAAAAATTATCTGATTATAAAATTTCAGGACTGGGCAACCGTTATATTGGAATATCAGGTACAGTAACATATAGAGATGGCTCAAAAAGTAAGATAGAGATTGATTTGAATTTTGACAAAGCTATCAATAATTTCGCAGGCTTGCCGGCTGAAATAGTGGTTCCCGAAGAATTCAGAAACAAAGTACCGGAAGGAGGAGGTATTGTAGACGAAATAGAACGGTTATTCAGATTATATAAGGAAGGTGCTATAACTAAAGAAGAGTATGAGACACTCAAAAAGAAAGTAATAGAAAAAAATTAGCCTTCCTTCTCGAAAAGTAGCAAAAATGAAAAAAGTATTTTGGACAATCTTCGCACTGATAATATTTTTCAAGTCAGAAGCACAAAAAGTTGATGATAACAGAATAGTGGTTACGCTTGATGATACAACCAATATTCAAAAACGGGTAAGACAAGCTGTTGTTTTCACTGACTTCATTGTAAGAGAAGATAGCAAGCCAGATTCATTAATAACGTATGCAGAAAGGATATTTAACTCGACAATCTTTGTTATTGCTAAAGTAGTTATTAAGGGTAATACAGTAGAAATTTCCGGAGCTTACGGATTGGGATATCAAGACTTTTGGGGATTTCCAGATTGGCCAAGAGGTTACAATGAGGTTATTTATTATAAGGAAAGTGAATCCTGGAAGATAATCAGAAAAATTGCTCTTAAACTAGATGGCAAATTGAGTTTTTATAAAACAAAGCATAAAAAGTAATAGCCCAAAGTACCCCTGCTTCGCCGCTGATTTCTATGACAAAAACAAAGCTATTTTTTTCGCCGCCGTAGGTCTTCCCATTCACCCGCAAGCCAGCTGGCGCACCAGCATACGCCGCCGCCTCGTCTCCAGACGAGCGGCGATACTACTAAAAACTGCCAGCATTTTCGCCTCTGTTGGTCGCCACTGGCTCCTTATCTGGCGCAAGTTTGTTTTGGCACCCCAATCTCATTCCTGCTCTCCTCCCAAATGAAATGGTCACATTTTCTCAGCAAGAAAATAATGAAATAAAAATGTAACTTTTTTTAAAGAATCAAAACTGTAACGTTACAAAATGATTTTTTAAAAAAGGTTGCAAAAAAATTAAAGATAAAAGTGACTGAATTTTTTGTAACCAAACCTTGTAACCGGAAGAAATGATAAGTTTTCGCCGCTGATTTCTATGACAAAAACTAATCTCCGCCGCCGTAGGTATTCCCAATTACACACGGCAACTGGCGCACCAGCATACGCCGCCGTCTGGTTTTACTCACAGAGTCCTGCGGATGACCAACGGCAAAGCCACAGCATTTATCGTACTGGTTTTATTTTCTTTACATCAATTTTTCTGAAACAAAGCGTGTCTTCTATATCTCTGACTTTAACAGCAAAATCGACAGCACTGTCTCTTGTTTCATCACTATGATTGCCCAGATTATCAAAATCAAGATAAATGGATAGGAGCCTGCTTGTATGATAAATTTTATTTTCACATTCCTTAATATCCAGGATGAATCTTTTGCATTAGCAAATTGGTCTTTTCACCGGCGTTGGTGTTCTTTTCGTCGTTGTTGTTCTTCGCCCCAATCTCCGCTCTTCGCCGCCGTAGGTCTTTCCCATTCACCCGCAAGCTAACTGGCGCAACTGCATACGCCGCCGTCTGGTCTTATGACCAACGGCAAAGCCGTAACATATTTCATAAATACGCCGCCTTGGTTCTTGTCTCACGAACCAAAACCAATGAGCCATTATTTACTTTAATTTTCCGGACTAATCTTACACTAAACGCAAATTCAATCCCTTCCCAATCACCACAGCAACCTGTTTACATTTATCACCTGATGTGGCAAACCCACCATCTGGCGCAAGTTTGTTTTGCCTCTCAATCTGGCGCAAGTATGTTTTGGTGCATTATTAGTATTTAAGCATACAAAGAGTATCAGAACAGTATCAGAACAGTATGAGGTTAGTATCAGAACAGTATGAGGTTAGTATCAACAGAGTATGCAAACAGTACGGGAACTGCCCCTGGTATATATGCTACATCCCAACCTCAGGCATAGCAACAGTATCAGGTATATATCAATACAGTATTAATGCCCATCTGGCGCATTACATACCCCTGGCGCATTCTTCGCCGGCGTTGGTGTTCTTCGCCGCCGAAGGAGTTCCTTCGCCGCCGCAGGTATTCTCAATTCACCCGCAAGCCAACTGGCGCAACCGCATACGCCGCCGTCTGGTCTGCTGAGCGGAGTCGAAGTATGACCAACGGCTAAGCCGCAGCATACTTTATAAATAAGATCAAAGCAACTCAATCTTTCGCCGCTGTTGGTCTTCGCCTCAATTTCTGCCGTTGTTTATGTCTTATGCCTAATGATAAAGCCTTGTAAATTAATTTTACGTCTTTGAAGCGTTTCAAATACCGTTAAATCACCCTTTACAAAGCTTCAAAATTTATACATATTTGCAACACTAATCATTTAGATATGGGGACATGGAACGATAGGAAAAAGTTTTGGTCAGAAACTTCGAGAACAATATTGCTTGCTTGCCTCGGTGTCTTATGTGTTTATTTTATAGTCGATCCCCTTAAAAATGAAACATTATATGAAGCAGAATTAAATAAAGAAAGAATAGCTTTAAAATCTGCATTGATTGATAATTTTTTATCTAAGGGCCATCAATATGCAGCAATTGCTTTTGATGCATTGAATGGTGATCCTAGTTCAATCACTTTATATCAAAATGAAGCTGGGGACAATTATAATGATCTTGTAAATAGGATGTCATTATATTTTTCAGAAAACCATCAAATTCAAATGGAGTTATTAGAAATGAGAAGTACAGACTCATTACTATATCAATGTTTCAAAAACAAAATGCAAAAAAATGAATGGGATCCAATTCGAAAAAAGCTCAAACAGCAACAAATAAGTATTGCAAAGAAAGCTCTTTCCGCTATTGGTTTTTAAATTTTTCGCTACTGTTGGCCTTCGCCTCCATCTCTTCGCCGGCGTTGGTGTTCTATTCATACGTAAGCCAACTGGTGCAACCGCATACGCCGCCGTCTGGTCTGCTGAGCGGAGTCGAAGTATGACCAACGGCAAAGCAGCAGCCTACTTCATAAATAAAATCAAAAGCAACTCCATCTAAATCGCCGTTGGTCGGGAGACCAGACGGCGGCAGCTCAATGATGTAAAAGTTAATAACACAATATGGTATCACATCCCGTACGTGGTACAGTTTTTCGTCGCTGTTGGTCTTCGCCCCAATCTCCACCGTTGTTTGGTCTTATGACCAGTAATGAATAGAACCACAGGCTCACAATTAATTTCTTACATTCGGATACTGAATACAAGTAAATGATATCTGCCCGATCAATATTACCGGCCCTCTTTCTAATACTTCTGCATAGTAATGTTTATTCGCAGGAGAAACCTGTTCCATCACCTCAAAAAACAATAAATTTTAAAACCATTCGCATAATGAGGTTGGTATTTACCGATGGGTCGTATAATTGTGGTTATTATGATGTGCCTGAAAATATCCTGTACGATTGTAACGGGGTAATACTTTTAAATAAGCCTAAAGGTATCATCCTTACAATTCCTGATAGCTCATGCTGCAGGCTGGCAGATTTTGATGGTGATGGTGTAAAGGATACAGCAGATAGATGTATATGGGAAAAGGGGCCGGCAAGTAATTACGGCTGCCCTGTGATGGATCCAAATGTTGGTGTAAGTGTTCATCTGCCTGGATTACGCAATGTTTATTTTACAACCGGGTCTTCTTCGTTATCTGATTCAGCAATCGAAGGTTTAAAAACTTCGGTAAAAATGTTAAAAGAATGGCCTCGTTTATGTGTTAGCCTGGATGCCCATACAGATGATATTGGTAACTACGAACTGAACAAGAAAATATCTATGACCCGGATAAAAGTTGTAAGATCTTACCTGGTGTCTGCAGGTATTGATAAAGGCCGCATATCTTATATACTATTTGGATCAAAATATCCAATTGCTGATAACAGAACAGCAGCCGGGCGAACAATGAACAGGCGGGTAGAATTAACGCTTTACTATTAAAGCGTTTCGCTTCTGTTGGTCTTCGCTACAATCTTCGCCGTCGTGATCTGCGAACAAACAAACTATCCTTTTCTCCGCCGCTGGTAGGTGTTCCCATTCGCCGGCGTTGGTGTTCTTCTCCGCCGCCGTAGGTGTTCTTTCATTCACCCGCAAGCCAACTGGCGCAACCGCATACGCCGCCGTCTGGTCTGCTGAGCGGAGTCGAAGTATGACCAACGGCAGAGCTGTAGCATACTTCCCAAATAAAAATAAAAATATTTCAATTTAAATCGCCGTTGGTCATAAGACCAGACGGCGGCAGCTCAATGATGTAGAAGTTAGTAACACATTATGATATCACATCCCATACGTGATACAAGGAAATATTATTCAAGCGAAGTAGAAAATTCTTTTATAAAGATGTAATGGTATCTTTAACGATGTTCCGACACCTAAAAGTTAAATTATGTGGCAATTCCCATGTCTCATAAAAATGAATAAAGTGCTTCTACTGCTCTCTGCAATACTTATAACATTGAGTACATCTGCTCAATCATCTGTCAACTATAAAAAATATCCGCTTACAAGATTGGTATTTGCCGATAATTTATCTACTATGTGCGGTTATTACGACAGTCTTAATAATAGGCTATACAATTGCAAAGGAGAGGTGATCTTAGCCAGGTCAATTAATATCGTTCAAAGAATTCCAGATAACTTATGCTGCAGTTTAAATGATATGGATGAAGATGGAATAAATAATGATGAAGATAAATGCCCTTATTTGAAAGGGTCTGCAGGTAATTTTGGTTGTCCTGTTATTGATCAGGATATATACGTATTCACTATCCGGCTCCACGTTCTGTTTTTTTTGCAGCCAATTCTTCACAGTTATCACCTACATCAATTAAATCCTTAGAAGCTTGCGTTGATATAATAAAAAAGTTGCCTGATCTAAAAGTAAATATTGAAGGGCATACAGATAATCGTGGTGGTGATGAGTTGAACAGAAAATTATCCATGGATCGGATAAAAGTTGTAATGGATTATCTGTTATCATCTGGTATCGATAAAAACCGAATCACTTATGCAGCTTATGTAGGAACATATCCCGTTGCTAACCCTAAAACAAAAGCTGGTCGTGCAATGAACAGAAGGGTCGAATTTTATCTTTATAAGTGAAAAATCAGACCCCAACTGGCGCAACCACATACGCCGCCGTCTGGTCTGCTGAGCGGAGTCGAAGTATGACCAACGGCAAAGCCTCAGCATACTTCATAAAAATAAAATGTGGTTCAATTTAAATCGCCGTTGGTATAGAGTGTATACGGTAACAGAAACCCCATCAAAATAAGTTATTGAATAACAACTTTTCTAATTACATGGTTGGTTGCATCAGCTATAATAAGATTACCTTGTTTATCCATTAGAATACCACTTGGTGACCCAAATCTTGCCGCACTGCCAACGCCATCTGCATATGCCTTTGTGCCATTTCCAGCCAGGGTACTTATATCACCATTAGCAGCTACTTTACGAATAGCGCCATTCCCGGCATCTGCCACATACATATTCCCCTGTCCATCAGCAACAATATCTGTTGGTCCCCAAAATCGGCCATAAGAATAGTTGCCGTCATAAAAACCTGCGCTTCCATATCCAATTTGCCAAGAGCCACCATCTGTAGTATATCTCATGATCCTGTGATTGGTCTGGTCGCATCCAAATATAGCTCCTGAAGGATCCACAATAAGCCCATGGGTTGCCTCCGGCTGTGACGAACCGGGATTGAATATGACTGTACTTACAACGCCGGCAGTAGTTATTTTACGAATGCTGTAATTACCATAATCCGCTACATACAGGTTACCGGCTGCATCAAAGGTTAAACCGGTAGGGCGGCCAAACCGGGCTGCAGTACCGGTAGCATTTACATATCCTGGTGTACCATTTCCTGCCAGGGTTGTTACAACACCGGCAGGGGTGATCTTTCTGATGCTATAATTATACATATCAGCAACATACACGTTTCCGGCTGCATCACATTTAACTGCCCATGGATAATTAAATTTTGCTGTAGTGCCCGTACCATCCAAATAACCCGGGGCACCACTACCGGCTAAAACAGTTACTACTCCTGCAGGGGTTATTTTTTTTATTTGATTGGCATCCATATCTGCCACATAAATATTATCCTGGCCATCAATAGCTACGCCGGTTGGATATCGAAAGACCGATCCGGCAAGATCTCCTGC
>Ga0193752_1003720_pt1 | contig 10358 bp, 7 predicted proteins | sample H1c1metaG_FD_144924 | JGI IMG/M metagenome (GOLD analysis project Ga0193752, IMG submission 144924) | Soil microbial communities from a riparian zone of the East river system, Colorado, United States - H1c1 | ecosystem: Environmental > Terrestrial > Soil > Riparian zone | place: USA: East River...
ACATCTTCACCATCCAGGGACGCGGAACGGTTGCTACCGGAAGGATCGAGCGCGGAATAGTTAACGTCAACGAGACGGTAGAGATCGTCGGAATCAAGGACACGAGAACGACCGTAGTCACGGGAGTTGAAATGTTCAAGAAGCTTCTGGACCGCGGCGAAGCCGGTGACAACGTCGGACTTCTGCTGAGAGGCGTGGACAGGAAAGAGATCGAGCGCGGACAGGTAATCGTAAAGCCGGGCACGATCACGCCGCACACGAAGTTCAAAGCCGAGGCTTATGTTCTGACGAAGGAAGAAGGCGGACGCCACACCCCGTTCTTTACGGGATATCGCCCGCAGTTCTACTTCAGAACAACGGACGTGACGGGAGTCGCGCACCTGCCGGCAGGAGACAACATCCAGATGGAGATCGAGCTTATCGCACCGATCGCGATGGAAAGAGGACTCCGGTTCGCTATCCGCGAGGGCGGCAGAACGGTCGGAGCCGGAACGGTTTCGGATGTAGTAGAATAGTTTATTGATTTAACAGGTCTCGTAGTTGGGTGTTACCATCCAACTACGAGAAGCTGTCTTAGAAGTAGGTAAAGAAAATGCCGAGAGATAATATAATTTTGCAGTGCACGGAGTGTAAAGAGCGCAACTACGTGACGACAAAGAACAAAAAGAACACGCCGAACAGGCTGGAGTTCAAAAAGTATTGCCGTCGCTGCCGTTGTCATCGGCTGCACCGGGAAAATAAATAAAGAGATTTTCGATTTCTGGATCGCCGATTTGCGCTGGCTGATTTCATGGCCGATCGAACAGGCGAGAGTCAAAAATCGAAAATTTCATTTTAGGGGTATGGTGTCAATGGTTAGCATGGAGGTCTCCAAAACCTTAGGTCCGGGTTCGAGTCCTGGTACCCCTGCCATAGTAATTTTTAGGAGAATAACGAATGTCAGAAGCAGTTGACATTTTAGACAACGGTAAAAAGAAAGAAGGCGTTGGTGAGTTTGTCCAAAAGACCCGCGAGGAGCTTAAAAAGACAACTTTCCCGTCGTCGGACGACGTCAAGAACACGACTATAATTGTCGTGATCAGCGTTATCTTTTTCGCTCTTTACCTGTTTCTGGTCGATCACGCCTGGACGTACATTTTAGAAGGACTTAACTGGGTTGTGAATAAGTTGGCCGGTTTATAAAGGATCAAAGATGAGGCAGTGGTATTTTATCCACACATATTCAGGGCATGAGAACAAGGTGGTCGAGAGCCTGAACGCTCGTATCCGCGACATGGAGCTCGCGGAGCAGATCACTGAGGTCTTGTTGCCGAAAGAAACGGTTGTCGAAATGCGCGGCAACAAAAAGATAGAATCGTCGCGGATGTTCTACCCGGGCTACGTGCTCGTGGAGATCGAGTGCGACGACAAGGGGAAGATCCCCGATAACGTTTTTCACGCGATCAAATCGACACCGAAGGTCACGGGTTTTCTCGGCGGAAAGCAGCCGACGCCGCTGACGCAGGAAGAAGTGGACCAGATCGTCCACAATATCGAGGTCGCTACCGAAAAGCCGAAACCGAAGTTCTCTTACGAGGTGGGCGAGGTCGTCCGTATCAAGTCGGGCCCGTTTGCCAGCTTTACCGGTAAGGTAGAAGAGATCAACGAGGAAAAGACCACGCTGAAGGCGACGGTGACTATCTTCGGGCGCTCGACGCCGGTGGAATTGAACTTCCTGGATGTCGAGAAGGTCACTTTTGCGGAAGAAGAATAGGTATAGGTTTTGAACGCTACGCGTTCATTGCAGGCGAGCCGCCTGCGCTCCAGTCGGAGCTAAATAAAAAAATGAGGACATTTCCGGAGAATACCCCGGGATCGTAAATCGAAAAGAGTTATGGCAAAGAAAATTACAGGTTATATCAAGCTGCAGATTCCCGCCGGAAAAGCTAACCCCGCGCCGCCCATCGGGCCCGCGCTCGGACAGCACGGCGTGAATATCATGGAATTCTGTAAGGCGTTTAACGCCAAAACGCAGAATGATGACCCGGATATGAAGGTCCCGGTCGTGATCACGGTTTACGCGGACCGTTCGTTTACTTTCGAAACGAAGACGCCGCCGGCGGCCGACCTTCTCCGGAAGGCTTCGGGCATCGCTAAGGGATCCGGTAAGCCGAACAAGGAAAAGAACGGGGTCATCACCCGCGCGCAGATCGAAGAGATCGCGAAGAAGAAGCTGACCGATTTGAATACCACAAATCTTGCCGCCGCGATGAAAACCATCGAGGGCACGGCAAAGAGCATGGGACTAACGGTCGAATAGGTTAGATTTTGATCTTTGATTAAAAACTCAGATCTTCGATCGTAAGGTCGAAGTTAATACTTAAAAAGGGAGAGAAGCGTGAAATACCGCTCTCGCTAAAACCTGGAGGTAAAATGAAACGAGGAAAGAAGTACCTTGCGGCCACTGAAAAAGTAGAGGCCCGCAGGAAATATACGCTTGAAGAAGCGATCGCTTTATTAAAAGAGATCGCCTTCGCAAAGTTCGACGAAACCGTCGAATTGACAATGTGGCTCGGGGTCGACCCCCGTAAAGCCGACCAACTTGTTCGCGGAACGATCGTTCTGCCGCACGGACTGGGCGGCAAGACCAAGAAAGTTGTGGTTATCGCGCAGGGCGATAAGGTCCGCGAAGCCCAGGAAGCTGGCGCGGATGAGGCTGGCGGCGATGAGATCGTCGATCGCATCAAAGGCGGTTGGCTGGATTTCGATGCGCTTATTGCCACTCCCGACATGATGGGCAAGGTCGGCCAACTCGGTAAAATTCTGGGCCCCCGCGGCCTGATGCCAAACCCCAAAACAGGAACGGTCACGATGGACGTGAAAACCGCTATCGAAGAAACGAAAGCGGGTAAGGTCGAATATCGTGTAGATAAAACGGGCGTTATCCACAGCCCCGTCGGAAAAGTGTCTTTTGACGATGAAAAGCTGCTCGAAAATACGCGCGTGCTGATCAACGCCGTTATGAAGGCAAAGCCGACGACCGCGAAGGGACGTTACCTGAAAAAGATCAATGTGGCTGCAACGATGAGCCCGGGTGTGCTGCTCGACGAGCTGTCATACGTTTAAGAAGTGAGGTGCGATAGATAAACATGAAAACGAGAGAAAGAAAACAAAACGATTTGAACGCCCTCGCTGAAGAATTGGGAAATTCGAAATCCGCGATGATCGTCGGCTTTACCAAGCTTACGGTTAACAAGGACCAGGAATTTCGCAACAATTTGCGTGAGGCAGGTGCAAAATACCAGGTTGTAAAGAATACGATAGCCCGGCTGGCCGTACAGGGAACCCCCTATGCGGAAGCCGCCGAGCATTTCAAGGGAGTTTCCGCCATCGCATGGACGGATAACGACCCGGTTGTTCTTTCAAAGGCCATTTCGAAGTTCGTCAAGGAAAACGCGGACTTCTACACGTTTAAGGCTGGTGTTGTCGATGGACGTGTCGTAAGTCAGAAGGAAGTAGAGGCTATTGCCAGCTTGCCCTCGAAGGAAGAGCTTATTTCCAAGTTGCTTTGGGTGCTCAACGCCCAGGCACAGCGCATCGTTACGGTCATTAATGCCGTGCCGCGCGACCTGGCTGTTGTGATCAAGCAGATAGGGGAGAAGATCCCGGCGGCACCTGCGGAAGCTGCGCCGGCAGCAGAAGTACCCGCGGAAGCGGCACCGGCTGCGGAAGAACTCGCTGCTGAAGCAGCACCTGCCGTGGAGGCTGCAACCGAAGAAACACCGGCAGCGGAGGCTGCTCCGGCCACTGAGGAAACTGTGGAAGCCGCATCGGCTGAGGAAACCCCGGCAGCAGAAGCCGCTCCGGCGGTAGAGGAAGCGCCAGCGGCGAAAGAAACGGTTGAAGCTGCTCCTGCTGAAGAGGCTGTCGAAGCCCCGGCTGCGGAAGAGGCTCCGGCCGAAGAAGAAGCCGCTCCGGCAACGGAAGAGGCTGCCCCGGAAGCGGGTGCTGAGAAAGCCCCGGCAGCGGAAGAGGCCCCGGCCGAAGAAGAAAAGGCCGAATAGTTTAAGTTTTTGAGGCGCGCGAGCGTTCTCAATTTGAAATTGCGGGCAGTTCGAGCTGCCCGTCCAATAGCCGTACTCAAGGAAAACGAGCGAAGCGATTTGTCAGGTCGCCTTTGCGGCTCGGACACTCAGGATGGAGATGCACCCGGAATGAGATGTCCCGTGGGTTCTCGCGGCTGACACTATAGAAGCGGTCACCGTTTTATGCGGTGACAGGTAAAATTACAAAAGAACCCTAAAGGTAAAGGAGTTAATAGATAATTATGGCAATCACAAAAGATGATGTTGTTGAGTATTTGAAGGGCATGACCCTTCTCGAAGCTTCGGAGCTCGTCAAGGAACTCGAAGAAGTTTTTGGTGTTTCGGCTGCTGCCGCGGCTGCGCCGATGATGATGGCTGCCCCTGCTGGCGGCGGTGAAGCTGCTGCTGCTGAAGAGAAGGACACGTTCGATGTCGTTCTGACCTCGGCCGGCGGCAACAAGATTTCCGTCATCAAGATCGTTCGCGAAGTAGTTGCGGGCCTGGGCCTCAAGGAAGCCAAGGACCTCGTGGACGCTGCGCCGAAGGCGATCAAGGAAGGCGTTTCCAAGGACGAAGCGGAAGAGATCAAGACCAAATTGACGGATGCCGGTGCAACGGTAGAAATCAAATAACTTTCAAGACAAACCCAACATCAATTTTTTGCATCTATGTATGGAAAAGGTTGATGTTGGGGAAATTTATTGTTAAACTTGGAAGTTAGCTAAAGAAGCAGTAGTACTTTTAAGCTTTCCGAATATCGGGTTGAAGCCTTTGTTTTATGGGGTTTCTTGGGTTTTAGAGCGAAGATTCGCGTTTTTAACTGGAGAGTTGGTGTCCCTATCGGCACGCTCAGAAAACTTACTTAACGGCATTTAGCTGCTGAAAAAGCGGTCAGGGTAGACTTTACCCTCGGCCGCATTTGCCGTCTTTTGTTGAAAATCTTATTGGTAGCCTGATGCTAAAAGCATCCTATCAGCAATAGATACATAAATCAACAAAAAATTTTTCAGACTCGGTTTTAATATTATGATCAATAATCCGCTACAAAGTAATCAAAACGGGCTCGGACGCAGAACGAGTCAGGCACCCGAACGCGTGGATTTTTCGAAGATCTACACCTCCGCGCGTATTCCGAATCTTATCGAGGTCCAGCGCGAATCGTACAACCGGTTCCTGCAGATGGACCTGATCCCGGAGGAGCGCGAGAACGTCGGCCTTCAGTCGGTGTTCGCATCGGTATTCCCGGTTTCGGACTTCCGCGAGACTGCGACCCTCGAATATGTCGAGTACCAGATCGGCAACTGGCAGTGTAAGTGCGGAAACCTCGAAGGTCTCGAGCACCTGCGTTCGAACTGTAAAGAGTGCGGCGCCAAGATCAAGGTCGATCCGTTCAATCCGGCCGAAGTTCTCTGTAATAATTGCGGCACCTTTAATGCGGTGCGGCCGAAGCTTTGCCCGAACTGCGGCGAGCCCGTCGGTTTGAAGCACAAGCACGACCAGCAGGAGTGCCAGGAGCGGGGAATGTCCTACAGCGTGCCGCTGAAGGTGAAGATCCGCCTGACGGTCTATGACAAGGATGCCGAAACCGGTGTTTCGACGATCCGGGATATCAAGGAAGAAGACGTATTCTTCGGCGAGATCCCCCTTATGACGGATAACGGTACGTTCATCATCAACGGTACGGAGCGCGTTATCGTATCGCAGCTTCACCGCAGCCCGGGCGTATTTTTCAAGGGTGATCGCGATGAGTACCTGGCGAAGATCATCCCGTACCGCGGTTCGTGGGTCGAATTCGAACACGACCAGAAGGGAATTCTGCACGCGCGTCTCGGTAAGCGAAAGATCCTTGCAACGGTCTTCTTAAGGGCGCTCGGCCTGTGGCTGAACCCGCAGATCGACATGAAGACGGTCTCGGACAACATTCTTGAAGAAGTGGTCAAGAACGCCGAGTATTCGAACGCGGACGTTCTGAAGCTCTTCTACACCGTTGACGAAGCGATCGTCGAAAAGGGCAAGCTATTCGTCAGGGTTAAAACGGAGGGTGACACCCACTTGACCGGCATGCGCGCCGAAGAAGATATCAAGGACAAGAAAGAAGAAATCGTCCGTATCGGCAAAAAGGTAACACAGTCGGCGATGAAGGAACTTCGCCGTATGGGCGTTGAGAAGATCGAGATTTCGCAGAACGATTTCGAAGGCGCATTTGCCCTTACCGACATCGTCAATACGGAAACTGGCGAAGTAATCGTCGAATCTAACACCGAGATGGCTCCTGCAAAATTGCAGCAAGTGATCGAGGAAGGTGTAGAGAGCTTTGAGGTCTTTTTCCCGAAGAAAGATGTGATCGGCGAGATCATAACCCAGACCCTCAAAAAGGACGCGATCTCGAAGCCTGTCGACGCGCTGCTCGAGATCTATCGCAAGATGCGCCCGGGTGACCCACCGACGGTGCCGACGGCTTACCGCCTGCTTGAAGGAATGTTCTTTGATGCGCGCCGGTTCGACCTTTCGCGCGTCGGCCGCCTGAAGTTCAACATTAAGATGGGCCGCCCCGAGCGTGACCGCCTGGACGATCCGCTTCTGGCAGCTGGAGATTTTGTCGAGGTCGTAAACTATCTCCTTCGGATGAAGAAGGACAGCGACCATTACGGGCAGGACGATATCGATCACCTCGGTAATCGTCGTGTGCGCGCCGTTGGTGAATTGCTTGAGAACCAGTTCCGTATCGGCCTTGAAAGAATGGAGCGCGCGATAAAGGAGAAGATGTCGATCCAACAGGACATGTTCACCACGATGCCGCGCGATCTTGTGAACGCCAAGCCGGTGACGGCCGCCGTAAGAGAATTCTTCGGCTCGTCGCAGCTTTCGCAGTTCATGGACCAAACCAACCCGCTGTCCGAAATCACGCACAAGCGTCGTCTTTCGGCCCTCGGGCCGGGCGGCCTTTCGCGTGAGCGGGCCGGATTTGAGGTCCGCGACGTTCACCCGACGCACTACGGACGTATCTGTCCTATCGAGACGCCTGAAGGCCCGAACATCGGTCTGATCTCGTCGCTCTCGTGCTTTGCGCGTATCAACGAGTTCGGGTTTATCGAATCGCCGTATAGAAAAGTCGAAGACGGCCGTGTGATCGAGTATGTGAAGATCCACAACGGCGGCGATACCGAGTTCAAGCCGAGAGAGCACGTGCCGCTCGAAGCGGTCGAGGCAGCTAACAAAAAGCTCAAAAAGGACGGACGTATTGCCGAATTCGAGCCGTTCCCGTTCTACCTGACAGCCTGGGAAGAGGACAAATATGTCATCGGCCAGGCGAATATCGAGCTTGATGAAAACGGAAACCTCGTAAACGACCGCAACGCGGCCCGTTTGAGAGGTGAATTTATTACCGCTAACCGAGAGGATACGCAGTATATGGACGTCTCGCCGAAACAGCTCGTTTCGGTTGCCGCGAGCCTTATCCCGTTCCTCGAAAACGATGACGCCAACCGCGCCCTCATGGGTTCGAACATGCAGCGTCAGTCGGTACCGCTGCTTCGCGCCGAATCCCCGTATGTGGGAACCGGTATGGAGCAGATCGCGGCCCGTGACTCCGGAGCGGTGGTTATCGCCAAGCGTAACGGCGTGGTCGATTATGTCGATTCCGAGCGCATTATCGTTAAAGCCGACCACCAGGTCGACGGCACGATCTCGCGCGAGGTGACGGCTGACATTTACTCGCTTGTTAAATTCAAACGGTCTAACCAGAACACCTGTATCAACCAGCGCCCAATCGTCCAGGTGGGCGAAAGCGTGAAGAAGGGACAGGTTATCGCTGACGGACCGTGTACCGACCGCGGCGAACTCGCACTCGGACGCAACGTGCTCGTGTCGTTCATGCCGTGGCGCGGTTACAACTTTGAGGATGCGATCCTTGTTTCAGAGCGTCTCGTGAAGGAAGACTACTACACGTCGATCCACATCGAGGAGCTCGAGATCGAGGCACGCGATACCAAGCTCGGGCCCGAGGAGATCACGCGCGATATTCCGAATATCGGCGAGAACATGCTCCGCGACCTCGACGAATCCGGAATTATCCGGATCGGCGCACAGGTCAAGCCCGGCTCGATCCTGGTCGGTAAGGTTACGCCGAAGGGTGAAACGCAGCTTACCGCGGAAGAAAAGCTTCTCCGCGCGATCTTCGGTGAAAAGGCCGGCGACGTTAAAGACGCATCGCTTACCTGCCCGCCGGGAATCGACGGAACCGTGGTCGATGTCCAGGTATTTACTCGCAAGGGACAGGACAAGGACGAGCGCTCGCTGGATATCGAGGGAATGGAAGAAGACGATCTTCGCCGCGATCTCGAGGACGAAATTCGTATCCTCCAAGAGCAGCGCGACGAGCGTATCTATGAGCTCTTCGAAGGCCGCAAGCTGACGAAGGATTTGACGGACGGCAAGGACATTATCCTCAAGAAGGGCGAAACACTCGACCGCGAAACGCTCAAGGGCATCGAGAGCCGCCTTCTCAAGAAGGCAGACGTTGCTTCGGGAACCATCGATATCATTTCGGAGGTCCGCGAATACGAGAACCGTACCGAGCGCCAGATCAATATTCTGAGCGACATCTACGAGGAGAAGATCACCAAGCTCAAGCAGGGTGACGAGCTTCCTCCGGGTGTTATCAAGATGGTCAAGGTATTCGTCGCCATGAAGCGTAAGCTTTCGGTGGGCGATAAGATGGCCGGACGCCACGGTAACAAGGGTGTTATCGCGCGCATCCTGCCGGAAGAGGATATGCCTTACCTGCCGGATGGAACTCCGGTAGAGATCGTGCTCAACCCGCTCGGCGTGCCTTCGCGTATGAACGTCGGACAGATACTCGAGACACATCTTGGCTGGGCCGCCCGCGTTCTGGGCCTGCACTTCGCGACACCTGTTTTCGACGGGGCGAGCGAAGAGGAGATCAAGAAGTATATCGGCGACGCCAATAGTAAGTACGACGAACTCGGCTTGCCGCCATCGGTCGGACCGTCGGGTAAAACGAGGCTCTATGACGGACTGACAGGTGATCAGTTCGAGCAGAAGGTGACCGTTGGTTACATATATATGCTCAAGCTCTCGCACCTTGTCGACGACAAGATCCACGCGCGCTCCATCGGACCGTATTCGTTGATCACGCAGCAGCCCCTGGGTGGCAAAGCCCAGTTCGGCGGCCAGCGTTTCGGCGAAATGGAAGTATGGGCGCTCGAAGCCTACGGCGCCGCTTATGTGCTGCAGGAACTGCTAACGGCCAAGTCGGACGACGTCTATGGCCGCGCCAAAATCTACGAGGCGATTGTGAAGGGCGAAGCTGCGGCCGAACCGGGCGTGCCCGAATCGTTCAACGTGCTGATCCGCGAACTGCAATCGCTGTGTCTCGATGTCGAGCTGATGAAGCGGCCGGGCGAAGTGGCCGACACCGCTCTGGCTGCCGACTAATGGACGGTATTACTCAGGCCCGCGCGGCGCAATCGCTGTGCGGGCCACAAGATCTTCGGTAAAGGAGGCATTAATATGTATCGATCATCCCCTTACGATCGCGCGAACCTGATTGCTGACTTCGATTCGATTCGCATCTCGCTAGCGTCGCCGGAGAAAATTCGCAGCTGGTCGCACGGTGAAGTGACCAAGCCGGAAACCATCAATTACCGTACGTTCAAGCCGGAGCGCGATGGCCTGTTTTGCGCCCGCATTTTCGGACCGGTAACGGATTGGGAATGTCTCTGCGGTAAGTACAAGCGCATGAAGCATCGCGGAGTCATCTGCGATAAGTGCGGCGTCGAAGTCACCCTGGCGCGCGTGCGCCGCGAACGGCTGGGCCATATTGAACTCGCGAGCCCGTGCTCGCACGTATGGTTCTTCAAGGGCCTGCCGAGCCGCATTGGTTACCTGCTCGACATTACGCTGCGCGATCTGGAACGTGTTCTGTACTTCGAGGCGTTCGTTGTTGTCGATCCGGGCGAAGTGGCTGACCTTTCGCAGGGTGAAGTTCTTTCCGACGAGCGCAAGCGCCAGTTGGAGCAGGAATTCCCCGGCAAGTTCACGGCGATCATGGGCGCCGAGGGCATCAAGGAACTGCTGAAGAAGGTCGATTGCGAAGATCTCTCGCTGAAGATTCGCGAGTGGATGAAGACTGAGCAGAGCCAGCAAAAGAAGATCAAGTTCGCCAAGCGCCTTCGCGTGGCAGAGAGCTTCCGCAAGTCCGGCAACAAGCCGAACTGGATGATTCTCGACGTGCTCCCCGTCATCCCGCCGGAGCTTCGTCCGCTGGTTCCA
>Ga0193752_1003721_pt1 | contig 10358 bp, 10 predicted proteins | sample H1c1metaG_FD_144924 | JGI IMG/M metagenome (GOLD analysis project Ga0193752, IMG submission 144924) | Soil microbial communities from a riparian zone of the East river system, Colorado, United States - H1c1 | ecosystem: Environmental > Terrestrial > Soil > Riparian zone | place: USA: East River...
AGCACGCCTGCCGTGGAAATCCAACGTACGGACCGCGTCTTCGGCTTCGGCGCGAGTCGGACGTTGGATTTCCACGGCAGGCGTGCTGGAACACGTGGCGACGGTCAATCGCGGCTTGTCTCCGTTCGCCATATCTGTCTCCCGATCCGAAGCTGGATATCAGAGGTCGGAATTAGACCGCCAATTGTCAATGGACGCAATTCGCCAGGCGGGCGGCTCAATGCATCCGGCGGGATTCGTAGGGGCTTTCGAGCGCGAACATCGGAATTCCGATCTCAAAATTTTCGCCCGAAACGGCGCGCATTTGATACGTGCCCGTCATGAACCCTGACGGCGTCTCCAGAGGCGCGCCGCTGGTGTATTCGAAGGCGCCGCCCGGCTGGATCACCGGCTGTTCCCCGACCACGCCCGCGCCCCGCACTTCGCGCACCCGCCCGCGTGAATCGGTGATGTGCCAATGACGCGACAGCAACTGCACGGCCTCGCCGCCGGTGTTCTCGATGGTGATGTGATACGACCACAGATAACGGTTGTCCGAAGGCTCCGACTGGTCGTCGAGAAAGTCCGGCTCGACCGCAACGCGGATATTGCGCGTAACCGCTTCGTATTTGTGCTTCTTGGTCACGTCTGTTGCTCCACTGTGACCTCGGTCTTCACCGAATTGGCGATGAAGCAGCCCTCGTGCGCCTCGTGATGCATCTTGTCGAGGTCTTCGCGCGAGACCGTGACGCCCGCCGACCATGCGATCTTCGGGCGCAGCGTCACGCGCGTGATCGCAAGCCGGCCGGCCTCGTTCTTCTCCATTATACCCACCGCATCGTCGCTGTAGGAGTCGAGCGAGAACTTCCGCTTCGCGGCGATCGCGAGAAACGTCAGCATGTGGCACGATGACAGCGCGGCCACGAGCGCCTCTTCGGGATTAACCCTATCGGGATCGCCGCGATAGTCCTTGGTCGCGGATGCGGGAACCGTTTCCGCCGTGAACCGCCATTCGTGCGCGCGATTATACGTCTGATACGTATAGTCTTGGCTGGTGCGCTGCCAGACGATGCTTGCATGGTGTTCGGACATGGAACGCTCCGTCAGATCGTGGCCAGCGCCTCGGCCAAGTCCTGGCACACATCTTCCGCATCTTCGAGTCCGACCGCGATGCGCAGCATGCCGTCGGTCACACCCGCGGCAAGGCGCGCTTCAGGTGTCAGACGTTGATGCGTCGTCGTCGCCGGGTGCGTCAGCAGGCTCTTGGCGTCGCCGAGATTGTTCGACACATCGACGAGCTTCAGCGCTTTGGCGACCTTGAACGCCGCCTTTTTGCCGCCCGCGACCTCGAACGTCACCACGCCCCCGCCCAGCGACATCTGCTTCCTGGCGAGTCCGGTGTTGTGCTGCGGATGGTCGTTGCGGAATGGATAGAGCACGCGGTGCACCTTGCTCTCGCCGCTCAGGAAGTCCGCGATCTTGGCGGCATTGCGCGAATGTTCGCGCATGCGCAGGTCCAGCGTCTCGAGGCTCTTCAGATGCAGCCAGGCGTTGAACGGGCTGATCGCAGGGCCGGTGTTCCGCAGGAAGATCTGCAGGTGATCCTTGAGGAAATCTTCCTTGCACAGAATGACGCCGCCGAGCGCGCGGCCCTGGCCGTCGATATATTTGGTCGAGGAATGCACCACGATGTCGGCGCCGAACTCCATCGGCCGTTGCAGCGCGGGCGAGGCGAAGGCGTTGTCCACCACAACCCGCACACCCGCCTTGTGGGCGACGTCGCACACCGCCTTCATGTCGACGAGCTCGAGCGTCGGATTGGACGGCGTCTCGAAGAACAGGAGCTTGGTTTCGGACCGGATGGCCGTCCGCCATTGCTCCAGGTCCCGCCCGTCGACGATCGTGTGAGTGATGCCGAACCGGGTCAGCACTTCCTCGATCACGTAGCGGATAGCCCCGAACAGCGCCCGCGATGCGACCACATGATCGCCCGCCTTCAGGCAGCAAAGGAACGTCGCCGTGATGGCGGCCATGCCCGATGCGGTCGCCCGGGCCACGGGCGCGCCCTCCAGAAGCGCCATGCGCTCCTCGAAGATCGAGACCGTCGGGTTGGCGTAGCGCGTATAGGTGTAGCCGGGCGCGCCCTTGAAACGCTCCTCAGCTTCCTCGGGCCCCTCATAGGCGTAGCCCGAGGTCATGAACAGCGCTTCGCTTGTCTCCTGGAATGGCGTGCGCTGCTGGCCGCCGCGCACCGCGAGCGTCTGCTTGCGCCAAGTCTTCCAGTCCTTGTTCGTCGCCATAATCCTATCCCAAGCGGACGTGCGGCCCAGCGATAGGGTCGGCGCTTTCAGCCGTCAAGTTGGCGCGCACGGCGGGGCCGGGCGGCGGAACCGCCTTGCCTCCGCATCGTTACCTGGAAAGCAACGACAGACGGAGTGCTGGATATGGATAAGGATCGCGTCAAAGGCATGGCTCAGCAGCAAAAGGGCGCTGTGAAGGAAGGTCTCGGCAAGATTCTCGGCGACGAGAAGCTGAAGGCTGAGGGCAAGATGGATAAGGTCGAAGGTAAGGTCAGGAACGCGGTCGGCAGCACCAAGGACGCAATCCGCGACCTCAACAGGCCCAAGCGCCCCTGACGGACCGCCCGTGACGAAAAGCAAAAGCCCGGCCGTTTCGGCCGGGCTTTTCGTTTCGGGACGATGAACTGAGCCTTCGTCGGCGCCCGCGTCCCTTGCCACGCGGAATGCGGGTTCCTAGTGTTCGTGACCTTCGAGGGGCTCGGCGATCTTGCGCCTTCTGCTGCTGCGTCACGCCAAGTCGGATTGGAGCAAGGACGCCGACGATCATGATCGGGCGTTATCCGCGCGCGGCCGCAAGGCGGCGCCGGCGATGGCACTCTATATGCGCATCAAGGACTATCTGCCGAAGGCGGTGCTCTGCTCGACCGCGCAGCGGACGCGCGAGACGCTCGACCTGCTTCTCGCCGCTTGGACCAAGAAGCCCGCCATTCGCTATGAGCGCGAGCTCTATCTTGCCGATTGGCCTGTGCTGCTCGCGAGTCTCAAAAAGGCGCCCGCCCGGGCATCGCCATTGCTCCTCGTCGGCCACAATCCAGGAATCGAACACCTGGCGCTGGCACTCGCCCTTCAACCCGAGGGTCTTGCCGCGAGGGCCCGGCTTCAACGCCTGACGCAGAAATTCCCCACGGCAGCGCTCGCCGTGCTCGATTTCGATATCCCCTCCTGGCGCGCCTTGAAGCCGGGCATGGGACAACTCGTCGACTATGTCCGCCCTAAGGATCTCCCCGACGGGAGTTCGGACGCCGAGGCATGAGCCGAGGCGACGGACAGGGGAGGACCGTGCTCGTCACCGGCGCGTCGGCCGGGATCGGCGTCGAGCTTGCCCGCGTCTTCGCCGCCAAGGGTTTCGATTTGGTCCTGACCGCCCGCCGCGCCGAACGGCTCGCGGTCCTTGGCGAGGAGTTGCAGCGCCTGCATGGCGTTCGCGTGCGGATCATGCCCGCCGATCTGGCGTTACGCGAGACGCCTGGGGCGTTGGTTGACGGGCTCGAACGCGATGGCGTTTCCGTCGATGTCTTGGTTAACAATGCCGGTTACGCGGTGCCGGGCCGTTATCGCGACACCTCATGGGAGGTCCAGCGCGACTTTGTCCAAGTGCTCGTGACGGCGCCCTGCGAGCTGACCCACCGTCTGCTGCCGGGCATGACCGAGCGCGGTTACGGTCGTATCCTGAATGTGGCGTCGATCGCGGGATTGATGCCGGGTGCCGCGAGCCACACTTTATATGGCGGCGCCAAGGCGATGCTGATCAAGCTCTCGCAATCGCTGCACAGCGAGCAGAAGGATACCGGGGTTCACGTGACCGCCTTGTGCCCCGGATTTACCTACTCGGAGTTTCACGACGTCAACGGAACACGCGAGGCCATGCGCCGCCTCCCCGGGATGATGTGGCTGTCGGCCGATCGCGTGGCGCGCGAAGGCTATGACGCGGTGATGAAGAACCGGGCAGTCTGTGTCCCCGGCCCGCAATACAAGACGATCGTGGTGCTCGCCCGCCTGCTGCCGCTCGGAGCCGGACACCGCGTGGCGGCGCTGCGTTCGCGCATACTCGCAAAGCGCCAATAGTCCCTCCGGTCCCGCCTTGCTCTCGCGGGATCGGCACAATAATAATCACTACAGAACGAGAGGTTTTCGCGCATGCTTGGGATCGCGCCGGCGTCCCCCGTCTTCACATTGGGGTCATTGGCAGCCGGGGTTTGCCCCGGCTTCCCGGCCGGAAATTCTGATATTCCCGCGAAAAATCACTCGCCTAACGAGACCATCGAGGTGCATATGCCGACCCGCGGTTCGGCTGGGGCCGATAACGGCGCGGTTGTATCCCGAGGCGGCAGTCCTATAACTTCGCCACAAGCTAGGCGCGCTGCCGGACATGAAGCAGCGCCTCACATCCGTTCAAGACTGAAGAGGGCCAAATGAGTTCTTCACGTTCCAGGTTCGTGCAGCGCGCTGCCATCGTGATCCTTGCCGCTGTGGGCGCCGCGCTGCCACAGATCGTGATTGCTCAAGGCGATGCCTTGGTCGGGAAATGGATCCTCGTCCCCGAGCGGTCGAAATCCACACCCGGCCCGGCGCGCTATAAAGAGATGACGATTACGTTCTCGGCCGCCGGGAAGGGCTTTTCGAAATCCATTGAGGGCGTTGATGCCCAGGGCAAAGCCGTCAAGGGCACCGCGGAGGTTGTCGCCGATGGCAAAGCGCACCCCGTCACCGGCATGGATTACGATTCAGCGTCGTGGAACAACGTCAGCCCCACCGCTTCCGTCTATACCTTTGACAGACGCAGGACGACCGTCGCCGTCGGCACCCGCACACTGGGCCAGAACGGCAAGACGCTTACCTACAGCGAGCGCGCTGTCGATGCCAAAGGAAAGCAGCAGGGCACTTCGGTGATGTTCTTCATCAAGGAAGGGGTCGACTTGGCCAGCCTCGCGCCGCCACCCGGTGCTGCTCCGCCACCACCCGCGCCCATCGTTGTACCGCCTCCGCCGCCAGCCAGCTCGCCCGATGAAGATGCCGGCGATGCCGCGCTCGCAGCCGGAAATGACGACGAGGCCATCCGTCTCTACACCGCGGCAATTGAAGCCCCGATGAAGACGCCCCGGCTCTATTACGATTACATCAGCCGCGGCATCGCATACATCAAGAAGAACCAGACCGCGGAAGCGTTGAAGGACTTCGAAGAAGCCCTCAAATTGAAGCCCGACGATCTCGACGCCCGCTTCCGCCACGCCGGTCTCCTGGTTCAGCAGAAGCAATATGAAGCTGCGATCGAGGACTACACGAAGTTTCTTGAGGCCGATAAAGACGCCATGGACCCCAACCGCGCCATGGCTTTGCGCCTCCGGGGCTTCTCCTACAACACGCTCCAGCAAGACGTGAAGGCGGGGGAGGATTACATGGCGGCGTGCATGATCAATCCGATGCTGGACGTCTGCAGTTAGGGCAACGTCGTCGAGCCTTAGGAGTGGCGGCTCGCTTCGGCGAGCGCGAGCTTCGGCCATCCGAACGCGATCTCCGGCACGGGAGCGCCCGCCATGGCGGTCATGCGCTCGGCGATCAGTTTGCCGCCCATGGCTTCGTAGAAGAAACGCGCCGGGTTCTTGGCGTGGGCCCAGATGACGCAGCGGGTGTGGCCGCGCTCGGCCAACGCCTCGAACGCGCCCGAAAGCAAAGTCCGCCCGATTCCACGCCCCGTCAGCACCGGATCGACATAGAGCGTGTAGATCTCCGCGTCGTAGCCGAGCCCTGAGTCGCGCGCACGCCCAAGGCTCGTCATACCCACGATTCCGCCCTTGTCGTCCTCGGCCACATAGACCGCTTCGCGCGCCGCCATGGCGATCGCGTTGCGCCAGCGGGCGCTCTGCCCTTCGAGACTCATGTTCGCCAAGAGCTTGTTGGGCAGGATCAGCGGGTAGGTGTCGCGCCAGGAGTCGACGTAGATGCGCGCGACGGACTCGGCGTCGGACGGCCGCGCTTTGCGGATGGTGAGATGCGCAAGCATGATTCAAGCTTGGCGGCTGGAACCGCCTCTTGGCAAGAAAAATCGGCACGGGAGGCGGGATCGGAACGGCAAGCCTAGTCTGCGCGTTATTGCCGCAACACATCCCATGCGCCGATTTCCTTGTGCATATCGGGGTAAACGACGGTCGCGAGCCTCATTGCCGTGAAAAGCATGAAATTCCAGTCCTTCTGAAATGAGAGCACTCGCGATACACTTCACAGGCAAATCAGTGGTCGCGAGTCTTGCGGAAGACACGAGCGGCGCGGCCCGATGAACGCGCTGGATTGTCCGCGCGACGGGCGCAACCCGCTTCCTTCCGAACGCTCGTCCATGCGTCGCCTACGGGCGCGTTGAACATGAACGGGGTGGAAAGGCGGGGTTAAGCGTGCGTTCATCAATCGATAGCCAGACTTGTCCCGCTTCTTGGCGAATGAACATGCCACGCAATCGACATCTTGTTGGAATGGAATCAGGCATCCGGCCCGAAGGAGCCGAAGAGAATGAGTAATCTCGATGTCTTCGACCTGTTCAACCGCGATTATTCGCGCGAACAGCTGGAAACCATGAGTCTCAGAGATTGGCTGCTGGCCGCCCGAGACGACAAGATGCTTTACGCCACGCCCGCCGAGCGGATGATCTCCGCCATCGGCGAGCAAGAGTTGATCGATACGGCTCAGGACCCGCGCCTGTCGCGGATCTTCTTCAACCGCACCATCAAGCGCTACCGGGCGTTCGAAGGCTTCTACGGTATGGAAGATACGATCGAGCGGATCGTCAGCTACTTCAAACATGCGGCGCAGGGTTTGGAGGAAAAGCGGCAGATCCTCTACCTGCTCGGCCCGGTCGGCGGCGGCAAGTCCTCGCTCGCCGAACGGCTGAAGGAGTTGATGGAGAAACGGCCGATCTATGTGCTGAAGGCGGGCGATCGGATCAGCCCGGTATTCGAGGGCCCGCTGGGCCTGTTCCGCTCCGCCGACTTGGCTGCGCTCCTCGCAGACAAATACGGGATCGAGCGCCACCGTCTGAGCGGCGTGATGAGCCCGTGGGCGGTCAAGCGCCTGGACGAGTTCGGCGGCGACATCTCGAAATTCGAAGTCGCGCGGCTCTATCCCTCCAAGCTGCGCCAGATCGCGGTCGCCAAGACCGAGCCGGGCGACGACAACAACCAGGACATCTCGGCGCTCGTCGGCAAGGTCGACATCAGGAAGCTCGAGCATTTCTCGCAGAACGACCCCGACGCCTATGCCTTCTCCGGCGGCCTTTGCCACGCCAACCAGGGGCTTCTCGAATTCGTCGAGATGTTCAAGGCGCCGATCAAAGTGCTGCATCCTCTGCTCACGGCGACGCAGGAGGGCAATTACATCGGCACCGAGACGCTGGGGCCCATTCCCTTCACCGGCATCATTCTCGCCCATTCCAACGAAGCCGAGTGGCAGCTCTTCAAGGCCAACAAGCACAACGAGGCGTTCCTCGACCGCATCTGTGTCGTGACGGTGCCGTACTGCCTGCGCGTCACCGAGGAAACCAAGATCTACAGGAAGCTCTTGCGCGAGAGCGAGCTCGACTCGGCGCCCTGCGCGCCCGAGACGCTCGAAATGCTGGCGCGCTTCTGCGTGCTTACCCGCTTGAAGGAGCACGAAAACTCGAATCTCTACTCAAAGATGCGGGTCTATGACGGCGAAAAGCTGCGCGACACCGACCCCAAGGCGAGAACCCTGCAGGAATACAAGGACGCGGCTGGCGTCGATGAAGGCATGACGGGCATCTCGACGCGCTTCGCTTACAAGACGCTGTCGGAGACGTTCAACTTCGACCATTCCGAGATCACTGCCGACCCTGTGCACCTGATGTACGTGGTCGAGCAGTCGATCAAGCGCGAGCAGTACCCCGATGAGATCGAGAAGAAATATCTGGAATTCATCAAGGCCGAGCTCGCCCCGCGCTATGCGGAGTTCATCGGCAAGGAAATCCAGAAGGCCTACCTCGAATCCTATGGCGAATACGGGCAGAACCTGTTCGACCGCTACATCTCCTATGCCGATGCCTGGATCGAGGATCAGGACTTCAAGGACGCCGACACAGGTCAGCTGCTTGATCGCAACGCATTGGATGCCGAGCTCTCGAAGCTCGAAAAGCCCGCGGGCATCGCCAACCCGAAGGATTTCCGCAACGAGGTGGTGAAGTTTGCGCTCCGCTACCGCGCGCAGCACGACGGCAAGAACCCGGCCTGGACCGCGTACGAGAAGATCAGGAACGTGATCGAAAAGCGGATGTTTACCCAGGTCGAAGATCTTCTGCCCGTCATCTCCTTCGAATCGAAGAAGGACACCGAGACCGAAACCAAGCATAACGAGTTCGTGAAGCGGATGCTGGCGCGCGGCTATACGCAGCGTCAGGTGCGCCGCCTCGTCGAATGGTATATGCGGGTGAACAAGGCGGGCTAGCGAACACGTTTCGCCGGCAAGTAGGAAAGAGTGATGACCTACTTCATCGACCGCCGTCTCAATCCGAAGGGAAAGAGCCTCGCCAACCGGCAGCGCTTCCTGCGCCGCGCGCGCGCGCAAATTCGCGAGGCGGTGCAGAAGAGCCTCAAGGATTCGGGCGTCGCCGACGTTGCCAAGGACCGCAAGATCCGCATCTCGACGCAAGGAACGCGCGAGCCGCGGTTTCGCCTCGACCCGAAAAAGGCCGGCACACGCGACTTCGTCCTTCCCGGCAACAAGGAATACGTGCCGGGCGACCAGATCAAGAAGCCGCAACAGGGCGAGGGCGGCCGCGGCAAGGACGCGGCAAGCTCGGGCGAGGGCGAGGACGATTTCGAGTTCACCATGCGCCAGGACGAGATTCTCGAGATTTTCTTCGAGGATCTTGAACTGCCCAATCTGGTGCGCACGACGCTCGCTGAAGTGGAGCACCAGAAATGGAGGCGCGCCGGCTTCAGCACGTCGGGCTCGCCCAACCAGATCAATCTCGTGCGCACGATGCGCAATTCCTTCGGACGCCGCCTCGCGTTGCGGCGCCCGACGCTCGCCGACGTCAAGGCGCTGGAAGAAGAGATCGCGATCCTTGAAGCCGAGGCCAAGAGGGACGAACCGAAAATCGTCGCGCTGAAGGCGGAGCTCGAACGCATTATCGGCAAGCGCAAATGGGTCGCCTATATCGATCCCTTGGACGTCCGATTCAACAGTTTCGTCGTGCAGCCCGAGCCGACAAGCCAGGCCGTCATGTTCTGCCTGATGGACGTGTCCGGTTCGATGGGCGAGCGCGAGAAAGACCTGGCAAAGCGCTTCTTCATTCTGCTGCACCTGTTCCTGAAGCGGCGCTACAAGAAGGTCGAAATCGTCTTCATCCGTCATACCCACGACGCCCAGGAAGTGGACGAACAGACCTTCTTCTATTCCCGGCAATCGGGCGGGACGATCGTTTCGACCGCGCTCGACAAAATGCTCGAAATCCAGAAGGAGCGTTACACGACGTCGGATTGGAACATCTACGCCGCCCAAGCCTCCGACGGCTACACCCAATCCGGCGATGCCAAGCGCTGCGTCGAGTTGTTGGAATCGGAGATCATGCCGATCTGCCAGTACTACGCCTATATCGAGATCCTCGACGAGCGCGAGATGGAAGTGTTCTCCAACGACGAGGCGGGCGCCGAATTGTGGCGCGCCTATCGCGGCGTCGCGGAGGAATGGAAGAACTTCGTCACCAAGCGCATCGCCAAGCCCGCAGACATCTTCCCGGTCTTCCACGACCTGTTCAAGAAACAGGACGCATGACGTCTCCGCTCTTCACCGAATCCGAATGGAGTTTTCAGTCGCTTGATCGCGTCTTCAAGGCGATCGAGGATATTGCCCTGAACGAACTCCAGCTCAACGTCTATCCCAATCAGATCGAGATCATTTCGACCGAGCAGATGCTCGACGCCTATTCGGCGCTGGGCATGCCGCTGATGTATCACCACTGGTCGTTCGGCAAGCTGTTCGCGCGCGAGGAGGGGCTATACCGCGCAGGCCATATCGGCCTCGCCTACGAGATGGTGATCAATTCGAATCCCTGCATCTCGTATCTGCTCGAAGAGAACTCGATGACGATGCAGACCATCGTCATCGCTCATGCGGCCTTCGGCCACAATCATTTCTTCAAGAACAACTATCTCTTCCAGCAATGGACGAACGCGGAGAGCATTCTCGAATACCTTGCGTTCGCCAAGCGCTACATCACGGCCTGCGAGGAGCGCTACGGGCATGCCGACGTGGAAACCGTGCTCGATTCGGCGCACGCGCTGATGGACCAGGGCG
>Ga0193752_1003722_pt1 | contig 10356 bp, 9 predicted proteins | sample H1c1metaG_FD_144924 | JGI IMG/M metagenome (GOLD analysis project Ga0193752, IMG submission 144924) | Soil microbial communities from a riparian zone of the East river system, Colorado, United States - H1c1 | ecosystem: Environmental > Terrestrial > Soil > Riparian zone | place: USA: East River...
GCCCGACCGGTGGGAGCCTCCTGGCCAAAGACGCCGAACTCGCCTTTGAACTCGTACGAGGCAATGACCGAAGTGACATCGAGGAAAACCGGCGCGTCGGAGTAGCGAACCTTCACCAGGTTCAGCAGCATCTGCCGCTTCCATGAATCGGAAATGGATTCGACATAGTCGAACCGGTCGCGCGCCACCGTGGCCGGACCAATGCTCGCGCAGCCGGTGAGCACCAGCAGGCCAAACAACATCGCAGTCGTGAGTTTCATGCCAAACAATCTTATGAGATGGCGGCGAATCCGGTCATGGGCCTTAGGTGCCATACGGCCGATTGAGCTCGTACAGGCAGATATTCACCGTCGCCGCCACGTTCAGCGATTCGATGGCGCCCGTTCCCGCGATGGTGAAGGGCTGCGCGCCCAGCGCATCCATCTGCTCGCGCGGCAGACCACGCGCTTCATTGCCGAAGACATAGCAATCGAATTCCCGAAATGCGTGTGAAGCCACCTCCCCGCCGCGCAGATCCAGGGAGGCGATGCGCGGGAACCGATCGGCCAGGGACGCGAGCGGCACATCGACCTCGACCGGCACATGGAAGATGGCGCCCATGCTGGCGCGCACCACCTTGCCGTTGTGAATTTCCACGCTGTCGTGGCTCAGCAGGCAGCGGAAATTGCCGAACCACGCCAACGTGCGCAGGATGGTGCCGAGGTTTCCCGGATCCTGGATCTCGTGTAGATAGACCGAGCGCTCGCCCGGCCGCGGCACCGCGGGTGCGAGTAGCGGCACCACAGCAGCGATTCCCTGCGGCGAACGCGTCTCGCTGATCTGCGCCATCTGCCTGGACTGGATCACGTGCATCGGCAACGGGCTCGACCAATGCGCATAGTCACGCGTGAGATAGATCTCGCTGGGCTTGAGGCGCGCGTCGTGCACGGCGGCCTTCTGCAGCTCCTGCACCAGGTGCTCGCCCTCCACCAGGAAGTACCCCAACTCTTCGCGGAATTTCTTCTGGTGCAGTCTCTTGATGTCTTCGAATTTCAAGCGAGCTCCCGCGCCACTGCTTCGGCCACTTTAATGCCATCCACGCCGGCGGAGAGGATTCCGCCCGCGTAACCCGCGCCCTCGCCGCAGGGGTAGAGACCGCGCATGTTCAGGCTCTGCAGCGAATCGCCATCGCGGGTGATGCGCACCGGTGACGAGGTGCGGCTTTCGACTCCCGTGAGCACGGCGTCGTCGCGATCGAATCCCGGGATCTGCTGACCGAACACCGGCAGGGACTCGCGGATCGCGTCGATGGCATAGGCCGGCAGCGCCGGCGCGAGGTCTCCGAGGCGCACACCCGGTGTATAGGAAGGCGTGACCGCGCCCAACTCCTTCGAAGCGACTCCGCGAATGAAATCGCCCACCAATTGGGCGGGCGCGCTGTAGTCGCCGCCGCCCAGCTCGAATGCTTTCGATTCAATCGCTTCCTGCAACGCCACGCCGGCCAGCGGACCGCCCGGGTAGTCAGGCACAGGATTGATCGCCACGACGATGCCGGCATTCGCGTTGCGTTCGTTGCGCGAATACTGGCTCATGCCGTTGGTCACGACGCGACCGGTTTCGGACGTGGCCGCGACCACCGTGCCGCCCGGACACATGCAGAAGCTGTACACCGAGCGGCCGTTGCTGGCGTGATGGACCAGCTTGTAATCCGCGGCGCCGAGATCGGGGTGGCCCGCGAACCTGCCGAAACGCGCGGTATCGATCAGCGACTGCGGGTGTTCGATGCGAAACCCCAAGGCGAAGGGTTTGGCCTCGAGGAACACCTTGCGCTGCTCGAGCATGCGCAGCGTGTCGCGAGAGCTGTGGCCGAGCGCGAGCACGACGTGACGGCTGTGCAGCGTTTCTCCGTTGGCGAGCACCACGCCTTCGATCTGCCCGTTTTCGATCGTGAGGTCGGTGACCCGGCTTTCGAAGCGCACCTCGCCGCCGAGCGCGATGATTTCCGCGCGCATCTTCTCGACCACGCCGGTGAGACGGAACGTGCCGATGTGCGGCTTGCTGACGAAGAGGATTTCCTCCGGCGCGCCCGCGCGCACGAACTCGTGCATCACCTTGCGGCCGTAGAACTTCGGATCCTTGATCTGGCTGTAGAGCTTGCCGTCGGAGAAGAGGCCCGCCCCGCCCTCGCCGAACTGCACGTTGGATTCCGGCGTGAGGATGTTCTTGCGCCACAGCGCCCAGGTGTCCTGGGTACGCTGGCGCACGTCGCGGCCGCGTTCGAGCACGATGGGCTTGAATCCCATCTGCGCGAGTAACAGCGCGGCGAACAAACCGCCCGGGCCGAATCCCACGACCAGCGGACGGTCCTTCAACTGCGGCGGCGCCTGCGCGACCGCATGATAGGACGTGTCGGGCGCGGGTTTGACCTGCGCGTCGCGCGCGAAGCGCTTGAGCAGCGCGGCTTCGTCGCGTACGGACACGTCGACGACGCAGATGAACCTGATGTCGTGTTTCTTGCGCGCGTCGTGGCTGCGCTTGAAGAGATTGATGCCGAGCAGATCCTCGTCGCGGATCTGCAAACGCTTGAGGACCGCCTTGCGCAGCGCGTCCGGCGGATAGTCGAGCGGCAGGGCCAACTCGGTGATGCGTATCACTGCAGACTTCCTGGCCGGTGTACCCGGCAGAGGTAAGGGTAGAATGCGCGTATTCTAGCGCTTAAGCCCCGAAGCAAAATGGCCCGAACCAAGAGCAGCAACGAGTGGCTGCGCCGACACGTCAACGATCCCTTCGTCAAGCAGGCGCAGGTCGACGGGTTTCGCTCGCGCTCCGCGTACAAGCTCATCGAGCTCAATGAAAAGGACCGCCTGATCAAGCCCGGCATGCGCGTCATGGATCTGGGCTCGGCGCCGGGCGGGTGGTCGCAGGTCGCCGGCAAACTGGTGGGCAAGAAGGGACGCGTGCTGGCCACCGACATCCTGCCGATGGATCCGGTGGTGAACACCGATTTCATCCAGGGCGATTTCACCGACGAGAAAGTCGTCGGGCAGTTGCTCGAATGGCTTGGCGACGAGAAGTTCGACCTGATCATTTCGGACATCGCACCGAACATCACTGGGATCGATTCGGCGGATCAGGCGGGGTCGATGTATTTCCTCGAGCTCGCGCTCGACACGGTTCACAAGACGTTGAAGCCGCGCGCCGGCTTCGCGGCGAAGATGTTCCAGGGGTCGGGGTCGGATCAGTACGTGAAGGATCTGCGGAAGTTCTTCGAGAAGGTCGTGATACGCAAGCCCGCCGCGTCGCGCGCGCAGTCACGCGAGGTTTACATCGTGGCGAAGGGATTCAAGGGCTGACGCCGCTGGCGTTAGGAAAGTGGTAGCGGGGGTAGGATTTGAACCTACGACCTTCGGGTTATGAGCCCGACGAGCTGCCAGACTGCTCCACCCCGCACCCGATCCGAACCCCTCTGGCGAGGGGGCGCGCATTCTTATCCAACAGCTGCGCCTTTGCAAACCCAATCGACGTAATCCAGACAATGCCTCAGCCGAGCACCCGCGCGCAGATTTGAATCAATGCGTTGGGCACGATTCCCAGCACCAGCACGGCGAATCCATTGAGCGCGAGCACCGCGCGGACGGCCACCCCGCCCGACGCGCCACTGGGCAGATCGCCCGGCGCATCGAAGAACATCAGCTTCACGATGCGCAGGTAATAGAACACGCCGATCACCGATACCGCGGCGCCGATCAGGATCAGCCACATGTGCCCGCTCAACCACAGCGCCTGGAAGATCGCGAACTTCGCCCAGAAGCCGACGAACGGCGGCACGCCGGCGGTCGAGAACATCAGCGCCATCATCACGTACGCCAGCAGCGGATCGCGCTTGTACAGACCCTTGAACTGATCGAGATCCTCGGCTTCGAACCCGGCGCGGCTCGCGAGCACCAGCACGCCGAACGAACCCAGCGTCATGATCACGTACGCAACGGTGTAATACAGCGCGGCTTCATAACCCGCCTCGGTGCCGGCGACGAAGCCGAGCAGGATGAAGCCGACGTTGCCGATGGCCGAATACGCCAGCATGCGCTTGAGATTGGTCTGCGCGATGGCGATGACGTTGCCGAGCACCATCGACAACACCGCGAGCGGCATGAGCATGCTCTGCCAGGCCTCGCCGACGCCGCCCATGCCGTGGGCCAGCAATCTGAAGGCGAGCGAGAAATACGCCACGTGCGGCACCGTCGACAGGAACAACGTCACGCCGGTGGGCGCGCCGGTGTAGACGTCCGGCAGCCACATGTGAAATGGCACCGCGCCGAACTTGAACGCGACGCCGACGACGAGGAACACGAGCCCGAGGGTCATCCCCAGCGTCGGCACCCCCATCGCCTTCTCGGCCAGATCGTCGAGCCGCAGCGTGCCGTTGAGGCCGTAAACGATCGACATGCCGTACAGCATCATTCCCGACGCGATGGCGCCGAGCACGAAGTATTTCATCGCGGATTCGGCCGCGATGCCGGACTCGCGATCGAACGCGACCATGGCATACAACGACAGGGCCAGTAGTTCGACCCCGATGTACACGGTGAGCAGGCTGTTGGCGGACACGAGCACGAATACGCCGAGCAGCGAGGTCAACGCGAGCACGTAGTACTCGCCACGCATGATGCCGCGCCGCTCGAGATACTCGCGCGAATACAGCAGCGCGACCGCGATGGTCGCGAAACCGAATAGTTTGAGGAACACCGCCAGTGGGTCGGCGACGTAGCTGTCGGAGAACAGCAGCACGCGCTCCGAGACGTTCGCATACCGCGCGGTGATCAGGGCGCCGACGGCGAGAATCACCAGCGTCAGGGTCGGCGCCAGTTTGCGATGCCGGTCGCCGAAGAACACATCGGCCAGCAGCAGCACGCACACCGCGGCGGCCAGGTAGATCTCCGGCAGTGCCGGTTGCAGGCTCGCCCAGGTTATTGCGGGAATGGCGACTTCTGACGTTGGGCTCATAGGGGCAGCTTGCTGAGAGCGATCTGCTGGACGAGATGCTGGACGGTGGCTTCCATCACATCCGTGAGCGGCGCGGGCCACAGGCCCACCGCCAGCACCGCGACGGCCAGCAGCGTGAGGACGATGAATTCACGCGCGTTCAGATCCTTGAGATCAGCGACGTGATGATTGGCGACTTCGCCGAAGATCACGCGCTTGACCAGCCACAAGGTGTACGCGGCGCCGAGGATCAGCGTGAGCCCGGCCAGGAACGCGTACCAGAAGTTGGCCTTGAACGCGGCGATGATCACGAGGAACTCGCCGACGAAGCCGGACGTGCCGGGCAGGCCCGCGTTCGCCAGCGCGAACAGCACCATGAACGCGGCGAACTTCGGCATCGTGTTGACGACACCGGATATCTCGCGCGAATGCACGCGGTCGTACATGACGCCCACGCACAGGAACAACGCGCCCGAGATGAGACCGTGCGAAACCATCTGCACCATGGCGCCGGTGATGCCCATGCCGGCGCCCTGCACCGCTCCGGTGTTGGCGACGATGTCGTACACGAGGAACGAGCCGAGCGTGACGAAACCCATGTGCGCGATCGACGAATAGGCGATCAGCTTCTTCATGTCGGTCTGCACCAGCGCGACGAAGCCGATGTAGACGACCGCGATCAGCGAGAGGCCGATCAGCAGCCAGTCGAACTCCCGCGACGCATCCGGCGTGATCGGCAGGCTGAAGCGCAAGAAGCCGTATCCGCCCATCTTCAACATGATCGCCGCCAGCACGACGGAGCCGCCGGTGGGCGCCTCGACGTGCGCGTCGGGCAACCACGTGTGCACCGGCACCATCGGGATCTTCACGGCGAAGGCCGCGAAGAACGCGAAGAAGATCCACTTCTGCTCGATCGCAGTCAGCGGCAACGCCTGGAACGAGGCGATGCTGAAGTCGCCGGTCTTGATCACCATGTAGATGAGCGCGACCAGCATGAACACGCTGCCCAGGAACGTGTACAGGAAGAACTTGATGGTCGCGTACACGCGCCGCGGACCGCCCCACACACCGATGATGAGGAACATCGGGATGAGCATCGCTTCCCAGAAGAAATAGAACAGCAGGCCGTCGAGCGCGGAGAACACGCCGATCATCAGGCCTTCCATGATCAGGAACGCGGCGAAGTACTGCGCCGGGCGCGACTCGATCACCGTCCACGCGGCGACGACCACCGGGATCGTGATGAGCGTGGTCAGCAGGATCAGCGGCAACGAGATACCGTCGACGCCGAAGTAGTAAGACGAGTGCAACGCCGGGATCCACGGCAGCTGCTCGATGAACTGGAAGTCGAACCGCGAGACGTCGAAGCCGGTGTACAGCGGGATGGAAGCGCCGAACACCACCACGGCGGTGGCCAGCGCGACCCAGCGGCCGGCCTTGATGGCGCGGTCGCCGAGGAACAGCACGACGAGGCCGCCCACGATGGGCAACCAGGTCAGAAGCGATAACAAACCAAACCCCTGCATGTGTTTTTCGTTCTTCTCGTTGAATCAGGTGCGGGTGAGGAACCAGCCGAGCATCACTGCGAGACCGATCATCATCCAGAACGCGTAGGAATACAGAAAGCCGCTTTGCACCCGGCGCACGACTCCCGCCGTCCAGCCGATGAGCCCGGCGGAGCCATCGATGATGGTCCGGTCGATGATGGCGGTGTCGCCACCCTTCCAGAATATTTTGCCCAGCAGGCGGCTGCCGGCGGCGAGCACGTTCTCGTTGAACCAGTCGAACCAGTACTTGTTCTCGAGCACGACGCGCAGCGGCTTCAGCTTCGAATCGATGACGCCCGGCAGGTGCGGCCACTTGATGTACAGCGCCCAGGCGCTGAACACGCCCGCGATCACGAGGTACACGACCGGGTGATGGAAAGCGTCGCCGACGAAGCTCAGCCAGTTGCCGAAGGCTGCGCCCATTTCGTGCAGCATTTCCGCGTGCTCGGGACTGAAGTAGATGGACTCGCCGAAGCCATGTCCGAAGATCAACGGCTGCACGGTGATGGCGCCGATGATGATGGACGGGATCGCCAGCAGGATCAGCGGCAGGGTCACCACCCAGGGGCTCTCGTGCGGCGGGCCGCCGTGAGACCCGTGATCGTGATCGGGCTCGGCGTGCGATTCATGAGCATCGGCGCCATGCGCGGCTTCGCCGTGTGCCGCGCCGTCTGTCGCATGATCCTCGTGACCATGGGCGGCGTGAGCGGCGGCGCTGGTGTCGAAGCGCGGCTTGCCGTGGAAGGTCATGAACAACAGCCGGAACGAATAGAACGCGGTGACGAAGACACCGATCATCACGCACCAGTATGCGTACGCGGCGATCCCGTTATCGGGATGCAGCAGATGCTGCTCCTTCACCGCGTCGATGATCAGGTCCTTGGAATAGAAGCCCGAGAAGAACGGCGTGCCGATCAGCGCGAGCGATCCGATCCAGCAGGTGATCGCGGTGATGGGCATGTACTTCGCAAGCCCGCCCATCTTGCGCATGTCCTGCTCATGGTGCATGCCCATGATCACCGAGCCCGCGGCCAGGAACAGCAGTGCTTTGAAGAACGCATGCGTCATGAGGTGGAAGATCGCGACGTTGTACACGGACGCGCCGAGCGCGACGGTCATGTAGCCGAGCTGCGAAAGCGTCGAATATGCGACGACCCGCTTGATGTCGTTGTTGATGATGCCGAGGAAGCCCATGAACAGCGCGGTGGTCGCGCCGATGAACAACACGAAGTTGAGCGCGTATTCGGAGAACTCGAACAGCGGCGACATGCGCGCCACCATGAAGATGCCGGCGGTCACCATCGTGGCCGCGTGGATCAGCGCGGAGATGGGCGTCGGACCTTCCATCGAATCCGGCAGCCATACGTGCAGCGGCACCTGCGCGGACTTTCCCATCGCGCCAATAAACAAGCAGATGCAGATGAACGTCATCGCGTTCACGCCGTTGGTGCCGGCGAGCGAGAAGGTCTGTTCGGCGATCTGCGGAGCGGCCTTGAATGCGTCCACGTAGTTCAAGGAGGCGCCGCCGAACTGCGCGGTGTAGTAGACGACTCCGGCGATGCCAAGCACGAAACCGAAGTCACCGACGCGATTGACGAGGAACGCCTTCATGTTCGCGAAGATCGCGGTCGGCCGCTTGTACCAGAAGCCGATCAGCAGATAGGACACCACGCCCACCGCTTCCCAGCCGAAGAACAGCTGCATGAAGTTGTTGGCCATCACGAGCATCAGCATCGAGAACGTGAACAAGGAGATGTAGCTGAAGAAGCGGTTGTAACCGTCGTCCTCGGCCATGTAACCGATGGTGTAGACGTGCACGCACAGCGACACGAACGTGACGACGACCATCATCAGCGCGGTCAATTGGTCGACCAGGAAGCCGACCTGCATTCCGACGCCGTCGCTGACCAGCCAGGTATAGACGGTACCGTTATAGGGCTCCGCGCCGTGCAGGAAGATCGAGCCCGCGACGTGCAGCGACAAACCGCAGGCAATGGCGACGCCCGCAATCGTGACCGTGTGCGCGACCCAGCGCGGGATGACGCTGCAGAAAACGCCGGCGATGATCGCGGCCAGGAGCGGCGCGAGAGGAATGGCGAGCAGCAGATTTGGGTTCAGGGATTCCACGCGCTCAGCCCTTCAAGGTGCTCAGGTCTTCGACGTTGATGCTGCGGCGTTCGCGGAACAGCACCACCAGGATCGCAAGGCCGATCGCCGACTCCGCGGCGGCCACGGTCAGCACGAAGAACACGAAAATCTGCCCGTTGATGTCGCCGTTGAAACGCGAAAACGCGACGAAGTTGAAGTTCACCGCGAGCAGCAGCAATTCGACGCACATCAGCAGCAGGATCAGGTTCTTGCGGTTGATGAACATTCCCGCGACCGAAATCGCGAACAACACACCGGACAGGACCAGCAGCCAGTTGAGTTGGATCACGGGCCATTCCCCTTCGAAGAAGGCTCGGACGCGGGCGCATCCGGCCGCACCGGCGCCACCTTGACGATGCGCACGCGATCTTTGGCGCGCGCGGCGATCTGCCGCGCGATGTTCTGCTGCTTGAGCCCGGTGCGTTTGCGCATCGTGAGCGAGATCGCGGCGACGATGGCGATCAGCAACAGGATCGCGGCCAGCTCGAACGGATAGACGTATTCGGTGTAGAGCAGTTTGCCGAGCTCGGCGGTGTTGCTGTAGCTCGCGGGTTGCGCCACGGCGCCCTCGGTCACTTCGACGCCGAGGCTGCGCGTCCAGACCACGCTCACGATTTCGAACACCACCGCACCGGCGACGACGCCGCCGAGCAACGCGTACCGCGTGACCCGCGCCTTCACTTCTTCGACGTTGATGTCGAGCATCATGACGACGAACAGGAACAGCACCATGACGGCGCCGACGTAGACGAGGATCAGCACGACGGCGAGGAACTCCGCTTCGATCAGCAGCCAGATGGCGGCGCTCGTGAAGAAGCACAGCACCAGCAGCAAGGCCGAATGCACGGGATTACGCACGGTGATCATGCCGAGCGCGGACAGCGTCAGGATCGACGCGAACACCCAGAAGAGAATCTCGACTAGCACCCTTGTCCCCTGCCTTCTTCTTTGCTCAACGGTAGGCCGCGTCAGCGGCCTTGTCGGCGCTGATCAACGCGTCGTAACGCTCGCCCACGGCGAGCAGCTTGTCCTTCGTCATGATGTTCTCGCCGCGATTTTCCATGTGGTACTCGTGGATTCGCGTTTCAACGATCGCATCCACCGGGCAGGCCTCTTCGCAGAAGCCGCAGTAGATGCACTTGAACAGGTCGATGTCGTAACGCGTCGTGCGGCGCGTGCCGTCGTTGGCGACGTCGGACTCGATGGTGATGGCGAGCGCGGGGCACACGGCCTCGCACAGCTTGCAGGCGATGCAGCGCTCCTCTCCGTTCGGATAACGGCGCAACGCGTGCAGGCCGCGGAACCGCGCCGACTGCGGGGTCTTCTCTTCGGGGTAGTTGATGGTGAACTTGCGGCGGAAGAACGTCTTCCCCGTCACCGTCAGGCCCTTGAGCAATTCCCACAAGGCGAATGTCTTGATGATGTTGCGCATGTTGTTAGCCCGCCTTCGTCAGGCAATTCTCCAGGGGCCGACCTTGAAGTACGACAACACGCCTTCAACCGCGATCCAGACGATGGTCACCGGAATGAGGATCTTCCAGCCGAGACGCATGATCTGGTCGTAGCGGTAGCGCGGGAACGTGGCCCGGAACCAGAGAAACAGGAACAGGAAGCCGAACAGCTTGAAGAACAGCCACTGGAAGCCGTCGCCCACGATGATCTTGACGATCCAGCCGATGACGGGGATGCCGGCGATCGA
>Ga0193752_1003723_pt1 | contig 10355 bp, 9 predicted proteins | sample H1c1metaG_FD_144924 | JGI IMG/M metagenome (GOLD analysis project Ga0193752, IMG submission 144924) | Soil microbial communities from a riparian zone of the East river system, Colorado, United States - H1c1 | ecosystem: Environmental > Terrestrial > Soil > Riparian zone | place: USA: East River...
TAACGCTGAATATTGCTCGTTGTGACCGATCATAAAATCACAGAAGGGCACATTACTCTCCAGTGAGAAACTATAGTGTATCTCGTTCTTGATCACCCGCTTCAGGTACCACGATTCGGGATGGCGATCGACTTCGTACACGGCGGCAGGTCCACTGCGGGTTGCCGATGCTTTCGCATAGGCGAGATAATCTTTGAGAAGCTTTGGTCCCCTGTTCTTCGAATCTTCAACCTTAAGGTCTTCGGGTTCTATGCTGGCAACGATAATGATTTTTTCTTTAGCACGCGTCACAGCTACGTTCAACCGGTTCTCGCCGCCGGTAACATTCAGGCTGCCGAACTTAAGGTTGAGTTTACCCTTGGCATCCTTCGCATAACCGATAGAGAAAATAATGATGTCTCGCTCATCGCCCTGTACGTTCTCGATGTTCTTCACAAACAAACTCTCCGGTACCTTCCAGTTGAATTGGACCTGTGCATCATCCAGTAAGTCGAGGATCAATGCCTGTTGCAAAGCGTTGAAGGTGATCACGCCGATATCTTTACCGGGTTGCTCGACACTAAGTGTGCGGATCAGTTCTACGACTCTCCGTGCTTCTTCTTCGTTGGTGTTGTCTTTCCATCGACCGTCGGTCTTCAGGTACTGAATGGCAGGTTCACGTTCGTTGATCTTATACCGGTCAGGCAGCACACGCAGCTTGCCTTTATAGAAGTGTTGATTTGAGAACTGGATGAGTTCAGGAACCTGACTTCTGTAGTGACCATTCAGGGACACTTCCTGTAAATATCTCCGGCCAAGATCGAGCAGCGAAAGAGCTTCGAGATCCGGGCTCGCTTCTTCATCTTCTTCGCCCTCCCATCTAACCTGGTACAGATCCGATGGTTGAAGCTGCTGATGATCTCCTGCGATCACAACTTGCTTGCCGCGATACAACGCGGGAATTCCACGTTCGGCAAAACACTGCGAGGCTTCATCGAAGATCACAACGTCGAAAAGGTCTTTCATCGGAAAGATAGACGACACGGCTTCGGGTGATGCCATCCAACATGGCAAGAGTCGGAAGATCTCGTCTTCGAATTCACTAACCACTTTGCGGATCGGCCATATCTTTTTCTTCTTCGATAGCTGATGACCCAGGTCGCGGTAAGTAACCCGGTTGTTCAGCCGGTTGAACTCCATGTTGTCAATCATCCGTTCGCGTGCGCGCATCAAAAGGATCTCGGCGCCGATACTTTCCTTTTCACCGATGAGCGCCTGGAGCTCTTCCTCCAGACGTTCGACCTGGCCATTGGATACAATGCGAAGCTCGGGATGTTTTAACTCGATGTGATCGATCCACGCGAGGCAAAGACTGTTCAGCATCGTTGTGTCGAAAGTCGACTCGTCCCATTGGCCGTGAAGGTCGTAGAGTTTATTGATCGTCTGCTTTTCGTGGGGCAGCATGCTTTCCGACAGGCGATCGAAATCACAGAGTGAATCGAAATCTTCCAGGATAACTTTCTCCAGTTCTTTTCCCCATGAAGAATTGTTTCCACTTGTCGCGTTCAATTGGAAAACTTGCAACAAGTTCACGGATCTGCCGGAGCTTGTTCAAAAATTCCTGACGCGGATATTGAAGGGGATCAAGCAACGTCTTCAGTCCACGCAACGTGAGCAGGTTCGATTTTGCCAGTGTGGCATTTTGCTGATAACTGAACCACTCGGTGAGATCATCCGCCGCCTTGCAGGGTGGAAGGTCCTTGATCCAGGTTTTCGAACGAAGCTTGGTGAGATTATGCTCGAGATTGAGACGGCGGTCCAGCATTTTTTCGAGTAACCGGAAGCCATCGCCGTTGGCTTTGAGACTGTTGTTCAAAAGGATGCGTGTGATCAGCATCTTGTCTTTCGAAAACTGCCAGCGAATGAGGCCAATCAGTCCACGACGCGACTTCATCGTGCGGTCCAGTACTTGCTGGAACTTACCGAGTTCAGCAGTAGGAACGCTCAACTCCGGGCCTTCGAGCTCGAAACAATCGAGCATCATCTTCTCCATGTTCGCAAGCCAGAGCGAGTTGGTTTCTTCTTCGGGCTCATGTATGATGTACTGGAAGTTCTCGTAAACTTTTTCGTGCGCCAGTGCCTCGATGGTTTCGCCAAGAAGGTGATCCTTCTCTACATAGAGTTCGAACTCTTCCCAGCCTACAGTTTTGCCGGAGATCTTTTGCATCGAAGCCTGCATTCCTTCGAACCACGGCTTGATCTGCGAAAGGGCATTCTTTAATGACTTAAGATCGTTGATGGTAAAATCGGAGAACGACTTGCGTACACGCCACGGATAATCTTCCTGCAGGAACTTTTGTGCAAACCGTGAGTACGACTTCAGTTTCTTCCTGAATGGTTCGACGTCACTCCACTTGAAGTGTGAAAGATCCTGTTTGAGTTCAATGGTTGGTTGCGAGATGTCCGAGTTCAGATACATCTCCTTGATGGAGCGACCACAGTCGCTATCGTCGAAGAGGAATTTCTTGAAGTTCTCGAGTTCTTCGCACACGGCGTCGATCTTTCGGCTTACTTCGAAGAACGTTCTTTCAATCTGGATGGTGTTGAGGCTGTTATTGCGTGTCTTGTATTCTTCGATACGCTCGATCTGCTTCGAAGCTTTTTCATACAACGTCTTGCGGTCGTCGCGGAAGTCGTGTACCAACCCGATGAAGTCATCGACACGTTTTTCTTTCAGGCGATTGTACACAACATCGATCGCAACTCGTTTCTGGCACACGACCAGCACACGCTTCTCGTTGGCGATAAAGTCACTGATGAGATTACAGATGAGTTGTGACTTGCCCGTGCCGGGAGGCCCCTGCACAACTAACGAGTGACCCAGCTTCACGCCCTTCAGTGCATTCTCCTGCCATACATCGAGCGGGAATACGGAGTAGACTTTTTCTTCGCGTACATCTTGCAGGAAGATCCCATCGGCATCTTTTGCAGGGTGTGTTCGTTGAAAGAAGAAGTCTTCGAGGTCGTTGATCTTTTCGTTTTCGAGAAGGTCGAGGTAATCGGGAACCAGAGAAGAGCCGGCCTGCGGGAATATTCCAAATACGGCTTCGGGAATGAGTTTCAGTTGACCGTTGCCGTAGGTTTCTTCGAACTCGTCTTTTTTATAGTCTTTGAATGCGATCAGTTCGTCGCGGAAATTGTCGGGATTGAAGTTGATTTCCAGGTTGTTTTTCTGGAGCATTTGATAGACAGTTGTGCGGAAAACTGTACTGTCTTTATCGAAATCAGCGAAGTCTTCTTCCAGCAGGGCTTCATTGGGCTGGACTTTATTATAAAATGAATAGGCGAGGAGGAAAGACTTATTGAAAGTCAGGTCTACATCGGAGCGTATGTGCAAGCTCCACTGGCCTTCTTCGAGCTTCAGCTCCGCAGGAAAATACAACAATGGGCATCTTACCGGTGTGCCGTCGAGAAACTTACCGTGAACGAATGGCCAGCCCACATACAAGTCGCGCGAGCCGCGTTCTTCAAACAAGAACTTGTCTGCACGTTGAAGAACTTTCAGTTTTTTGCTGGCCACATTATTGGCCTCCATACGACTGTCGACTTCTGCACACAGCAACGACCCTTTACCGGCAATCAGGTTCTCGATGATCGAGAACGAACTGCGGTTTTTTAGAAAACTGCTTGAGTGAACATCGATGAACTGTTCGGCATAAAGCCGGGGCAGAAACAGCGATCGGTTCCGGCCAGACAGGTTCGTAAGCCGGCGCAGAAAATTCCTGAGCAGATTTTTGGTCGCTTCCTTTTCCAATGTTAGTCCAAGGTAATGTATGGTTTGATGCGGAGAAAAACTTTTTCCTCCATGATCCCGATTTTCTTCAGGTCGTCCAGTGAGGTAAAATTTCCATGCTGGAACCGGTAATTAACGATTGCACGGGCCAGTTTAGTTCGTACATACGGATGACGGGACAGGTCTTGTTCGCTACAGTGATTGATTGCCAGTTTGTTGGGCGTAAAACCGGCTGCAATAACAGTTTTTTCCGCCAGCCGCCCGACCACAGCCGTGTCCAATCCCCAGACCTCATAAAGCTGATCGAACGATAGAAATCCGCCAAGGTTTGTCCGGTACAGGATGATGCGACGGGAGATCACAGAACCGATACCATAGATTGCCTTGAGTTGAGTGGTGTCAGCCAGGTTGATGTCGAATTTTTCTTTTTGAACCTTCGCGACTTTAGGCTTCGAAGATTTGTAAGTAAACTTTTTCTTTTTGTCAGGATAACCGACCGGCGAGGACGCCTGGTTTTCTTTTTTATCCTTCGGTATTTCCCATGTGGCAACCAGGCTGTCGAGTAATTTCCGGTCTGCAAGATCATCAGGATTATTGGACATGAAGTATGTCTGGTAAACTGGTTCTGATATGACGACTATCAGCATCAGCGGAAGCAAGATCACGAAGGCATTGGTTTCGGTCTGAGAAAAACCGAGGAATAAACGTATCAGGGCTTTGATTCTGCGCATAAATTTTTTGGTTTATGACAGAATGTAACCATCCTTCCGTACCCAGGGCACGGAGATCTACCGGTGTCACGAGATGTTACCGATCATAGCGCCCTTACAGGACCTATGTCATTAGCGTAAATGTTAGGTTGAGTGTCTGATAGGATGAAGCGGTCACTATTGTGTCCGCCAGGGAGGTCGTTACACACCAACTTTCGTGTACTTACCGTCCCGTTAGGGGACGCATGCTCTGTAGAACGAATGAACACAGATGATTAAGCCGTGCCGTAGGTACGGAAGAATCAAACTTTAAAGATCTCCCGGAGCGCGGCCATCGCAAATTTCCCTTTGGGAAGTCGCCGCATGATGTTGATATCCTCACGAAAAGTTGTTTCGTTGTCGAGGAACTTCAGAACCGTCTGTACATCTCCGTGGCGGAACAGATCCGTGAACAATCTTTTTCCCTCAACTTTCTTCCGATCGAGGACCTGGAGCAATGTTGAGTCATAAAACGAAAACCTCCCCGGATTTTCTGTGGTCACAAATGGCTTACCGGTGGCTATCAGCGTGTCGACGATATTCCGGGTGTACTTTTGAATGAACTGGAACGTATATCCGCTCGAAGGTTTTGTTTGTCCACCGGCCGTACCGATGTTGATGACGTTTCCTTCGAAAGGGCGGAAGGGAAAGTTGGTCATGGGGATCACTCCAAACTCCGATTCTTCGATCGTGTAATCTTCCTGGGTAACATACCGGTCGATATAACTCTTCAATGCTTCGTCGTATTCGTCCGGATTCAGAAGGTCGCGTGTGAACAGGGTATATTCGACAAGGGCTCTCGTCGGTGAGAACGGCAGCACGTAAGTGAAGGTGGCCCCATGTTCCTGCGGAGGACGGAAATCCATGAGCGTTGCCTTCGTTGTATCGAATACCGGTTGAGTTGTTTCAATAACCCACCCTTTGAAATGTTGTTTTAAAAAGTAATACTGACTTCCTGGTTTTATTGGAGCTGTGTCGTTGAATAAAACACTGTTGAAAATGTAGTTGCTTTCGTAAAGAGTGTTGTCGATCTTGATAAACGCTCCTTTGGAAGTTGTGTTGACCGACTCGATCTTACCTTCCTTTAATTCTATCAAAGGATTGTTCTTGATCGTTGCCATGCAGTGTTCATAGAAATCACGGCCACGTATCATTTTGTATCGATACGGATCTATGTTGAGAAGATCCTCATAGTTTTCTCCAAAGAAATGGAGTTGCGACCATTGCCGGAATACGACCGACTCGAATATGCCGGGTTACGCGCCTTGAGGTCGCGATCTGCAACGAGAATTTTTTTATCGGAGAATTTTCCGGAAGCCAGCATTCGCATGAGCAGGCTCAAACCCGCACAACCGGCACCAGAGATGATATAGTCGTATCGCATCGAAGGGATCGATGTTTAAGATAATAATAACTTACTAATAATGTGATTCGATCTTTTTATTTGCAAATTCAAGCGCTCAAAATACATCCGCTTATGCGTCGCATAATCACGTTTATTCTCATTGTTGCATTTGTAAGCCAATCACATGGGTGGGGCGCCACCGGTCACCGCGTAACGGGAATGATCGCTACCAACCATTTAAATAAGAAGGCGAAGAAGCGGATCGAAGCGCTACTCGGGCAGGAATCGCTCGCCATGGCCAGTACATGGATGGATGACATCCGGTCGGATTCCACCTACAATTACGCCTCCGATTTTCACTGGGTGACCGTTGAGTCCGGCCAGACCTACGACCAGTCCAAGAAGAATCCAAACGGTGATGTGATCATGACCATCGAGAGACTGATTACCGAATTGAAATCGGGTAAACTCGATCGGACATCCGAGATCCGAAACCTGAAATTCCTGGTCCATCTTGTCGGTGATATTCATCAGCCATTACATGTCGGTTGTTGCGATGATCAGGGCGGGAATAAAGTTCAGGTGAAATGGTTCGGCGGTAACTCTAATCTTCATCGTGTCTGGGATTCAGATATTATCGAAGGAACAAAGTTGAGTTATACCGAACTGGCACAGTCATTGGGCGCACCCGACGAGGCAACGATTAAAAGACTACAAAGTGGAAATGTCCGCGATTGGGCGAATGAAGCGATGACTTATCGCACGCAGGTGTATGAGACCGGTAACGGAAACCTGGGTTACAACTATTCTTATAAGAACCTGCCGCTGATTCGTGAGCGATTGTTGGCAGCGGGAGTTCGACTGGCTGGTGTGCTGAATGATATTTATGGGAAATGATGCAAGTCGCAAGTCATAAGTCGCATGCTACTTGCGACCTGCCACTTGAGTCCGCGTCTACGAGATCTTTTTTTGATTCTCCGCTCGATGCTTTCGCAACTGCAGCACAATCGGAATAGCAGTTAAGACTACCAGCCCAATAACAATGATCTCCAGGTAGTCGAGGATGTTCGGGAAAATGTTCCCAAGCATATATCCTGTCATCACCATCGTGATAACCCAGATGCCTACGCCAATGATGTTGAAAATGAAAAAGATCTTGAAGTCAATTCTCACCATGCCCGACATGATCGTAACAAAAGTTCTCACAACAGGCAGAAATCTTCCGATGATGAATGCCATTGCCCCATACTTTTTATAAAGGGCACGGGTCATATCCATGTATTCCTTTTTATAAAAGAAACTTTCTTTTCGTTTACTCAGGTATCCGTGTGCCCACCGGCCACTCATATAGCCAACCGTGGAGCCGGCAATGGCAGCAATGCTTACGAAAAGGATCAACTGCCACACGGGCATGTCGATGATCTTATGATTGGTCAGCAACCCCGCGGTGAACAGCAGGGAATCACCTGGGAGGAAGAAACCGAAGAATACCCCGGTTTCACAAAAAACAATGACCAGTAATAACGTGATTCCTCCGAAACGTATGAGTTCTTCGGGACTGAATACATCCGGGATAGCGAGCAAAAACATTCCTTGAAAATCGGTAAGATACCAATATAACCATAGACGCAGGTATCCCGAATTTATTTTTTGGGCCTTTTTCCCTACCTCATGATACCCGGGATTACCCTGAGGTATAGTTCCATGGATACTGGATTTTCGCCATACAAGGCTGTAATGGCGGTGGGTGTTTTATTGAAAGTTGCCTGAAGGCCGATGGCGGTGTTCGTTCCAAACCACGACCCGACCTGGTAATTCGACCCAATGGTAAGAGCATGGATCGGGAGGACGTCTGCTGTAATGGAAGTGATATTGAGTTCCGTCGGCGACTTTTCAACGAATTCATAACGACCATAGACTGACAGACGTTTGCGCTGGTAGTTAGACTCCGCCAGGAACGACTGCTCCGAATCGTGATCGCCGGCTTCGTTGAATCCCCACACTGCGGTTGCCGTAACATGATCGTCCTGCGAAAGACGTTTGGCATAGATCACGCTCACCGTTGTCCGATTCACATCTTCGCCGTGATGTTCTTCCGGTAGCTTAATGAATGCTCTCGAAGCCTGGAGAATAAAATGACGGGACGGAGCAAACGAGAGCCTGTAGCTGTAGCTGTCGAACCGCGGCTTGTCGAAATCATAACGTTGTTCGTTAGGCTCACGACCGGTGAAGGACGATCCTTCCAGCTTGAATTTTTTGTAACGGATACCAAGCGTTGCAACGCCAAAGGTTATGTGCGTAGCATCCTGCCAGTGGTGACCCAGTGGAGCATCGGGATTATTTAAACTGGAGATACGGTGCATGAAGGCCGTTGGACCGAGCGCAGGTTCGCCGGGATAGGAGAGGTAGCCAGAAATATCCAGATCGTCGTTGATCTTTTGTGTGTAACCGATCGCGAGTTCGGAGAACAGATCGTGAGGATGCTGACGATCGACCAGGGGAACGCCTTTGTATGACTCGCCGGATTGGAACAACAAAGGATAACCGCTGCCACCGACGGTAAACGGATCCATGGACATCATTACCCTAAACAAAAACAGCCCGTTGTGTTTTGTTTTTCGTTGCGCCATACCCATCATCCATGTCGGAGCGTCGAATTGTTTTCCGCCACGGAGATAGTCGTTGTTCATGTTCTGAAAATTCTGGCGAAGGAAAATGGCGCCGTGAAGCATGTACATCCATTTGTCACCGTGTTTCATCCAGGCATACATCGGCGTTTCATCGGGAAGCCATCCCGTACCCGAACCATTCCTGTTCATCGGGAGACTTTGCGAAAACGCATGTGACATCGCGTGAGGCATGTCGTGAGCCGCAGTGTCCTTGTGTTTCGGCTCTTCAGTCATCTTCATGCCTTCATGATGCTCGTGCTGCGCGAATGCAACAGATGTTACAACTACGAATAATAAGCTTAGAGCGAATGATCTCATAACCTTAAACATTGAACGTTGAACATTGCACTAAGAATTTAATGACAAGCTTTATTATATTTCTTGAGCTTATAGTAGTTGTATGGAAGTGGTGCAATAAATCCCGCAATCATCGATACAAGCAATGCCGTCCAGTACATCGGGTTTCCAAACGCCGCTTTGCCACCCGTCATCATGAAGTCAGTGAAGTTCATTACAATCTCCATCGCGATCATTGAGATGAATGACATCGACAAAGCAGTTTGAACAGCTGCACCCCATGCGAACTTTTCCCGTGTGCGAAGGAGGATGGTTTCAAAAAGAACCGACGTCATCAAACCGGCAATGACAGCCAGTATCATCTGCATGCTCATCGACGTGGAGGGATAATACTTCTGGAGGAACAGGATCATCGCGAAGTCGCCGATGGAACAACCGATCAGGCAATTAAGTGTGTTGAAACCAGCTCGTCTCCAGGTCTTGTCGTCGTTCCAGGATATCCCCGAACTAACTGGCATCGACATAGTCATGCCGCCGGATTCGCTGAGTTGATACGAAGGATATGTGGCAAGACCAGCCTGGAGCGCCGTTGTTGCAACATGATGACGCATCTCTACCTGGGCTTCCGACTTCGGTAAGTCGATGGTAACGTTGGTACACCGTCAACTTTTTGAAGGGGCTTTTTGAACAGTGGCGGCACAACCACTGCAGGTCATGCCCGTAACATTATATGTGTGTTTCATAAACTTCCGGATCGTGGGTTCTTCCCGAATTCCTATGTAAAGATACGTCCAGCGCCAGGGGCCGGATGTACACAATTTTCGGGAAGTGTTACAGGATTTTAAAACAGATAGACAGAGAAATAGCCTATGTGCCTATATGTTTAAATAATCCGGTCCAGGGGGGTGCGGCGATGACTACCGATGGTCTTAAAATGACTCGGCGTAAGACCCGTTACCTTTTTGAATTGGTTCGAGAGATGTTGAACACTGCTGTACTGAAGTTTGTCGGCGATTTCGCTCAGGGATAATTCGTCGTAGGCGAGAAGTTCCTTCACATACTCGATCTTTTGAAGAATATGGAACTGTTCGATAGTGACACCTTCCACGGCAGAGAACAGGCCACTGAGTGTGTTATAGTCTTTCCCGACGAGTTCCGAAAGATAGTTCGATAGCTTGACCTTCTTTTCTGTTCCGGAAGTTTTTCCCCGCACCAGGTCTATGACGGCCGACTTGACCTTCGAGATGACTCTTGAGTTACGATCTTCGATCAGGTCGAAGCCGAGCGGCGTGATGTTGTTCCTGAAATCAGCCAGGAATTTTTCGTCCGGTTCATTCGTCAGCTCTACTTCGCCCAGTTCGATGCGCTTGTACGGAACCTTCATCTTGTCCAGAACCTGACCTACCGACATCCGGCAACGATCGCAAACCATGTTCTTAATGTATATCGTGTTCAATCGAGCGCTGATTTTGAAACGTCAATGAGGTAAACCAAAGCCTTAGGGTAATCGTTCAGTGTTCAAA
>Ga0193752_1003724_pt1 | contig 10354 bp, 10 predicted proteins | sample H1c1metaG_FD_144924 | JGI IMG/M metagenome (GOLD analysis project Ga0193752, IMG submission 144924) | Soil microbial communities from a riparian zone of the East river system, Colorado, United States - H1c1 | ecosystem: Environmental > Terrestrial > Soil > Riparian zone | place: USA: East River...
ATGTTCGGCGAGCTCACGCCCGAAGCCGTCGCGTATCAGTGCGTCATCGCCGGTTGCCGGCCGGCGGAGTTGCCGATCGTGCTCGCGGCGGCGGAAGCGACGCTCGAACCCGCCTTCAACTTGCTCGGCATCGCCACCACCACCGGCACGGCATGCGTGGCCCTCTGCGTGCACGGCCCGATCGCACGCACCCTCGACATCAATGCCCGCACCAACTGCCTCGGCCCCGGCAACCGCGCCAATGCCAGCATCGGCCGCGCGCTGCAGCTCGCCATCCGCAATATCGGTGGCGCAAAATCCGATGTCGGCGACATGGCGACCATGGGCCAGCCGGGCAAGTACACGCTCTGCTTTGCTGAGCGCGACGACGGCCCCTTCCCCTCGCTGACGGCGCGCCTCGGCCTCGACGCCGAGGCGAGCGCCATCACCGTGATGGGGATTTCCGGCACCGCGGAGGTGCTGCCCAGCGATGGCGAAGGTGCGACGCCCGAGGCGATCCTCTCGCCGATGGTGACGGCGATGCGAGCGGCGCTCGTCATGTCGGGCACGCTCCGTAAGAACGAACGCGGTGAGCAAATTGTGCTGCTGCCTCTGGAGATGGCGCAGAAGATCGTTCGTCACAACGGCTGGGACCTCGCCCGCGTGCAGCGCTATATGTTCGACGAGGGCCAGGATGTGGCGCGGGCTCCCGATGCCATCCATCCCATCGTGACCGGCGGCGCCGGCTACAAGATGAGCTACCTGCCGATCTGGGGTGGCGGCTCGGAGACGGTCACGCGCCGGCTTTAGGCGTGGATCAGACGCCCGTGTCTCATGCCAGCCAGGGCGGAGCGATCACTGTTGTGGCCGCATTCTCCGGATGGGTTGCGACGAGGTCGGTCGCTTCCTGATCGCTTTCCGTCACAAGCTCGTGCAGGCCAATAGCCCGACGCCAGGAATCCCACGCCGAGGTTTCGGAATCGTTCAGCGCGTAGTGGTCGCGGACGACGTTGACGCGAACGAACCACAGCCCCCGAGCAGCCCCTTGGCCGAAGGCACTGGGATCGCTCTGTTTCGTGCGACACCAGCGCCAGGCCTCTCCCGCGGTTACGAACATGTCCGGCGGCACGTCGGTCGCGTCGAATCCGATCGCCAGGCGCTCCTTCAGAATCTCGTCGAGCTGAGGGTCGGCGCGACGCCAATGGGCTTCACCCGGCAGCCGGTATTCACACACCCAATGATCTTCCCATCGGTCCTTGTCGAAGTAAGCGGCGAAACCGCAGCGGACACGCGCAGGAGTGCCGTGGTGACGCAGTATGCCGCTCAGCATCAACGCGAAGTCACGGCAGGTGCCAACGGACCGAACGCTGGACGGGCGTCGAACGGTCAGCGGCTGTGGAGAACGATCAGCGATGAGTCGCAGCCTCTCGGCAAGAGGCAGCGTCGTGCGGCACGAGGGATCGGCAGGCTCGGGCAATCCATACGCCGGCATCCAGTCCGAGTGGATCAGCACGCCTTGTATGATTCGGCAAAGCGCGCCGACGTCCGCAGGAAGATCGTCCAGCCGAGCAGCTTCGCCGCCCGGATCGGTCATCAGGCCGTGCCGCAGCCAGCGCTGCAGATCCTCCGTCATGAGCCGCTCTGCGTTGTTCCACACGCCAGCTTTAATAGACGGAATTCCAATCCGAGGCACCGCGATCTTACCCGACCAACCGCGCCGCTTCCTTCAAGATGTCGGCGACGGCTGCTTTGTAGGACTGGAAAATCTTGTCCACCCCATCGTCGGGTCCTGACCAGTTGATGGTAAAGCAGAAGGTGACCGGCACCTGGCCGCCGACGACCATTTGGCCCGCCAGGCAGAAGCAGTGGAACCCCTGCCAATCGATGCTGCCGCCCTTGGCGTAGGCGGCCGTGTTCGGCGGGACGACATAGGCGATGGCATCGGCCATCGCCTGGATACGCTTGAACTCGACGAGCGTGCCGGGCTGCTTGAAGAACGCGCCGCGCAGCGCCTGCTGATACCAGCGCACCATGTCCTCGGCGGTGCTCGCCATCGTCTGCTTGTCGTTGAGTGCGGGACGGACGGTGCCGCCGCTCGACGTGCCGTGGACGAGGCGCTGCATGCCGTCCCAGCCGACATCGACGCCTTCCGGCGCACCGGCAAGATAGGAAAACAGCCGCCGGGTCGAATTGGGAATCTGCGTGGCGCCAAGTCCGGCTTCCGCGATCAGCGCGCGAACCTTGTCGACACCCGCTGCCGCGAGGGCCATGTCGGTCGCGGTGTTGTCGCTGTGCGTGATCATCGCTTCGAGCACGCTGCGCGCCGGGGTCGTGCCCGACAGATTGAGGAAGACCGGGCTGCTCAGCGACCGGACCGCGTCGTCGATCCTCATCTGCTGATCCTCGGTGGCCCGTCCCGCCTCAACCTCGCGCAGATATTGCGCCAGGATGAAGGTCTTGACCGCGCTGCCCACGAACATCCGCGTAGCCGGCGCGTGCGACGCCTGCCAGGGCGCCGTGGGGTGCTCCGCTACGACCAGGCAACTGGCGGCGGGCAGCGCAGCGAAGCGGGCGACCGCCGCCTGGACGGCGCTGTCCGGGTCGCGCGCTTCGGCGCGTGTGGCGATCGCGGTAGCGGCCACTGTCGCTGATGCGGCCAGCACTGCCAGGTCACGGCGATTGATATCCATGGCAGCGCCCTCCCCCAACCCGAGCAGCTAGTATTTCCAGCCGAGCCACTCGCAGACGCCGCGGCCCATGATCCATTCCTTGTCCTCGGCGCTGAGCCACGGCAGCTCTTCGGTGAACATGGTCACGCCCTGGCGATAGCTGCACGGCAGACGCGACCAGTCGGTGCCCCAGAACATGCGCTTGGGTCCGAAGGCGTCATAGACGCGGTGGATATAGGGATGCAGCGAGCGGTAGGGATAGACCTTGTCGCCCGAGTAGTACGGCAGGGCTGTGGCCTTTGCCGCTACGTTCGGCCGCTTGGCCAATGCCAGCACCGTGTCGAGGTCGGCAAAGTTGGACGCCTCGGTGACGTCCTTGCCGCTCTTGAGACCGAGATGGTCCACCACCAGCCGCAAGCCGGGATAGCGCTCGGCCACCGAGTCCGCGAGGTGCATGTATTCGTGATGAAAAAGCACCATCGCCGGAATGCCGGCTTTCTCCATCTCGCCCCATACCCAGTCGAAGCGACCGTCGAGCAGCGGTTGGCGCAGTATTTCGGTGTGGAACGTGAAGCGCATGCCCAGCATGCCCTTCTGCTTCTTCCACCCCGCCACCTGGTCGCGCGCGCCGGGCGCGTCCGGATCGAACCGCCCCATCACGGCATAGTGGTCGGGATGGGCTTGCGCGGCCTCGAGCGCCACGTCGTTGCGGTCGCCCTCCCAGGACGGTGGCACGAGAACCGCGCGATCGACGCCGGCCTTGGCCATTTCAGACAGCAGCTCATCCTTGCCCAGTGGGGCGCGATGCGGCTCGGCGCGGGCGGGCCAGGGGCGTTCGGGCGTGTTGGCAGCCCAGACATGGACTTGTGCGTCGACGATCATGACCATTTCCAGTTGAAGAGTTTGCAGATCAGGGCGATGAAAACCATGACGCCCAAGCCGAAGACCGCCTGGATGAGAGGCGTCGTGACAAGGCCCGGCATGTGGAAGCCATTGCCAAGCGGCTGGCCACGGAGCGGTGCCACAACCAGCCAGGCGACCAGCGTGGGACAGACCAGTCCGAACAGGAACCCGCCCAGGACACCATCGAACGGTACGGGCAGCCGCGGCACGACGAAGGCGAAGAGGATGCCCCACAAGCCTCCCCAGAAAGCCTGGCTCACGATCTGCGGAACACCGAAAGGCGGTATCGCCCGCGTCGAATAGACGGTCCCGTTCATCCAGCCCGCCTGGGTCATCCCCCATATGAAGAGCTGATGGAATACCAGCACGCTCAGGCATCCGCCGACGAAGCCCGCGACGATAGCCTGGTAGTTCCTGTCGTTCATGACGATGGTGGCCTCCGGTTGCGCCAGGGGCGGGCTCGTTCGAGCTGCCTCGCCAGCGAATACAATATCTCCTCGGCGCCGAAGCGTGCCACGAAATGCAGGCCGATCGGCAGTCCCTCGCCGCTCGTCTCCAAAGGCACCGACATGGCCGGCACGCCAGTAGCGTTGCACACCGCCGTGAAGGCCACCATCGGCGCCAGTGCCTGGTCGAAGCTTGCGATGTCGCCATCCATGCGCACCGCGCCGAGCGGCAGGCTGGTGCGGGCGACGGTGGGCGACAGCAGCACGTCGTGGCTCTCGAAGAAGGCGCCGAGCTGGCGACCGGTGCGATGGAAGACTTGCACGGCGCGGATATAGCCGTCGGCACTGACCTGGCGGCCGCGCTCGGCCGTCGCGCGCGTGACCGGCTCGAGATCGTCGGCTCCAGGCACCCGGCCGGTGGCGCGAAGATGGATGTTGGTCCAGGTGTTGGCGGCCATCACCGTGCCGAAGGCCATGCCGGTAGCGGCGGCATCGTAGTCGGGCACCGCCTCTTCGACGTGATGCCCAAGCTCGGCTAGCAGCGCCGCGGTGCGCTCGACTGCGGCGACTAGCTCGGGATCGAGACGCTCGCCGCCAACCGGCTTTTTCATGAAGGCGATGCGCAACCTGCCTGGTTCGCGTTCGGTGGCGGCGAGAAATGTTCCCACCGTCGGAGGAGCAGCATAGGGGTCGCCCGGCGCCGGCCCGGCAATGGCATCGAGAAGGGCGGCGCTGTCACGGACCGAGAGTGTCACCGCAAGTTGCGCGCCGGCGCCCGCCAGCGTCTCACCGATCGGCGCCATGGTGATGCGACCCCGCGATGGCTTGAGACCGAACAGGCCGCACAACGAGGCCGGAATGCGGATCGACCCGCCACCGTCCGTGGCATGCGCCATCGGCAGGCCGCGGGTGGCGACGACCGCCGCCGAGCCGCCCGAGGAGCCACCGGGCGACAGATCATGCCGCCAGGGATTGCGGGTCACCCCGCCGAAAGCCGGCTCCGTGGTCGGGGCGAGGCCAAGCTCGCTGGTGTTGCTGCGGCCCACGATCACCAGCCCGGCGCGGCGCATGCGCGCCACGGCCACGCTGTCGGCCTGCGCGACCGGCTCCTTGGCGAAAAAGCGCGAACCCAGGGTCGTCGGCGTACCGGCGCATTCGGCCATGAGTTGCTTCACGACGAAGGGCACGCCCTGGAATATCCCCTCACCCGCCGCGGCAATCGATCGCTCGAGCAGCGCGCCCTCGTAGAAATCCGTGATCGCATTGAGGGAGACATTGAGTTTTCGCAGGTGTGCGATCGACCCGTCCACCAGCTCGCGAATGCTGATCTTGCGCGCCTTGACCAGGGCGCCGACGGCCAGTGCGTCGTATTCTTCGAACAGGTCTCCCATCGCGTTAGCTAGACGTGATGATTTGCAACGGAAACGTCACCCGCCGCCGGTCGGCCTCCCGTTAAACAAACGGAAAAAAAACGGGAAAGCCCCCTTAAGTCGTTGATCCGCCGCGAAACACGAACTTGGAAAACGGAGGAAAACGGCAGGCCGGTCCGGGCGGCGAATCCTGAGGCCGGGATCGGCAAGTTGCTCATGATCGGCCCATCATAGTCCAGGCGGTCCGAACCGACGATTCCGGTCCCTGCTCGCGCGACCCTGCCTTTCGAACGATCATGCCTGATCCCGCCAGCGCGCGAGATTAGCGGCGACAAAGGCGTCGTCGTTGAGCTCAGGGTAAGTGGCGTAGAGCCGGTCGATGCCCTCGCTCTGGCCGGGGCTGAGTGTCTCTTGCGGATCGAGGCAATTGATCGTCCGCATCAGGCCCTGCCGGCGCAAGATCTCGTGGCAGCCGGGAATGCAGCCGGCGAAATCGTGGTCGACGTCGAAGACGACACTGTTGCAGTCCGTCACGAAGCTATCCAGCGCCAGAATCTCCGGCGTCACCGGCCCGTTCGAAACCGCGAGCTTCAGCCGTTCCAGCAACTTGACGGCGCCGCGCGCCCACACGCTCCAGTGACCCAGCAGGCCGCCCTGGAAGCGCAAGGTGATCTCGCGGTTGCCGGTGCGCACGACCAGCGGCGTCACCAGGTCGGCCACGATATGGTCGTCGTTGCCGGTATAGAGCGTCACCCGATCCTCGGCCTGGGCATTGGCGATGCCGAAAGCGACGTCGAGCGTGCGATAGCGGTTGAACGGCGCCACCTTGATGGCCACGACGTTGTCGATGCCGGCAAAGCGCGTCCAGAACCCGCGCGACAGGGGAATGCCGCCCACCGCCGTCTGCAGATAGAAGCCGATCAGCGGCATCTCGCGGGCGACCGCCGTGCAATGCTCGATCAGCTCGTCCTCGCTCGCGCCTTTCAACGCGGCAAGGGACAACAAAACGGCGTGATAGCCCATCGACCGCGCGGTGCGTGCTTCCTCGACCGCCTGTGCAGTCTTGCCGACTGCCCCTGCGATCATGACCAGCGGCCGGTCGGTCCAGTCGCGCGCCGTCTCGATGGCGAGTTCCAGTACCGGACGATAGAGTCCGACCTCGCGGATGGCGAATTGCGTCGAGTGGACGCCGACAGCGAGCCCGCCGCAGCCGGCGTCGACATAGTAGCGGCCGAGCGCGCGCTGCGATTGTTTGTCGAACCCGCGCTCGGAGTCGAGCGCCAGCGGATGGGCGGGAATGACCGAGCCCTTGCGCAGCAGGGCAAGAACCGGCGCGGGCAGGTCGCGCCAATGGAGTGCGTTGGCCGTGTTCATAGCGCCGCATCCTAGCCGAATTCCAGCCCGCTGCGCGCGAAAACATAGGCCGCCGCCAAGCGTAGCGTCACATGGAATGAAGCCGAGACGCAGATCTGCGTCTCGGCCGCGGTATTGGCAAATGGGGCTAGTGAGCGGCTGCCGTTTCCGCTGGTGGAACGGTGATCCCGGCGCGCTCAAGCACGCGCTTCAGTTCGGCGACGCCCGTATCGAAATGGCCCTTCCGACAATCTTCCAATGCCATATCGGCGGTTATCTGCTTGGAATAGCCCGAGGCGCCGTTATAGCGGGCCCAGACGCCAAAAAGCTGCTGGCAGCGCGCCATGGTGTCGTCGCTTGCCGCCTGGGCGAGGAAAGTGGGCTCGGATGACCCCGAGCCGACCATTTCCGTCGATGTGGCGCCCCTGGCCGAAACATTTCCAGCGAGACCAATGGCAACGATCATGCTCGAGAGTGCCGCTCCCGTACGGAGGAAATTCGAACGGGAGACTGAAGTCTTCGCTTGCAAGAGAGAGAGCCTGATCATCTGTGTGCATCCCAAGGTTTGGACGTGAGGAGCGGGATGTGGGATGCAGGCGCTTGTCCGACGAGCAAGTAGATTTAGGTCGGGCATTCAAAAATAACCTGATATTACGCAACGCTAACCAATCAACTCCGCAGTGAGTTGGCATCGTCCAGGTTACCGACCAGAGACGGCGTTTCAATCCCAACGCTTCTCCGGGCGAGACAACGGATTGCTGCAGTCGCCGAGCAACTGATGGATTTTGCGGCTAGACTGTACTCGGTAGGAGAATGGCGGGGGGGCGCAACATGGAACAGACGATCACGCGATGGTACGCGACGGCTGCACGTTGGTGGCAGATCGCAGAGGAAACGACGCCACCCTGGCTGCGTCTCGTACTGGCGGGTGGCCTCGGGGCGATCTCGCCGTCTTCCTGGGCTGGGTGGATCTGCAAGGCGGCGATGGCATTAAAATTTACCTCGCGCTTGTCGGAGTCGTTGTCGCCAGCAGTGCCTCGTTCCTCAGCGCCCGCGTCATCAATGAAATTGCCGACCGTCGGCAGATAAGGCGCAAGGCGCTTGGGGTAGAATTGCGTTTGGAGGCGCTGGCCACGGAAGTGGAACTCCTCTCGCAGTTTGCAGACGCATTCGTGCCGACCCCACCGTCCAACCTGCCGGACGATGCTCAGGCGCTTGAGATCATCACCTGGGCGAATCGAATTCGAGAAGTGGCTGCCTCGCCGCCAGACTTCGACGACGTCGTCAATTCGGCGGACGACCTCTTCCAGGCAGACAGGGTATTGGCTCGCTTCCGTTATTTTGCGAGCGTCTACGCGCATGGAATCACTCCCGACATGCCCGATGCAGAACGGCAGATAATCGCCAACGCCTACATGCGCCCCGATCAGCGGGACATGCTTCGAAAATCCATTGCCCATCTGAACGAGGCGAAGGCCCACTTCAGCAAGTACTCGGGGCCAGGCTGAACGGATTGCCGCCGGCCTAACCGAGTTCGGGTCCGGCGAGAGCGAACACATTCCGGGGATCGTCGAGACCCTTCGCCTCGCCCAAGGTCATGCGCATATAGGCGCGCGGGCTGGATGCTCCCTGGGCTGCCAGCCAACTCCGGATTCTGTGATGCGAGTCCGGCACGTCGATGATGAAAGGCGGTGCGGTCGCGGATACCGCTCGCGCGATCAGTGCCAGAGCGGTCGCTTCATCGTCCGCCACCACGGGCCCGATCGAGGTGGCGAAGCGGCCTTCACGGCCTAGCACGAAGCCCGCGATACGGCCCGATGCCGCCACGGCGACAAAGGCGAGGTCGGGCTGGCGCGTGGCGAGATGGGCAAGGATGGTCGGACGCTCCATCGCGCTTAGCGGCCGGTCATAGGTCGCAAGCCTGGGCAGATCGGAAAGCGCGAAGGGCCGCACGGCGATGCCGGCCGGCGCCGCCACTGCTCCTTCTCTCACCTGATCGAGATGCCAGCGTGAGATCGTATAGAGATCGCGGAATCCCAGGGCCAGATAGATCGGTCGCCCCTGCTCCGTGGCGTCGAGCCCGGCCACCGCATCGGCCGCGCGCACTTCGTCGATACAACGCTTCAGCAGGCCTGTGCCGAGGCCGCCGCGACGGCGCTGCCGGGTCACCAGGACCATGCTGATCCAGGCCAGCTTCTGCCCGAGCGGTAAGACGAGCGAACTCGCCTGCCAGGCGCTGTCCGGTCCGGTACAGCCGAAACCGCGGCCGGCACCCAGCATGAAGCGCCAATCGGCGACGTTCTGGTTCCAGCCGGCCTCGATCGACAGCGGCCACACCGCTTCGGCGTGGCCCGGCTCTATCGCTTCGACGGCGACCGTTTCAATACTGGCCATCGCGCACTTCGTAATGCGTGGGCTTGTTCAGGGTCGCCATGTCGCGCTCGAGCCAGTCGGCGGTCCATCGGATCATCTGCGGCAGCGGGACGCCGGGCTGCCCGAACTCCTTGACCATGCGGCCGGCATTGTTAAGCCAGCCGGTCGGCGCTTCCTTGCCGACCAGAACAGGCTTACGGCCGAACAATTCGCCGAACTCCGCCGCGAGCTTCCTGATCTCGATGGTTTCTGGTCCGGTGACGTTGATCGGCGTAGTCGGCGTCGTCGCATGCCTGAGACAGCGCAGTGCCACACTGTTGGCATCGCCCTGCCAGATCACATTGACATGGCCCATACTGACATCGAGTTCGACACCGTCACGCACCTTGCGCGCCACGTCGTGCAGAACGCCGTAGCGCATGTCGATGGCGTAGTTCAGCCGGAGCAGCCGCCCCGCAGTACCGTGCCGGGCGGAGAAATACTCGAACATGCGCTCGCGGCCAACGCAGGAGGTAGCGTAGTCGCCGGGTGGCGGGATCGGCGCCGTATCCTCGGTCGCGCCGCCGCTGTCGACCGGCACGAAGGGATAAACACAGCCGGTCGAGAAGGCCACGATTCGCGAGGTCCTAAAAACCTCGGCGACCATTGCCGGCACATGCACGTTCATCGCCCATGTGAGCGGCACGTCGCCGGCGGCACCGAACTTGCGGCCGGCCATGAAGACGATGTTGGCCGTCTTCGGCAATTTCTCCAGCGCCGCGCGATCCAAAAGGTCGGCTGGAATCGTTTCGACACCGGCGCGTCCCAGCGCCACGCGCACGCCCTCCTCGCTGAAGCGGGCGACGCCGATCACTTTCTTGTCCGGCGCGGCGCGCTTGGCCATGCGCGCGAGCGTCGGTCCCATCTTGCCGCCGACGCCCAGCACCATGATGTCGCCCGGCGTCGCCGCCAGATCGGCGATCAGCGCCTCGGAGGGTGCGGTCATGAAGTCTTCGACCGCCTCGACGCTGTGGAAGCTTGGGGGGAGAGATGGATTGGTCATTTATTGCTTCCCGAGAAGAAAGGAAAAGATCCTTCGCTTCGCTCAGGATGACAGTATCGTTGGGAATTGCGCAGTGCGCCGATGCAAAAACCGCTGTCATCCTGAGCGAATCGAAGGATCTTTGCTCTCAAAGCTTCATCCGCAGCAAGAAGATCATTTGACCGGCACCAGTTTCTCCTTCGGTGCCGCCGGCATCGGCCGCATCGACTGGAAATCAAG
>Ga0193752_1003725_pt1 | contig 10354 bp, 3 predicted proteins | sample H1c1metaG_FD_144924 | JGI IMG/M metagenome (GOLD analysis project Ga0193752, IMG submission 144924) | Soil microbial communities from a riparian zone of the East river system, Colorado, United States - H1c1 | ecosystem: Environmental > Terrestrial > Soil > Riparian zone | place: USA: East River...
AACGAGCTCTGCGCAGGTGAGCTCAGCAGCGTCTTGAGCACGTCGTGGTGATAGACGATGTCGGCGTCGGCCAAGATCGTCTGCATGCGACCGTCCAAGATGCCGTGCGGCGAGCGCACCGCGTATTGGAAGCTGTGCAGGCTGCCGCTGATGCCCATGTCGGGCGTGGGGTTCTCGACGAGCGTGACCGGGATGTCCCAGCGCTTCACGTCGTCGATGATCAGCTGCTTGAGCGTGCCGACGACGATCACGATCTGCTTCACGCCCGCGGCGTACAGCTGCTCGCTCTGACGGCGCAGGAACGTGGTCTCGGTGCGATCGGTCAGCGAGCGCGGGCCGATCGGGAGCAGCGCCTTGGGGATCTCCTTGGTGCGATCACCAAGACGTGAGCCGCGGCCGGCAGCCAGGATTACGGCTTGGTACTGAGAGTGAGAGGCAGTCATGCGCTCTTCTCGTTGAGGAAGGAGGCAAAGCGGAGGTAGTTGTCGCGCGGCGAAAGCTTCGGGCGGCCGAGGTTGTCGCGCGCTCCAGTCGTGATCAGCACGCGCAACAGCGTGGGGCCTTCAACGGCCAGCTGGCGCTCGGCGATGGTCAGCAGCTCTTTGGGATCGCTGACCGTCGCGGCGTGCTTGTAGCCGGCTGCGATCGCCATCAGCGCGAAGTCGACTGCGGGCGAGGGCGTCGGCTGGCCGCCGGTCGACTCGTGAGCGCCGTTGTCGAGCACGATGTGGTGCAGGTTCGAAGGCGCGAGCGAGCCGATCGTCGCGAGCGTTCCGAGCTTCATCAGCAGCGCGCCATCGCCATCGAGGACGACCACGGGCCGCTTCGGTTGAGCGCGCGCGATGCCCAGGCCGAAGCCCGCGGCGCAGCCCATCGAGCCGACCATGTAGAAGCGGTTCGCCTTGCTGTCGTCGCGGTCGTCGAGCTCCCAGAGCTCGCGCGAGAGCTTGCCTGTGGTGGCGACGACCGCGGCGGCGTTCGCGTTGTGCTTGCCGTCGAGGCCGCTGTTTAATAGCGGCGCCAGCACCTTGAGCGCTTCTTCGCGGGTCGACACCGGCGCGAACGTGCCTTCGTTGTCGGGCATCCGGCCGCGCGTCGTGACGCGGATCGACAACGGTGGCGCCTTCGGCCCGCCTTCGAGCGTGCCTTTACGCACGACGAACGCCGTGGGCACCGAGTCCTGCTGCATGCCGACCAGCGCGCTCTCGAAGCGCTCAGGATCGAACACGTGCGTGCGCAGGCCGCACAGCTGCGAGAGCTGCTCGGTGATCTGGCCCATCAGCTCGTGCTGCGGCTCATCGGGCTTACCCGGCTCACCGCGGTGCGACACCAGCAAGACCACGGGCATCTTGTAGATGTAGAGCATCGACGTGATCGGGTTGACCGCGTTGCCGAGCCCCGAGTTCTGCATCAGCGCGAACGCTGGCTTGCCCGCGGTGGTGAGGCCGGCGGCGATCGCGACCGCTTCGCCTTCGCTCGTGGCCGACACGTAGTCGAGCCCGGCATCGACCGTCATGTAGTTGACGAGCGGCGTGAAGAACGAGCACGGCACGCCGGCGCCGTGCTGCACGCCGTGCTGCTTCAAGATGTTGCCGAAGTCTTCGATCTGCATGGCTCAGCCCTGCACGCGCCCGGAGGCGATCAGCAGGTCCTTCTGTTCGTCGAGGTCGTGCCAGTGGCCGAACGTGTGCACCACGTTGACGGTCTCACCGGCCGCGATCAGGCGGTTGACCAACGTCGGCAGGTCGCCCTTTTGCAGCACGGCGGGCTCGTTCTTCGCGAGCTCGTCGAGCGTCTTGGCGATCAGCTCCGTCTTCTCGCCGCGCACGTACAACAGGCCGATCCATTCGCCGGTCGCTTCCGCGGCGTCGACGCCTTGGCTGACGCGCAAGAGCTTGCAGTGCGAGAGGCCGACCGGGTCATACGCGCCTTCGGTCACGACCAAGTCGCGTTTGGAGTCGTTGCGCGCGCGGAGCTGGAAGGCGCCGTCGACGACCACGCTGATGTCGCCGCCCTGCGTCAACAGGTTCCGCAGGATGAACTCGTCGAACAGGATGTCGCCGTACGCGATCACCAGGTCGCCGCGCATGAAGTCGCGCGCGGCGTACAGCGAGGCGAGCTCGCCGGTGGACGCGTACGCGTCGTTGTCGAAGTACTGGATGTCGGCGAGGTCGATCGCTTGCTTTTTATAGCCGCGCACCGCACCGATGCGGCGGATGCCCTGGCGGCGGAACGCTTCGGTGTGCCAGGTCAGGATCGGCTTGCCGTGAAGGCGGAGCATCGCCTTCGGGCGATCCTCGACCAGCGGGCCGAAGTCGCCCTTCGACGCGGCGAGCACCAGCGCCGAGGTCTCGGGCGCGGTGCTCGCGGGCAGATAGCGCTCTTCGGAGCTCTTGAGCTCTTGCACGTTCTGCAGGCGGAAGATCTCGCTGACCGGCGCGATCGACTTCTCGATCGACATGAGATCGAGCGTCTTGCGCAGCGTGCTCAGGTTTTGCTGCAGCGCCGTGACGACGGTGCGCAGCGCTTGGTTCGCGAAGATGAAGTTGGTGCAGCCGGCCTGCGCGAACTTCTCGAGCGGCTCGGTCGGGTACTTGGTCGGCACGATCACGACCGGAACGCGCTGGTCCCACTTGTCCATGAACGCGAGGATCTCTTTGCTGTCCTTGCGCTTCGAGTGGACCAAGATCGCGTCGGCGCCGGCTTCCGCGTAGGCGGTGGCGCGGAGCAGCGCTTCTTCGAGGCCCCAGCCGGCGATGAACGCCTCGGTGCGCGCGACGACGACGAAGTCCGGATCGACCTGGGTGTCCTTGGCAGCTTTCAGCTTGCCGCAGAACTCATCGACCTCGGCCAGCGCCTGGCGCTCGCCATCGATGAAGCTGTTGGTCTTCGGAAACAACTTATCTTCCAAGCACACGCCAGCGACGCCGCGCTGCTCGAGCTTGCGCACCAAGCGGCGCACGTTGTTGAAGTTGCCGTAGCCGGTGTCGCCATCGAGCAGGATCGGCAGGTCCGTGGCGTCGGCCATGAACTCGAGGACCTCGATGACCTGAGTCCAGCTGGCCTCGTTGTTGTCGCGCACGCCGAGCGCGGCCGAGATCGAGAGGCCGCTGCCCCACAGCGCTTCGAATCCGGCCTCGGCGGCCAGCTTTGCCGAGAGGCCGTTGTGAGCCTCCATGAGGACCGCAATGCGGTCTGACCGGAACATGTCCCGCAGCCGTTTGGACCGGCTGATTGTCCGTGCTTCGTCGCTCATCGTCGCCTCTTTACAGGCCCCTTCTACAGGGCACCCATGCGCTCGGGACTTCGAGCCCGGCTACATACCGCAAACGGCCCGTGCTTCCATCCTGTCACACGGGCTGACTTTAGGCCGGCCGGCCTAAAATGCAAGCGGTCCGCGCAAGATTGCACGACGGCGATGATCCGACCGGGCAGGTCGGGCTTCGCGACGGATCGGATCGGAGGCTCGGCCTACGCGCTCAACCGTTGCCGGTGCCCGTGCTGGTGCGCTCGCGAATGAACGCGGCGTCTTGCGGGCTCAGCCGGTAGGTCGCGCGATTGATCGGCGTGGTGCTCGCCAGCTCAGCGCGGTTACGGCCCGTGCGCTTCGCCGTGTACATCGCTTCGTCGGCGGCGCGCAGCAGCACCTCCGGCTCGTGCGACTGAATCAGAGTGGAGTGAGCGACCCCGACGCTGACCGAGACCGGTACCGGCACCGCGTTGACACCAGGTACGCGGAGCGCGGAGGTGGCGCGCACGATGCGGTCGCCGAGCACGCGCACGCCCTCGACCTCGATGCCGCGCGCGACGATAACGAACTCTTCGCCGCCGTAGCGCGCGAGCACGTCCTCGGTGCGCACGGTCTGGGTGAGCGCGCGCGACAGCACGCGCAGCACGCTGTCGCCGATCGCGTGGCCGTGGGTGTCGTTGATCTGCTTGAAGCCGTCGATGTCGACGAGCAGCACCGCCAGCGGCGTGTTGTGGCGAAGCGCAAACGCGGCCTCGCTGTGCAGCCGCTCGTAAAGATGGCGGCGATTGAACAGGCTCGTGAGCGGGTCACGAACCATCAAGTCGTGGGTGCGCCGGGCGGCCTCGCGCTCGACCGCATCGTGCAGGCCGAAGCGCAGCAGAGTGTGCGCGCCGACCTCGATCCGGCTGCCGTCGTGCAGCTGGGTCTGCTGACCGATCTTCACGCCGTCGACGATCGTGCCGTTGGCGCTGCCGAGGTCCTCAATGAAGTAACCCTCGGGGGTGCGCGCGATGGCCGAGTGGCGGCGCGACATCGCCGTGTCGGTCAGCATGACCTGGGCCTCGCTGCTGCGGCCGATCAGGGTGCGCGGGCCGTCCAGGGTGAACAGGCCACCGGCGTTGGGGCCGCGCAGGACGGTCAGGACGCCTTCCTCGCGCGGTCCGGGCAGGACGCGCGCAGGCGCACCATCCGGCCGGTCCAGGCGGGTGGTGTTGTCTTCGTCCAGCTCGGGTCCCTGCGGCATGGCCTGCCATCCTTCCCAGAAATCCGGGCGGATGCCAAGCCTTTGGCACTCACCGGCACACCTGGAAACAGGCTGGAGTGACAAAAATGCGTTCGGGTTACGCGGTGGACCGCGTTTGCAGGCGCGAGAGCTCGGCTTGAGCAGAGGAATCTTCGGGAGCGAGCGCGAGCAGCTCCTGCCAAGTCTGGATGGCGTTGGGCTTGTTGCGCAGCTCGTTCTCCCACAGCCCCGCGATTTGGCGGAGCAGCGCGAGGCGCTCTCGCTCGTCGCCGACGTGCTCGACGCGCTCGCGCAGCATCTTGAGCAGCTCTTGGTACCGGCCGGCTTTGCCCAAGCACGCATACAAGCGCTGCCGTACTTCCGGATCGTTCGGCTTGAGCACGCTGAGCTCGCGGTACACGTCGGCGGCCTTGGCGGCGCGGTCGAGGTGCTCGGCGAGCAGTCGCCCGCGGCGCTCGAGCAGGGCGATCTTGGCCTCGGGGTCGCGGCTACGCTGCACGACGCGGGTGAGATGCGCCTCGAGCGCATCGAGCCGCTTGAGCCGGATGCCGGCTTTCTCCAGCGCGTCGTACAGATCGACGTCGTCTGGGAAGAGCGTCGCGGCTTCTTTCAAGGCATCGAAGCACGCCGCCTCGTCGTGCAGCTCGTCGCGATACAGCTGCGAGGCGCGCAGCATGAGCAGCGGTCCGAGCGGCTCGGGCGAGCCGCGGCCGAGCTCCATGTGCGCGCGAATCAGCCCGAGGCTCGCGTCGTGTGCGCCCAGCTCGGGCCGCTTTTGATCGAGCTCGCGCGCCAGCTGCTCGAGATCCTCGGCGACGCCGGGCAAGCGCTCGGTCAGCGCCAGCGTGCGTTCCATGTAGCTCAGCGCCAGCTCGCGGTCCTTGAGGCCCAGGTCAGCGGCACGCGCCGCCTTCAGCCAGCGCCGTGCGCGCGCTTCGTCGTCGGTCGCGAGCCGGCCGAGCGTCTCTTCGATCCAAACCAACGCGTCATGGTGGCCGACGCGCTCGGCCAAGCCTTCGGCGCGCAGCAACGCGCCCTCGCTCGGCTCCAGCTTGCAGACCTCGAGCATGCGGTCGAGCGCGCCGGCGTGGTCGCCGGCATGCGCTTCCAGCAGATCGGCGTGACGCAAGTACAGCTCGAGCCGCTCCGCCGGCGTGCGCGCGCTCTGCACCAACCGCGGATAGACGCGCGCGAGCCGGTCGTACGCCTTGAGCGCGACCGACAGCTCCTCGATCTCGCTGAGCACGGTGCGGTCGTGGAGATCGCACGCCAGCGCGCGCAGCATCGCTTCCAGCGCTTCTTCGGGCTCGTTGGTATCGCTGCGATAGATGCGCGCAGCGCGCATCCAGTCTTGCAAGGCCGCTGCTTGCTCCTCGGCGCGCTGCGCGCGCAAGACGTACAGGTTCGCGAGCGCCTTGGAGAGCGCCGGGTTGGTCGCGCGGTTGTTTTCGAGCAACGCGATCGCGTCGCGCTCGGCGTCCTCGTTGCGCGACAAGACCAGCGGTGCGAGCCGGCGCAACGCTCCCTCGGCGTCGCGGAAGGTGCCCGCAGCGAGCCGAGCGCCGGACAGCTGAGCCTCTGCGCGGGCATCCGGATCGGGCTCGCAGACCGCGAGTCGATCGAGCACCGACAGCAGCTCCTGCGCGTCGCCGGGCGCGAGCAAGCCGCGCAGCCGGCGCAGCGGCGTCGGCATGCCCGGCTCGGCTTCGATCCAGCGCTTGAGCGCGAGCGCCGTGCGTTTCGGGTCGCGCAGCGCGTCCTCGCATACGTCCGCGAGCCGCTGCGCCAGCTCGGCTTGGCTGCGCGGCGTGCGCGCCAGCGCAAGCCGCCGCTCGAGGCCGAAGGCCAGCGCGTCGAAGTCACCCTGCGTCTCGGCCACGATCAACAGCTCGTCGATCGCGCCGGTATGGGCTGCGTCGATCTCGCTCAGGATGCGGCGCAAGAGCTCGATGGCCTCGGTCGGCCGTTCCAGCCGGTCGGCGAGCAGCCGCGCGCGCTCCAACCACAGATCGCGCTTCTCGTTTGGATCGCCGCGCAGCGCCGCCAAGCGCTCGAGCAGCCCTTCGAGCTTGGCCGGGTCGTCGATGTTGCGCGCCGCGTTGCAGAGATGCGCGAGCGCTTCCTCGTCCTCGCGCACGCGCAGCAGCTCTTCGAACGCTTCCGTCGCCGCGACCTCGTCGGTGAGCGGGCCGGCAAACACCCTCGCGCAGCGGCGCAGCAGCCCGGCGCGCACGTCGGTGTTGCGCTCGCGATCCGCTGCGCCACGCAACAGCTGCGCGACTTCGTCGTAGCGATGCGCTGCGAGCAGGTGCTGCTCGAGCGGCTCGAGCATGCTGTGCTCGCGGGCCAGCGTTTGCATCAGCGCTTCGATCCGCGCGTGGCCGCCGGCCGTCTCGTTCGATGCGCGCGCCAGACGCTCGAACGCGCCCTTCGGATCGCCCAGGCGCTTCATGCATAGCTGTGCGGCGTCGGCGATCGCGTCGAGCCTCGCATCGGGCGTGTGCGCGAGCGTCGACAGCGCGTCCAGCTCCACGAGCTGCTCGGGATCGCGGCCCTTCGCTGCGAGCAACGGCAAGAGCGCGGTGCGCGGCTCCGGATCGCGCGGCGCGACCTCGCTCCAGCGCTGCAGCGCGGCGATCGCACGATCGGTCGCGCCTTGCGCCAAGAGCAGCGGCACCAGTCGGCGCGCGTGCTCGACGCGGCGCTCGGGCTCGGGCTCGCGCTGGCTCAAGCGCTCGACGGCGAGCGCCAGCGTCGCGGCGTCGCCCGTCTCTTCGCACGCCGTGACCAGCTCATCGAGCGCGGGCTCGAAGTCCGGATCGATCGACTCGACGACCTCGCGCAATACGGCCACGGCCGCGTGCGGATCGCGCTTGCGCGCCCGGAGCAAATGGCCGAGCTCGTACATCAAGTCGCGTTTTTGCTCGCGGTCGGTCTCGAGCGCGGCCAGCCGGCGCAGGCAGTCGGCTACCGCGTCGATGTCGTCGCGGCCCAGCGCGTACGTGCGCAGCTGCTCGAGCGCCTCTTTGTCCTCTTGCTCTTCGAGCAGCGATCGAAACGCCGAGACCGCGCGCTCGATGTCGTCGAGCGGCCCGCCGCGCAGCCGGCCGATGCGCCGGAACAACGCGATCCGCGCCGCGCGATCACGGGTCGACGCGACGTGCTTGTCGAGCGCTTGGGCGAGCGTATCGAAGCGCTCGGCGCTCTCGAGCAAGCCGTGAAAGTCTTCGATCCGGTGCGCGCGGTGCGCGAGCGCTTCGAGCGCAGCGTCGACGTCCGGGTGTGCGCTGTCGATCAGGCCTGCGAGTCGCGTGAACGCGCCCTCGGTGTCCTTGAGATCCGTCTCGGCGACGTGCGCGGCAGCGACCGTGGCTTCGATCTGAGCGGTCGGCTGCGTCTCGAGCGCAGCCAACCGATCGAGCACGCTGAGCAGCTCGCCGTGACGCTTGCCGTTCGTGAGCAGCGGCCGCAGGCGGCGCAGCGGGATGACGTCTTCCGGCTCGGCCGTCGCCCAGACGTCGAGCGCGCGCAGCGCCCGGACCGGCTCGTTCAGCACGCCTTCGCATAGATCGGCGATCCGTTGCGCGATTTGCGCGCGGGCCGCCGGCTCGTGCTCGGCGCCCAGCGCGCGCTCGAGCGTCGCTGCGAGCGTGGCGTGATCTCCGGCCGCTTCGCAGCACGCGATCAGCTCTTCGATGGCGTCGGGCCGGTCGCTGCGCAGCCGCGACAGCGCAGCGACGCCTTCGGCCGGCTTGTCGAGCCGCGTGCGCAACGTCTGTGCCTGCAAGAGCACTAGGTCGAGCCGCTCGTCGGCGTCGCGCTCGATCGCGGCCAGGCGGCCCAGCACCGACGCGAGCAGCGCTGGTTGATCGCGACGCAACGCATAGGCGTGCAGGAACTTCAGCGCTTCCGGATCCTCCTCGAGCTCGAGCAGCTTGAGGTACGCGTTGGCCGCGCCGTCCTCATCGCTCTCGTACTCGATCAGCACCTGCGCGCTGCGCCGATAGCAAGACGCTTGCACGCCGGGGTCGCTGCTCTCTTTAGCGCGCTCGGCGAGCAGCTCTAGCAGGCGTGCGATGTGGCTCGTGCGCTCGAGCAGGTCGTACAGCGCGTCGAGCTGTTGGGTCTTCTTGGCCAGCGCGATCAACGGCTCGACGGCAATGGCGTGCCCGTCTGCGACGAGCGCGGACAGCCGCGCGAGGGCTTCCTCGGGGCGCTTGAGCTCGTCGGCCAGCACGGCGGCTGCCGTGATCGCGTAGTCGATCCGCGTACCGAGCGCGGGCGCGAGCCGCGCCAGCGCATCGAGCGAGACGAGCAGGTCGGCGCTCATTCGGTTCTTGCGCAGCAGCGGGCAGAGTTGCTCGTGTGGCTCGGCTTCGGTGGGCGCGGCGGCCGCCCAGCGCTGCAGCGCCGCGATCGCACGCGACAGGTTGTGGGTGCGATCGAGGTAGATGCGCGCCAGCTGCTCGGCGCACGCGCGCTGCTCAGCGGCGTCGCTCGAATTCGCGAGGCGCGCTTCCAGCACGGTCGAGAGCGCGTCGAAGCTGTCGGCCTGCTCCGAGACGCGGGCGAGCATTTGCCAGGCCCGCTCGTCGCTCGGGTCGACGACGGCGACGATCCGCTCGAGGTCGAGGATCGCGTCGGCCGGTCGGCCGAGCCGCGTCGCGAGCAGCCCGGCGCGCTCGAGCAAGAAGTCGCGCTGGCCCTCGGGCTCGCTCTCCAGCTTGATCAACCGTGGGATCAGGTCGACCAGCGCCTGGCCGTCGTCGCGAGCGCGCGCATGTTGCTCGAGCGCGCGCAGCGCTTCGGGGTCCTCGCGCATCGCGAGCAGCCGGCCGTACGACTCGGCCGCGCCCTCCGCGTCGCCGAGGTGCTCGCCGAGCACGCGCGCCAGCCGTCGATACAGCTCGACGCGCAGGCCCTCGTTCTTCTCCGTCAGCAGCCGCTCGCGCAGCACCTCGGAGAGGTCGTCATGCCGATCACGGCTCTCGTACATCGCGCACAGCGCTTCGACGTGATCGGTCTGCGCCGGCTCGTTTTCGATCGCCCGCTGCCACAGGTCGGCTGCGCGATCGGCATCGTCGAGCTTGCGATCGGCGAGCGTCGCCATCCGCGCCAGCGTCACCGCGGCCGCCGCGCCGGTTTGCGTGGCGACGCGGCGCTCGAGCGAGCCGAGCAGCCGTTCGGTGTTACCCGACTGCTCGTCGAGCCCGATCATGTGATCGATCGCCGTCGGATCGTTGGGCGTGAGCTCGAGGATGCGCGCGTAGACGGAGTGCGCCCGATCGCTGTCTTTGGCGCGCAACGAATACAGCTCGGCCAGCTGGTTCAGCTGGGCGAGCTTCTGCGACTTGACCTTGGTCTCCTCGATCCGCGCTTCGAGCAGCGCGGCGGCATCGCTCCAGCGCTCGAGGTCGATGTACGCCGCGAGTAGGGCGTCGCGCGCGGCGCGGTCGTCGTCGCGCAGCGCGAGCAGGCGCTCCAGCGCGCCGGCCATCGCGCGCGGGTCCTTGCGTTGATCGCGGTGCAGAGCGACCAGCCGGCGCAGCAGCGTGCTGCGCGCATCGTCGGTCTCGGCGCGCACCAAGTCCGCTTCGAGCGCTGCGGCCAGCTCATCCCAGCGCTCGGCGCGCTCGAGCAGGCGCCGCACCGCACGCAGCGCGTCATCCGCCGTCGGCTCGAGCGCTTGCACGCGCTGCCACGCGATCAGCGCGCCGTCGACGTTCTTGATCCGCGTCTCGTACAGCGTGGCGGCTTCGCGCAAGCGCCCCAGGCGCGTCGCGAACGACAACCGCTCGTCCGAGCTGCTCTCGAGCAGCAATCGCGCGCGTTCGGCGTTGGCGCGCGTCTTTCGGTAGTGC
>Ga0193752_1003726_pt1 | contig 10346 bp, 3 predicted proteins | sample H1c1metaG_FD_144924 | JGI IMG/M metagenome (GOLD analysis project Ga0193752, IMG submission 144924) | Soil microbial communities from a riparian zone of the East river system, Colorado, United States - H1c1 | ecosystem: Environmental > Terrestrial > Soil > Riparian zone | place: USA: East River...
GAAGTCCGGACACCGTGCTGCGACTCGGACTCTATGGCACTGCGCTGTACGCCTTCGTGCATGTTGTCGATTCGCAAGTTGTCTATGAAACACCGACGGACAGCGAACAAGCGCCTACTCCGATCGATCGTGTGTTGGTACTCACACGAGACATCACCGGGGTCCAGCACGCTTGGTCGATCAGCGCAGTCGCACCGGGGCCCATCATCGTACGGCAAGCCGCAACGAGCGAGCCTTGGCAAGCTGTCGACGAACAGGACGACGAAATACGGGGCGTGTGGCGTGCCAACTCAGATGGCTTCGATGTAGAACTGCGCATGCCACTGCGACTCCTGGGTTCGGAGTTGGCTGTGAGCGCGATCGATCAAACATCACCCGCCATGGAAACGACGTTGCGCCCGCTCCATTTGGCATCGGAGCCATTGCGCGAACGGCTGCAGGCCTATGCGCCGCAAGGCATACGCATTTCGGTGATCGACGCTGAAGGCTGGTTACTGGCTCGGGCCGGCTCACTCATTCGCGCCGATCAAACGGAAATTTCCAACGAGGACGACTTACCGAATTTTTATCGTTGGCTGCTTGCCCGCGACGACAAGGCGGCGCCTTCCTACGGTTTGCCGTACGGCATGTGGGGCGCGCCGGCCGATTCGGCGCGGGCCGGCAAACGCAGCGCGAATTGGTTTTCCGCTGCTGCAGGCGAACCCGCGACAGTGCGGGCCGCTGTGCCGATCACGCGAGACGGCGTCACCATCGGCGCATTGATTGTCGAGCAAGCCGGTGAGCAATTACTACGCGAGCGCGACACCGCATTAGCGGGCCTGCTGCGCCTGGCACTATTTGCGACCATTGCGGCAATCGTATTGACGCTCGCCTTCGCCGCCTGGATGCAACGGCGCATTCGTCGTTTGAGCGTTGCAGCTGTAAACGCGTTGAGCCCGGAAGGCAGAATCGAACAACAGCTTCCGGATATGGAGGCTCGGGATGAATTGGGCGATTTGGCGCGCAGCTTTGCAAGCTTGCTCTATCGCATCAACGAATACGCCGGCTACTTGCAGACACTGGGCTCGAAGCTCTCGCATGAGTTCCGCACACCGCTGGCCATCGTGAGTTCCTCGCTCGAAAACCTGGCGGCCGACAAAGGGAACAGCGCAACTCAATCGCAGTTCATCGATAGAGCACGTGACGGCACTACGCGCTTGCAAACAATTCTGTCGGCAATGACCGAAGCGACTCGAGTCGAACAAAGCATCGAGCATGCCGAGCAGGTGAATTTCGACCTGGCAACACTCGTCCACAGCACGGCAAGCGCCTATCGCCAGACTTTCACGACGCATCGAATCGAAGCGCAGGCGCCCGAATCGGCTCCGATGAGGGGCGCGCCCGAACTGATCGTGCAGATGCTCGATAAATTGATCGACAACGCCGTCGATTTCTGTCCAGCTCAGGGACTCATTCAAATCGAACTCGTTGACACCGGCAGGGATTACCGTCTCAGCGTTAGCAATGAAGGGCCGCTGCTGCCACCGGACGCCGAACGGAAGATCTTCGATATGCTGTTCGGCAACCGCACCGCTAGCAGCAGCAAACCGCACCTTGGATTAGGACTCTATATCGTGCAACTGATCGCGCGCTTCCATCGCGGCGAAGCCAGCGCACGTAACTTACCGGATGGCTCCGGCGTCAGTTTTGACTTGAGCCTGCGGAAATAGCAGTCCCGAATGTGACGCCTCGTTATGTTCGATGTCGGGGCGCAACGACTTTCGTCGACCGTCTTTACATGCATCGCGGTGCGATCGCGACAAAGTCATTGCTCACGTCTCTAAACCGCAGTCACACCATGAATTCTATTAGCTGGCATACGGCTTGCTCATATCTGTGCGGGGTTGGTGAATTGGGTAGATGGGGTTGAGATTGAATGAGTGACGACTTGCTTCTAAGCTTCCTTAGGGTTGATTGATTGAGATCGATTGCTTAGAGTTCGCACATTGATTTTGTACCGCTGGGGAGAGTGAGCGTAGGAAAATAATCGACTGCAAGGAACAGCGTTACCGGTCCGCCGGATCTAAGAATCTAAAAATAAAAATCGCACGCCCCGTTCTACGGGGCGTTTTTCTTTTCCGGGACAGCTTTTTGAACCCATCGCATTAGTTGGGCGAGACAGCCGTACTTCCGTACTGAACCAGCCGCTCGTTTAGCACACCTTGATTCGGTAGCCGCGTGCGATTCGGATCGGGATTGACGCGGCGAATCCAAATAGCGGCCACTCGATCCGGAAAGCGCTCGCGCAGCGCATGAAAAATCTCGGGGTCATGCTCACCATCATCCCCCACCAATATGAAGCGCACGCTGGGCACGCGCGTCAGGATGTCCTCCAACTTGGCGGTCTTGTAGGCAAACTGGTCGCGCAACGGATCTCTGGTCTCGTCGTTCGTGACTCGTTTCGTGATCAGAATGCCGGGTGGAAACGCGTGCTGCATCAAGAACAAGCTGAGCGACCAATGCAGCTGGCGCGGCGATGCGGAAAGATAAAACACCGGCGCAGTCTCGGGTCTCGTATCCATCGCCACAAGTTCGCGATAGAACGGCACGATGCCGGGCACAACTTGCCTTTGCAGCGGATTGAGCAAGAACGAGTTGCCCAGCATGCGACGCGCGCTGTTCACTTCCGTGATCTGAATGGTGTCGTCGACATCCGAGATCACACCTTGCTTCGTGTCCGCCGGGATCAGCAGCAACCGACCGGCGGCGACAACATCGTTCGCCTTTGCCGACACGTCATGCCACCCTTCGGCCAAAGCCAAATCGTCTACGGCCACGCGGAAATAGCCTTCGGCGTCCGTCATCGTCTTCCACTCACGATCGCCCACGCGCACGGCGACGGGATGGTACTCGCGCTCTTCATTCATCATCAGATCGAGATTGCGACGTAAATTGTCGCGGCGCCGATCCACGGTGGCGGGTTCGGAGAATGTGCTCGCCGCGATAATTCGGCCCTCGAAGACCGCCTTCGTTCCGGCGCCGAATGCTGGGTAGAGCGTAATCGCGTCTGCGGGTGCAACCTGCGCGGTAGCCATTGACGTCACAACACCTAGGACTGCAAGCGAGAGGATTCGTACCGCCACCCGACTAACATGAGCCGGGACCGACAGTGGAAATAGCCGCATGATGCCCCCAGAGTATCGCCATCGTGGAAAATCGACCCGGAAGAAAATGACTGAACGCGACAAATCCGACTATACCGAATACGAACGCCGCGTCCTCCGCGAACTGGATGTCTGGCGGGGCGAAATGCTGGAGCGACCCAGTCTGATCAATTGGGCCGCCCAACGCGTGCAGGCGAAGGTGAATTCGTACATCCCGGAAAAAGTGCACGAGACCCTCACTACGGTGATTAAGCAGATGACGCGCGCAGTGCTAACCGGATCGAACTACTCGGCGCCGCCGATATTAGTGGATGCCTCGCTCGAAGAACGAGACGCACGTGCAACGGAGCGCATTGAGTTCTATATGAAGGCTGGCGCTGTCGAAGGCGGCATTACCGGGGCCGGCGGAATCTTTCTCGGCCTCGCTGATTTTCCTCTGCTGCTCGGCATTAAGCTCAAATTGCAGTTCGAATTAGCAGCGCTCTACGGGCACTCGGGCGACGATTTTCGCGAGCGTCTCTACATTCTATATTTGTTCCAGCTCGCGTTCTCGAGCCACGAGCAACGCCGTAAATGTTATCTAGATATCGAGGATTGGGATGAACGCGGCAAGCATCTACCGCAAACCGTGGAGACGTTCGATTGGCGAACGTTCCAACAGGAATACCGCAACTACATCGATCTCGCGAAGCTGGTGCAACTAGTACCGATCATCGGTGCGCCGGTCGGAGCACTCGTGAATCATCGACTGCTGGGGAAGTTGGGCGCGACAGCGCGCAACGGTTATCGGCAAAGATGGCTGAAGCTGGAAGCCAAGAGCCAGTCGTTAGTCGTTAGGGGTTAGTCGTTTGCCAGAAAAGACCCTGGCAAGACGCAATGCCTCTCCAGAACTTAACGCCTTACTCGCGCCCAACGATTTCGTTCTTGATTCTGCCTAACCGCTAACAACCTCGTTCCTAGTGCTGGCTAACAACTAACCACTAACGACCAACGACTTCTATCCTTGCTGGCTAACGACTAACGACTAACCACTAACGACTTCTTCCTAAGGCAGATCCGTCCTGCCCATCAAGTACCGATCGCACTCGCGTGCTGCACCGCGACCTTCATTGATAGCCCAGACGACAAGGCTTTGCCCGCGACGGCAATCGCCGGCAGCAAACACGCCCTTCACGCTGGTCGTGTACTTCTCATAATCGGCTTTGATGTTGCTGCGGGCATCCGTTTCCAACTGAAGATCTTTCACCAGATCCTGTTCGGGACCCAAGAATCCCATCGCCAACAGCACGAGCTGCGCAGGCTGCTTCTTGTCTGAACCTTGCACGTCAACAGGGATGAACTGGCCGTTTGCGTTGCGTTCCCATTTCACTTGGGTCGTGGCAAGTTCTTTTACATTACCGTCAGCGTCCGCTACGAATTTCTTCACGGTGCCGAGATACGCACGAGGATCGGCGCCGAATTTCGCGGCGGCTTCTTCCTGACCATAGTCCATCTTGTACACCTTGGGCCACTCCGGCCAAGGGTTGTCGGCGGCACGCTCCATCGGCGGCTTCGCCATGATTTCGATCTGCACGACGCTCTTACAGCCTTGGCGAATCGCAGTGCCGACGCAATCGGTGCCGGTGTCTCCGCCGCCGATGACCACGACATCTTTGCCGCGCGCATGAATCGGGCAGCTATCGGGATTGTCGGCCAGCACAGCTTTGGTCGCGGCAGTGAGATAATCCATCGCGAAGTGCACGCCCTTTAATGCGCGTCCATCGACGGGTAAATCGCGCGGCTTGGTGGCGCCGGTGCACAGCACAACGGCGTCGAAATCCTTTAATAGCAATTGCGCTTCAACGTTGTCGCCGACGTTCGCATTGCACACGAACTTCACGCCTTCGTCTTCGAGCAATTTCACGCGGCGCAGGACGACTTCTTTCTTGGCCAACTTCATGTTGGGGATGCCGTACATCAAGAGGCCGCCCGGACGATCCGCACGCTCGAGCACCGTCACGGTATGGCCGGCACGATTTAATTGCGCCGCGGCAGCGAGACCCGTGGGACCCGATCCAATCACAGCGACCTTCTTGCCAGTGCGCGCCTTCGGCTGCTCGGGCAACACCCAGCCTTCTTCGAACCCGCGATCGATGATGGTGTTTTCGATGTTCTTGATGGTCACCGGCGGGTTGTTGATGCCGAGCACGCATGAACCTTCGCATGGCGCCGGACACACGCGCCCCGTGAATTCCGGAAAGTTATTGGTCTTGTGCAGACGATCGAGCGCATCGCGCCACAACCCGCGATACACCAAGTCGTTCCACTCGGGGATGAGATTGTTGACGGGACAGCCGGACGCGGAACCGCTGATCAACTTGCCGGTGTGGCAGAACGGCACACCGCAGTCCATGCAACGCGCGCCCTGCTGGCGCAGCCGTTTCTCCTCCATGTGGTGGTGAAACTCGTTCCAATCGCGCACGCGCTCAGCGGGCGGACGATCCACCGGCAGTTCACGCAAGTATTCGATAAATCCTGTTGGCTTGCCCATGTGTCTCTAAGTCTATTTCTATAATTCTTTTGAGAAGCGGTTAGCGAATGGTGAAGAATCGGAGGAGGATCTCCTGCCTACCCGCCGATCACTACCCGCTTGTCTCTAGTTGCCGCCGACCCGCGATAGATCGCGCGCATTCTCTTCGAACGCGACCATCACTGCGTCTTCGCCGGTGAGCCCTTGATCGTGAGCGCGGGCTAAGCAGGCGAGCATGCGCTTGTAGTCGCGCGGCATCACTTTTACAAAGCGCGTGAGCAGACGATCCCAATTCTCGATCACGTACTTCGCACGCGAGCTGCCGGTGTATTTAAGGTGCCTTTCAATTTGCTCGAACAGCAGCTTCTGTTCTTTGAGGTCATCGATCACTTCGATGTCGACCATTTGTTTGTTCACGTTCGACGGAAAGTCGCCGGTCTCGTCGAGCACGTAGGCCACGCCACCGGACATGCCGGCGCCGAAGTTACGACCCGTTGCACCGAGCACGACGACGCGACCGCCGGTCATGTATTCGCAACCGTGATCGCCTACTGCTTCCACAACAGCATTGACGCCGCTGTTGCGAACACCGAAGCGCTCGCCGGCCATGCCGTGGATATACACCTCACCGCCCGTAGCGCCGTACATCGCAACGTTACCCACAATGATGTTTTCGGCTGGAACAAACGTCGATTCCTTCGGCGGCGTGATGATGATCTTGCCACCCGACAAACCCTTACCGACGTAGTCGTTTGCATCGCCGATCAGCGTGAACGACATACCGCTCGGCATGAACGCGCCAAAGCTCTGACCCGCAGAGCCTTTGAACGTGAGCTGCACCGTGTCTTCCGGCAACCCTTTCGCGCCCCATTTCTTGGTGATGTCACTGCCGACAATCGTGCCGACGACGCGATTGACGTTGCGAATCGGCAGCTCGCCGGTCACTTTCTCACCACGCTCGATAGCAGGCTCACACAGCGATAACAACGTCGTGATGTCGAGCGATTTGTCGAGGCCATGGTCCTGCGGCATTTGGCAGAAGCGGCCTACTTCGGCGCCCACGTCCGGTTGATACAGAATGTTGCTGAAATCGAAGCCCTTCGCCTTCCAATGGTTGATCGCTTGCTTCGGCTCCAAGCGATCGACGCGGCCCACCATCTCTTCGATGGTGCGGAAACCGAGCTTCGCCATCAGTTCGCGCATATCTTGCGCGATGAAGTTCATGAAGTTCACGACATGCTCGGGCTTGCCTTCGAACTTCGCGCGTAACTTCGGGTCTTGCGTCGCGACGCCCACGGGGCACGTATTCAAATGGCACACGCGCATCATGATGCAGCCTGTCGCCACCAATGGCGCCGTCGCAAAGCCGAACTCTTCCGCGCCCAACAGCGCTGCAATCACGACGTCGCGACCGGTCTTCAATTGACCGTCGGTTTCCACAACGATACGGCTGCGCAGATTGTTCAGCACCAACGTCTGGTGGGTTTCCGCGAGACCCAGCTCCCATGGCAAGCCGGCGTGCTTGATCGATGTTTGCGGCGAAGCGCCCGTGCCGCCGTCATGACCCGAGATCAACACGACGTCCGCGTGCGCCTTCGCGACACCGGCGGCAATCGTGCCGACACCGACTTCAGCAACCAACTTCACGCTGATGCGCGCGTCGCGATTGCTGTTCTTCAAGTCGTGAATGAGTTCGGCTAAATCCTCGATCGAATAGATGTCGTGATGCGGCGGCGGCGAAATGAGCCCGACGCCCGCAGTCGTGTGACGAGTCTTCGCTATCCACGGATACACTTTCGTGCCCGGCAACTGACCGCCCTCGCCTGGTTTCGCGCCTTGCGCCATCTTGATCTGCAGTTCCTTCGCGCTCCTTAGGTATTCACTGGTCACACCAAAGCGACCGGAGGCGACTTGTTTGATCGCGGAGTTCTTCGAATCGCCGTTCGCCATCGGTACAAAGCGCTCGGGATCTTCACCGCCTTCGCCCGTGTTGCTTTTACCGCCAATGCGGTTCATCGCAATCGCCAACGTCTCGTGCGCTTCCTTGCTGATCGAACCGTATGACATCGCGCCCGTCTTGAAGCGCTTCATGATCTTCTCGACCGTTTCCACTTCTTCGATTGGAATCGCATCGCTCGGTTTGAAATCGAGCAGGCCGCGCAACGTGCAGAGGTTCTTGCTCTGATCGTCGATCAGCTCCGCGTATGCCTTGTACGTGGGATAGCTGTTCGTCCGCACCGACTTCTGCAGGCGGTGAATCGATTCCGGGTTGAATAAGTGGTACTCGCCTTCGCTGCGATAGGAATATTGACCGCCCACCGGCAAGGTGTGGCCGTTCACTTCGCGTATCGGGAACGCATCGTTGTGACGCGACAGCACTTCCTTCGTGATGACATCCATGCCGATGCCACCGATACGCGATGACGTACGCGTGAAGTACTCGTCGATCACGTCCTGACGCAAGCCAACCGCTTCGAACACCTGCGCGCCGCAATAGCTCTGCACGGCGGAGATGCCCATCTTGGACATGACCTTCACGACACCCTTCGATGCCGCCTTCACCATGTTCTTGCACGCAATTTTGTGATCGACATTCGGCAACATGCCGTCGCGAATCATGCCATCGATGGTTTCGAAAGCGAGGTACGGATTCACCGCGGAACAACCGTAGCCGATCAACAGTGCAAAGTGATGCACCTCACGCGCATCGCCGGTTTCGAGCACTAAGCTCAAGCGGGTGCGCAGACCTTCACGGATCAAGAAGTGATGGACGCCGGACACCGCCAGCAATGCCGGAATGGGCGCGTGTTCGCGATTGACGCCGCGATCGCTCAGGATCACGACGTTGACTTCGTCTTCGATCACCATGCGCTTTACCGTTGCGCATAATTCTTCCATGCCTTTTTCGATGCCTTGCTCGCCGCGAGCGACGCGGAACAACAACGAGGCAACGCCAGACTTCAGGCCTGGTAAATCGAGGCGACGTACTTTGGCGAATTCTTCGTTCGTCAAAATCGGCCACTTGAGTTCCAAGCGACGGCAATCCGACGGCTGCGGATTCAGCAAGTTGCCTTCCGATCCCAAGCGCACTTCAGCCGACGTGATGATCTCTTCGCGAATGCAATCTATCGGCGGATTCGTGACCTGCGCGAAAAGCTGTTTGAAGTAGTCGTACAGCAATCGAGGCTTGTTCGACAACGCGGCCAGCGGCGTGTCGTTGCCCATTGCGCCCATGGCTTCAACACCATCTCGCGCCATCGGCGCGAGCAGGACGCGCTGATCTTCGAACGTGTAACCGAACGCGATCTGACGATGCAGCAATGTATCGTGATCGGGCAGCGGCACTTCCGGCGCGGTGGGCAACTTATCGAGATAGATGAGATGGTCGTTGAGCCATTGCCGATACGGGCGCTCGCCCGCGATCGTGCGCTTGATCTCTTCGTCGTCGACGATACGTCCCTGCTCCGTGTCGACGAGGAACATGCGTCCCGGCTGCAAGCGGCCCTTCATCAGAATTTGATCGGCCGGGATATCGAGGACGCCAGCTTCTGAGGCCATCACGACCAAATCGTCTTTGGTCACGTAGTAGCGCGACGGACGCAAACCATTGCGGTCCAGGATGGCGCCCATTTGTTTGCCGTCGGTAAAAGCAATCGCGGCGGGACCGTCCCACGGCTCCATCAAGCACGAGTGATATTGATAGAACGCGCGCTTGGTGTCGTTCATCGTCTCGTGGTTCGACCACGGCTCGGGAATCATCATCATCATTGCATGCGCCAGCGAGCGGCCGGACAGCACGAGCAGTTCGAGCGTATTGTCGAACATCGCCGAGTCGGAGCCGTTCGGATTGATGATCGGCGGAATCTTCGCCATGTCTTCGCCGAACAATTCGGATTGGAACATGGATTCGCGTGCGCGCATCCAGTTGATGTTGCCGCGCAGCGTGTTGATTTCGCCGTTATGGGCGATGTACCGGTACGGATGCGAGCGATCCCAACTTGGGAACGTGTTCGTCGAGAAGCGGGAGTGCACGAGCGCGATGGCCGTTTCCATCAGCGGGTTCTTCAGTTCCTTGAAGTACTCATCGAGCTGGCCCGTCAGCAACATGCCTTTGTAGACGAACGTTTTGCACGAGAGACTTGGCACGTACCAAAACTCGGCGCCGTCGATCGTCGACGTGCGAATCTCGGTATAGGCACGCTTACGAATGACGTACAGCTTGCGCTCGAATTGAGCTTCATCCTTGATGTCCGCGCCGCGGCCGATGAATACCTGGCGCATGAACGGTTCCGCGGACTTCGCCGTTTCGCCGAGCATCGAATTGTCGGTGACCACCGTGTGCCAGCCGAGTATTGCTTGGCCTTCGGACCGAACCACTTGCTCGAAGCGTTCTTCCAACTTGCGGCGCTTGGTGGGGTTGCGAGGTAGAAAGAGCAAGCCGCTGCCGTAGTGGCCCGGTGCAGGCAACGCGATGCGTGCCGTCTTGCACACGTCGGCAATGAACTTGTGCGGCATCTGCATCAGCACGCCGGCGCCGTCGCCCGTGTTCACTTCGCAACCGGAAGCGCCCCGGTGATCGAGATTGCGTAGGACCTGAATGCCTTGCTGAAGGATTTTGTGGGTGGCGCGACCTTTGATATCGACGACAAAGCCTACACCGCAGGCGTCGTGTTCAAACGCCGGGTCGTACAGGC
>Ga0193752_1003727_pt1 | contig 10344 bp, 5 predicted proteins | sample H1c1metaG_FD_144924 | JGI IMG/M metagenome (GOLD analysis project Ga0193752, IMG submission 144924) | Soil microbial communities from a riparian zone of the East river system, Colorado, United States - H1c1 | ecosystem: Environmental > Terrestrial > Soil > Riparian zone | place: USA: East River...
ATATCTCGTGCGCCTGACCAATGGAAAGGCTGAAATTGATGACATCGATCACCTGAGCAATCGTCGTGTGCGTACCGTGGGCGAACAGCTCTATGCGCAGTTCGGAGTAGGTCTGGCCCGTATGGCCAGGACCATCCGTGAAAGGATGAATGTTCGCGACAATGAAGTGTTCACACCTGTTGACCTGATCAACGCGAGAACATTGTCGTCCGTCATCAACTCATTCTTTGGTACCTCACAGTTGTCACAGTTCCTAGACCAGACCAATCCCCTGAGTGAGATCACGCACAAGCGTCGTATCTCCGCGCTCGGACCCGGTGGCTTGAGCAGGGAACGTGCTGGCTTTGAAGTACGCGACGTTCACTACTCACACTATGGTCGTCTCTGTACCATTGAAACACCGGAGGGCCCAAATATCGGGCTGATCTCCACACTTTGTGTACACGCCAAGATCAATGAAATGGGTTTCATCGAAACGCCGTATCACAGGGTCAGCGACGGAAAGGTAGAATTGAAGAAACTCACCTTCCTCAGCGCAGAGGAAGAAGACGTGGCCAAGATCGCCCAGGCGAGTGCGCCATTGAATGATAAAGGAGAATTTGCGGAAGACAAGGTCGCCTCAAGGCAGACCGGTGACTTCCCTATCCTGGAGAAAAGTGAAGTGGAGTTCATGGATGTAGCCCCCAACCAGATCGTTGGTCTCAGCGCTTCCCTGATCCCCTTCCTTGAACACGATGATGCCAACCGTGCCCTGATGGGATCGAACATGCAACGTCAGGCTGTGCCGCTCATCCGTCCTGAACAACCGATCGTTGGAACAGGTCTGGAAGCCAAGGCGGCCCGTGATGCGCGAGTACAGATCCTCTCCGATGGAGAAGGCGTGGTGGAATATGTCGATGGCAAGGAAATTCACGTCCGTTACGACAGAACAGAAGCCGAAAGACTCGTAAGCTTTGAAGACGATCTTCAGATATACAACCTGACCAAATTCATTAAGACAAACCAGGAGACCTGTATCAACCACAGTCCTGCCGTCAAGAAAGGTCAGCGTGTGAAAAGAGGCGACTTCCTCACGGAAGGTTATGCCGTACAGCGTGGCGAAGTTGCTCTTGGAAGAAACCTGCAGGTGGCATTCATGCCATGGAAAGGGTACAACTTCGAAGATGCGATCGTGATCAATGAAAAAGTAGTGAGAGAGGACCTTTTTACTTCAGTGCATATTTCCGAATATGAATTGGAAGTAAGGGACACCAAACTCGGAGAAGAAGAACTGACCCCGGATATTCCAAACGTTTCTGAAGAAGCCACCAAGGATCTCGACGAAAACGGCATCATCCGTCTCGGCGCGGCGATCAAGGAAGGAGATATTCTTATCGGTAAGATCACACCAAAAGGTGAAAGCGATCCCACTCCGGAAGAGAAACTGCTTCGCGCCATCTTCGGCGACAAGGCCGGCGATGCGAAAGATGCTTCACTAAAAGCTCCAAATGGAGTAGAAGGTGTAGTGATCGGCAAGAAACTATTCCAGAGAGCCAAGAAAGACAAGAACGCAAAGATCCGTGAGAAGGCATCGCTGGAAAAACTGGAAAAGATCCACGAAAGAAATGTTGAGGAACTGAAAGAACTCCTGCTTAATAAACTGCAGACCCTGCTGAAGGACAAACCTTCAACCGGTGTCACCAATAACTTTGGTGAAATGCAGATCGGCAAGGGGGCGAGGTTTAACGCCAAGAACCTTTCCACCATCGACTATCAGAATGTGAACCCACTGGGTTGGACTGGAGATGAAAAGATCGACAACCAGATCAATACACTCCTGCACAATTTCAACATTAAGTACAACGAGGAACTGGGACGTTATAAAAGAGAAAAGTTCAACATATCCATAGGCGATGAATTACCTGCCGGTGTTTTGAAACTTGCAAAAGTGTACATCGCAGTAAAGCGTAAGCTTAAAGTGGGAGATAAGATGGCAGGACGGCATGGTAATAAAGGTATCGTGGCCAAGATCGTCCGTGCAGAGGATATGCCTTTCCTTGCTGACGGAACACCTGTGGACATCGTACTTAACCCGCTTGGTGTACCGAGCCGTATGAACCTGGGACAGATCTATGAAACCGTTCTCGGTTGGGCAGGTCTGAAACTGGGACTGAAGTTCGCCACTCCGATCTTTGATGGTGCTACCGTGGAAGAGATCGCCGAGAACATTGCCAAGGCAAATCTTCCCCTCTTCGGTCATACCTATTTGTATGACGGAGAAACCGGAGAGAAGTTCCACCAAAAGGCAACCGTTGGAGTGATCTATATGATCAAGCTTCACCACATGGTTGACGATAAGATGCACGCGAGAAGTATCGGACCATACAGTCTGATAACGCAGCAGCCTCTTGGTGGTAAGGCCCAGTTCGGTGGACAGCGTTTTGGAGAAATGGAAGTGTGGGCACTGGAAGCATATGGTGCATCAAACATCCTGCAGGAATTGCTCACTCTTAAATCTGATGATATCATCGGCCGCGCCAAGACTTACGAAGCCATCGTGAAAGGTGATAACATTCCAAGGGCCGGCATCCCCGAGTCATTCAATGTACTCGTACATGAGTTGAGGGGACTGGGATTGGATTTGAAATTTGAATAAAGATTTCCCGCAAAGGCGCAAAGATTCGCAAAGACGCAAAGGTCTTTGCGCCTTTTGTTTTCAACTTCGCGACTTTGCGTGAAATAAACTGACAAATAAAAATCAAGTCAAAATATGGCAATCAAAAAGGAAAATCGTCCAAGAGCCACATTTTCTAAAATAACGATCGGCCTCGCCTCGCCTGATTCCATCCTGGAACGCAGTTATGGCGAAGTGCTGAAGCCCGAAACAATCAACTATCGCACATACAAACCTGAAAGAGACGGCTTGTTTTGCGAACGCATCTTTGGTCCTGTAAAGGACTATGAGTGCGCCTGCGGAAAGTACAAACGCATCCGTTACAAAGGGATCGTCTGCGACCGTTGCGGTGTTGAGGTTACCGAAAAGAAAGTGCGCAGGGAACGCATGGGCCATATCAAACTGGTGGTACCCATTGTACACATCTGGTACTTCAAGAGCCTTCCGAACAAGATTGGTTACCTGTTGGGCATGAGTTCCAAAAAAATGGAAAGCATCGTCTACTACGAGAGATATGTAGTCATCCAGGCAGGGATCCGCGAAGACAAGAACCTGAAAAGAGGCGATCTCTTGACAGAGGAAGAGTACCTGGAAATTCTGGAAAACCTGCCAAAGGACAACCAGTACCTGCCTGACGAGGATTCACAGAAATTTATCGCCAAGATGGGCGCTGAATCTGTTCATGACCTGCTCGCCAGGATCGACCTCGACCAGTTGTCATTCGATCTGCGCAACGCCGCTGCGACAGAAACATCGCAGCAACGTAAGGCCGATGCATTGAAAAGACTCAGCATCGTGGAATCCTTCCGCGAAGCAAATACAAGAATTACGAACCGTCCCGAATGGATGGTAATGCAATACATTCCGGTGATCCCGCCTGAACTTCGTCCGCTCGTTCCTCTGGATGGCGGTCGTTTTGCGTCTTCAGATCTGAACGATCTGTACCGCAGGGTGATCATCAGAAACAACCGTCTGAAAAGACTGCTCGAGATCAAGGCGCCGGAAGTGATCCTTCGTAATGAAAAGAGGATGCTGCAGGAAGCCGTTGACTCATTGTTCGATAACTCCAGGAAGTCAAACGCGGTTAAGGCCGAAGGTGGAAGGGCGTTGAAATCACTCTCTGACGTACTGAAAGGTAAACAGGGTCGTTTCCGTCAGAATCTCCTCGGTAAACGTGTTGACTACTCCGGTCGTTCTGTAATAGTAGTAGGCCCCGAGCTGAAACTGCACGAGTGCGGACTTCCCAAGGACATGGGCGCTGAACTGTTCAAACCCTTCATCATCCGCAAGCTGATCGAAAGAGGCATTGTGAAGACTGTCAAGAGCGCAAGAAAGCTGGTAGACAAGAAGGAAGCGATCGTTTGGGACATTCTCGAAAACATTCTGAAGGGTCACCCGATCATGCTGAACAGGGCCCCAACACTTCACCGTCTTTCCATTCAGGCCTTCCAGCCCAAACTCATCGAGGGTAAGGCCATCCAGCTGCACCCGCTCGTCTGCGCCGCGTTCAATGCCGACTTTGACGGTGACCAGATGGCTGTTCACGTACCACTCAGCAACGCTGCAGTACTCGAAGCACAGCTGCTCATGCTGGCCTCACATAATATTCTTAATCCCCAGAACGGAACACCAATCACCCTGCCTTCACAGGACATGGTATTGGGACTCTATTATATCACCAAGGGAAAGAAAACCATCGGTGATGAGATCGTCAGGGGTGAAGGGAAACACTTCTATTCTGCAGAAGAAGTAATCATCGCCTACAATGAAGGCCGTGTTGATCTTCATGCGTGGATCAAGGTGAAAGCCGATGTGCGTTCCAATGAAGGAACCATCACAAGGAAACTTATTGAAACTACAGTAGGCCGCGTGATCTTCAACCAGTCTGTTCCAAGGGAAGTAGGATACATCAATGCCCTGCTGACCAAGAAGAACCTCAGAGAGATCATCGGAGACATTATCAATATTACCAACGTTCCGAAGACAGCCAAGTTCCTTGATGACATCAAGCAGCTCGGATTCAGAACAGCCTTCCAGGGTGGACTGTCCTTTAACATCAATGACCTTATCATTCCTTCCATCAAGGAAGAAGTGCTGGACAACGCCAAGGGCGAGGTTGATGAAGTCTGGGACAACTACAACATGGGGCTGATCACCAACAATGAACGTTACAACCAGATCGTTGACATCTGGTCAAGAGTAGATACCCGTATAACGGAAACGCTCATCCGCGAACTCAGCCAGGACAAACAGGGTTTCAACTCTGTGTACATGATGCTTGATTCCGGTGCCCGTGGTTCCAAACAACAGATCAAACAGCTTTGCGGAATCAGGGGTCTGATGGCCAAACCAAGAAAGAGCGGATCATCAGGAAGCGAGATCATCGAGAATCCGATCCTGTCCAACTTCAAAGGCGGACTGAATGTATTGGATTACTTCATCTCAACCCACGGTGCGCGTAAAGGTCTTGCCGATACGGCCCTGAAAACTGCCGATGCGGGTTATCTTACCCGTCGTCTGGTGGATGTGGCCCAGGATGTTGTAATCACGCCGTGGTATCGCCATCAGCGCTTTGAAGGACAATGAAGAAGTGGTTGAACCACTGCTCGACCGTATCGTCGGCCGTACCTCACTGCACAATATCTATAGTCCTGCTACTGATAATATCATCGTCAATGCAGGTGACGAGATCACTGATTACATTGCCAAGAAGATTGAAGAAACCGGCATCGAAACCGTGGAGATCCGCTCAGTACTTACCTGCGAAAGCAAGAGAGGTGTTTGCGTAAAATGTTATGGTAAGAACCTTGCTACAGGTAACCTGGCACAGAAGGGTGATGCTGTCGGTATCATTGCTGCCCAGTCGATCGGTGAACCAGGTACCCAGCTGACGCTCCGTACCTTCCACGTGGGTGGTGTTGCGGGATCAGCTTCTGTTGAATCCACACTTACCGCCAAATTCGATGGTACCATCCAGTTCGACGGACTGCGTACGGTTACTGCCGAAAGCACTGAAAGCGGCAAGATCCCTGTGGTGATCGGCCGTACCGGTGAGGTGAGGATCATCGATGTGAAGAATGACAGGCTGCTGATCACTAACAACGTTCCTTATGGTGCTACGCTTTCTGTCAAGGACGGCCAGCAGGTGAAGAAGGGAGATGTGATTTGCACATGGGATCCGTTCAACAATGTAATCGTTGCCGAGATCGCGGGTCAGATTAAAACTGAAAATGTAATCGAAGGCGTCACCTTCCGCGAAGAAGCCGATGAACAAACCGGTCACCGTGAGAAGGTGGTTATTGAAACCAAGGACAAGACCAAGATACCTACCCTTATAGTTGAAGGTAAAGAGGTAAAAACATACAACCTTCCTGTGGGTTCGCATATCGTTGTTGATGAAACCGAAGACGTGAGAGCTGGCCAGGTATTGGTGAAAATTCCGAGAACGCTGCGTATGCAGAGAGACATCACGGGAGGTCTGCCAAGAGTTACCGAGTTGTTCGAAGCACGTAACCCGGGTAACCCTGCCATCGTTTGCGAAATCGATGGTGTGGTATCTTTCGGAGCGATCAAACGTGGTAACCGCGAAATCGTGGTTGAGGCCAAAGATGGTGTGGTGAAAAAATATCTCGTTCCGCTGACACGTCAGATCCTTGTTCAGGATGGAGACTTTATCAAGGCCGGTGCCTCACTCAGTGATGGTCAGGTTGCGCCAGGAGACATCCTGTCTATCAAAGGACCATTCGCTGTTCAGGAATACGTGGTAAATGAAATCCAGGAAGTATATCGTTTGCAGGGTGTGAAGATCAATGACAAACACATTGAGGTGATCGTAAGGCAGATGATGAAGAAAGTTGAAATCGTTGATCCGGGTGATACCAGGTTCCTTGAAGAAGACCTTGAAGACAGGTTTGACTTCAATGAAGAAAACGACTGGATCTATGACAAGAAGGTGATTGCCGATGCTGGTGAAAGCACCAAGCTGAAGGCTGGTCAGATCGTGAGCCTCAGGGAGATTCGGGAAGAGAATTCTGTATTGCGCCGCTCCGACAGGAAGACTGTTGATTACAGGGACGCGAATTCAGCAACCTCTCATCCGGTATTGCTGGGTATCACCAAGGCATCACTGGGAACGCAGAGCTGGATCTCGGCGGCTTCCTTCCAGGAAACAACCAAGGTACTCTCTTCAGCGGCCATTCAGGGTAAGACCGATGACATGCTCGGTTTGAAAGAGAATGTGATCACCGGTCATCCGATTCCTGCAGGTACGGGTCTCAGAGACTTCGACAACATGATTGTGGGTAGCAAGGAAGAATATGAACTGCTGCAGACAACGCGCGAAGCGATGAGTTTTGATGAAGAAGAATAACTGATCCGGACGATCCGATAAATTAACAAAAGTAGGAAGCAAAAACTTCCTACTTTTTTATTATAGTCAGCGGCTATAACCCCTTGTAAGGACGCCATTTAACAAAACATTCCCCTCTAAGTTTTCTATATTGCAGGGTTAAGATTCACAAAAACCGAAGGATGAAAAATATTTCTACTCTACTTAGTGTGCTTGCGCTGGTGCTGGTCGGAGTTCTGTTTTATCTCCATTTTTCATCTGCCAGACCTGCAGAAAAGGCCGGGGTGATGCACAATCACCATGATTCCACTGCATTCAGGATTGCCTATTTCGATATCGACTCACTTCAGGCGAAATACGAATATTTCAAGGATATTTCCGGTGAGCTCAAGACCCGGGAAGCCTCAATCACCTCACAGCTCAATTCCCTGCAGGACACCTATCAAAAGAGGATCAAGGAACTGCAAACCAAGGGACCTACCATGAACCAGTCTGAATCAGAATCAGCTCAACGGGAATTTGCGCAGATGCAGCGTAAATTTCAGGAACGTCAGATGTCCCTGGAACAGGAACTAAAGAAGAGCCAGATCGACATGATGACCGATGTGAGGAATAAGATCGAAGACTATCTCAAAGACTTCAACCAGCAGCATCAATATGCTTACATCCTCTCTTACGAACCAGGGTTCATGCTCTATTACCGCGACTCTGCATACAACATCACCGACGAGGTGATCGACGGACTCAATGCGCTTTACAAGACGGAGAAGAAGTCGAAAAGCAGTAAATAAGGAAATTCATAACTGGGTTAGCAAATCGGCTCTGACCTTGACTTTAAGTTGATCATCATTGTAATAGGGTTAGAATTTCCACTTTTAAGCTTTAACTTTTGACTTTTAACTTGAGTTATGTCAGAATCCACTTCCTTCAAGCCCAGACTCGGTTTACTTGATGCCACCATGATTGTCGCGGGCTCCATGATCGGATCCGGAATATTTATTGTCAGTACCGAGATGACTACCTACCTGGGTTCTGCCGGGTGGTTAATCTTCGCCTGGGTGCTTACGGGTTTACTTACCCTGACAGCCGCTGTTAGTTACGGAGAGCTGAGCGCCATGTTTCCCAAAGCCGGCGGTCAGTATGTCTACCTCAGGGAGGCTTTCAATCCACTAACGGGCTTTCTTTACGGCTGGAGTTTTTTCGCCGTGATCCAAACGGGCACCATTGCGGCCGTGGGCGTGGCTTTCGCAAAGTTTGCTGCCTATATTTTTCCCTCACTCAGCGTCACCAACATTCTTCTTGATCTTGGATTTGTGAAGATTTCTGCGGCCTCAGTGGTGTCAATCATACTGGTAGTCTTCCTGACCTATGTGAACACCAAGGGAGTCGAAGGAGGCAAATGGATCCAAACCACCTTCACTCTCGCGAAATTGCTTTCTCTTTTTGCCCTGATCGTATTCGGAATTATTCTGGCCGCCAGGTCGGAGATATGGAATGCCAACTGGGCCGACGCCTGGTCGGCGCGCAAATGGGTGGGAACAAATGAAACGGGAAGCTGGCAAGCGGTGACCGGGATGGCCATCGTCCCACTATTTGCCAGTGCGCTGGTCGGTTCGCTATTTTCAAGCGATGCCTGGAACAACGTAACCTTCATCGCCGGAGAGATCAAAAAACCCCAACGCAATATCGGGCTTAGCCTCTTTCTTGGCACCCTGATCGTCACGGGCATTTATGTCGCCACCAACCTGATGTACCTGAGTGTACTTAACCTGGATGAAATCGCCATGGCCAAGGACGGAAGGGTTTCGCTGGCGGCCTCGGAAAAAATATTCGGGGCCACCGGCACGATCATTATTGCCGTGATGATCATGGTTTCCACCTTCGGATGCAACAACGGCCTCATACTTTCGGGAGCGAGGGTGTATTACACCATGGCCAAAGATGGCCTTTTCTTCAGGAAAACAGCCAGGCTGAACCGTCACGGTGTGCCTGAGTTTGCACTTTGGATACAATGCGTGTGGACTTCACTGCTCTGCCTCAGTGGCACCTACAGCCAGCTGCTGACCTATGTGGTGTTTGTGGTCCTTATTTTTTATGTACTTACACTAATCGGAATATTCCGGTTGAGAAAAACAATGCCGGATCATCCACGGCCCTACAAGGCCTTTGGTTACCCCGTGCTTCCGGTTCTCTATTGTATCATTGCCCTGCTGATCTGTGGCGCATTGTTCGTCTATCAGCAGGATCAGACTCTTCCCGGCGCAGCCATAGTTTTGCTCGGCGTACCGATCTACTATATTGCTGTTTCAGGAAAGAATAAAAAAACTGCATAAGGATGCAACAACCCGTGGATTTTCAAAAACTATTCGCTGATTTTTCCGGATTAAAGATTGGTGTGCTGGGTGATGTGATGCTGGACACCTATTGGTGGGGACATGTTGAAAGGATCTCTCCTGAGGCCCCCGTGCCAGTGGTAGCACTTGATCACAAGGAATACCGCATCGGTGGTGCGGGCAATGTGGCGCTAAACCTTTCCTGCCTCGGCGCAACGGTATCGGTGCTTTCAGTTATCGGTCGGGATGATGATGGCAGATCACTATCAAATCTTTTCAAGACCAATGGGATAAACACGGATCACCTAATCTCCGTTCCAAACAGGATCACCACCAGCAAGTCGAGGATCATCAGCAGAAATCAGCAGATGATGCGGCTGGATTCGGAATTGACGGCCGACCTGAAAGGCACCGAGGAAAAATTGCTGCTCGATGGGGTTGAGAAGTACCTGAAGGAAGAAAAACCAAAGGCTCTGATCTTTGAAGACTATAACAAGGGCGTACTCACGGAAAATGTTATCAGGCAAACTATCGCCCTGTGCAAAAAATATGACGTCCTTACCACGGTCGACCCCAAACGAAAAAACTTCCTCACCTATGAGGGTGTGGACATATTCAAACCCAATCTCAAGGAAGTAAAGGAAGGGTTGAATATGCTGATCGATGATATCAACGATGAGGTACTCGGCGAGATACACCTTCAACTTTTATCCAGATTGAATCACCAGATATCTTTTATTACGCTTTCAGAGAAAGGGGTGTATTACCAGCAGGGGGCGAACAGGAGAATCATTCCATCGCATGTAAGGAATATAGCGGACGTGTCGGGTGCGGGTGACACGGTGATCGCCGTGGCCTCACTGGTCTATGCCTCCACTCGCAACATCGACCTGATGGCCAGTGTTGCCAATATCGCGGGTGGACTGGTCTGTGAGGAAGTGGGCACCGTAGCGATAAACAAGAAAATACTGCTGGACGAATGCCAGCTGTTGCTCAGGAACTGATAAGAT
>Ga0193752_1003728_pt1 | contig 10344 bp, 10 predicted proteins | sample H1c1metaG_FD_144924 | JGI IMG/M metagenome (GOLD analysis project Ga0193752, IMG submission 144924) | Soil microbial communities from a riparian zone of the East river system, Colorado, United States - H1c1 | ecosystem: Environmental > Terrestrial > Soil > Riparian zone | place: USA: East River...
AATGCGCAGTATTACCATTGAAGAGTTGCAGGGTTTTAGAGATGCATTGATGGAACTCTGTGTGCCTGTTGACCTGGAAGGCCAGGATGTGATCGATATTGTTGGCACGGGAGGGGACGGAAAAAATACATTCAATATTTCAACGCTCAGTTGTTTTATTGTTGCCGGTACAGGCACCAAAGTTGCCAAGCATGGTAATTATGGCGCTTCTTCAATCAGTGGTAGCAGCAATGTAATGGAGCAATTGGGTTATACATTTAAAAAAGACAGCCATGCATTAAACAAAGAACTGGAAGAGGCCAATCTTTGTTTCTTACATGCACCTTTATTTCATCCGGCATTAAAAGTAGTGGGGCCGGTCAGGAAAAATTTAGGGGTACGCACTTTCTTTAATATGCTGGGGCCAATGGTAAACCCTGCTTCTCCAAAATATCAATTGGTGGGCGTATATAATTTGGAGATGGCGAGGATATATAATTATCTGCTGCAACAGGGTAGCAGCGCCTTCACTATCATTCACAGCCTGGATGGTTATGATGAGATATCATTAACTGGTGATGTGAAAGTAATTACGAATGCCGGAGAAAAGATCTACAGTGCAGATGATCTGGGTAAACGTACAGTAAGCCCGATGGATATTCATGGTGGCAATTCAGTTGAAGAAGCTGCAAAAATATTTTTAAGCATTTTAAAAGGCGATGGTAGCTGGGCTCAGAATGCTGTAGTGCTGGCTAACTCAGCGATGGCACTGCAATGCACGGGTAAGTATTCATCTTACGATGAGTGTTATCAAATGGCAGTAGAAAGTTTAGAGAGCGGAAAGGCTTATCAATCTTTACAAAAATTAACAGGCAGGCAGTAATGAACATTCTGGATAAAATAATAGAGCATAAAAAAGAAGAAGTAGCCGGCAATAAACAATTGCTTCCGGAAGAGCAATTAAGGCAAAAGCCAGGCTTTAACCGGCAGGTATTCTCATTAAAACAATTTTTACAGGATGAAACCAAAACAGGTATCATCGCAGAATTTAAAAGAAGGTCGCCATCAAAAGGCATTATTAATAACAGTGCCGATGTGATCGAAGTAACAAAAGCATATACAACGAATGGGGCTTCCTGTTTGTCGGTATTGACCGATAGTGATTTTTTTGGAGGTTCGGCTGATGACCTGAAAAAAGCAAGGGTGAATAGTATTCCCATCCTGCGCAAGGATTTTATTATTGACGAATACCAGCTGACAGAAGCCCGGGCCATGGGCGCCGACGTTATTTTATTGATAGCAGCCTGTTTAACACCGGATCGTGTTCAGGAATTGGCTTTCTTTGCAAGATCGTTGGGCCTGGAGGTTTTACTGGAAATTCATACAGAAGATGAATTGCAGCATATTTGTAAAGAGGTAGATTTGGTTGGGGTTAACAACCGGGACCTGAAAACTTTTACGGTAGATATAAACCGTTCGCTTGAATTAAGTAAACAGGTACCTGTTGATAAGATAAAGATCGCTGAAAGCGGAATTGACAGTATTGAAACAATTAATATTTTTAAGCAGGCGGGGTTTAAAGGTTTTTTGATAGGCGAAAAATTCATGAAAGAACCAGATCCCGGCATTGCATTTGAACAATTTGTACAAAAACTAAAACAAGGATAACTATGAACACAAAAGTATGTGGCATTACACAGCTAAAACAATTACAACAATTGGATGGACTTGATATTGATTTTGCGGGATTGATATTTTATAAAGATTCGCCCCGGTATGTAGGTGATAAGATCGCAGCAGATGATCTGAAAAATTCTGACTTCGATCTGAAGAAAGTGGGGGTTTTTGTTAACGCTGATTATGATGAGATCATGCAGGTGGTGGAAGATTATGGGCTGGATGTAGTTCAGCTGCATGGTGATGAAAGTCCGGACCTGTGCGAAGAACTTTCAGAAGATGTGGAAGTGATCAAAGCTTTTAAAGTAAAGGACAGCAAGGTTTCAATTGATGAAATGGTGGCCGACTATGATGAAGTATGCGATTATTATTTGTTTGATACCGCTTCATCAGAAGTGGAAGGCGGCACCGGGAAACAATTCGATTGGAAAGTATTGAGCAAAGCCAAAATTGAAAAACCTTTCTTTTTGAGCGGCGGTATTGGTGTGGATGATATTGCTAAGGTAAAAGGTTTTAAACACCCGGATTATTATGCAGTGGATATTAATAGTAAGGTTGAAAAAGAACCGGGAGTGAAGGATATGGGTTTGGTGTTGCAGTTCAGGCAGGGGTTAAAGTAAATAAAATCCCCTCCGTCCCGATATAATCGGGAAACCATGGAGAAGAACTTAGCGAAGATTGTATAAGCACAGTAAATAATTATTGTATGATTACAGTACGACATGCAACAGGAAATGATCTGCCGCAGATACTGGATATCTACAATGATATTATCAAAAATACAACCGCTGTTTATTATTACGAACCGCATACCCTGGAAATGCGCAAGGCCTGGTTTGACGAAAGGAAACAATTGGGCTTTCCCATTTTTGTTGCAGAGGAGGGCGGAGTTATTCTGGGCATGAGTAGTATTGGCCCTTTCAGGGTACCGACTGCTTATAAATATTCAGTAGAGAATACGGTGCATGTAGCAGCAAATGCAAGAGGAAAGGGGATTGGCAAATTATTGCTGGCACCGCTTATTGAAGCAGCCAGGGAATTAAAGATGCATACCATCATTGCCGGAATAGATGCAAGTAACGAAGTAAGCCTGCACCTGCATAAAAGTTTTGGATTTGAAGAAGTGGCGCATTTTAAGCAGGTTGGTTTTAAGTTTGACAGGTGGCTGGATCTGAAGTTTTTGCAGTTGATGTTGTGAGTTTGTCGGCACTATGATTTTTTTGATTCTTTGATTAACTATGATTACTTGTTCTTATCATAGTATTCATCCAATCATTAAAATTACAGTTTAGACAGCGGTCAATAAAGGAATACTGTACAAGAGTGCGACGCCAATGAAGTTCAATTAAGAAATACAGCTGGTTACAAAAAATAAAATTTGGCGAGCCAAATTCAACATATAAAATGAACTACACAGTAGATGAACATGGTTATTATGGCAACTTTGGAGGGGCTTTCATCCCCGAGATGTTGTATCCTAATGTAAAAGAGTTGCAGGAAAACTATTTGAAAATTATTTATGAAGAAAGTTTTCAAAAAGAATACCTGCACCTGCTTCATGATTATGCAGGCAGGCCCACAGCGCTTTTTTTTGCAGAAAGGTTAAGCAGTAAATACAATACCAACATATTTTTAAAAAGAGAAGACCTCTGCCATACCGGTGCCCACAAGATCAACAACACCATCGGCCAAATTTTGCTGGCTATTAAACTCGGTAAAAAAAGGATCATAGCCGAGACCGGTGCAGGCCAGCATGGCGTGGCTACTGCAACAGTATGTGCATTAAAGGGCCTGGAATGTATTGTATACATGGGCGAAAAAGATATTGAACGCCAGGCTCCCAATGTGGCCCGTATGAAAATGCTGGGTGCAACAGTAGTGCCTGCAACCAGCGGCAGCAAAACTTTAAAAGATGCCACCAATGAAGCCATACGTGACTGGATAAATAACCCGGTTGATACGCATTATATCATCGGTTCGGTGGTGGGGCCGCATCCTTATCCTGATATGGTTGCCAGGTTTCAAAGCATTATCAGCGAAGAAATAAAAAAACAATTACTGGAAAAAACAGGCAGCGAATTGCCGACCCATGTTATTGCCTGTGTTGGCGGAGGAAGCAATGCAGCCGGTGCTTTTTATCATTTTTTAGATGATGAAGCAGTAAAAATAATTGCTGTGGAAGCTGCAGGTTGTGGCATCAACAGCGGCATGAGTGCAGCCACAACCCAGCTGGGTAAACCAGGTATTTTGCACGGTAGTAAAAGCCTGCTGATGCAAACAGATGATGGACAGGTGATAGAACCACACAGCATTTCAGCCGGCCTCGATTACCCGGGTATTGGTCCCTTACATGCACATTTATATGAGAGCGGCCGTGCTGTATTTATGAGTGCAACCGATGATGAAGCTTTACAGTCTGCATTTGAATTAAGCAAACTTGAAGGCATTATTCCTGCGCTGGAATCGGCACATGCTTTATTTGTGTTGAATAAGATCGATCTTAAAAAAGAAGATGTCGTTGTTGTTTGTTTGAGTGGAAGGGGGGACAAGGATCTGGATACTTACATGAAAAATTTACCACTATGAAATATGTACTAATTATTATTTGCTCTTGTTTTCTTTTTTCATGCAGCGATTCTTTTATCAATCATGAGTTAAAGTCTGAAAAACTTGGAGATTGTACCGACTATTCCCAGACCATTAAAATGTTATCCAACATTAATGGCGAACGGTACGAGTTTTTGAGTTGTATAGATGACAACTTTACCGATAAAAATTATACACTGGTAAGAAGGGGCGACAGCATCATCGTTGATTTTCCTAAAACTGCTACACAGAAAAAATCTTTATTTAAATTAATACTGGACGTGGATGCAAAACCCAATTACCATCATATTATTTTAGATGGGAGGGAAGTAACTGTTGTACCGGCAGAAAAATAACCTCACCCCAATGAGCTAGCGCTCGTTCCTTAGCAGGAACTCCTTGAGGAGAGGGGCTTTTGTTTTTATCACATGCATGCCAAAATGTAATGAAAGCGTATAATGAAAATCTGCATCATAATTCCACGACATATGCATTTGAATATGCCGGGAGTTTACGCAAAATGCAAACTAATGCAGAGCAGGTACTTTGGAAAGCACTCCGCAATAGTCAGGTATGTAATTTAAAATTCAGGAGGCAACATCCTTTTGATAATTACATCCTGGATTTTTATAATCATAAAATGAAATTGGCGATTGAAGTTGATGGCGAAGTACATAATGATCCGGAAGTTGTGGCTTATGATAAAGTAAGAACAAATAATCTGAATGAAAACGGGATAACCGTTTTACGGTTTATGAATGGTAAGTAGAGCGTAATTTGAAAATGATTTTAAAAAAGATTCAAGACTGGTTTCATGAAAATGATTTAGCTGAATATGAACCATGGTCTGAATAAATAGAAAGTAATACTGATGAAATGAATAAAAGTATCAACAAATCCGCAGAGTCTGGCTCCCCCTTCTCCTCAAGGAGAGGGGACGGGGGTAAGGTAAATAACAGGCTAGATAAACTTTTTTCTGAAAAGAAAACCGGTATATTGAATATGTACTGCACAGCAGGCTATCCTCAACTCAATTCAACTGTTGAAGTGATAACGGCTTTGCAAAATAACGGAACAGATATTGTTGAGATCGGTATCCCTTACAGCGATCCTATTGCCGATGGCCCCGTTATCCAGCAAAGCAATATGCAGGCTTTGGAAAACGGAATGAGTATACCCCAACTCTTTGAACAGTTAAAAAACATCCGTGAAAATATCCAGCTGCCCATCATTTTAATGGGCTATATGAACCCTGTCCTGCAATTTGGCATTGATAGATTTTGTGAAGCTGCCGCCGCTGTAGGAGTTGATGGGATCATTTTACCCGATCTGCCCATGTATGAATTTGAAACCATGTACCAGCAATATTTCAAAACCAATAACCTTAAATTCATCTTTTTGGTAACACCCGAAACCGGTGAAGAAAGGATACGGAAGATCGACAGCCTTGCCAGCGGTTTCATTTATGCGGTTTCATCCTCAGCTACCACAGGCAATGCACAGCATCCTGCGGATAACAAAGCCATTGAAGACCAGCAGGCTTATTTTAAAAAATTAAAGGATATGAATTTAGTCAATCCTATCCTGGTTGGTTTTGGTATAAAAGATAAACAAACCTTTGATGCGGCTTGTACCCATACCAGCGGCGCTATTATAGGTTCAGCATATATTAATGCTTTGAAAAATGCAACTGATATTCCAGCTACTACTAAAGATTTCATAAATAGTATAAAAGGCTAATCCATCTGCAAAAAACTCAGTAAATTGCGTTTCTATAAATTAATATGATGAAATGAGCCATAACAACAGTTGATATCAACTGAAATGTATGTGGCGAATTCGATGTGACAAAAAAAATAATTAATCGAAACACATGAAAAGAATTTTCCTATCCCTTTTTTTATTCGCAGTAATTAATATTGTATCGGAGAAGAGTTTTGCCCAGGGCACAACTAAAGCAAAACCTAAAACAACTGCCAAGGCTCCTGCTAAAACTGTTGTTGCAGTTAAAACTGCTCCATCGGCTGCAGAATTCAACATAAATGGAACGCTTACCGGTTATAATGAAGGCGCTACGGTTGAACTTTTAAGTGGCCAGGGTCAGCCTGAACAGAATACCGTGTTGAAGAACGGCCAATTCAGCTTTAAAGGAAAAATAGGAAATCCTGATTTTAAGATCATTCTTGTTAGCAGGATGGAAGAAACACAAAAACAGCAGCAAGGGCAGGGACAGGTACGTTTCATCACCTTGTTCTTAGACAACAGTAATGTAACCATCACCGGCGATAAAGCTACCATCGACAAAGCAAAGATACTTGGTTCTGCATCACATACTGCATTTGAACAGTTCAATAATTCACTGGAACCATACCAGGCTGTATTTGCACAGGATGGTGAATTTGATGAAGCCATGCATGCAAAAGCCATGAAACTTATTCATGATTTTGTAACCACCCATAAAGATTCTCACATTACTCCATTGGCAGTTATCAGGTACAACCAGATAGCCGAAGATGTACTTAAAACAGAAGAGTTGTACAATATGCTCGACCCTAAGCTGAAAGCTACAGCTATGGGGCAGTACATAGCACAGCAGATAGCCGAAGGAAAAGTAAACGGCAACGGAACATTACTGGCCGATTTTGCACAGGCCGATACTTCCGGTAAATCGGTGAGCCTTTCATCGCTGCGTGGTAATTATGTGCTGGTAGATTTCTGGGCAAGCTGGTGCGGCCCCTGCCGCCAGGAAAATCCAAACCTGGTTGCTGCATTCAATAAATACAAGGGCAAAAAATTCACCGTGCTGGGTGTTTCTTTAGATAAAGCAAAAGAAGCATGGATAGATGCCATTCACATGGATGGCCTGGCCTGGACACATATCAGCGATCTTCAGGGCTGGCAAAATTCAGTTGCTCAGCAGTTCCAGATATTTAATATTCCGCAAAACTTCCTGCTTGATCCCAATGGAAAAGTGATCGGGAAAAACCTGCGTGGCCCTGCGTTGGAAAGAAAACTGGCGAGAGTGCTGAAATAGGTTTATGGTTTGAAGTTTGTTGTTTTGGTTACCAGCATTTGTTTTTCATGGTATCATCGTGGAGCCTGTGCTGAGCGAAGCCGAAGCATCACTCACTTGTACGGCATACCATTATTGAACCTTTATTTTTTCTTCGATAACTTTTAAAGTGTAGATATTAACTATCCAATAAATAATTGCAATTATTGTGGCGATTGAAAATCTCAAAATAAAATTCTCAATACCAAAAATAGAATTCCAGCTCCACGCTGCAATGAAAAATCCAAAAACGGGACATGAAAATGCGATCAATTGCCATAGCTTCAAACCAAGAAATTTCGTTCCCTTTTTAAAATTATTCCAGATCCTGTTTGCGATAAATAATTGAAAAGGAATTGCTATTATTAAAGCTATAGTAAAAGCAACTAAATAGATAACCAGGTAATCAAAAAAAGAAAATTCAAATACAGGATCTGAATCAACAGGAAAATAATATTCAATTAATACTTGATCAACAATGAACAGGAATGTTAAAGCAACGATTAAACCAATTAATGGTGGTAAGATAATATGTCTGTCTTCGGCTTTCATTTTATTTTAGTATTCAACTGTCTCTTATACATCTGCACCGTATTCTCCAATCCCAAATAAATAGCATCGCATATCAATGCATGGCCAATAGATACTTCCAGTAAGCCGGGAATATTTTCAGCGAAGTATTTTAAGTTCTGCAGATCCAGGTCATGCCCGGCATTAATACCCAAACCGAGTTCATTTGCTTTTGAGGCTGCTGCAATAAAAGGCTCTATTGCCAACTGCTTATTGCCAACTGCAAACTGTTTTGCAAATGATTCGGTGTACAATTCGACCCTGTCTGTTCCAACAGCTTTAGCACCTTCAATCATTTCTACCACCGGATCCACAAAAATAGAAACACGTATACCGGCATTCTTAAAAACTGCGATCATATCTTTTAAATAAGCTGCATGTTCAATGGTGTTCCACCCATGGTTGGAAGTGAGCTGCCCCAATGCATCCGGCACCAGTGTTACCTGTGTTGGTTTATTGGCAAGTACCAGTTCAACAAATTTTTGCTCGGTGCAGTTGCCTTCGATATTAAATTCGGTGGTTACTACTTTCTTCAGATCAAAAACATCTTCGTAACGGATATGCCGCTCATCGGGCCGGGGATGAACAGTGATGCCATCTGCACCAAAGCGTTCAATGTCTTTTGCAGATCGTATAAGATCAGGATTATTGCCACCGCGGCTGTTGCGGAGCGTAGCAAGTTTGTTGATGTTTACAGAGAGCTTGGTCATTCCATTATTTTAAGTGATCAAATTTAATCTAAAACAGGATCAGCCTTGTGATAAAAATTGAAAATTGTATTATCTTACCTGGTAAACCTAACTATATGCAACGAGTATTAATTATGGCGGCCTGCATTGTGCTTCTGAATGCCTGTAATAACAGCGACCAGGCTACACTAACAAATTTTAAAATGATCGAAGTGAAGTATCCTGAAACAAAAAAAGACAGTACGATAAAGGACTCGTATTTTGGAACCATCGTACCCGATCCCTATCGCTGGCTTGAGAATGATACCAGCGCCGAAACAGCGGCATGGGTTAAGGCCGAGAATGAAGTAACACAAAATTATCTTTCCCAGGTACCATTCAGGGATGCTATTAAAAAGCGGTATGAGAAGCTGTATAACTTTGAGAAATATTCAGCTCCTTTCCGGCAGGGAAAATATATATACTATTATAAAAATTCAGGGTTGCAAAACCAGGCGGTATTATACCGGGAGGCTGATGGCAGTACAACGCCGGAACTCTTCCTGGACCCCAATACTTTTTCAAAAGATGGTACTACTTCGCTTGCCGGTATCAATTTTTCCAAGGATGGAACCATGGCTGCTTACAATATTTCGGAAGGTGGCAGCGACTGGCAAAAAATTGTGGTGATGGATGCAGTTGCCAAAAAACAAACAGGCGATACACTTGAATTAAAATTCAGTGGTGCCAGCTGGAAAGGCAACGAGGGCTTTTATTACAGTAGTTATGAGCGCCTGAAACAGGGCAGCGTATTATCTGCAAAGAATGATAACCACAAATTATATTATCATAAGCTGGGTACACCACAAAAAGAGGATAAGCTGATCTATGGAGACGACAGCAAACCCGTTCGTTATTTATCGGGCTATTTAAGCGAAGATGAAAAATGGCTGATCCTGAGTGCCGCCAATGAAACCTATGGCAATAGCCTATACGTTCAGGAAACCGGCAAACCGGGCAGTCCTGTAATTACAATAGTAACGGATATGAAGAACAGTCATGGTATTGTAGATGTGGATGATGACTATTTTTATATTCAAACCGATAAGGACGCACCAACAAATAAACTGGTTATAGCACCCGTTGCTGATCCCCAACCGGCTAACTGGAAAACAATTGTGGAAGCAAAGCCCGAAGTATTGAGTACTTCAGCCGTTGGAGGAAATCTCTTTTGTTCTTATCTTAAAGATGCGGTGAATAAAGTATATCAATTTGACAAAACCGGTAAGCAAATTCGTGAGGTAGCATTACCGGGTTTGGGAACGGCCTACGGCTTTTCGGGAAAAAAATACGAGCAAGAGACCTACTTTGTATTTACATCTTATGTAAACCCGGCAAGCATTTATAAAATGGACCTGGCTTCCGGAAAAACAGCCGTGTACAAAGAATCGAAAGTAGCGTTTAAGCCCGCAGACTTTGAATCGAAGCAGGTATTTTATACTTCTAAAGACGGAACAAAAATCCCGATGCTGATCACTTATAAGAAAGGAATTGAACTGAATGGAAAAAATCCATGTTTACTTTATGGTTATGGTGGTTTCAGTATTAGTATTACTCCATATTTCAGCACATCCGATATTATATTGTTTGAAAACGGGGGCATACTGGCAGTGCCTAATATACGTGGTGGCGGCGAATATGGTGAAGATTGGCACAATGCCGGTGTAAAAACAAAAAAGCAAAATGTGTTTGATGACTTTATTGCAGCAGCACAATATTTAGTGGATAATAAATATACTTCCCGTGATATGC
>Ga0193752_1003730_pt1 | contig 10341 bp, 5 predicted proteins | sample H1c1metaG_FD_144924 | JGI IMG/M metagenome (GOLD analysis project Ga0193752, IMG submission 144924) | Soil microbial communities from a riparian zone of the East river system, Colorado, United States - H1c1 | ecosystem: Environmental > Terrestrial > Soil > Riparian zone | place: USA: East River...
CGTAACCGACATACAGTTTCGTGTTGTCCGGTGAAAAAGAAACACCGTATGGTCCTGCTACGACTCCACTTCCCATTCCCGGATACGAAATCGTCAGCGGATTCGAAACAACTCCGGTGGCATTATCGAAATCGAATAACTCCACAAAAGGAACCGCTGCCCCGTAAACAGACATCGCAAGACGTTTACCGTCCGAAGAAGCAAGCATATATCCGATAGTCTCGGCATAATCCATTACAGGTGCGTCTGCATGTGCCGTTCCCACTGCCGAAAAAACGGGAGCCTGCAATCCCGAAGGTGTCAGCAGATGTGCACGCACAATGTTGCTCTCAAATTCATGCGTGAGTATCCACCAGTCGCGTCCGTTGCAATGGCGCACTGCGGTAAGTTTTTCAGTCATCGGAACAACGGAGTCCAGAACAATATTTTTCATTCCCTGGACTATATTGCCCATGCCTGCCTGCAGGGTCATATCAACAACAGAGTAATGAATGCCGCGATTAGGTGCCAGGTATCCGCCCTGGTCTGCACTGAAAATATAGTACCTCTGCGAATTCCCCGGATCAGGTACTATTACAGCGCCCTGCGTTGCACTCACATCACCGATCAGTAAACCTCCACCATAGGGCATCACCACATGATTGCGGTTCCAGACGATCATTCCTTCAGTATAGAACAGCAACTGTCCGTTAGCGTCAGACATCGTCATGGTACCTTCCTCTGAAAACAACAATCCGGTAACCGTAATGGTCGGAGGATTTGTTGCAAACGACATCATCCGGTTAGTGCTGATCGCCCAGTTGCTGTTCTCCGGTTGCGCAACCACGTAAGGCATTGCTCCAGGGAAAAGTGAGAGCATCACAAGCGTCCGCAAATAATACATTGTCTTCATTCGATCAAGTATTGCGGGGATGCAATTTGTTCGTACACACAGTACAGGCACTTTGTTTCAGAAGCGGTGTCGGACCCGAACTATTCAACCCCGAACCGGGACACTAACGTACAAGCGTCACAATGCCCTTCATATCTATAAACTGCCCGGTAGATGTCTTGAACGTTAACGTCCACACATACACACCCGGCTGACATTTATCATTTCCGATTTTTCCATCCCAGCCCTGGTAACGGTCAGTCGTGGTGAAAATATTTTCTCCCCAACGATTGAAAATGTTGAACTGGTAATCTTCAATATCAATGAACCCGGTCGACGGCATAAACACATCGTTCAGTCCGCTGTTGTTGGGTGTAAACGCATTCGGAACAAACACCAATGGCTTCTGCGCCACTTCTGCAATGTTCGAATAACTGGTATCCGTGTAATTGTACATGTTGCCGGGACCTTCCACTGCCTCGATCGTATACGTAAACAATCCAATGCTCGAAGGAGGGAAACTGCTTACGTCATCCACGTACGTGTTGTATCCTGTTCCGAGATAAGGAACGGTTGCAATCGGAGCCGGATCGAAAACGCCGTCGATGGAGCGGTAAATGTTATACGCACTTACGCCACCGAGCCAGTTTCCGTAATCGTTCCAGATCACGGTATTCGTCATCTCATTATTGGCAATTGCCTGGCAGTAAATTGTCCGGCTGATGTTCGACTGCAGCGTTGGATCGCCGCAACTATCGATTGCAATCATTTTGTAATAGTAACTCTGCCGTTCGGTTTCTGCAGTCAGGTCAGTATACGTTACAGTGTTCGATGCGTTGAACGGAACAATTCCCAGCAGCGCGAACGGACCGATAACAGTATCTGCACGCAACACCTGGTAACCCTGCACATCAGCAGTGTTGTCAACATACGCTGTTACGTCTACACGGTTCGGAGCGGCTACTGTTGCCACACGCAGGTACTGGAACACCGGTTGCTGCGGAACATTCGCAAATTCACACGCAGAATTCGACGTGGATGTAATTGTGCCCGCTGCGTTGAACGCCTGCACCACGTAACAATATGTCGAGAACTGCACGAGGCCGGTATGTTCGAACGTCGTATCATTTCCCGGTGTAGAACCGAGGTACGTATACGGCCCGCCATTCTCACTCACATAAATAGAATATCCCGCCACGGCCGGATTCATGTTGATGTACTCCGACCACGTGAGATACGTGGTGGCGTTGCAGATGTTCAACCACGTCGACAGGAAAATCGTCCGGTGCACGGGGCTAAAGGCCGAAATATTTCCGCAGGAATCGAACGCTGCAATCACATATTGTTCCGATTGTTGGCCGGCATTCGAAATAAGATTGAGATAGTTCGTGTTGTTCACACCGAACAACGTGTCTACAGCCGTCCAGATTCCGTTGATGTATTGATACACCACGTAACCAACCACATCAGGTACCGTACTCGGCTGCCATCCGACAACAGCATCACCGGTTGAGGTTACCGAAACAGAATCGAGCGCAGGAATGGCCGGTATAGTTGGATCGGTAAATAAATCGCCGTCAATGTTCGATACCGACCAGCAACCGATCGTGTCATAAATTTCAATCCGGTAATTCACCTGTGAGTTGCAGACGTTCACAGAATCAAGATAAGTGAGCTGCGTGGTTGAATCCAGCAAGGTCCAGGTTCCAACCGGGTACTCGCGGTAAATCAGGAATTGTCCGAACTGCGATCCCGGTGCCGGAACAGAAATATTGTTCCAGGTGAGCGTCGCTGTTCCGTTCAGGTTGTTCGTTACCTGCAGGTAGATCGTACTCATGGTATCTACCGGCGGCCAGTACTGCATGCCTCCGCAACCCGCGCGCGTCTGCACAGTATAATACACAGGTCCTGTGTTCGCATTCGCGCCCACATGTGTGTACGTAAGCTGGTTGTAATTGAATATCGAATCAAGTGGAGTAAACGGTCCGTTTGGATTCGGTGAAGTGAATATGTGATAGCTGTTGAACGAATTCGCCGTATCGAGAGGCAAATCCCATGTGAGTGTTACGTCACCATTCGGCAACACTGCAAGACAATGCACATTCGGTGATTCAACCGGTGGAATCGCAAGAACCGTAATTGAAATCGTGACGACTTTTTGCGCAGGCGCAGGACAAAAATCATCGACCGCGTGAAACACAAAATTGTACGTGTTCGATGGAACGTAACACAGACTCGAAACGCCAATGTGATTACACGATGTCTGCCAGTTGAACGTTGTTCCCACGTTGAACGTGGAAGAAACCGGTGGCGGTGCATTCAGTGTTGCACACGGTGGATTCAAACATCCTGCAGCCGCATTCGTAAATCCTGCACCAAACTGATTTCCTGTCGCAGTAAGCGTAATCGTTTGCGGACTTCCGTTCGGGAGTAAATCAAAATCGCTGGCGTTAAGTACAAAATTCACCACCTGCCCGGCGTAAACCGTATCGGCATACGTTGTACCTCCATTGAGCGGAGGTGGTACCGTCGGCGCATTATTGTTTCCGCACGACAACAAAACGACTTGTATCTCCCTGTAAACTTCTGCAATGAGTTGTCCGCATCTCCACGCTTCAACCTTGATACAGGTGACAAAATTTCCGGAGGTGAACGATGTATATGAAATCTCTCCGGTAACCGGATTGATCACCGCAGGCACGTTATTCGGATCAAGTGCCGGACCAGGCAATGGACTGTTCGCCGAGAATGTTGCGTTGTACAACAGAAACTGCGGACTCACCGGTGGATTCCATACCGGATTTCCTGCAATGGTGTCGTCGAGTGGTTCAGCCCAGGAATAAGCCAGCGAATCAAGCTCTTTATCTACCGCGTTGTGGTTGTACGTGTACGGGTTACCAGTGCAGGTAATCGTCTTCGGGCTTTCCAGGAATTCCGGTGAATTATCGTAGCACGGATTCATGTTCTGGTTGTTGTACGCATACATGATCGCGCGCAACGTTGAACCTTTTCCGTTCGGGTTATTGAGATTGGTGATCGATGGATTCCGGCAACAGGTCACGTAACTGAAAACCCACCCGGCTGCAGGTGGTGTTCCGTTCAGGAAAATCGGTGCCGACTGGAAAATAAATTCTTCTACTGCACCTGCAAGTGGTGCGGCCGGGTTCGGCCATCCTGGAAGATTTTGCGCAGCTGCACAGGAAATCTGCGGACCCATGGCGTTACATTGCGGAGACACGTCATTCTGCGCCACGAGGTTCATTGGGATTTTACCAATAACCGGGTGGTTGTCTACGCATAAATCGAGTGTATTGTTGATTGAAACCCCGTTGCAATCGCGGTACAATTTCATGTTGAAAACGAATTCTCCAGAGCCAAGACAGGTCCAGGTGATTTCCCCACCCATGTTGTGGGTAGCGCGAATTTGCCCCGCGAAAATAAAAATCGCGGTTGCAAACAGTACTATGTACTTAGTGATCAGGGTATTCAGACGCATAGGGTGTGCACTATCACATAAAGATACGACGAAAAGCGAAGCAGAAAACACCCGGTTTGTAACTGGTTAACCTACTGAAAATCAGATCGTATCGAGAGCAAAAAGGCGTTGAATTTGCGTTCATCCTCCTGTTTCAGACGGGCCAGTTTCGCGATTTTTTCGGCCGCTTTCGTGCCTTCCGGTGTTCCGGAGCTCTCGCCCGAAATTTTTGTCATCGCAGACGAAGTCGAAAGATACAAAAGCACGTACTCATCAATCCCCGGATCATTCTCTACACGAAATTTCTCGCGGCCCGAACGTATGGCCTCCTGGCGAATCCCGCTGAACTTGTCGCGGATCATGGTTGTGATCTTACTGCTCAGCACGCATGGGTCAGGAAAAATAATTTCATCGTTCTTTATTTTCCAGGTGATGCGCGAACCTGTAAAACGTTTCAGCGTGGCCACAGAACTCCGGTACGATTTCGACTTTTGCATTTTCGCAAATTCATTTTCCGCGAGTGCTGCCAGTTTTTTATCGTCGGAACGAAATCCCATTTTGTAATAGAACCAATATGCCCCGGAAGCAATTCCTTCCGGGTTGTCTTTCCCGAATTGATACGGCTCAACGCTGAACGCAGTAACTCCGTAATATTTGTGATACACACGCAGCAATTGCAAAATGGTCAATGAAGATTCTCCGCCACGGAACGGTTCGAAAATATTTATTCCGAACAACGCACGGTTTCCGAAGATCCACGAACCGCCATACGCCAGAGGAATTCCGTTCTTGAAAAGCACATAACCGATATACGATTCAAACGGCATTCTCCGCTCTGCACTCATGCTGAACAAAGCCACGCTTACTCCACGTTCCAAATGAAAAAGTGTAACTCCATTCGCATCGCAGGATGTTACCGGGTCCGTTTCGCGGTTGAGTGTGGCCAGCACGCACATGGAATTGGTGATCAGTGCCTGCACCTGTTCGGCCGTAAGGGTGACGTGCCTGCGTAATTTTTTCGTGACGATCGCCAGTGGATCCGTTTTCTTCTGAATCTCCTTGTGCGCGAACACCGGTTGTGCAGGTCCGCGCGCAGTGGAGCGGTCCGGGATGCTTCCGTCTAGAAAAATTCCAGCGAAAATTTTCAGGTTGTCGAAAAGCTGGTCACGCAATTCGGGCCTCATGGTTCCGCCTTGCATAGCGATCAGAATTTTCTGAAGCTGCTCGTCTTTTCCAAAAAGTTCCGTGATCAGTTCTTCGTTATCGTATTCCGCATTCAGCGTTTCGAACTCGCCCTGCGGAAGAAAATGTTTCAGGATTTCACCGGCCGGGGCCGAATCATCTGCAAACGAATGCAGGTACAGGCAGGGGCTGTTCTCCACGAGCAAAGCGCTCAGCAACGGATATGTAAACGCGCCATGCACTTCCGTTCCGGAAAGTCCGGAGTTTACAAGTTGCTCCGCTCCTTTCTTGTTTGCTTTCAGAAACTGGCACGTGAGCAGGTAAAAATTCTTCAGGAGTAAATCACCGCGCACAAATAATTCTTTCGTTGGCGGATACGCGCAAAGCAACAACAGCGCATCGTGAAACCCAACCAACGTTTTCGCATTTGAAAATGAAGCAGCACGGGCGGTATCCAGGAAAGTGGTTACCGCTTCGCCATTGCAAGCGAGGATGTGCGTGCGTAAAAGTGAAATGTGGCGTGCGGTGAGTTTCATTGAATGCTAAGATAGCGTTCCGGGTATTGATTTCAATCGCGAAGACTTAATTTACCACGGCGACACGGCGGCACGGCGGCACGGCGTTCATTGTTTGACAACCACTACCCGCGTGGCACGGCACTGGAAAATATCACTGCGTGATATCCAACGAATCTTAAGTAGCGTTTGAGTAGCACGAATCGCGCAGCGATTCAAATCCGCTCAAATCCATTTCACGCGGCGATCCGCAAGTTTCACCGATCGCGCAGCGATCATCCGTGGCAATCCGCTGAATCCGCGCCGTAAGCGTTAGCGCACGGTCCGCGTTCCTATTAAGCAATACCTACACAACACAAATCGCGCAGCGATTCCATCCGTGAAATTCCGTGTGTTCTGCGTATTCCGTGTACTTTAAGAAACAGTTAGATAACATAAATCGCGAAGCGATTCTACGTTACAAACTGCGCACTGATCACTGGCTACTGCACACTCTATTTCACGTCTCCTGCTACCAGCTCAATCAACTCTTCCTTCTTCCAATACTTCCTTGCCAGTTCACGCACATCCTGCGCCGTAATTGTCCGGATCGTTTCCAGGTAATGATCGTAATAATCATACCCGAGATTGTAACCAATCAATGCACGCTTACGGTCGGCCATCGCGAACGGACCATCCGTGCTGCGCAGGAAAACTCCGGTCATGTAATTACGCACGAGATCGAGCTCTTCCGCAGGAACCAAATCGTTCTGGAGCTTTTCGATTTCGAAATAAACTTCTTTCAGCGCGGCTTTCGTTACGTCCACGCCAACTTCCGTAGAGATGTAGAAATAGCCGCCATCGATCTGCGAAACAAGACCGGAACCAATGCCATACGTGTAGCCTTTGTCTTCGCGGATGTTGGCCATCAAACGTGAACCGAAATATCCGCCGAGTACGCAATTCGCAACCTGCATGGCAGCGAAATCGGTATGCTCACGGTTGAACAGAATTTTTCCGACACGTACCGCCGATTGTATAGCGCCATCTTTCTTCACGAGATGTTCGCGCTGCAGAGATGTTGCCGATGGCGTAATTGCCGGAACAAACCCTTTATCGCGTTTCCAGTCGTTGGACCCAAAATGTGCATTCAGTTTATCCACGATGTTTGCCGGTACATTTCCTGCAACGAGAATACTTCCGTTTCCGGCGTGATAAAACTCGCGGTGAAAATCAATCAGCTCTTTCCGGTTGACACGATCGAAATCTTCCAGCTTCGTATTGTTCCCGTAAACATGATTTTCGCCATAGAGCAATTCAGGAAATCTCCGTTTCGCGAGGGTTGAAACTTTATCAGTGTCAACAATATATTTCTGTTTGCGGTTGGCGAGATAAATCGAAAAATCGTGTTCCGGGAAAGCTGCATTGAACAGGATATCTTTCACAATAGCCAGCGATTCGTCGAGGTACTTGTTCAGCGTCCACAACGTAAACGAAGCCTGGTCGTGTGTCACTTCCGATTCAATGAACGCACCGTAGAAATCGAGTTCCTCAGCAATGTCCATAGCGTTGCGCGTGGTTGTGCCTTCATCGAGCATGTCGTTCACTGCAGAAGCAACCATCGGGTAATCGCGGTTGCGCATTCCGGCGTTGAAGATGAATTCGATTTTCATCACCTCCTGCGTTCCGGCGTTCACCACGTACACGGGCATACCGTTGTTCAGTTTGTGATCTACAGCCTGCTGCAAATGAACTTTGGTAATTTCTTTGAATTCGGGAGCGATATTGCGATTGATCTCTGTCATATTTTGGAATTATTTTCTTCGATTCAACATTTTAAGGTTGCCACAGATTCGCAGATTGCGCAGATGAAATGATTAAGGCAGTTAATTTTTTAAATCTGCGCAATCTGCGAATCTGTGGCAAAAAAAATTGCTCAATTCATTTTCTTCTTGTAATGCAATGTTGAACAATTCGTCTTCCGGAAAACCTCTTTCGCAACCGCCTGGATTTCCTCCGCAGTTACTTTCATGTATTCTCCGAGTTCCGTATTGATCATATTCGCATCACCCATAAGTTCATAAAATGCAAGGTTCATCGCCTTGTCGAGAATACCCATCTCAGCGAAAAGCAAAGTCGACTCCACTTTGTTCTTGACTTTCTGCAACTCGCGATCAGAAACCGGTTCGTCCTGGAGTTTTTTTAACTCAGCAAAAACGGCGTCTTCGGCTTGTTGTGTAGATATGCCTTCATTCAGTTTCCCGGAAACAACAAAAGTTCCTTTGTCGCTGTCGCCCATCACAAACGCATTGAGTTCGCTGAACATCCGCTCTTCTTTCACGAGGCGGTTATACAACCGTGCCGAATTTCCTCGTGACAAAATATCAGAGATCAGGTCCATCGCCGGGTATTCCGGGTCGTGGCGTGCGCACATGTGAAAATTAAGATAAACGGCATCAAACGGAACATCACGCTCAACCGTTTCGCTGCGGTATTCTTCCTGTCGCGGTTCCGCCGGAAGATCACGCACATACTTTTCCTCACTGGAAATGGGTTCAAACCATTTTTTTGCAAGCGCTTTCACTTGTTCGGTATCCACCGCACCGGCCACAACAAGCACCGCATTGTTCGGTGTATAGAACTTTTTGAAGAACGCTTTCACGTCGTCCATCACTGCGTCTTCAATGTGCGAAATTTCTTTGCCAATGGTGGCCCAACGGTACGGATGCACTTTGTATGCCAACGGACGGACCAGCAACCACACATCACCATACGGCTGATTGAGATAACGCTGCTTGAATTCTTCAATCACCACGTTGCGCTGCACCTCAAGACTTTTCTCAGAGAATGCGAGGCTCAGCATGCGATCGGACTCCAGCCACATCGCCGTTTCCAGGTTTTCGGCTGGAAGCGTGAGGTAATAATTCGTGATGTCGTTCGAGGTGAAGGCATTGTTTTCTCCTCCTACACGCTGCAACGGTTCATCGTACGAAGGAATATTTACACTTCCACCGAACATGAGGTGCTCGAACAAATGTGCGAAACCGGTTCTGTTTTCATCTTCGTCGCGTGCGCCTACATCGTAAAGGATGTTTACACAGGCGAGCGGTGTTGAATTGTCTTTATGGACGATTACTCTGAGTCCATTGTCAAGGGTAAATCTGTCGAACTTGATCATATTTTTCTTTCTGCCACAAAGGCGCTAAGACGCAAAGAATGCGCAAAGACTTTACGGCGTGAATTTAAAGTTTTGTTACTCTTTCTTTTTCGCGAAGGAATTCACTCATCATATTCTGCACGATTTCCCCCGCAGGAAGTATATCATCCAGCATCGCACTCACCTGCCCGATCTCGAGTTCGCCTTCGTTCATATCACCTTCGAACATGCCACGCTTCGCACGCGCACGCCCGAGAATTTGTTTTTGCTCTTCAGCACTGGCCCCGCGCAATTCTGCTTCTTCGATGTCGTGAAAGAATTTATTCTTGAGCAGCCGCACCGGAACGAGTTGTTTCATCGTCAGTTTGGTATCGCCTTCGTTGCTGCTGATCACGGCCTGCTTGAATGCATCGTGACCCGAAGATTCTTTCGAAGCCACAAACCGCGATCCTACCTGGACAGCTTCTGCGCCCAATGAAAACGCCGCAAGCATTTGTCGTCCGTCACCGATTCCTCCTGCTGCAATCACCGGAATTTTCACCGCGTCGCAGATCATCGGAATCAATACGAGCGTGGTGGTTTCTTCACGGCCGTTGTGTCCGCCGGCTTCAAAACCTTCGGCAACAATAGCATCAACACCGGCTTCTTCCGATTTCTGTGCAAATTTTTTGTTGGCAATAACGTGCACCACCTTTATTCCGCGCTCCTTGAGAAATCCCGTCCACGTTTTCGGATTTCCAGCCGAGGTGAACACAATTTTCACGCCTTCTTCAACGATGATGTTCATCAACTGTTCAATATCGGGATACAGCAGCGGAACATTCACCCCGAACGGTTTCGAAGTTGCCGCTTTGCATTTCTGAATGTGCCCACGCAACACGTCGGGGTACATCGACCCCGAACCAATGAGTCCGAGTCCGCCGGCATTGCTCACCGCAGAAGCAAGTTCCCAACCGCTGCACCAGATCATTCCCGCCTGGATGATGGGCAATTCAATTCCGAAAAGTTCGGTGATACGGGTTTTCATGGACGCAAAAGTACGCGATTTACGATGTGAGAGTTAGGGGGTCTCATTTTGGGTATGGCTTTTTGATTTAGGTCTTTCTGAAAGTCAGGGTAACGTCCTCACCGGGCTCAGAAATCGCCTGCCGGCAGCAAGGAT
>Ga0193752_1003731_pt1 | contig 10338 bp, 9 predicted proteins | sample H1c1metaG_FD_144924 | JGI IMG/M metagenome (GOLD analysis project Ga0193752, IMG submission 144924) | Soil microbial communities from a riparian zone of the East river system, Colorado, United States - H1c1 | ecosystem: Environmental > Terrestrial > Soil > Riparian zone | place: USA: East River...
TTCCATCCGATGAGTTCGCCGCATGCGGACGGGAAACTGCACGTCGAATTTCTAGACGTCGGACAGGGCGACGCGGCGTTCATTACTTTTCCAAATGGCGAGACGATGTTGATAGACGGCGGCGGTCGCGTTGCGTACAAACGCGATGATGACGACGAAGACGAGGCGTTCGAACCGGACGTACCGAGGATCGGTGAAATGGTCGTGTCGGAATTTCTATGGGAGAAGGGTTATTCGAGCGTCGATTATATTGTCGCAACTCACGCCGATGCCGACCACGCACAAGGGTTGGCTGATGTCGTGCGAAATTTTGATGTTAGTACTATTTATTTCGGCGCTATGCCAAGCGGGCCGTCAGAAATCGACGAGCTATTTGCGGCAGCAAAGCGAAACAACATCGAACCAAAGCGGATCGGCCGAGGTGACATATTTGAAATTGGCGGAGCGAAGCTCGAAGTCGTTTGGCCGGTGAAAGGAGACACGAACACGACTTCCGATAACAACAGCTCGATCGTGATGCGGATCGTGTATGGCGAACACGTCTTTTTGCTTACGGGCGATATAGAACACGAAGCGGAAGCGGCGTTGGTAACCGGCGGGACGGTATTGAATGCCGATGTTGTCAAAGTGCCGCATCACGGGAGCCGCACATCATCGACGACTGCTTTTGTCGATGCGGTGAAAAGCAAAACAGCAGTGATCTCAGTTGGCCGGCGTTCGATGTTTGGGCATCCGCATGGGGAGGTTGTGGAGCGGTGGAGAAATGCGGGAGCGGATGTGATGCGGACGGGTGAGAGGGGAACGATCTCGTTCACATCGGACGGGAAGCGGATCGAGGTCGGGACATTTATGAAATAAGTTCGGAGTTCCTGCTTCAGCAGGCTTTCTGGCGGCAGGACAAGCCAGCTAAAGCTGGAACTCCAAACACGAGCCAGCTAAAGCTGGAACTCCAAACTAATCTGCTACATAGTGCTCATATAGAAAACGGGCTTCCATGCATCGCCTTCTTTTATGAACAGCGTCGTTCCCCAGAGGTTAGAGAGCGGTTCGCCCCCGCATGTGCCTTCGGCATTGCCGCGAAAGGTGAGCAGGGCAGTCGTGGCGTTGAGCGAGACGCTTTTGGCATCGGTCAGTGAATAGCTTTTGACATCGCACTTCGACTCGGTCCATTCCTTGATCGTCGCGGCCTTGTCGGTGCGTCCGGTTGACGAGACAGCTACAAAATCCTTAGACAGTTCTTGTTCGAGAGGTTTGGCGTCTTGCGTTTTCCACGCTTCCCAGGATTTCTTTTCAACCGCCAAAAGCGATTCTGTCAAAGCATCGGCCTTCGTTTCCGAAACGTCGTCTATCTTTTCTACGACAGCGGCGGGCTTCGGCGATTCCGATTTCGCATTCGGGTCTGCGGCAACTGCCTCGTTATGATATGCGGCCTTCCACGCGTCGCCGCTTCGCACAAAGATGGTCGATGCCCATGTCGTGCCGGGCTGCTTTTTACCATCGCAGGTGTAATCGGCCGTGGCCTTTGATGTCAGTATCGCCACGTCAGGCCCGGCGGCCGTCATCTGCTCATCGGCAAGCCCAAAGCTGTTGACCTGACATTTTGATTCGGTGATCTCTTTGATCGAACCTGCTTTGTCCGTTCGTCCGGTCTGCCCGAACGAAACAAACCCGTCAGCCATAAAGCCTTCGAAAAACTTTCCATCCTTGTTTTTCCACGCTTCGAAAGCACTTTTCTCCAATGCGGCCAACGATTCTTTTGTCGGTGCAGCCGCGACGGGTTTAGCCGCGTTCGTATTTGAATTCGCATTTGTCGTGTTGTTCGCGACAGGTGCCGTACCGCCGCACGAAGCAAACGCCAACGCCGCACACACTAATAAAAAGCACATCCAGAATTTGTTCATAGCTTTTCTCCTTTATCAGATCGGTATCGCCCGAGATCGAATTTGGGGAACTATGTCACAAAATCGCGGCAAATCAAAATGAAAAACCCGGACTTCTGGTTTCCCCAGACCGTCCGAGCGTTTCTTCAGTTGTCTTGTATGTAACAAATTTACCGCAAGACAGATCACTTGTCAAGTTATTTAATGTTTTACTTTAACAAATAATGTTAAACCGTTGATTCGGTTGGCAATACGAGCCGTAACTATCTGTTTTTCAAGGGTTTGGAAAATTCAACAGCGAAGATAAACTTCCTATTTTCACCAAAAAATATGTATATTTAGTCGGTTTTAATGAATAAAACGGCAAAAGAATTGAAAAATGTTTTAAGAAAAACAATTTTAATGCTTGAAATGACGAATGCCGGTGAAGACCATGACGATCCCGTGTTCGTCAGCGGCGGCGATCGATTCGTCGTCCTTTATCGAACCACCGGGCTGGATTATTGCTCCGATGCCCATTTTGGCTGCCTCATCGACGTTATCGCGAAACGGAAAGAATGCGTCAGACGCCAAAGCCGCACCTTTTATCGGCAGCGAAAAGCGTTCGGCACGCATAGCCGCGATGCGGACAGAATCGACCCGATTCATCTGTCCGGAACCGACGCCGAGAGTCTGATTCTCATTCGCAATTACGATCGCGTTTGATTTTACGTGCTTGCAAACGCTCCAAGCCAGCAGCATCGAGCGTAGTTCTGCTTCTGACGGCTGTTTTATACTGACTACTCTTAAATCTAAATCGCTTTCGGCTATTTTGTGCAGATCCATTTCCTGAACGAGAAAGCCGCCGGAGATCTGTTTGTATTCGATATTGTTTGTGCCACGCTCGAGTCTCCGCAGGGCGGAAACGCGACCGTTAGGAAGCGTGGCGATCGGGCGCTCAACCTCGGTGTCATGCTCTTGATCGTCACGCTCGTTCACACTCGCGTTTCTGCCTGTAGCTGTCGCCTTAAGAATGCGTAGATTCTTTTTCGTTCTGAATATTTCTAATGCCGCCTCGTCGAAATCAGGTGCGACGATTACTTCGGAAAAAACCTCGATCACCGATGCCGCGACCTTTGCGTCAACTGTCCGGTTGAATGCGACAATACCTCCAAAAGCGGAAACGGGATCGGTCGAAAGAGCACGGTGATAGGCTTCTTCATTGGTTTCGCCGACGCCGACGCCGGACGGATTGGTATGTTTTATTATCGCGACGGCACGGTCGTCGAAATCCTGCACCAGATTCCACGCCGCTTCCGCATCGACGTAGTTGTTGAACGACATCTCTTTGCCGTGAAGCTGCTTTGCGTTCGCGATGCCGCCGGGCTCGCCGGTTTCGTAAAGGGCAGCTTTTTGGTGCGGGTTTTCGCCGTAACGAAGATCGGAAATTTTTTCCAGATGAATCTCAGCAGTTTCGGGGAATTCGCCACGCTCGTTCACACTCGCGTTTTCGCCCGAGAGGCCGCCTAAAGGCGGGACTCCGAACGATCCTGAATCTGACATATCTTCGCTTTCGATAAATATCAGATCGCCGAGAGGGTTAAACGGTTCGAGAAAATCCAGATCGCTGTGGGACAATTGTTTAGCGAGATAGGATGAGATCGCGAGATCGTAGCTTGCCGTTCGCGTGTATGCAAGGGCCGCTAGCCGCTGACGAGTGTTTAGCGACAGAGCACCGTCGTTCGCATCCATTTCTTCGGCGATACCGTCGTATAATCCAGGGTCGGTCACGACGGCGACATCTTGCCAATTCTTCGAAGCAGACCGTATCATTGCCGGGCCGCCGATGTCGATATTCTCGACCGCTTCCTCGAGCGTAACGTCATCTTTTGCAATGGTTTGCTCGAACGGATAAAGGTTGATGACGACAAGATCTATTGGCTCAATTCCATGCTCACTCATCGAAGCTACGTGATCAGAATTGTCGCGTAATGCGAGGAAAGCACCGTGAATTTTTGGGTGCAGCGTCTTGACGCGGCCGTCCATCATTTCAGGAAAGCCGGTAACATCGGCAACCTCGGTAACCGTTATTCCACTCTCCCGCAATGACTTAGCGGTGCCGCCGGTAGAGATTATCTCGACGCCGTGCCGTGCCAGAACTCTGGCAAATTCGACTGCTCCGGTCTTGTCGGAAAGGCTTATAAGTGCTCGTTTTATCTTTCGCAGATCGGTCATAAAATAAAAAAAGGCGGCCATTTTCAGACCGCCAATCTTAATTATCTATAAAAGGAGCAAATTTTGGAAATCGCTTAAAAGAAAAACCGGCCGAGAAACAAAAGGCTCAGCAGAAATGCGAGAGCGTATATTACTATTTTGATTAGACTCATAAGATTATCTATCCTGACCAAGAGTCCGTAATATTCAACAAAAGTTTAGTTTAGTTCCGGCAAACAGTTAATGTCAAAAAAAGTGTCCTCATATTATCTTATTTTCGCGGCTGTGATCGGGATTTTACAATTCTTTACAATTGCGGCCGCTCAAGACATCGAGGTCGTTCTTAAAACGGAGCGTCATATTTTAGCGGTCGAGGGGAAATTTCCCGGCGCTTTTACTCAGGCAAACACAAGGAATTTTTATTTCCAAAAAGCGGTTTCGGGCAATGCCGATCTGGGCAAGCGGATAATAAATGTCGAACTGTTTGGACCGAATGGCGAATCGGTACAAAACAAGCAGCTTATACCGGGCGAATATCTGGCTGACAGCGATTTTAGATCGTGGAAATATTCCATCGACCTGACACCGGCCGCGAACCGGAACGCGACGGCTCACGCATCGTGGATCGGTGCCGACAAAGGCATATTGATGCTGGACGATCTGCTGCCGCATTTTGGTAAGAAAAAAGCCGGGGCGAAAATAACCTTTCATCTGCCGGAGGGCTGGAAATCTTATTCGTCTGACACACATAACGCAGACGGCGTTTTAAATGTCGCTGACCTTGAAAAGTCCGTCATCTTTATCGGCAGGGAATTTCGTTCGATAAAGATCTCTCCTGAGTTAAGCCTGCTTGTTGCGGATAAATGGCATTTTACCGATGAAGAGGCGGCGGAAATGGTCCGCGAAATATTTGGCGAATATTCGCGAATGTTTGGGCCGCCGGGCGGCGGGAAATTTATGTCGGCAATAATGCGATTTCCGGCGACCGAAAATTACGGGTCGTGGGAAGCGGAAACGCGCGGATCGACCGTGACGATAATGTCATCGGACATGACCTTTCGAACGCAATCTCTGCAGCGGCTGCACGAACAGCTTAGGCACGAACTATTTCATCTCTGGTTTCCGAATTCGCTGTCTCTGACGGGCGATTACGCATGGTTTTACGAGGGCTTTGCGCTTTATCAATCGCTCAAATTGGCGGTAATGCTGAACCGCATCAGGTTCGAAGATTTCCTCGATACGCTTTCGCGGGCACACACTATCGATGGTTTACAGCGGCCGCGTGTTCCGCTGATCGATGCTTCGAGTGGAGGCGGTACGGAAGTTTACGCTCGAGGAATGACCGTCGCGTTTTTGGTTGATCTTGAACTGCTGCAGAGATCGAAAGGCAATCGCGATATTACTTTGTTGCTGAAAACGATATTCGATCGTCACAAAAAACCGGCGACAGAGACGAATGCTAACAATGCCTTGATCGCGGCCCTCGCTCTGCCTGAGATCACGGACAGATATGTAAAAGGAGCGGAAAAGGTAGATTGGACAAAGGCTTTGACGGCCGCCGGCATCGATTCGCGTGTGAGCGGAAACACGACGACCTTGACCGTTTTGCCAAAACTCGATGGTGCGCAAAAGGAAATACTTAACAAGTTGGGCTATAATAATTGGCGAAAGAGCGGCATTAAACGGTGAATATTTTGAAAGCAAAACTCGCAATATTTCTAGTTCTTATTATTATTTCGCAGGCGTCGTGCACTTGGCTCGACCGGGCGGTGAGCGGTTTTTCGGGCATTGCCGGTTTGGCGGACACGGCGACGGTGATCTCGAAAGCGGCCCAGATCCGCACATCTTACGCCGTTGTGGCCGCCGATCTGTTAGAGGTTAAACGCGGCGAAAAGCTCGACGTTCTGGATCAGGTCGAATTTGAGAAGATCAACTGGTATCGCGTTCGTGCCCATGATGATGCTGAGACCGAAGGCTGGATCGAGGCGCAGCACGTTATCACCAGCGACGTTCTCGAAAAATCGCGAAAGCTTGGCGAAGGTTTTCAGAATCTTTCACCGCAGGCCGCCGGGCAACTGCGGGCGAAATCGAACTTGCGGCTGGCGCCCGATATGAATCCGGAGAATGTGTTGTTCAAACTCGGCAACGGATCGACATTCGAGATAATGGACTGGAAGTTTGTTCCGAAGGAAGAACTGCCCGATGTTGATGACGCTTCGAAAGGCGAACAGGCCAAGGCGAAACGAACGCGCAGCGAAGAGATCGAGGCCGCGAGGGAAGAAGGCGAACCGGACAAACTCGACGAGAAATATGACATTTGGTATCTGGTGAAGATGGATCCGTCAGTTTCTCCGGCTCCGGCGGGCTGGCTGTTTGGCCGTCAGGTCGAATTACAGGTGCCGAGCGAGATCGTATTTTTTCAGGCTAATAACAGAAAATTTGTGACCTGGCAGCGGCTGGATGCGGACGTATCAAGCGTGTCAGCCGGTCGCGGGGCAACGCCAGGAAATTGGGTGATCCTGACGCGGACAAATGTCGTAAAGGCGATCGATGGCGTCGAACCCGATTTTGACGGGATTCTTGTGCTGGCGTTCGATAAGTATGACCAGAGTTACTACACCGTTTGGCGAACGACCGGCGAAGTGTGGGGAATGCTGCCGTTAAAGGTCGAGGGCGTTGGCGACAATAAAACGTTTTCAGTGCAGCTTCGCCATCCGGAAGGGCGAATGGATGAAAAGCGTTTCGTCGTTTTCAAGACAAGAGACGTATGAAGGTGACGCAGCCGGAAGACATCGCGCAGTACCAGCAGGTGAAGGGTAAATAACCGCCAATGGATGAAGCCGACGCCCACGAAAACCCATTTCCCGAGATCGTCGATCTGGAAATAACCGACTCGCTTGATCTGCATGCGTTCAGCCCGAAAGACGTAAAGGCCGTCACCGAAGCGTATCTGGAAGAAGCGAGAAAAAGCGGATTTCGGATAGTCAGGATAATTCACGGAAAAGGTGTCGGCGTTCAACGCGAGATCGTTCGCGGCGTGTTGGCGGAGACCAGTTTTGTTAAGAGTTTTAAGTCCGGCGATGAGTTTTCCGGCGGTTGGGGAGCGACGATAGCGGAGTTGGGATAGGTTATCGCTCGTCGATGACATCGGCCCACGCTTCTTCGTCATCAGTTTCGGAATAGAGTTCTTCGAGCATTGCGTTCTGCTCCTCAATGCGGTCTTCGGCATCCTCTAACCGCCGCCCCAATTCTCTACAGCGTATTTCCAATTCGTGCAGCCGTTTCTTTCGCTCATTGTCCAGCTTGTCCAGATAGAACATATACATCATCTGCAGGCCGGCGACACCGGCGAGCGAAAGACAAAGAGTGATGAGTACGTAGATCAGCACGGCTTACATATGGTTCGAAGCGATATAAGAACAGTATACTCTTGACCATCGCGTGTAGAAAGATAAAAATCGAAAGTAGAAAACCAATAAAGGTGGAACGGGCGGCGTTTTAGTAGTATCGTTGTAGGATAAATGCAGACGGAAAATCTAAACCTGATCTATACATTGCTTTGTGACGATGTCCGGATCGAAATGGGCAACAAGATCTCTTTGATGGGGATCTTTCAGAACATAATGGTCGAAAAGCTGCCTGTTTCGCTCATCAAATTTGCCGTGATCAATCATTGGCGCGGCGAAGGAACGCATGAGACCGAGGTACGCATCTTGTCGCCAGACAGATCGAACCTCGTCGTAACGTCACAGCCAACGCCGATTGAACTCGCGCCGGGCGGCTTTACCGATAATGTGAGTTTCTTTATTAACGTCGTCTTTCCGCAGGCGGGAACTTACTGGGTGCAGACGCTTTGTAATACACAGGTGATGGATGAGTTTCCACTGATCGTGACAGACACTATTAATGCCAACGCGATCCAACCCGCCGAAGAGATCTCACAAACTATAAATTAACGCAGGCCGCCTAAAGGCGGGACTCAGAACTACTACTTTTCAGTCCGGGAAATATCCAAGGTGAGTGCGAGGCGATAGATCGCAGCGGTTTCGACCTCGACATCTTTTGTTGCCGTCGCACCTTTGTATTTTGCCGTGATGCGGAATTTTGCAGCGGCTTGCGGCTGGCGAAATGCGAATTCGCCTCTGACATCGCTGTAAACGGTCGTCAACTTCTTAACGGAACCGTCGGCGTTCACCCTTTCGATTTCAACCTTTGCTCCGCCCAGGCTCGTGCCTTCCTTAAAGAAAATACTGCCGTTGATAATGACAAGCATCCCCGGATCGGTAAATAAAACCAGCCGGTCGCCAAGATCGCGAATGTTACCGCCCTTGACCTCGACGCCTTGAAGCAATCCGGAGGTAAATCCATCGGCATCGAATACGATGCTGTAAACGCCTGTCGATAGTCCGCTGAGATGGAACAAGCCTTTGCCGTCAGACCGGACTGTCTTGATCTCTTTGCCGTCCTGTCGGGCCGTGACGGTCGCATTTGGAATTGCGGTACCTTTATTCGAACGCACCTTGCCTTTAACGCCGCCTTGTGCGAACGCCGCCGTGCCGAAAAGGATCACGGCCATTACCAAAACCAATATTTGTGAATGTTTGAAATGCATCTGTTACGCAGCGGCCGCCGATTCGTTTTTGAATTCGTTCGCCACATCATTGATGATGTCAGTGAGCGAACGGGTTGGCTCGTAACCGATAAGTTTCTTTGCTTTTTCGAGTCCGGGAACTCGCCGTGCCATATCTTCGAAGCCGTCGCCGTACGCCTCTTCGTAGGGAATATAGCGAATCTCGCTCTTGCTGCCGGTTATCTCAATAGCTCGTTCCGCAAGGCCTAATATCGAAATTTCTTCGTTATTGCCGAGGTTGATCACCTGGCCAAAACACTGCGGTGATTCGAGCAGTTTCGATAAACCCTCGACCACATCGAGTACATGACCGAAACATCTTTGCTGCTTGCCGTCGCCATACACGGTGATCGGCTCGTTCTTTATCGCCGAATGCACAAACCGCGGAACGACCATGCCGTACTGGCCGGTCTGACGCGGCCCGACGGTGTTAAATAAACGAACGACGACAACAGCCAAACGCGTCTCTTTCCAGTGGGCCAAGGCAAGAAATTCATCGAGCGTTTTGGCACAGGCATATGCCCAGCGGTGCTTGTCGGTCGCACCGGTAAGAAGGTCATCATCCTCGCGAAAGGGAACCGACGCTCCCTTGCCGTAAACCTCGGACGTGCTAGGGATAAGAACGCGCTTTCGATAACGCGAGCAAAACTTTAAGACAACATCGGTGCCGTGAAAGATCGTTTCGATCGTCTTCACCGGCTGCTCCATGATAAGCCGTACGCCGACCGCGCTTGCCATATGAAAAACGCGGTCCGTTTCGCGTATCAGGTCTTCCATCAACTGATCGTTCAATACGGTGTCGATGATGAGACGAAAGCGCTCGTGCCCTTCGAGATGCTCGACATTAGAGTAGCGTCCGGTCGAAAGGTCGTCGATGACCGTAATATCGTGGCCTTGCCCGATTAGTTTGTCCGCGAGGTGGCTGCCGACAAATCCGGCACCGCCTGTAATAAGTACTTTCATAATAAGTTGCCACTAGCTTTAGCTAGTGGATAGGTTTCTAATGCATTTCGGGCTTTAGCCCGGAATATTCGGCTAAAGCCGAGGGGTTCGTTTAAACTTGGTCCAGTAGCTAAAGCTAGTGGCAATTGATCGATCAGATTCTCAGTGTCTCAACGTTTGGAAACGACGCCTTCAAAATATTCGACAGTCTTCGCTAATCCTTCGTTCAACGAAACACTTGGTTCCCAGTTTAATAATTTCTTAGCTCTTTCAATATTCGGTTTGCGCTGTTTCGGGTCGTCCTGCGGCAGCGGCAGATATTTGATGTTTATCGCCTTGCCGGTCGCCTTGCCGACCTCGTCCCCCAATTCCTTCATCGTAAACTCGCCGGGGTTGCCGATGTTAACAGGCATATGAATATCATCGCCGTCGGCGTTCATCAGCTTAATGATACCGTCAACGAGGTCGCTTACATAACAAAAAGAACGTGTTTGCGAACCGTCGCCGTACATGGTCAGTTCTTCACCGCGCAATGCCTGTACGACAAAATTGGATACGACGCGTCCATCGTTTTCGAGCATTCGGGTGCCGTAAGTATTGAAAATACGCACGATACGGGTCTCGACGCCATTTTGCCGATGGTAATCCATCATCAGCGTTTCGGCGACGCGCTTGCCTTCGTCATAGCAACTG
>Ga0193752_1003732_pt1 | contig 10333 bp, 8 predicted proteins | sample H1c1metaG_FD_144924 | JGI IMG/M metagenome (GOLD analysis project Ga0193752, IMG submission 144924) | Soil microbial communities from a riparian zone of the East river system, Colorado, United States - H1c1 | ecosystem: Environmental > Terrestrial > Soil > Riparian zone | place: USA: East River...
CTGATAGCCGTCCTTGTCCTCCGGGTCGTTTGGACACAGGTCGACGACGTCGGGGATGCCGTCGTTGTCGTTGTCCGGGTCGGGGCAGCCCTCTTCGTCCTGGAAACCGTCACGGTCCTCCGGGTCGTCCGGGCACTCGTCGACGTTGTCCAGGATGCCGTCGCCGTCGCGGTCGCCGATGTTGCCCTCGGGGCAGCCGTCGTCGTCCGCGTCGCCATCGTGATCTTCGGGGACCAGCGGACATTCGTCGTCGACATCCAGGATGCCGTCGCGATCGTTGTCCGGGTCCGGGCAGCCCTCGGCGTCCTCGAAGTTGTCGAAGTCCTCCGGGTCATCCGGACACTCGTCGACGTCGTCCTTGTAGCCATCGCCGTCGCGGTCGCCGATCGACGGCTCGAAGATGAAGCCGAGCACGGCGCGGAAGTCGGCCGTGCTGATGCTCTCGAGCACGCTCGCGCCACCCGCGAGCACGAGGTAGCTGTTGTCCTCGACGTACATCTTGAGGCCGCCGAGCGCCTCGAGGCCGAGCGTGCCTTTGTCGCCGATGCCGCCAGCGATTTGGCCCAAATAGGCATCGCCTACGAGCTCGGCGCTGTCGGCAAAACGGATCGCCACGGCCAGGCCGCCGGTGATCACGTCGTTGTATTCGGTCGGCGTGGCGCCGGTGACGTCACCCGGACAGGTCGCGTTCGTAACGTTCCCGGCGCCTTCGCAGATGTCGGGGCCGAATAGCAGGTCCGCCGAAGCGTTGTCGGGGTCGTCGACTGGGCGCAGCCGGCCACGGAACGGCAGCGTCGCACCTTCGCCGGTGACGAGCCTGTAGCCGACGTTCAAGCCGAGGCGAAACTCGTTGAGCGGCACCCAATCGAACGCCAGCGCCGGCCAGAGCGCAAAGCCCGGATCGCCGCGCAGCTCCGCCGAGTTTCCGGTCGGCAGCTCGATCTGCAGGATGCCGGCCATGCCGATCCCGTGCTGCTCGAAGCGCAGCATGCGGATCTTGCCGTGCAGCGAGATGTTGCCGAAGCCCTGGCTGTCCAAGCCCTGCGGGTTCGGCGCGTCGTTGTAGCTGCCGGGCACGATCACGTTCGGGCCGTCGAGCACCATGATCGGCACCGCGATGCCGACTACGGCGATGTTCTCGATGCCGTAGTTGAAGTGCAGCGTGCCGGTGATCGCCGTGTCGACCAGGTGGTCATTGAGATCGTAGCCCGTGTCGAGGATGCCGTCGCCGTCGACGTCGTCGACCATCGTGTCCTGCTCATAGCCGAACGCGTGGTACGGCATGATCGACAGGCCGACGTCGAGCACGAGGCCGAAGCTGTAATCGCCGGCACCGAGGATGTTGGTGCCGTTCGTGCTGATGTAGCCCTTCGAGTCGATCGCAGGACGGAAGAAGTGCGTCTCGAAGCCTTGGTCCTCATTGACGAATGAGGCGGTCTGCGCGGCAGCGGTAAAGGCTTGGAAGAACGAAACGGAAGCAAGCAGTAGAGCTCGGAAAGCCCAAGTACGAAACATGTTCAGAACCCCTCGCGATGTTGCCGCCCCGTGAGGTGGCCGGGTTAACACGCGTGTATTTCGAGTGTCAAAGGGTGCGCAGTTGAGCACACGCGTCACTCCCCCGACTAATCACGGATTGGCTCGCTCGAGCATGATCCGATAGGTCTCGGCGCGACGTGCAGTCGGGAAGCGCTGCACGTAGGTCGCCATGTTCTTGTGCGCTTGGGCGGTGTTGCCCATGGCGCGATACGTTTCGATCAGAAGGCCAAGCTCTTGCGCGCTCTGGGCCTTGCCCTGTAGCGCGCGCACGACGCACGCGTTGTCACCGCGGGCGAGGCACGCGCTCGCGATCTCGATCGGCGGCTTGTCGCTGGCGCTCGGGCGGGGCGCCGAAGGAGCCGCCGGCTTATCGCGTTCCTTGGTGCGGGCGATACGGGTCGCCGGCGCCGCGCTCCCGCCCTCGGCCGCCTGCGGCGCGCTCGCGACGATCGTTTCGGCGCGCGCGCGATGGTCCGGGGACAGCATCGGCATGCGCAGCGCACCTTCGGCGAGCTTCAACGCTTTACCGTGCTCGCGCGCGAGCAGCATCTCGGCCTCGGCCACGCGCGCTTCGCCGACGGCCTGCACCAGCGCGATCACATCGTGCCGGCCCGCGAGCGGCGTGCCCGGCATGAGCAGCTCCAGCTCGCTCTGCGCGGCCGCCAGGTCGCCGCCTTCATACGCGGCCTTGGCCCGGACGAACGCTTGCTCCTGCTCATGTTGCGCGCGGGCTTGGGTGTGACACGACGCGGCCTCACTCGAGGCCGGCCGGAGCTTGAGCGCCTGTTGAGCATGCGCCATCGACTCGGCGAACCGGCCGCCGCTGAGCGCCGCGCGGCACGCACCGAGCAGCTCGCCGAACTTCTGATCTTCCGAGACCGTCGTCTCAGTGACGGCCGTGACCCGGCTCGCGGCAGACGCGATCGGCTCGCTGCCCTCTTCGGAGCTCTTCGATCCGTTCACGATCACGATCGCGAGCACCACGGCTGCGCCGACGATCGCCGCGGCGACCATCATCGCGCCGCGCGAGCCGCGACGCCTGCGCTTGAGCAGCGCGCGCGCCTCGGTCGGATCGAAGACGTACGCTTCGCCCGGACCGACGAACCGGACCAAGACCTCGCCCAGCTCGAGCACATCGCCTGGGCTCAGCGCGGCGTCGATGATCCGCTCGCCGTTGACGAGCATGCCGTTCGAGCTGCCGCGATCGATCAGGCGATAACGGCCGGCCTCGCACGAGAGCTTGGCGTGCTCGCGCGAAACGGAGCGGTGGTCGATCGTGATCTCGAGCTCTTCAGCGCGGCCGATCCGCAGATCGCCGCGCTCCGGCAGCGAGAACTCTGCGCCGGCCAGCGGCGCGGTCAGCACGACCAAGCGCGCCGGCGAAACGGTGCGCGGCGGTGTAGGCGACGCCGGCCCGGAAGGCCGCGGCGCGACGCGCGTCGGCTCGGTCTCGCTGGACTCGTCGCGCGGCCGCGGCGGGGGCGGCGGGGGCGGCGGGGGCATCGACTTCGGGATCTGGGTGCCCGGCTCGACGACCGCTTCCGCCTCGACCAGCAAAGTGTAGTCACCGATCTGGAGGTGGTCGCCCGCCTTGATCGCGGCCTCGCCCTCGATCTTCGAGCCGTTGATGATCACGCCGTTATACGAGCCGTGATCGCGCACGCGATAGCTGCCGTTGACGCGCTCGAGCGTGCAGTGCCGGCGCGAGATGTTGCGCTCGGTCAGCCGGATCGTGTTGCCGTCCTTGCGACCGATGCTGATCTCGTCGCGCACGAACGGGACGACCGTCGTCGTGCCTTCGTTGTCGGAAATGACGAGCTTGAGCATCGGGTTAGCGGGTTGCTCAGCGTGCGCGGTTCAAGCGAGCGTGAGCGCGCGCCCAGCTTCCCGCGCCACTGACTTGGCCGAATGCTACGCGGCGGCCCATAGGTGTCAATTCCGCTTTCGCACCGCGGGCTTAGCGAGCACGATCAAAGCGCATGCGGAGCGTCCTCGCAGGTCTGGTCCCGGTCCTACTGGTCGCGTCCGGTTTGGCCGCATGTGGGGACGACGTCGCGCCCGCGACGGTTTCTACCGGGGACGGCGGCCAAAGGCCCGAAGACGGCGGAACGGACGGCGATTCGGGGCCGCCCAGCCCGCGCCCGGACGGCGGCGCGATCCTCCCCCCGGCCGACGAAGAGCTGGAGCTGGCCTACGGCAACCCGGCGGTGACCTTCGAGCTGTCCGGCGAGGCGAGCCTGGGCATCCTGGACGTTCATTTATCCGTGGACACCAGCGCCAGCATCGACAGCGAGATCGACGAGCTGCAGCGGGAGCTCGATCGCACCATCCTGCCGGCCCTGCACGACGTCGTGCCAGCGCTGAGCGTGGGCGTTTCGCGCTTCGAGGACTTTCCGGCCATCCCGTTCGGGAACGCCCGCGACGCGTCACATCGCGGCGACCGGCCGTTCGAGCTGCTGACCCCGGTGACATCGAGCTCGCGCGCCATCACCGCGGCCGTGGAGCGCCTCGATGCGCCGCTCGGCATCGGCGGCGACACGCCCGAATCGAGCGCCGAGGCGCTCTATCAAATCGCGACCGGCGAAGGCTACTCGCACGCCGGCGACATGCTGATCGCCCCGTTCGACGGCCACGCGGCGCGCGGCGGCGGCGAGGTGGGCGGCGTCGGCTTTCGAAGCGGGGCGCTCCACGTCGTCCTGCATATCACCGACGCGCCCTCGCACACGCCCGAGGACTACGCCCTAGATTTTCCGGGCACGCACTCCATGAAGGAAGCGGGCACGGCGCTCGCGGCGATCGGGGCGCGCGTGGTCAGCATCGTCAGCAGCGTGTGCAAGGATCGCAAGGGGGACTGCGACGACCGCAACGCTCTGAAGGCGCGCCGAGAGCTCGAAGAGCTGGCGTTCGACACCGGCGCCTTTACCGACCCGGACGAGGATGGCGAGTGCCCGCACGGCATCGATGGCGCCGAGCGGCCGGTGTTCGAGGACGTCTGCCCGCTCGTCTTCGACGTCACCGACGAAGGCGAAGGCTTGGTCGAGACGTTCACGAGCGCGATCACGACGTTGGTCAACGACATCCGGTTCGAGGAGGTGACCGCGGTCGCGGGCAACGACCCGCTCGGATTCGTCGAGCGCATCCGGCCGATCGCGGTGAGCGAGGACGCGCCCGAGATCGTCGATCGCCTGCCCACCGGCGCACCCGATGGCCAGCCGGATACCTTCATTGACGCGCGCGCCGCGGCACCGCTGGTCTTCGAGGTGACGTTGCGCAACGACCGTTTGCCGCCGCGTGACGAACCGCAGGTATTTCGTGTCGTGCTGCAGATCCTCGGTGACGGCTTGATCGTGCTGGAGCGCACGCTGCGCATCACCGTCCCGCCGGGCGGCCTCCCCCTGCCATCGGACGAGGACGCCGGCCGCTAGCGACACCCTTAGGCGCGTGTTAGCTACGCGGCCCATGGGCCAGACCTTGGGTGTAATCGGCGGCAGCGGTCTCTACGAGCTCGAAGGGCTCACCGGCGTGGAAGAGGTGCGCGTCAGCACGTCCTTCGGCGAGCCGTCGGACGCGGTGATCCGCGGCAAGCTGGGCGATACGACGCTGCTATTTTTGCCGCGGCACGGGCGCGGCCACCGCATCCCGCCACACCGCATTAACTACCGGGCGAACATCCTCGCGCTCAAGCAGCTGGGCGCCGAGCAGGTGCTGAGCGTCTCGGCCGTCGGCTCGCTGCGCGAGGACCGGCACCCGGGCGAGCTCGTGCTGGTCGACCAGTTCCTCGACCGCACTCGCCAGCGCGCGAGCACGTTCTTCGATGACCTCGGCGTGGTCGCGCACGTCGGCCTGGGAGACCCAGTCGATCATGCGCTGACGCAGGCTACGGCGGCAGCGGCTCAAGCGGCCGGCATCGCCGTGCATATCGGCGGCACGTACGTGTGCATGGAAGGCCCGCAGTTCTCGTCGCGCGCCGAGTCCGAGATGTACCGCGGCCTCGGTGCGAGCGTGATCGGCATGACCAACCTGCCGGAGGCCAAGCTCGCCCGCGAGGCCGAGCTACCGTACGCGTCGCTCGCGATGGTGACCGACTACGACTGCTGGCATCAAAGCGAAGAAGCGGTGACCGTGGAAGCGGTGATCGCGGTGATGCACGGCAACGTAAAGAAGGCGCGCGCGATCGTCCGCGAGCTGGCGACCCGGTTGCCGGACGCGAGCAAGAGCCCCACGGCGAACGCGCTCAACGGCGCGATCATCACCCCGCCGGCTCACATCGACGCAAACGCCCGCAGGGCGCTCGCGCCGATCATGAAGAAGTATTTTCCGGAGCAGTGAAGCTCACCCGACGGCGGCGATGCGCGCCTGGTCCTGCTGCGCTTCGACTTCCGCGTGGAGCTCGGTGCGCGCTTCCGCCACTAGCTCGAGCAGCTCGCTCTGGCTGAACAGACCGGCGTCTGCCAGCGCGCGCATGTAGCCGTCCGCATAGGCCTGCGGGCGCACCTTGTTCACGTGCAGCTCGCCCTGGTACCGCGACGCGAGCGCTGCCCTCACGTACGTCCGCACCTGAACCGATAGCTCGTCGTAACCCATGTGCTGCCTCCTGAGATGGCAGTAACCGGAGCGGGATCGACGGGTCAAAAAAACGGCGATGAATGAGTGCCGAGGATGGGACTTGAACCCATATGCCGTTTCCGGCGAGCGATTTTAAGTCGCCTGCGTATGCCATTCCGCCACCCCGGCTAGGGCGAGACGCGCCTGCGCGCGCCCGTCGACGAATCGACAGGCGCGACATACAGGACTTGGCCGCTCCGCAAAAGCGCTGACGTCTCAGTGAACTTCGTCGACGTGCGGCGGCATCTGAGGGCCGGGCACTTCGGCGCGGATCGTTTTGATCCGGTTCTTGCCGTCGACCAGGACGACCTTCGGCTCGTAGTTGCGGGCCTCTTCGCTGTCCATCTCGCCGAAGCACGCGAGGATGACGAGGTCGCCAGGCTTATTGCCATGCGCCGCTGCACCGTTGATGCAGATCACGCCCGAGCCGCGCGGGCCCGGCAGCGCGTATGTCACCAGGCGCGTGCCGCGCGTGACGTTCCAAATGTGCAGCTCTTGGTTGGGAAAGATATCGGCGGCATCCATCAGATCCGTGTCGATGGTGCAGCTTCCCTCGTAGTCGAGATCCGCGTGCGTGACCGTGGCCCTGTGGACCTTGGACAGAAACATCCTGCGGCGCATCTGAACCTTCCTCACCGTTCGTAGCGTCCCGCGAGGCGGGTACACCCGAAGTCCACATGAATCTACATGCTGGCCTGGCGCTGAGCAACCGAAACGACACCCTTCCGAAAACAGTCGGCCAAGTAGCTTTTTGTATCGGAGGAACGTTCGCCGTTCCCCCGCCCGCTGGGCAAAGCCCAGCGGGACCCACCCCTTCACGGGGTCGCTTCGCTCCTGCGCGCTCGCACATCCGTTTGCGAATGCAGCGCCGGGCGTGTTAACGCCGGGCTTCCAATGCCAAGCCCAGAACTGCGCGGAAGCCGAATCGGCCCGCTGCTCGTGCTCTTCCTGCTGACGACCGTCGTGGTGCCGGGCCTGGCCGGCCTGTACCTGGACGTGCGCTGGTTTCAGAGCCTGGGCTTCGCCGAGATCCTGCGTGTGCGACTGCTGACGCAGCTCGGCCTGTTCGCCGCGGCGGCCGGCGTGGCCGGCGGCTTCCTCTATACGAACCTCCGGCTCGCTCGGCGTTGGGCCGCCGGCAACCAACCGCTCTACCTGTACGACCCCGACGGGCTGCCGCGCATCAACCTCGGCGCGATCGTCGACCGCTTGGTGGTGCCGGCGAGCGGGGTGCTCGCGCTGCTCGCGGGCATCATGCACTACCCGCGCTGGCAGACCTGGGTGCTGGCGATGAACGCGACGCAGTTCGGCAAGCGCGACGCCATCTTCGGTCGCGACGTCGGCTTCTACGTCTTCTCGCTGCCGCTCTGGGACTCGCTCGTCAGCGCCGCGCTGTTCTTGTTCGGCGCGAGCACGGTCGCGGTCGCCGCGCTGTACATCGGGCGTGGCGCCCTGCAGGTCGTCGAGGGCGAGACCCGGATCGCCATGCGGGCGCGCAGGCACCTCGCCGGGTTGGTCGCGCTGGTCCTGGCCACGCTCGCGCTCAGCGCCTATCTCGAGACGTTCAACATCCTGTACTCGACCATGGGCCCGATGACCGGCGCTAGCTACGCCGACGTCAACGCCAAGCTGCCCGCGCTGCGCCTGATGGTGGCCGCGGCCGCGGTCGCCGCAGTGCTCGTGCTGATGAGCGCGCGCCGCGAGACGCTCGGCCTCGCGTTCGCGGGCATGTTGCTCTACGCCGGTGCGCAAGGCATCGCGTGGTTCTACCCGGGGATGGTCCACCGCTTCAGCGTGCAGCCCAACGAGCTCGAGCGCGAAGCGCTGTTCCTCAAGCACAATATCGACGCGACGCGCGCTGCGTACGGCCTCGACGCGGTCAGCGAGCGCGAGCTCGGCGCCAACAGCACGCTGACGCTCGAGGACATCGCGCAGAACGCCGACACCGTCGACAACATCCGGCTCTGGGATCACCAACCGCTACTCGACGCGTTCGCGCAGATCCAAGAGATCCGCACGTATTACGACTTCACCGCGGTCGACAACGACCGGTACATGATCGGCGGCAAGCTACGCCAGACGATGGTGTCCACGCGCGAGCTGCCGATCGAGAGCATCACGAATCCGACCTGGATCAACACCAGCTTCACGTACACGCACGGCTATGGCATCGCGCTCGGCCCGGTCAACGAGGCCACGCCCGAAGGCATGCCGAGGCTGTTCGTGCAGGACATCCCGCCGGTCTCCATCGTGCCGGACGACATCGACGTCAAACAGCCCGCGATCTACTTCGGCGAGCGCTCGAGCGATTTCGTGTTCGTGCGCACGCGCAGCCGCGAGTTCGACTACCCGTCGGCGCAAAGACGGCATCCGCTTCGACAGCCCGCTGGTGCGCGCGGCGCTCTCGGTCACGCTGAGCTCGATCAAAGTGCTGCTCTCGGATGACATCGATTCCGATAGCCGCGTGCTCCTGCATCGCAACATCCGCCAGCGCATCTCGCTGATCGCTCCGTTCCTGGCGATCGACAACGACCCGTACATGGTCGTGCGCAAGGACGGCACGCTCGTGTGGATCTGCGACGCGTACACGATCACCGATCGCTATCCCTACTCCGAGCCTTCACGGCAAGGCATCAGCTACATCCGCAACTCCGTGAAGGCCGTGGTCGACGCCTACGACGGCACCGTCACGCTGTACGTGGCCGACGCCAAGGATCCGATCATCGCGGCGTGGCAGCGCGCGTTCCCGAGCAGCTTCACGCCGCTGGCGAAGATCCCGGACGATCTGCGCGCGCACCTTCGCTACCCCGAGCTGGTGTTCGACATCCAGACCGAGATGTTCGCGACCTACCACATGAACGGCTCGGAGCTGCTCTACAACCGCGAGGATCAATGGGAAGTCCCGACGATCACAGGCGGCGAGGACAAGCTGCCGATGCGGCCGTACTACACGGTCATGAAGCTGCCCGGTGAGCGGCGCTCCGAGTTCATCTTGATGCTGCCGTTCACGCCCAAGCGCAAAGACAACTTGGCGGCCTGGATGGTCGCTCGCTCCGACGGCGCGCAGCTCGGTCAGCTGGTCGTGTATCGCTTCCCGAAAGACCGGCTGGTGTTCGGCCCGCAACAGGTCGTCACGCGCATCAACCAGGACCCGGAGATCGCCCGCCAGATTTCGCTGTGGGATCAGCGTGGCAGCAAGGCGGAGTTCGGCACGCTCTTGGTCGTCCCAATCGAAGAGTCATTGCTCTATGTCCGGCCGCTCTACTTACGCTCCGAAGGCGGCAAGATCCCGGAGCTCAAGCGCGTGATCGTCGCGCTCGAAAACCGGATCGCCATGGCGCCTTCGCTGCGCGAAGCGATCGAAGCGGTGTTCAAGGAGAAGGGCTCGACGTTGCCGCCACCACCGCCCAACGGCTCCGCCCAACCGCCGAGCACGGCTCCGGCGCCGGAACCGGTGGCTGCGCTCGAGGTGAAGGACGACGGCGCGCTGCCGCTCGAGCAGCGCGCGCTCGTGCATTTCGAGCGCGCGATCGCCGCCCAGCGCGCAGGTGACTGGGCGCGCTACGGCGAAGAGCTACGCCGCGTCGAAGCGCTGCTCCGCGATATGCAGCCCAACGCGGCTCCTTAACTCTCCCGAACGAAGCTCATGCCGACCAGGAAGCCGTCGCGCAGCTCGCGCAGCCATGCGACGCGCGCCAGCTCCACCGTCGAGCCATCGGAGGACTTGACCTCGAGCACGCACACGGCGCCCAGCGGCAGGGCCGTGTCGACTGCGATCCGCAACCCACCGTCGCTCGCGTTGATCACCACGCCATGCGCGTGCAGCGGATCCAACACCTCGACATCGGCGTGCAGCGGATATCTCTGACTCGTGCGGCGACCCGAATCCTCGACTTGACCCATGCGACGATAGTCGCCCGCCGCATGCGCGGGCGCCACATTCCCGAAGGTGGACCGGACGCAAGCTCGCGCACATATCCTGCGGCTGCCGAGAGCGTCGCACACCAAATCTTTTGCCGCCGCGGATACGGCGCCGACCGGCGAGCAACGCGAAGCGAGTGGACGGCCGCTACTCTGGTGTAGCATCGCGCGGGTGCGAGCCACGGAAAGCACGACTCTCCACCACATGACACTCGAGACCTTGAGCGAGGCAGTCATCAAGGCGGGCCTCGAAATCTATCGCGCCGACCAC
>Ga0193752_1003733_pt1 | contig 10332 bp, 7 predicted proteins | sample H1c1metaG_FD_144924 | JGI IMG/M metagenome (GOLD analysis project Ga0193752, IMG submission 144924) | Soil microbial communities from a riparian zone of the East river system, Colorado, United States - H1c1 | ecosystem: Environmental > Terrestrial > Soil > Riparian zone | place: USA: East River...
CAACTCGGGCACGGCAGGGTCGGCGGGGTTTTCGGGCTGGGTGAAGTCAAACAACACCGCTCTGTCAGGAACCGGCCTTCAACAGTTGACACTGGCCAGTGCCAGTGCCAACAACAACAGTCTTCCTATTTCAAAAATAGATCTCAAGGTGACAGACGCCGGCAGTAAGCGAAATATCAGCTGGCGGCTGGAACCTGGTCACAGCATCGGGGAGTGCCGGGTCCAGTGCAGTACCGATGGTCGTGTTTTTTCCGACCTCTTTGTTTACCCCACAGTAAAAAATCAATTGCAATACGATTGGGTAAACCCGAAGATCGATAATCGGAAGACGTATTATCGTATTGAAGCGGTGGATAAGGATGGTTCTCGATATTTCAGCAATATTATCACTGCAATCAATATGCAGCCTGGACTTTTCAGTTTGTGGTCAACCGTCATTACCAATGACCTTCTGGTCCTGCATGTGGAGACCGACAAAGTGCGAGCAACTGAGGCGAGGGTCATTTCAATAGAAGGAAGAATTTTGCTGAAGCAAAAAATCACGGGAGCAAATATGAATAAGAACATTGAACTTCCTCTGCCACGGCTTCCTGGTGGCCTCTATTTGGTAGAACTGATTTTTGAAAATGGCAGCAGGCAGAACAGCAGATTTGTAAAACGATGAAGAAAAATTCTGCTGTTCAGTACTTAGCTCTGATTCTTCCGGCGGGCGCTGCACACTCCCTGCCTTCGCTGCTTTGCAGCTACGGCGGGCGAAGCGCACTGATTCTCACACCCCGCTCTTCGCTCTGTTTCTTCGCCCTATTTCATTGCCCTTAGTACCTGACCCGCGCTAAGCTGATATTTTTTGAAGGCTTCTCTCTCCTGGCGAATAAAAGGATTGTCATCCAGGCCACCGACCACAGCTTCCATTTCTTCGGTACTGTTGTAAAGCATCTGGCGGAAACTATTCTGGTAGTCCTTTTCGCGCGACTGAAAAATGTTATCTACCATCCATTTTTTGGTGGCCACGGCTTTTGTTATAGCATCCTTCAGTTCACTTGCCGTAGATCTGCTCAGGGAAAAGCCGCTTGTTTGGTTCAGTGCGGCAAGTGCGTGAAGCAATTTTTCCCTGGGGTAATTGACCGCCTGTTCGCCGTAAAATTGATGAATCGCTTCCCAGGATTTTATCTTCCCCGACCTGATCTTTTGTTGAACCTTTGTCAGTTCCGAATCCCTGATCAACTGTCCACCGATGTTCTTCCACTCGGAGACCGCGGTTGAACCAGACAAGGACTTTGTTAATTCTGCATAAGAACCCAATCTTTCATTTTTGATGTGCACCATCAGCAGGGTCATTGCATAGTAATTCACAAGCTCCCTGAACACCTGGTAACAGGCCGGAGCTTTTATCAGCCTAACTATCCTGCCTGAATGCTCAAAACCATTTGCGATGATGTCTAGCGAATTGAGTGCAGCGTTATTTTCCAGCAGCAGTTTCCTGCCGATTGTCGTCGCATCGGTTTTGGCCGACCCTTCCTGCTTCAGCCAGGCAGTGCCAGTGAACTCTTCAAATAATGTGAGCGCATGCAGGATTTCCATGATGGTATCAGGAGCGAGGAAATCATGCTCGATTAGTTGTTTCCTTTCAATACGCTTGTCCCTGTCGGCATACTTCCAGGAATTTCTGGCCAGCGCATACATGTTGTACATGAACCAATAGCCTGGCATTACCACAAGCTGGTCTCTGGCGACATCGTTACTAACAAGTGAAAAAGGAATAGGGATATTGAGCTCGGCAGGAAAGTCGCCCTTTGCGATGATCGTGAAAGAGGCAAACCGGGAATTGTGTTTCAGACTCACGCAAAGCCCAGGCCAAAACCCGCGCCCGGCAAGGAGTTCGCCATCAGGACTCCGAGAATTATGATTGGAGCCGATTGTAGCGCCGGCGGCAATATTTGTTTGTCCCTGTAATAAGGCAGCGCATAGAAATGAATTGTTGTGGTGCTGCTCGTGAAAGGGAAAGATCAAAGAATTCAACACCTCACAACAGGAGATCGTTGAATTATTACCCAGGTAGGAATTGATCAACCTGGCTCCATATTTCAACTGCGAATGAGAGGCCATAAAAAACCTGACGGCCTTCACGCCATAAAATATCCTGCAACCATAGTCGATGATGCCATTCACCATTTCGCAGCCCTCACCAATCTGTGTCGTCGCCTGCGCGGAGGAATTGATGGACAGGTTTTTCAACTTATTCGCTCCCTTCAGGTAGGCATCGGTTCCGATATTCACATCCTTGATGATCTTGCAGTTCTTGATCACTGTTCTGTCACCGATGGTCCCATAATAACCCCTGCGCGTGTCGAATTTTTTTAGGGTCAATTCCCGGAAGCGGGACTGCAGCGCTTCATCATCTCTGCCCTGCGTCCACAGGTAGGCATCGCCGGGCAGCATGCCCTCGAAGGGAATGATCTTCCGCCCGCCGTTTTCATTACATAGTTCCAGCCAGATGCGCAGACTTTCCTCCTCACCCTCCTTCAGCGTGCCGTTGCCGAATTTGGCATAGTCTGTCGTGGCCAGTTCATTCACGTTTACAATGATCACTTCATTGCCGATAATATAATGGGAGATGTAGTTGACATTGTCCACCACTACATTGTCGCCAAAGTCGCAGCTGATGATGGTGCTGTTGTAGAGGCCAACCGGCCTGCGGAGGTTTTTGAATTCAAGATAAAACGGCTCCAGCTTTCCGATTCTTACCAGCCCGTAAAATTTACAGTTGTGCACCCGTTCGGGGTTGAAGGCATCCGACACCAGGATATTGTTCCAGTTGTCGGATGTGTTCCTATTCCTTACCAGTACCTCGATCTCATAGGCCGACAACACACGGTAAGCGATTCCATTTGTGTTCTGCGTGTTGCGCAGGTAGTATTCATTTTTGTCTTTTGGCAGGTGGGCTTCCGGGATAAAATTGTATCCTAAGGAAGTAACTGGATTTTTTTTGATCTGGTTCATGAACGGTTTCCTTTATGGAAATACATGGACGGTGATTTATTCCACCGTAACACTCTTCGCAAGGTTCCTGGGTTTGTCCACATCGGAGCCTCTGGCTACTCCCATGTGATAGGCGAACAATTGCAGTGGTATCGTGCTCAGCATCGGCGCCACTAATTCATCGGCTTCCGGAACTTCGATGATGTCATCGGCCAGCCCCTTGATTACCGTGTCGCCCGCAGTGATTATGGCAATAACCCTGCCTTTGCGCGCCTTGATTTCCTGGATGTTACTGATGATCTTTTCGTGAAAAGAATCTTTGGTGGCCACAATGATCACGGGCAGCTGATCATCGACCAGTGCGATTGGGCCGTGTTTCATTTCAGCAGCGGGATATCCTTCGGCATGGATGTATGATATCTCTTTTAGTTTCAAAGCGCCCTCGAGTGCCACGGGGAAATTATAACCCCTGCCCAGATAGAGTGCATTGTTGGCATCCTTGTATTTTATACTCAGTTTTTTTATCGCTTCGTTGGATTCCAGCAGGATCTTTACTTTGTCGGAAATCTCGTTCAGTTCATCCAGCAGGTGCATGAATCGCTGGTGGTCGATCGTGCCTTTTTCTTTGGCGATCTTGAGTGCGATCATGGTCAGCACCGCCAGCTGGGCGGTAAATGCTTTCGTACTGGCGACGCCGATCTCCGGTCCGGCATGGGTATAGGCGCCTGCATGGGAGACCCTTGCAATGGAAGAGCCAACAACGTTCACGATGCCGAAAACAAAGGCGCCGTTCTCCTTTGCTTTTTCAATGGCTACCAGGGTGTCGGCTGTTTCACCGCTTTGTGACACCGCGAAGATGACATCGCCTTTGTTGATGATGGGATTGCGGTACCTGAACTCCGATGCATACTCCACTTCAACCGGTATCCTGCAAAGCTCTTCAATAATATACTCGGCAATCAGCGCCGCATGCCAGCTGGTGCCGCAGGCGATGATGATATAACGGCTGGCATTTTTAAGTTGTTCGATGTTTTTGTCTACACCCGACATCCTGATATATCCTTCCTTTGCATCCATTCTTCCCCTGAAACAATCGAAGATCGTATCCGGCTGTTCGAAAATTTCCTTGAGCATGAAATGATCAAAACCACTTTTTTCGATCGATGCGAGTTCAAGGTCAAGTTTCTGAATGAAAGGAGTGATCTTTTCATTGCCAAGGTTCTTCAGTATTAGTTCGTCGGGTTTGATGATAGCCAGTTCGTAGTCGTTGACATATACCACTTCCTTTGTGTATTCAATGATGGGTGAGGCATCGGAGGCCAGGAAATGTTCCCCCTTGCCAATGCCGATCACCAGAGGGCTTCCTTTTCTTGCGGCGATCAGGGTGTCGGGATTGTCCTGGTCTACCAGCAGGATCACGTAAGCGCCAACCACTCTTTTCAGGGCGATCCTTATTGCTTCTTCAAGGCTCACACTATTGTTTACCTGGATGTCTTCGATAAACTTCAGCAGCACTTCAGTGTCCGTGTCGCTGGTGAATGTATATCCTTTGCTCAGCAGTTCCTGCTTGAGCAAATTGTAGTTCTCGATGATGCCATTGTGGATCATCGCCAGTTTGCCGTTAGAGGAAACATGAGGATGGGCGTTACGGTCGCTGGGTTCACCATGCGTTGCCCAGCGGGTGTGGCCGATGCCGATATTCGAATGGGTGTTTATGCCGATGAGACTGTCCTCCAGTTCGGCAACCTTGCCCTTTTTCTTGTACACCTTAAGGCCCTTGTCGAGCAGGGCCACTCCTGAACTGTCGTATCCACGGTATTCAAGGCGCTTGAGGCCTTTGAGCACCACCGGATAGGCTTCCCTGTGTCCGACGTAGCCTACTATTCCACACATAAGCTAATGGGTTGTAATATTTCTAAAAATAACATATCTCCTCCAGTTGGGGTGAGCTGGTTAAAATCAGCGCTAAGGAATCCAAAATTAATGATCTATGCAAGCGGGGCTGGGTTCTCAAAGCAGTATTCCTTCCATAAAAGTGAAGGCAAGTGAAAAATAGATCAGCAGTCCTGTGACATCCACAAGGGTGGCCACAAAAGGTGCCGATGAGGTGGCGGGATCTGCGCCCAGTTTCTTTAGCAGGATGGGCAGCATGGAGCCTGCGATTGTACCCCAGAGCACTACCCCGATGAGGGAGATGCCCACGGTCGCCCCGATGATAAGGGTGTGGGTGCCATAGGTGTGGAATATCGAATTCCAGATCAATATCCTGAAAAACCCGATCAGGCCGAGCACCAGCCCCAGTAACAATCCTGAAGTCAATTCCCGGCGCAATACACGCCACCAATCGGTCAGGGCAATCTCACCTATGGCCATGGCCTGAATGATTAGGGTTGAAGCCTGTGATCCGCTGTTGCCCCCGCTGGAGATGATCAGAGGAACGAAGAGGGCCAGGACCACGGCTTTGGCGATTTCATCCTCAAAATACCCCATGGCGGAGGCCGTCAGCATTTCACCCAAAAAGAGTACGATCAGCCAGACCACTCTTTTTTTTACGAGTTTCAGTATGGGCATTTCCAGGTAGGGTTCGTCCAGCGCCTCGGTACCTCCGAACTTCTGCATGTCTTCGCTGAATTCTTCATTTGCCACCCACAGTACGTCATCAATGGTTACGATACCCAGCAGGATATTGTTGTCGTCTATAACGGGTAGGGCCACCCGATTATTCATTTTGAAGATCTGATTGGCCACTTCCTGGTCATCATGCACGTTGAGTGTGATCGACCTGTTATCGATGATCTCGCCAATTACGTTGTCTGGATCAGCGAGCAGGATCTCGCGGATACGGATGTCGTCAACAAATTCCGCTTTGTCGTTCACCACATAGATTACGTCGATGGTTTCACTATGCTTGCCTTCCTCACGAATGTGTTCCAGTACTTCGGTCATGGTCCAGTCGACCTGCACAGCGATATAATCCGGGGTCATCAACCTGCCCACGCTGCCTTCAGGATATCCCAGCAGGGCAAGGGTGATTTTTCTTTCTTCCGGATCGAGCAGGCGGATCAGTTCCTTTACAACGTTGCTTGGTAATTCTTCGAGGAAGGCCGTACGGTCATCCGCGGGCAGCTGGTTGAGGAGCTCCGCTGTTTTTGTTGGATGAAGTTCCTGGATGATAGTTCGCTGGGTTGAGCTGTCAAGGATCTTGAACACGCTGGAAGCCCTGTGAATACTCATGTTGCTGATGATCTTGGCCTCGTGTTCGGGGAATTCATCGATGAGTTCTGCCACGTCGCTGATGTTCCTGCTGTTCAGGAATTCGCGGATCTTCAGCACGTCTTCCTGCCGTATTACATCGAGAAACTGTTCGCTGAGGTCCTCCTCCTGTGCCTTGTCGGTGATCATCCTTCAAATGTAATGTATACTGGCAACCGATTATCTTACGGATATGGTTTATGGTGAAAGCCACTGTAAATTTGCGGTATGTTCATGTTACTCTCCTGCCTGCAGGTCCGCATTACGAAAACGATGGGCAATGGCGTATTCACATCAGAAGCAATTAAATCAAAAACTATCATTGAAGTGTCGCCGGTAGTCGTGATGAATGGGAGGGAAAGGGAATACCTCGATCAGACGCTCATGCATGATTACATCTTTGAATGGGGCGACACGGAAAGCCAGTGCTGCCTGGCTCTTGGCTATGTTTCCATCTACAATCATTCTTACGATGCAAACTGTGAATATGAAATGGAATATGGCGATGCCCTGATTCGCATAAGGGCCATCAGGCATATCGCAAAGGGTGAAGAACTTTTCATTAATTACAACGGCACATCCAACAGCAGAAAGCCCCTGTGGTTTGATGCGCATTAGCATCGGACCGGCACCGACTTAATTATCGTGGGCGAACTGCTGGCGGATGACGTTCAATGCACCCCCCGCCCTGAACCATTCGATCTGCTGTTTGTTGTAAGTGTGATTCATCTTAATCTGGTGTTCGGTACCATCCTTATGATGAAGTACAACGTTAATCTGTTTGCCAGGCGCAAACGCCGCGAGTCCCACGATGTCGATGAGGTCGTCTTCCAGCACCTTGTCATAATCTTCCTTATTGGCAAAAGTCAGGGCAAGCATACCCTGCTTCTTGAGATTGGTTTCATGAATGCGCGCGAAGCTTCTCACCAGGATCGCGCGAACGCCCAGGTGACGTGGCTCCATTGCCGCGTGTTCCCTTGAAGATCCTTCACCATAATTCTCGTCGCCGACAACCACCGTGCCGATGCCACTGGCCTTATAAGCCCGCTGGGTCGCTGGTACCGGGCCATATTCTCCATTCAGCTGGTTCTTCACATTGTCGGTTTTTTCGTTGAAGAAGTTCACCGCCCCAATCAGCATGTTGTTGGAAATATTGTCGAGATGGCCCCTGAATTTCAGCCAGGGCCCGGCCATGGAGATATGATCCGTGGTACATTTTCCCTTTGCCTTGATCAGAAGGCGCAGGTCGGTAAGGTCCTTACCTTCCCACGGCTTGAAAGGGTAGAGGAGTTGCAGCCTGTTGGAATCAGAAGCGACATCAAGGATAACGGTACTGCCATCGAGGGCGGGAGCCTGATAGCCCGCGTCTTCAACGGCAAAGCCTGTGGGTGGAAGTTCCATGCCTGAGGGTTCATCAAGCATTACGTCTTCTCCTTTTTCATTTTTCAGTTTATCCTTCAGCGGATTGAAGGTGAGGTTGCCCGCGATGGCGAAGGCTGTGACTATTTCTGGGGAAGCGACAAATGCATGGGTGGATGCGAGTCCATCATTACGTTTGGCGAAGTTCCTGTTGAAGGAGGTGATGATGGAATTCTTTCGGTTGGGGTCATCAATATGACGAGCCCACTGGCCGATGCAGGGACCACAGGCATTGGCGAGCACAATGCCGCCAATCTCATCGAAGGTTTTCAGGAATCCATCTTTTTCGATGGTGAACCGAACCAGTTCGCTGCCCGGCGTTACCGTGAATTCAGAACGGGTCTTGAGTTTTTTTGTCACCGCCTGTCTGGCTATGGATGCGGACCTGCTGATGTCTTCGTATGAAGAATTGGTACAGGATCCGATAAGGGCCACTTCGAGTTTCTCAGGCCACTTGTTGACTCGGACCGCGTCTGCGAATTTGCTGATCGGCCATGCGAGATCGGGAGTAAAGGGACCGTTGACATGTGGCTCCAGTTCATTGAGGTTGATCTCTATCAGCTGATCGTAGTGACGGCCCGGGTTCTGATACACATCCTCATCGGGCCGCAGGTGTTCTTTCACATTGTCCGCCAGTGCGGCCACTTCCTCACGACCGGTTGCTCGCAGGTAATCACCCATCTTTTGATCGTAGGCGAAGACGGAGCAGGTTGCACCGATCTCGGCTCCCATATTGCAAATGGTGGCTTTGCCGGTGGCGCTGAGGCTGTCGGCCCCGTCACCAAAATATTCAACAACGGCGCCGGTTCCTCCCTTGACGGTAAGAATTCCGGCTACTTTGAGTATTACATCTTTGGCTGCGGTCCAGCCGCTCATTTTACCAGTGAGTTTGACGCCGATGAGCTTGGGCATCTTCAGTTCCCAAGGTAATCCGGCCATCACATCCACGGCGTCAGCACCTCCAACTCCGATAGCGATCATGCCCAAACCGCCCGCGTTGGGTGTATGGCTGTCGGTGCCGATCATCATCCCGCCAGGGAAAGCATAATTTTCCAGTACCACCTGGTGGATGATACCCGCTCCGGGTTTCCAGAAACCGATGCCGTATTTATTGGAAATTGAGGATAGGAAACTAAATACTTCGCGATTGATGTCAAGTGCACTGGAAAGGTCCTCGACGGCCCCATTTTTTGCCTGAATCAGGTGGTCGCAGTGTACCGTGGAAGGAACGGCCACCTTTGAGCGGCCGCAGGTCATGAATTGCAGGAGGGCCATCTGGGCCGTTGCGTCCTGCATCGCCACGCGATCCGGGGCGAAATCCACATAGTCCTTGCCTCTTTCGAATGCCGTATGGGCGGGTTTGTATAGATGGGTGTATAAAATCTTCTCGGCCAGCGTAAGGGATCTTCCCGTCAAGACCCTCGCCTCCTCAATTTTTCCTGGCATTCTATCATATATCTTCTTTATTAAATCCAGATCAAAGACCATCTAAAACAGTTTTAAGAAGTCCAAAAAACAAGGCAAAATTAAAAAAAAATGACCTTCCAGACTAATCCAATCTTAACGGTACCAGTAAATAATGTTTAAATTAGTAGCATGAACCGCCTGAGATATTTTATAGAATGGCAGCTGTATGGTGTGTGTACCGCTCTTGGAGAAAGGATTGGAATTCCAGTGGTCCGTATCAGAACCTGGTTCATTTATATCTCCTTCCTGACAATGGGCTCTCCGCTGATTGTGTATTTTGTTGTTGCTTTCTGGATGAATATGAAGAGATACATCACCGCCCTAAGAAGGAATCCCCTCTGGTATCATTGATATTCCATTCCAATTCACACCACTGCCTTCCTTATTTTCACCAATTCATTGAGTAATCCTTCGAGGTGTTCGAGTTTGAGCATGTTGGCGCCATCACTTTTCGCCACGGCGGGGTTCGGGTGTGTTTCAATAAAAAGGCCGTCTGCTCCTGTGGCAATGGCAGCTTTTGAGATCACCCCGATCAGGGATGGGTTTCCCCCAGTAATACCAGAGGTCTGATTGGGTTGCTGCAGGCTGTGTGTACAGTCCATGATCACCGGCGCACCGAGTTCCTTCATCCAGGATATATTGCGGTAATCCACTACCAGGTCCTGGTAGCCGAAACTATTGCCTCTTTCAGTTAACAACACCCTGGCGTTGCCTGCATTCCTGATCTTTTCCACGGCAAACTTCATCGATGGGCCGCTGAGGAACTGGCCCTTTTTTACATTCACGATCTTCCCGGTGGCTGCAGCGGCAAGCAATAGATCTGTCTGCCTGCAGAGGAAGGCAGGGATCTGCAGGATGTCGATATATTTTGCGGCAATAGCCGCTTCATCATGTGCGTGTATGTCGGAGGTCACCGGCACCTTAAATTTTGCGCCGGCTTTTTGCACTAAGGCCAGGGCTGTCTCATCACCTATCCCCGTAAAAGAGTTGGCAGAGGTGCGGTTGGCCTTACGGTAGGAGGCCTTGAAAATGTATGGAATGCCCAGGTTGCGGCAGATGGCGGATACCTTTTCTGCCACTTCCATCACTATTTCTTCTGACTCAACAACACAGGGACCGGCAATAAGAAAGAAATTTTTTTTGTCGTATGACTGATTACCGAACAGTTGCTCCAGAAAGGTTTCCATCACGCAAATTTAGATGAATGAGTTGACT
>Ga0193752_1003734_pt1 | contig 10331 bp, 9 predicted proteins | sample H1c1metaG_FD_144924 | JGI IMG/M metagenome (GOLD analysis project Ga0193752, IMG submission 144924) | Soil microbial communities from a riparian zone of the East river system, Colorado, United States - H1c1 | ecosystem: Environmental > Terrestrial > Soil > Riparian zone | place: USA: East River...
CGCCCATGTTGCCAAGGTGATAATTCGCCTCGTGATAACGCTTGATGTCGTCCGGCGTCATTTTGCGGATGCCGTCAGGCGCGCCGCCCGCGTTGAAGGAGAGCGGGTGAGCCTCGCCGTAGATCATGCGCAGGCTGTTGTCGTAAAGACGCCAGTCAGGGTTGTTCATCGAACTGGTCATTTCGTTATAGACCGAGCCCTTTTCCTCGAGGCGAAGGGTTTTGTCCGCATTTTCGGTTATTCCCCAATTGCGGACCTCGCGGCGCACTTCTTCCTCGGTATAGTCGGGGTGAAGCAGCACATCCATATACTCGTTGAAAACGGCGTAGAACGACTCGCCGCCACCGGCCGTGTTGAACTGGTAGTTGGTGAAGGTCTGGTAGGTCGAGGCGTTAGACCCCGTCAGCGACATGTTCTCGAGCACATTGATGTTGCGTCCCTTGTTGCCCTTGCCGATCAGGAGATGTTCCTGGGTGTGCGGTTCGCCCATGTCCGAGACGGTAAAACTGTTCACCCAAATAAACCCTTGCGGCACGCTCTGTATCTGAAGAAGATCGAGAGTAAACCCCGTTCGCGTGTGGACGAAGCGGCCGCCGATGGGCTTGTCGTTATCGTCGAGATAAACCGCGTCTGTGCGGAAACCATTTAAGGTTTGACCCTTGGTAAGGGCGGCGTAAGGGTTGGCGTCGCCGGTTTGCGAAAACGCGAGCGGCGCCTGGGCGAGCACTATGGATAAAAGCAGTAAAATAGCCGGAAAGACAGACTTGAATTTCATTTGGATCTCCTGATCAAATAAGGATATGTGCTTCGGAATTATACCGGACTTTTACGCGAGGAGGAGGTATTTTGTTTCTGTTTTCGCTTTTGCGGCTTGCCGCCGATAAATTGCCGTTGGCTTTAGCCAACGGTTGCAGTCGGATCGATTTCGCCTTTAGCCAAAGTCCGAAAATAATTTCCTATCGGCTTCAGCCAAAATCATTGGGCTAAAGCCCGATACATGGTATGTCACTGACCCCTGGCTAAAGCCAGGGGCAATTTATTAAAGCAATTTTGAGTCGTGAAAAAATTACTGATCAAACAGCAAGACCGTTCGGTTTACCGCCGTTGCTGTATTTTTATGCTGAAAAAGATTACATTATTCTATTTGCACGAGCCATGGATGCTTCTCAAACAAAATCTTTGCCCGAACCGATGACCGAAACCGCCCCGGAGCTATCACTTTTTTTGCCCGTGCTCGATGAAGAAGAGAACCTGCGGCCGATGCACGCCAAGATCCGGGCGGCGCTCGACGCTCTCGGAAAAACAGCGGAGGTCATCTATGTCGACGACGGTTCGACGGATAAAAGCCTCTCGATATTAAAGGAAATAGCGGCGGAAGACGACCGCGTCCGCGTAGTTGCGCTACGCCGAAATTACGGGCAAACCGCAGCGATGTCAGCCGGAATTGATGCCGCCCGGGGCGAGATCCTGATCCCGATGGATGCCGACCTGCAGAACGACCCGGCGGATATCGCACGCCTGCTGGAGAAGCTCGATGAAGGCTTTGACGTCGTCTCCGGCTGGCGCAAGAACCGGCAGGACAAGCTTATATCGCGCAAGATCCCGTCGCAGATCGCTAACCGCATTATCTCGGCTATCGGCGGCGTTCACCTGCACGACTACGGCTGCTCACTCAAGGCCTATCGCCGCGACGTGCTGCAGGATGTAAAGCTGTATGGCGAGATGCACAGGTTTATCCCGATCTATGCAAGCTGGGCGGGCGCGCGGGTCACGGAGATACCGGTCGATCATCACGCCCGGACGATGGGCAAATCGAAGTACGGCATCTCACGCACCATTAAAGTCGTTTTCGATCTGATCACGATCAAGTTCATGGCCTCGTACCAGACAAAGCCGCTTTATGTTTTCGGGAGTTTCGGGCTGATCGCGTTTTTACTGTCGATGGTTTCGGGCGTTTGGTCGATAATTTTGAAGATTTTTTACGGCACTTCGTTTATACTGACGCCTCTCCCGCTGATTACGATCGTGATGCTGGCGATCTCAGTTCAGTTTTTCCTCATGGGACTCCTCGCAGAACTGCTGGTGCGCACCTATCACGAATCACAAGACAAAGCGATATACGCGGTTAGAGAAAAGATAGGGTTTTCTGAACATGAAGGCAGATAGCATTGATAGGGTGGAATTTTGCGCCGAGGTTCGGGAAAATATCGATTTTATTAATGAAATATTTACCGACCTTGGCGCGCTAGAACTGTTCGAAAACCCCGACGTCACGTTTATAGAAGCTTGGATATTTGAAACTCTTTTGGCATTCACGCTTTTCAGGGCGAATAATTCTGTCACGTTGGACTTTCATCTGATGCCTGATGGAATCCGCATCGATTTCGAGGGATACAACGAAGCATATGAGGTCGGAAACAAAGATTTGCGAAAGGATCGAGACTCGGTTTTCAGAACCATCAAAACGCTATTGTGCGAGCCAATAATGGTTGAATACAAGGGAAACGCCATGTTTGTAAACCTGTTCAATTCGGATGGAAGCCGTTATGCTATTTGGAGCTTGGGTAGTATATTCACCTTAATTACGGGACACTATTTGAAATCTCAGGCGATCAAACAGCATCTTTTCTCACCAATTTATCCTAAGAACTGAGTAGTATGAGTAGTATTACAGGATGGACAAATTCTGATAACTGGCCCATCGAGTGGGCACAGAAATCTCCGGCGCCCAAGGAGACCTGGGCCATATGCTTAGATTCTGACGATCATGCCCTACTGATTCCTAGAAAGCTGTACCTAGTGAGATTTGGCATAAATGGCGTTTGGGTCCGGGATGAAAAGAACGAAATGACCGTTTGCGATAAAGAAGATTTCCTTCCGTTGGCCTTCGCACCTGAGGTGTAAGAGCTATTGGCGGAGGTTGCTTGAGGAAACAGAGGCGTAGCCTCTAATCCAAGGAGAATGACGCCGGAAAGGCATAGCCTTTCCGCACATCGAGCGGCACAGCCGCAAAGAAATACGTTTTGTTATATGTGTGGAATAGCCGGATGGGCTAATACAGATCCTGACAAGCCGCCGATGTTTGGCGACGAGGTCGCGTTGCGCACGATGTGCGACACGATGTGGCACCGCGGGCCGGATTCCGAGGGGATTTGGCTTGATTCTGGCGTGGCCCTGGGTATGCGGCGGCTCGCAATCATCGATCTGAGCACCGGCGATCAGCCTGTGTGGAACGAGAACAAGTCTATCGTGGCCGTGATGAACGGCGAGCTTTACAACTTTCGCGAGATACGCGCTGATCTCGAGAAAAAGGGCCACAAAATGGTCGGCCATTCGGACACTGAGATACTTCCCCACCTCTACGAGGAATACGGCGACGATTTTGTAAAAGAGCTGAACGGCATGTTTGCCATCGCACTGTGGGACCTTGCCGAGCAAAAGCTGATCCTGGCCCGCGACCGTTTTGGCGAAAAACCCCTCTATTACGGCGTGTTCGATGACAAGCTGATATTTGCCTCGGAGCCGAAGGTGCTGCTCTCGAATGCCGCCGTAAAGCCGAGCATGAATCTCGACGCACTCCGGCAATATCTATCGTTCGATTACGTTCCGGCGCCCCATTCGATGTACGAGGGCATATCGAAGCTGCCGGCTGCGCATACGCTCATATGGCAGCGCGGCAAGGCTACCATCAGCCGCTATTGGAAACTATCTTTTAAGAAAAACGGCGCCCGGCGGTCGGTGAACGATGCCGCGATCGAGCTTTCATCTCTGCTCTCCGATTCGACCCGGATGCGGATGATCTCGGACGTTCCGCTCGGCATTCTTTTATCGGGCGGGGTCGATTCATCGGCGATCGCGGCTTATGCGGTGAAGCATTCCAGCAAGCGGGTCGAGACCTTCTCGATCGGTTTCGAAGAAGCTTCGTTCGACGAATCAAAATATGCGCGAGAAGTCGCGCAGCACCTCGGGACTGATCATTACGAGGAAAAGCTGAGCGTGGATAAGGCGGCCGAGCTCGTTTCGGAGATCGGTAAATGGCTTGACGAGCCGATGTCGGACGGGTCGCTAATACCTACGTTTTTGTTGTCAAGATTTGTACGCAAGCATGTGACGGTGGCGCTCGGAGGTGACGGAGGCGACGAGATATTTGCCGGCTACCCGATGTATTACGGGCTTAAGATGGCGAAAGTCTATGATTCGATACCGCGATTTTTACGCTCGGCGCTGATCGAACCGGTCGTAAAGGGCCTGCCGGTAAGCACAAAAAATCTCTCGTTCGACTACAAGGCAAAGCGCTTTGTCGGCGCGGCGAATTACGACCCGATCGTGCGGCATCACGCGTGGTTCGGCTCGTTTACGCCGGAGCAGCAGCAAAAGGTTTTGTCCGAGAGCGTAAAATTCTCGACCCGGAACAGCAACACCTACGCCTTGGCTAAAAAGCTCTGGCAGGACTGTGATTCTGAAAGCGAGATGGAGCGCATGCAGTATCTCGACATGAATCTTTATCTCGCCGAGGATATTCTGACCAAGGTAGACCGCGCAAGCATGGCCGTATCGTTGGAGGTACGGGCGCCGTTTCTCGATCACCGCGTGGCCGAATTTGCCGCGGCGCTGCCGCCTGATTTTAAGCTCAAAGGAAGCATCGGCAAATATATTCTGAAAAAGGCGGTGGAGGACATGCTGCCGAAGACGGTGACGAAGCGCGCCAAAAAAGGCTTTGGGATACCGATCGCCGATTGGCTGAAGGGGCGGCTAAATCACCTGCTCCACGACCTGCTTTCGTCCGACCGACTCATCCGGCAGGGCCTGTTTAACCCCGAGTATGTGCAACAGCTCATCCGCGAGCACGAACAAGGCATCGCCAGCCACCACAAGCAGCTCTGGACGCTGCTCGTATTCCAGCTTTGGTACGACAATTTTCTCGATACGAATAAACCGCCGAAGATAACGAAATACAGGTGAAAGTATGCCCTCCGAGGGGGTAGATATCTCTTTTTCGGTTTCAATCCTGCCCGAATTTAGCTATCATTTTCGTATGAAAACTCTCTACCCTGCTATCGAGCCGTTTGATTCGGGAATGCTCAAGGTTTCCGATATTCACGATGTTTATTATGAGCGCTGCGGAAATCCCGAAGGTATTCCGGTCGTGTTTCTGCATGGCGGGCCCGGTGGCGGGCTTATCCCGATGTACCGGCAGTTCTTCGACCCCGAGGCCTATCAGATCGTACTGTTCGACCAGCGCGGATCGGGCCATTCGACGCCGCATGCGGAGCTTCGCGAAAACACGACGTGGGACCTGATCAACGACATCGAGGCGCTTCGCGAGAAATTCGGCATCGATAAATGGCATGTGTTTGGCGGCTCGTGGGGTTCGACGCTTAGTCTTGCGTACGGTATTTCGCACCCGGACCGGTGCCTGGGGCTGATCTTACGCGGAATTTTCCTGACACGGAGGAAAGAGCTTCTGTGGTTCTATCAATACGGCGCGTCGGAAATATTCCCCGATTTTTGGGAGCGCTATCGCGATGCGATCCCCGAAGAAGAGCGCGGCGATTTTATGACCGCCTATTACAACCGTCTGACCAGCGACGACGAGCAAACGCGTCTCGCGGCGGCGCGTGCATGGAGCGTGTGGGAAGGCTCGACCTCGAAGCTCTTCCCGGACCAGGACCTTATGGACCACTGGGAAGGCGAGCACGAGGCACTGTCATTAGCACGGATCGAGTGTCATTACTTCATGAACAACTCGTTTTTCTCGAGCGAGAATTACCTGCTCGAGAATGTCGACAAAATCCGCCATATCCCGACCGTGATCGTGCAGGGACGCTACGACGTTGTGTGCCCGATCACCTCGGCGTGGGATCTACACCGCGCTTTCCCGGAAGCGGAGTTTGTCGTCGTGCCGGACGCGGGCCACTCGGTTTCGGAGAAGGGGATCACGGCGGCACTGGTGGACGCGATGGACAGGTTCAGAGATAAATAACCCTCGCTTCGCGATGTTCGGGATGTTTCATCGCACGGAATGCGTCCGGTGAACCGCGTGTTTCAGGTGTTTCACGCGTTTCAGCCGTTTCATAGCCAGGTTCGTGGTATTATTTTTACTCGATTAGCGTTATTATTACTAAAAAGGACTGTCAGGTGGGCCTGACATCTAAATATTATGGGAAGCTTTGGAACAACAGAAATAATTTTGATCGTCGCGGTTTTATTCCTCCTCTTTGGGGCAAGCCGCCTGCCGCAGTTGGCAAAATCGCTGGGCGCAACGCGAAAGGCGTTTAAGGAAGGAATGCGCGAGGCCGAGGAAGAAGAAAAGGCAGAGAAGCAGATCTCGGCCAACGCCCCGGCGCCGCAGGTTTCCGGGATTAGCGACGAAGCGCTGATGGAAGAGATGAAGCGACGGGTGGCTGAAAAGCAAACCTAAGGCGGTCGGCACTAAGACATAAGAAGGGTCATACAGGTTGGGAACTCCCCGACTTCTGTATGACCCTTTACTCACTTTGCAGGCTGCTATTCAACTGCCGGTTTTTCGCCCGTTATTAACGTTGCTTTGACCGAGAATCGAAAAGTCAGATCCGTGCTCTCGCGGTCGATCAATAAAGCCAGCTCTTTGCACACCTTTTTGCGTTCCTTTCCATCAAGGAATCCAAGCCAGGCCGGCAGCAGGAAATCCGCCATCAGCGGCGCCTCCATAAACTCTTTGCTGTTCTTGAAGTCGAAATTCTCGATCTTCGTGATCGCTGTTACATTCGTCAGGCCAGCTTCTGAAGCGGTCTCTTCGGCCTCGGACACGGTCGGGAGCTCTATAATGAGCCGCTCGACCGCTGCGCTGTGATCGAGCAATTCGGCGTTGAAAAAACTCTCCCACAGCAGCGAATATATCTCCCCGAAGCTCCCGGCCGTCGGCAGAAAGAAAAACACCTGTTTCTCCGCGAATTTCGCTGCATCCGCGACGAGTTCTTTTAATTCGCCGGGCGGCGTAAAACTCGCGTCGGCCAGCACGATCTCGAATGTGTCATCCGGCAGCTCGGTCGAGAATGTAACGTCGGCATCGGTAGCGGCGGCCTTGGCTGCGGCGATCGTTAGAAGTTCGTTTGTTTCGACAACCCCGTGCAGCGGCATTTTCTTGCGCATTTTTTTCTTTAGCGCAAGTGCGTGATTGCCGGTGCCCGCGTTTAAATAGAGAATGTCGGCCTTTCCGGCGACCTTAAAATTTTCGTCCAGTATATCGGTGAAGCGCTGGGTCCACCCCTCGTCAATGACAAGGTCGCGCAGAAACGCGAGTTCTTTTTCGCTTTTGTTCATATAATTATTAAAGCGCATCTACCACGGACGGTAAAATGCGCTCTCTGTAATATTAGATGATTTCGGGTTGCCCGAGCCGATTTTAGATTTTTGATTTGCGATTTTAGATTGGAAATACGAAGAGTTAACAGGGCAAATTAGACTCGTACTCACAGCGTTCAACCACCCGCTACCGCAGGTGGTACTGACCGGCATCGCACAGCTTTACAATTCACCATTAACAACTACAATTAACGAATATTTATGAGCAAAAATGTAAAAGATCTATTCGATCTGACGGGCAAAACGGCGATAATCACGGGCGGTTCGCGCGGTATCGGCAAGGAGATGGCCGAGGGGCTGGGTGAAGCGGGCGCAAATTTGATGCTCTGCGCGCGCCGAGCCGAGTGGCTCGAGGAAACGGTAGCGGAATTTGCGGGAAAGGGCCTTGGCGTTGCCGGTAAGGTGTGCGATGTCTCAAAGCCGGAAGAGGTCCAGGCCGTGGTCGAAGAGACGGTGGCAAAATTCGGCAAGCTGGATATCCTCGTAAATAATGCCGGGATAACGTGGGGAGCGATGCCCGAGGACATGCCCCTGAACCGCTGGCAGCAGGTGCTGGATGTAAACCTGACCGGCTGTTTCCTGTTTGCGCAGGCGGCCGGGCGCGAAATGCTCAAGAATAACAGCGGCTCTATCATCAATATCGCCTCGATTTCCGGCATCACCTCGTCGGCAAATGGCCCATTCTACGCGGGTTATGTGGCGAGCAAAGCGGGGCTGATCGGGCTAACGCGCGAACTTGCCGCAAGCTGGGGCCGACGCGGGATACGAGTAAATGCTATTGCGCCGGGTTTTTTCCACTCGCGGCTGGCGGACGCCGCGATCGATATCTACGAGCGTACGATACAGGAAAACAACGTGATCCCGCGTATCGGCGAGGAAGGCGAACTGAAAGGCGTCACGGTGTTTCTTGCATCAGATGCCTCGAGCTACGTTACTGGGCAGACGATCGCTGTCGATGGCGGGATGACGGTTTAAATTCTATCGGAATTGGTAGAAATGATACAGCGGGTAAATTGTTACCTTTCCTGGAGCGGGAATATGACCATGAAATTATGTTTTATTTCGTTGTTATTAGTAGTTGGTTTATCCGTTAGCTTTAGCCTGACAAATGCTCAAAATAAAATTGCGGGCAGTATGACTAAAGACTTTAAGATTGATACTGGCAAGCCAAGTGTATTTCTAACCTTTGAAAAATTTGGAGAGATTAAATCGAGAGGGTCAAAGACAAATATAAATGTTGCTTTTTTAAAGGTGCACAATAATACGATTTTTCCGATAGCTGTCGATGCAAACCACGACACCAGGCTTTTACAGGCAGAAACTTTGACTATTTCCGATGGAACTGTCGTCGAAACACTACCCGATAACTCACTTATCGAAGTGTGTTTCGATGTTGATGTAATTCCATATACAACCAGTATCGAAAGTAGAAAGTGGGCATAAGGATAAAGGAGTTAAAAACGGCATCGTCGGTGACATCCAACGAAAAAAAGAGAATCCCGCCGAAAATGACAAAAATACATGTTTTTGGCGAAATGCTTGGCGAGCAGACAATTTCGGAAATGGCGAGAGAATCTGGATAAAGTCTAAGCAGTCTTTTCTTTTCACTGTCCCTAGAAAGTATTTGAAAGACAACTTAAAAGTTTCGACTCTGTTTAGCTATGAATGGGAGTTCAGGAATGGAAAATTAGATTTTGCCGAACCCAAACATAAAGTGTATTTTTACGGTTCCGATCTGCCAAAATAACGAATCTCTTGATGCTCGGCAAAAAGCATAGTCGGATAAATATTATCATCACTGGTTTTGTGCTTACTATAACTGGCGTACTATCTGATAAGTAATATCTCCCTCTCGTCACCATTTATCTCCGCCCGCAATCGTTTTGTTGCGGCATCGAAATCCATATCCAGGCTCTTTCCGTCGGCCCGCATTTCCTTCGGTTTCGCGGGGACGCCGATCGCCTGGATGTAGCGGATACGCTGGCCGCTAAAATTACCTGTTCGGTCCAGCTTGAGCGAACCCTGTTTGTGCTCGATCGTGACCTCGCGGTAATCGGCCCCACGGTAGCCGTAGCCCTCGCCCACATCCTGAAAGAGCAGCGCTTTTTCGATCACGCCCGGTTTTACACCCGCGATCACGTTTAAGGTGACGGGAGCGGACGGAATTTCCCCGGTGTGCTGGATCACAGCCTGTGTCGGGATGACCGCGCCGACGCGGACAAAGATAGGCAGCCGGTCGAGCGGGGTTTTAAGGTAGTGCAGCCTGCCACTCTCGAATTTTTCGCCGGTCCACCAATCGATCCACTCGGCGCCTACGGGCAGATAAATACCGCGTGTCCGCATACCTTCTTTCACGACCGGCGCGACGAGCACATCCGGCCCAAGCATAAATTGATCGCTGACGAGGTAAGTCTGCTTGTCGTTCGGATACTCGTACCAGAGCGGGCGCATAACGGGCGCGCCGGTGCGCTCGTGCTCGCGGAATAGGGTGTAGATATACGGCAGGAACTGGTAGCGCAGCTCGACCGTCTCCCGATTGATCTTTGTAAATTCCTCGCCAAATTCCCACGGCTCTTTGTTGCCTACCCAGCCGACCGAGTGAGAGCGGAAAAACGGCGTGAGCGCCGCGGCCTGCAGCCAGCGCGCGTACAACTCGCCCGACGGCATGTCGTTAAAGCCGCCCGCGTCGGCCCCAACAAACGGCACGCCCGAGACACTGAGGTTCGCGAGCATCGGGATGGACAGCGCAAGATGGTCCCAACTAGCATAGTTGTCGCCGGTCCAGACGGCGGAGAAGCGTTGGATGCCTGCATAGCCTGCGCGCGTAAGCACAAAGGGTCGTTTTTCAGGAGCCAGCTTCTTTACGCCCTCGAAGGTTGAGCGCGCCATTTGCATTCCGTAAACGTTGTGATATTGCTTGTGCGTACGCGGCTTGCCATCGCCCGCGTGGGGCGTATCGAGCGGGAAGGTCTTCTCGGGGTGATGCA
>Ga0193752_1003735_pt1 | contig 10331 bp, 10 predicted proteins | sample H1c1metaG_FD_144924 | JGI IMG/M metagenome (GOLD analysis project Ga0193752, IMG submission 144924) | Soil microbial communities from a riparian zone of the East river system, Colorado, United States - H1c1 | ecosystem: Environmental > Terrestrial > Soil > Riparian zone | place: USA: East River...
GCGTGGCCGTTGCGCTGCTTGATCACTAACCAGTTCTGCCATTGCACTCACCGCTTCGTTGTTACGATGCGCGCATCATTAACGACTATCATTCCACTGTGCTAGGCGGTGCAGACCGGACGCTTACCTAATATCAGGCCATTGTCTCCTCCGAAATCCTTATGTGTTTTTTATAGTCAGGTTGAGTCATGCAAGAATATATTGGGAGACCGCTTATCCAAGCCGTGTTTTTCGCGCTGTTGACGATGGTGATAATGCCCATCGTAAGGCCAAAAATTACGGATTCGGTGTATGGCATTGCAGGCGCCATATACGCCGTCTTCATGCTAGTGAATAGCATTGCGATTTGTTTTGCGCCGAAGGTGTGGCCTTACTTTTCTTACTCGATGCTTTTCTCGATTATTTATATAGTGGTGATGTTTGTAGTATTAAACACTTACATCAGTGTTACAAAAACAGAGGGTAGCGCTGAGAGCTCGATGGTATTCGTCGTCATCATGTATCACCCTTTCGGATTGCTTCTTATGATCTTTCTGAAATGGGCTTATATGAAGATATTTTGAAGACCCGGAAAGTCGTGGGCGATGGAACCGCCGCCCGATAGGAATCTCGTCAATGTCGACGATCTTGATTTGTCCAAAGCATCGTTCAAGAACGGATTGTTCAAGTCATTAATGGCCCGGCGTGCACGCTTGCCTCCTGCCGACGAATTTAGAGGCCTCGAGGTCAGGGATGATGAGAACGCAATCGTCCGCGATGGTGCAATCGTCCCGACATCAACTTGGCTACAGGAGCTTCATATTTCAATACGCCGGGAAAACTATGAGCACGTCTCGGAGAGCCTGTTGGAGTGTGGTGGCAAAGCCAGAGCCTTTAAGGTTTGCAGAAGCTTTGCGAGGTACTACTTGGAACCAGTATCTCCCGGAAACAGCTTGTTGTAGTCAAGGTCAGAGGTTGAATTGGAGTCTGACTTAATTGGACGGTGTGGACACCCTGCGGGGATTCCGCGCAAAACGTCAAGCGACCTAGTCTTACGCGGTTTCGACTCCGATCTTAAACGCGAACAGATCTCCGGCCGGCAGTTGAGAACTTCTCACCACACCGGCACGGACGCTCCTCTTAACGACCTAAAGGACTTGACGACAGATGTCCGAAACGATTGACGACGAGGACTATTACTCGTCCAGATCAGCACTCGTCACGATTTGTGACATCCCATCAGTGGCCTTAGGTCGGTCTTCGTATCCTTCCACCAGCACACGGAGAGCTACAGAAGGGATGCGTGGCCAACAATGACAAGCGCAACTCATCCATTAGTCTCCGCCAAGGCATCTAGTGGTTGCGCGGGTGTTTCGCGCGCTAGAGATTTAACTTATGCACCTGCGCGATATCAGACACCTCGCCGTCGTTTTGGTCTTGTTCGCCGCCGCGGGCTGCTCCGCATTTGGCGAAGACAATCCGCCGCATGTGACGATCGAGAGCGGCGTTCTGGAGGGGCAGTTGGAAGACGGTATCGTCTCGTTCCGTGGTATTCCCTACGCCATGGCCCCGATCGGAGCACTTCGTTGTGCGCCGCCGCAATCTCCGGCGCCATGGTCGAAGACGCGTCGCGCTCGGAGTTTTGGCCCGAGCTGTCCACAACCTGACGCCGATGCGCTCAAGAAATCAGCAACCCGTTCGGGCGAGGGATACACCATTTTCTCGAATGTGAAGGCAGAGAAAGGTTCGAATGAGGACTGCCTGACTCTCAACATCTGGGCGCCTGAACATGCACTCGAGGCCCCGGTCATGGTGTTCATCCACGGCGGAAGCGGTTCGGGGGCGGAGCCCTATTATGACGGCACGTCGTTCGCGAGAGACGGGATCGTCCTCGTTACGATCAACTACCGCTTGTTCACGCTAGGCAACTTCGCTCATCCAGCGCTCACGCGAGCCGCAGGTCACGACGAACCACTCGCGCGTTATGGCGCACTCGATCAAATCGCGGCGCTGACTTGGGTGCGCGACAACATTGCGAACTTCGGCGGCGATTCCCGCAACGTCACTCTATTCGGCCAATCGGCTGGCGGCGCCGCGGTGCTTCAGTTGCTAGCCACACCTGCGGCCAACGGGCTTTTTCACAAAGCTGTCGTCCAGTCAGGAAATGGCTGGTGGTCGCCGGTACGTCAAGCGGACAACGAATCCGCCGGCAGGCCTGCTTGCGCGCGAAGCAGGCCTGCCGGCGGATGCGAGCGTAGAGCAGTTGCGCGCCATCCGTCCGGACGCGCTCCCATGGAGCGGCTTCTTCAGTATCGACGGCCGACGGTGGACGGAAGACGCGACCAGCATGATCGCCCGTGGAAAGATCGCTGATATTCCGCTCATGATCGGCTGGAATAGTTTTGATGGATCGTCGCTTCGCTTTTCTGCCGCAAGCGTGATCGAACATTCGCCGCCACACGTCCTCGCGGCGTATGCATCGAACAGCATGAAGCCGGAAGATCTCGCGTATGAACTCTATACCGACAGCCATGCCGGCGCCCCGGCGCGCTGGGTGGCGTCCAAAGCCGAGACCGGCGCGCCCGCTTATCTCTATCACTTTTCCTATACGCTCTCCCGTGACCGAGGCAAAGTTCGCGGTGCGCAGCACGGTTATGAGATGCCGCATGTCTTCGATAGCTGGGGCAGTATCCCCGGTGCTTTTCTGGTACTCCGCGACAGAGATCGTGCAATGACCAGAGTCATGCATCAATGCTGGGTGAATTTTGCGAAGACGGGAAAGCCTGCCTGCGAAGGGGCACCCGACTGGCCGCGTTATACGCGAAGCGATGACGCGCTCATGGAGTTCACGGACACGCCAGCTGTGCGACGTAATTTCCGCCGCGCCCAGCTCGACTCGCAGGAAGCCGCGATGGAGACCACACTCGCGAATCAGCGGGCGGCCATCGACGGTCTGATCGACTCGTTGACCCACCCGCCCGGGAGTCCTTAATGGAATACAAAATTTTCGTTTTCATCGGCCTTGCGGTGAGCGTCGCGCTGATCGTCTGCGTGCGTCTCTGGATGCTTCAGCGTCAGCAGGCTCAGGCTCAGGAGTCCGTCCGTCGCGTGGCGGAACAAGGCGTCCAACTCACTCCCGAATTGATCAGATCGCTTGGCGTCAGGCCGCCCAGCTCTGATCTCAAGCGGGGGGCCATTTATCTTGCCGTCGCTGCCGGTTGCGTGATCTTCGGCATAGTCGATGCGTACGAAGACGGCGCGTCGAGCAGCTTGTTCACTTTTTTGGGCGTCGCTGCCTTTCCGGCGCTGATTGGATTGACCCTCGTTGGATTCCATTTGCTGGACCGCGCAAAACGCTGAGACAGGCCATGGAGCCCAGTGACGCAGACCTCATCGCGCGAATAGTCGTCGCTGGAGACCGGACCGCGTTTACGCTATTGGTCCGGCGCCATCAGGCATTTGTGCGCTCACTGCTTCTGCATCTGTGCCGCGATCACGCTCTCGCCGACGACCTCGTACAGGAGACATTCGTGAAACTTTTTACGAATCTCGATCGCTACTCGGGGGAGGGGGCTTTCCGCTCATGGCTCGGCGGTATCGCCTATCGCCAGTTCCTGATGGCCGCAAGGCGTCAACGATCCCACGACAATAAGCTCGATCTCTACGCAGCGGTGCCGCTTACCGCTACCGTCAGCGTTCCCGAGAACGCCTCGTCGCTCGATCTCGATCGCGCGCTTGCACGTCTACCGGAACAGCAGCGGGCTGCGATCATTCTGAGCTACGGCTGCGATATGTCCCATCCGGAAATCGCCAGAGAGATGAAGGCACCGCTCGGGACGGTAAAGTCTTGGCTTGCCCAGGCCAAGGCGTTACTGCGGGATCAGCTTGCTTCATCCAGACCCGAGGAATGACGTCATGATTGACGACCACAAAATTGATGATCGCCTGAGAGAGCTGTTTGCGGCAGCGGAGCGTCATGTCGTTCCTGCAGATGTGTCTGCACGCATAGTTGAAGTTCTTGCACACCAGCGTCGTCAGCGCAGGCATCTGCTGCTGGCAGCCACTGTTCTTGGCGCTGCGCTGGCGTTGCCGAGCTTATGGCCAGCGATGATGATCGTTACCGAGCGCATGGCGGCGATTGTTCACATGTGAAGCGCCCTTCGGTGAGATTGCCGAACCCGCGACGCCGCACTGTCCGGCGGTGACCGACTAGCCTTGTGGGATGAGGGCGTCTATTCTCTCTCGCTCTCTTGCTGATCAACCTGGAGCGTAATCATGCGATGCGCAGTTCTTTTGTCAGTCATCGCCGTTGCGCTGAGGCAGTCTGCCTCGGTCCAGGTTGGGCGAACAGCCGGCGTACTGGACGCTTGTGGTTTATGTACGCCCGCCGAAATCTCCGCGTATCTCGGCTAGCTGGTGGAGCCGGGCGAGGCTGCCACGCTAAACGCCGGCTGCTCTGGGTATGCGATAGCTGTGCAGGGATGTCTTGGGTTTTATTCATGAAGAACGCGCCACTACTTATCTTCCTGCTTCAAATCGGCCTCGCCTTTATTGGCGGAGTGGCGCATCAACTGAGCAGCCCCCGAGGGGCGGAATGGGGGCGACTGACATCCTGTTCATCATGGCGGGATTTGCTCTCGTCTTCGTGTGGTTCAGCATCGATGCGAAAGCGCTCGATTTCCAGCCTTCATCCATCCTGAATTTTGGTGTGTTGACCCTTGCGGCAGTTGCCTTGCCGTACTGCTTCTTCCGCTCGCGTGGACCCTTGCGAGGTCTACTCGCAACGCTTTGGTTTTTCGGAATTGTCGTATTACTCAGCGCGGTGCAGATGGCCGGTAGCTGGGCTGCGTTCGCTCGTCAGATCTAGCGAAGATGCCGGACGATGCTCGACGTGCACCTCTTTGTTCTTTACATCGGCACCCAGAGAACTCGCACGATAGTTGAGGGACGTCCAATTGACCGTCCACAATCAGTAGGACCATTGCGGCCGACGCAGCCGTTTCGATAGTTCTAACGCGAAAAACTCATTGCTCGGTAGCACGCTGTCGATCACGAGGTAGGGCACTGCCTCGCGCGCGCGTCTGGTCTACAGCTACTTCGATTTGCGGACCCGCCCGCCGGTGTCATCCGGCCCATCTCTCAAACTGCCGGGAGTCTTTATGTCGGTACGCTCAACCGCTCGACTGCTTCTCGTTTCAGGCGCGCTGACTTGCGCCCACCTTTCGTTTGCACAACAACCGTTTCAACTGGAAGAAGCCAGTATCGATAGCATCCATGCCGCAATACGTTCGGGCGCCACGACTTGCAAGCAAGTTGTAGAAGGGTACGTCGCGCGTGCGCGCGCCTATAACGGCGCTTGCTCCAAGCTGGTCACGGCCGACGGAGACAAGATCAAATCCGCGCTCGGCCCTACGCGCGCGGGTCTGCCGATGAGATTCTCCACGGAGACGGTGGCGATTACGAAGCTGCTGCCGGGCTACGAAAGCTATAAGGGTTTGTCGCCTGATCTCGGCCGCATGGAGCCCACCCTGTCCGACCCTTCTGTGTTTCAACAATATGGGATGGTCGTGGGCATTCCTAAAGCGGGCCAAGTCAATGCACTCGAGTCGCTGAATATTCGCGGCGAACGCTCGGTGACTTGCAAGGGCAAATACGATGCGAAGCCGGGCACTGCGCTGCCGAAGGGCGCGCCGGCCGAGTGTGAGAAGTTCCGGCAGCAGCCCGATGCGCTGGAATTCGCAGCGGAGCTCGACAAGAAATACGGCCGCAACTTCGACGGCAAGGACATGCCGCTGTATTGCGCGCCGATGTCCTTTAAGGCTGTGTACGACACGGCCGACATTCGCTCCACGGGTGGCGGCGATGTGAAATACGCGACGGACTTTGCACCCAAGGACTCAACGCTTGTGAGTCGCTTGCGCTCGGCGGGCGCGATCATTTACGCGCACGCTCACAACTCCGAATACAACGGCGGCAGCGGCGATCCCACCGGCGCCGAGACGGTTGCGCATCCTTATATCGGCGCGGGCGGTTCGCGCGAATCGTGGGGAGGCATGACCTGCAATCCTTACGACACCGAACGTGTCACGGCTGGTTCCAGCGGCGGCTCGGGTGCATCGGTGGCCGCGAACCTTGTAGTGTGTTCAATCTGCGAAACGACGGGCGGATCATGCCGCGGCCCGGCCAACTATCACAACACTGCGCTGGTCGTGCCGACGAAAGGCATTATCTCGTTCGAAGGAACCATCGGTGCAAATCCCTATCAAGATAGGCCCGGCATTATCTGTCGCAGCGTCAAGGATGCCGCCACAGTGTTGGACGCGTTTCGCGACAAGAAGACCGGTTCGTATTTCGATGCTGGCGATCTCTACACCGCGCTGCCGCGCGTGATCGAATCGAAGACGCCGTATGTGAATGCGCTGTCCGATCCGCAGCAAAGCAAGCCATTGGCTGGGCTGCGAATCGGCGTTGTCCGGGAGCTGTTCGTCAAGGACAATCCCGCCAAGGCCGCTGTCAGCGACGGCATCAACAAAGAACTCAAGGTGCTGCAAGAGCTGGGCGCCGAACTAGTCGAGACCGTCGATCCGCGCTATCCGGACGACGCGAGCATCCCCAACATGGAGTTCACGTTCAACGATGCTATCGCAGAGATCGTGCCCTTTCACATGCCGGAAATCTTCTCGTGGAAGAAAGAGGGCAAGCCCGAGTTCGAGGTCGCGGGCTGGGATGTGACGAGCCGCAAGTATTTGGTGGCGCTGTCGACTCACAAAGCGCCGCTACCGGCGAATATGAACTTCAATCGCATCTTCGCCAATCCGCCGGACGATCCGGCGGCCATTACCGGCTACACGTTCGCTTACGACTTTGCCAAGTACCTGACGCTGCGCGGCGATAGCAAGGTGTATGACTGGGCCACGTTGAACGCCAACGCGAAGTACTTCAATGACATGCGGCGAGTGGCGATGAAAAATTGGGAACTCAAGGAAATGGATGTTCGTACCGATGCGGTGACCTACACCATGAAGCGTCGCGACACATTGCGGATGGTGATGACGAAGGTGCTGCGCCAGAACAAAATCGATGTGCTGGTGAACCCCGTCAACCCCACGCTGCCGGAGAAAATCGGTGGTGCCTCGGTAGGCGGGAGCGGCAGCGCGACAGGCTACGGCTATGGCGCGATGCTCGGTATTCCGGAAGTATTCGTGCCGGCAGGATTCTCCACCACAATCATCGACGCCAAGTTCAAGCTAAGTGCTGACGGTAAGAAGTACGAGAGCGAGTGGAGCAACGAGCCCACCAAGTTGGACGGAGTGGGGCTGCCCTACAACGTCGCGTTCTGGGCCGAGCCCGGCCAAGAGTCGATGCTGCTCAAAGTCGGTTCGGCCTACGAGACCGCTACTCGACATCGTAAACCGCCGGCCGGCTTCGGTCCTGTGACGGACATGGAGTCATCACTCAAGACACCCACATCGAAGTCGGCTTCACTGGCTCCCTGAGAGAAGAATTGGATTCGTATTCCGATCGTCAGACGATGCGATCGTCTGACGATCGGGACTATAAGCGCAGTGTTATCAGGCGAGAACTACGCATCAACCGAGCGGGGGTATCTACATCGCAAATCTCGCTCAGCCGTCAACGTGTGCGTGTGTGAGCTGAGGCGAGGTCGTACTGAGTGAGCGTGCGCTGAGGAGATCGAAGGGTCGAAGCGATTTTAATCTTGGCCATCCTGGCTGCCGGCGTTGACTAAGCTCAGTTCGCCACTACGCGCCAAATTTCGCCGGCATCTGTAGTGGTATAGAGAGCGTTGTCCGGTCCCAGCACAAGCGAACGAACGCGCGCGCCGCCGAGACTGCTGACAGACTGATTGCCTGTGGTCATGCCAATCGAGTCAAGCTGTAGCAGCTCTACTCGTGTTCCTCCCATGATGCCGACGAGCAGACGGCCTTCCCAACTTTGCCACTGGCTGCCGCTTATGAAAGTGCACGGACTCATGCCTTGCGAGCTACCGCCGTTGGTCCAGGACGGCCGCATGGCGTTTGGAAACACTTCGAGGTCCGTCATGCGAGTGAGGGCTCCGTCGGGTCGATTGGAGCCGTACCCACAATAGTTACTCGCACAGGTGACGCCCGCTTGCGGCGCGGGACTCCAGCCGCCATTACCGCCCGCTACTATCGGCGTGACTTCGTCGGTGTGGCCTGGACCGTGCTCGCAGATAAACGGCTGGCCGCTGCCCGGGCGAAACGCGATACCTTGAACGTTGCGATGACCGTAGGTAAAGATTCGCGCATCGCCGCCGCTCGGCGTGCTGTTACCGCTGGCTGCCGTTCCATCGCGATTGACGCGCAAGACCTTGCCGCCCAGTCGTGTGAGATCTTGAGGCAACGGACCGTTGTGATTATCTCCGGTGGTGACATATAGAAGTCCATCCGAGCCGAAGCGAATTCGACCGCCGCTGTGATTACCCGCACCACCGTGACTGTTCCCGACATCTTTGTATGAGATATCGGTAATGATGTCGGTGCGACCGGAAACCGTTGTGTAGCCGCTGTCCACTGTTAGGCGAACGACGCGGTTTGTGTCCGGCGTGCTGAGATTCGACAGCATGTAAACATAGACGAATCGGTTGTTCGCGAAGTCGGGATCGACCGCTACGCCATGCACACCGGACTGTCCTTCGCAGAAAAGATCGTTTGCGGCGACAGCCGCGGATCCGTTGCCGAAGAGTCTGCGGACAGTGCCATCGGCCATGCGAACCGATAGTCCCGCGCAGCGCTCGGTGTAGAACATCGTACCGTCGGGCGCGAAAGCCAAATCCCAAGGATTACTTGCGCTCGCGATCGTGGTGCGCGTCAGTGTCGGAGTGCCGGCGGCCGGTGGTTGAGTGGGCGGCTGCGTAGGCGGTTGGGTCACCGGTGGCGCCATAGCGTCGCCATCGTTGCTGCCGCCGCAACCCGCCAGTAGGAACGCGAGCAGATAAGGGAAAACGAGTAGTCTTATCTTTAGTCCGTGCATGTGACCTCCTTACCCAACAGAGAAACGTGCAGCAACCGGAGGTGGTTCCTTATCGACTACACCACAACGAATAGAGCTGCGGTTGGATTTAATCGTCCTCGGTCGGTGTGAACCTATCGGCGCCGATGACTAAGTGCTCTGTCGCAAGTTTCGACCTCCAAACGAAAACGGGCTGTCCTGATGAGGACAGCCCGTTCGTAAGAGTGAAAACTTACGTGGCGATCAATTCGCAGCGCGTGCAGCCCTCGGCGGCGGCGCGATGTAGGACTTCTCGATACCAGCCTTCGCTTCCAGCGGCGTGCCGAGGGACAGATACGCCTTATTTTCCGCGGTATAGGCAGGCCATTCGACCAACCCTTTAACGCTAGGATTGCCGGTCTTTGCAAACTGTGCCCAGATCGTTGCCGCTTGGTCGGCGACTTTCAAGTCTTGGTCGTCGCTCTCGGGGAGTCCGGATGAGCAACCACCGCCTCGTGCCAGGCCCTGTGTCGTCGCCGAGGAAAGACCGATCGGAATTGCGCCGAATACATAAGTCAGCTCAAGGCCGTGAAAAGCGACACAACCTTTTTCCTTGCGCCATCCGAGAGGAAGCTGAGTGAAATTGTAGACGTAAGTCGGTGCACCGGCTTTGCTGTGCAATTCGGCCGTCTCCGGCACCGAAGTCTGCAACGATGCCTCACCTTGATTGGCGCCCACAATCAGCGGGACTTTGCGCTGCTTGCCGGCCTTGAACATTTCGTTGACAGACTCGGGAATGACATAGCCGTCGACAACCGGGCTGGCGCGGAAGCCGACTTCTTTTTTTCCGGCCGCTTCAAGAATCTGTTCCGAGCTTGCTGCTCGCATGGCTGTCAGCACATCAGCTCCATCCTTGGCGCCGAGCGCAGTCGCGAGTTTCACACCCATCGCTTCGGCGTCCGCAAGCTTCAATGAACGTTCGGAAGTGGCGAGGCCCGAACCGCTCTCGACGATCGCCCGGTGGAACAAGCATTCAGTAAGCGGAGAAGCCATCTGCGAAATCACCTTCGTGCCGCCGCCGGACTCGCCCATGATTGTGACATTGCCAGGATCGCCGCCGAAGGCCGTGATGTTGTCGCGTATCCACTCGAGCGAAGCCTTGATATCGAGCGTGCCGTAATTGCCTGACGAGCCGTGACCGGATTCCTTCGTTAGCGCGGGGTGAGCGAGATATCCCATGGGCCCGAGCCGACTATTGGCAGTGACAATCACGATGCCCTTGTTGGCCAGTGTGGGGTGATTGTAAGTCGTCGAGCTGGAGGTACCGGAAGTCAATCCGCCGCCGTGGTAGAACACGATCACCGGCGGCGGATTGACTTCCG
>Ga0193752_1003736_pt1 | contig 10329 bp, 7 predicted proteins | sample H1c1metaG_FD_144924 | JGI IMG/M metagenome (GOLD analysis project Ga0193752, IMG submission 144924) | Soil microbial communities from a riparian zone of the East river system, Colorado, United States - H1c1 | ecosystem: Environmental > Terrestrial > Soil > Riparian zone | place: USA: East River...
GGGCCATACAGGGCGGCGGCAGGGCCGAGCAACACCTCGATGCGCTCGATGTCCTCGTTCGATGCGGTGAAGAGGAAGGGCACATTCACCCGAAGCGACGGCACCGAGGCGAACCGGTTGTCGATGAGCGTGAGCATCTGGCCGGAGAAGACGTTGTTGAAGCCGCGCGCCACGATGGCCGACTGTACGAGCCCACCCTGCGCGACGTCGACGCCCGGCAGGCTCCGCACATTGTCCATCGCCGTGAGGGCAGGGCGCTGCGCGATCTCCTCGGCCGTCACTACGCTGACCGATGCGGGCGCATCGAGGATCTTCTCCTGCCGGCGTGACGCCGTGGTGGTCACTTCGGTGAGCTGCGTCGGAGCCAGATGCATCACGAAGTTCAGCTGTGTCGTCTGCCCCGCGACCACAGTGGCCGGAAGCTCGACTCGACCGTAGCCGATGCGCGTCACCGCGACGACGTAGGTGCCAGCGGGGAGGCGATCCAGGCGATAGGATCCGTCCTCGCGCGACGCACCGCCGGACACGGCGCGACCGGCGGCAACCGCGGAAGCCCGCGCTCCGACAAGGGGCTGTTGTTCGGAGGTGAGGATGGTGCCGGCGATCGATCCCGAGCTCGGCTGCTGAGCTCCGACGCCGACGGATGCCGTGAAGAGCAGTGCTACGATCGACAGAGTCCGCATGATCTGGTCTCGTATGGGGTGGGCCAACGAGGCAACTATGGGGAGCGAGGGTAATCGTCGGGTCACCTCGGAGTCAACTTGTTGGTTGTCAGGCCGTTAGCACATCGGCCGGTTCTCTTGCATGCTTCTCGCACGACCCGGAACCTCATGTCCGAAGACGTCCTCGCCACATTTCATCCCATTGTCCGGCAGTGGTTCATCGATACGCTCGGTGCGCCATCCGCTCCGCAGCGTGCCGGATGGCCAGCCATCGCGAATGGATCCGACACGCTGATCCTTGCGCCGACGGGCACGGGCAAGACGCTGGCGGCCTTTCTGTGGGAACTGAATGCCCTGATCACCGGGGGACTCCAGGCGCCGCTCGCCAACGCGGTGCACCTGCTCTATGTGTCGCCGCTCAAGGCGCTCAACAACGACGTCCAGCGCAACCTCGAGGCTCCGCTCGCCCAGCTGAAGGACCGGTTCGAGAAGGCCGGCGAGCGCTTTCCCGAGATTCGCGTCGCCGTCCGCACCGGCGACACACCCGCCTCGGCGCGGGCGAAGATGCTGCGCAAGACGCCGCACATCCTCATCACGACGCCCGAGTCGCTGCACATCCTGCTCACGAGCGTGCGTGGGCGCACGATCTTCAGCGCACTCCGCGCCGTGATCGTCGACGAGATTCACGCCGTCGCCGGCACGAAGCGCGGAACGCATCTCGCGCTCACGCTGGAACGCCTGGCGCGACTCGCCCCCGACGTTCCGCAGCGCATCGGCCTGTCGGCGACGCAGAAGCCACTGGATGAAATTGCGCGCTTCCTGGCCGGTTCTGATGTACAGACCGGCGAAGAGCAGACGCGGTTCAGGCCCGTTCAGATAGTCGACTGCGGCCTCGTGAAGCGCATGGAGACGCGAGTCATCTCGCCCGTCGATGATCTCGCGCACGTCGATGGCACCGTGTGGACGTCGGTCGTTCCACTCGTACTGGGCCAGGTCAGGAACGCTCGGACCACGCTCATCTTCGTCAACAACCGCGCGCAGTCCGAGAAGATCGCGGGGAGACTGAACGCGTTGGCTGAAGAGGAGATCGCGCAGCCGTATCACGGCTCGCTCTCACGCGAGCGTCGCCTCATGCTCGAGGAGCGGCTCAAGGCCGGCGAGTTGCGCGCGCTCGTGACCACGAGCTCTCTCGAGCTGGGGATCGACGTCGGTTCGGTCGATCTCGTCATACAACTGCAGAGTCCCAAGCGCGTGGCGTCGGCACTGCAGCGTGTGGGTCGGGCGGGACATTCACTCGATGCGACGAGCCGAGGCGTCTTCGTGCCGACCTTTCGTGACGATGCGATGGAGCAGTTCGCGATCGTCGAAGCGATGGAGGCGGGCGACGTCGAGCCGACGCGCGTCGTGCAGAATGCACTCGACGTGCTCGCGCAGATCATCGTCGCCATCGTGGCATCGGAGCCGGAGTGGACGGCGACTGGTCTCTACGATTTCGTGCGCCGCGCGTATCCGTATCATGCCCTGACGCGCGCGGCGTTCGACGAAACGCTCGCGATGCTCGCCGGCAAGTATCCCAGCGACATCGCGGCAGAGTTGGAGGCGCGTGTTTCGTGGGATCGCGTAACGGACATGCTGACACCGGCACGCGCATCGCGGATGGTCGCGACGATCTCCGGCGGCACCATTCCGGATCGCGGGCTCTACACGGTGAATCTCGCCGACAAGACGCGGCTCGGTGAGCTCGACGAAGAGTTCGTGCACGAGTCGCGCGTGGGCGACGCATTTCAGCTCGGCAGCTCGACCTGGCGTATTCGCTCCATCGAGCATGATCGCGTGGTCGTCGTGCCCGCTCCTGGAGCACCGGCGCGAATGCCCTTCTGGCACGGCGAGTTCATGGCGCGGTCGAATCACCTGACGTCGCGCGTCGGTGTACTCCGTCGCACGCTCGATGCCGCGCGCACGCTGGATGATCTGCAGGAGATCCAGACGCACTACCACGCCGACGAGCCCACGACCCGCTCGCTCGTCGAGTATGTGCAGTCGCAGCGCGCGATCACCGACATCGTTCCGGACGACACGCATCTCGTGCTCGAGCACTTCCGCGACGAGGTGGGCTCGATTCGCGTCGTGCTGCATGCGCCGTTTGGAGGGCGAGTGAACGCGCCGTGGGGCATGGCGCTCGGTCGTCGGATGCGCGAGCGCCTCAACGTCGACGTGCAGATCCAGACGACCGACGATGGGTTGATGGTGCGGTTGCCGGACATGGGCGCCGCGCCACCACTGGATGCGATTCGCTCGCTTTCTGTGGAGGAGGCAGAGCGACTTGTCCTGGAGGAGGTTGGAGGATCGTCGCTGTTCGGAGCGCGGTTCCGCATGAATGCCGCGCGTGCACTGCTGCTGCCGCGCGGCAATCCGCGCCGGCGCATGCCGCTCTGGCTGCAGCGTCTCAAGGCGGGCGACCTGCTGGCCGCGGTGGACGAGTATCCCTCGTTCCCGATTGTCGTCGAGACCTACCGCGACGTGCTGCAGGACGCTTTCGACATGGCCGGCCTCCGCGACGTACTGGGACGCATCGCGTCGGGGGCGATCACGATCCGGACGGTGGAGACGCAGATTCCGTCGCCATTCGCGCAGTCGCTGCAGTTCGGGTTCGTGATGGACAACATGTATGGCGACGACATGCCGCGCGCCGAGCAGCGGGCGGCGTTGCTGTCGCTCGATCGGGTGCTGTTGGATGAACTGATGGGGGGCGAGGGCGCTGACGACACGACGCTGTCCGTGCTCACCGATCTGCTCACGCGTCGCCGAGGAACTGCTCCGGGCAGGCAGGCACGGGACGCGGATGAGTTGGCGCTGCTGGTCGATCGGGCGGGTGACCTGACGTGGTCGCAGTTGGAAGAGCGGGTGGGTCCGCCGGACCAGTGGTCCAGGGCAAATCCACTCGAGGCACTCGTCGCGAGTGGCCGGTTGGTCGGTGTCACGGTGCCCACCGGCGCCGGTGCGGACGAGCGCTTCATCCTCGTGGATGCGTATCCGCGCTACGTTGCCGCCTTTGGTCCAGAATCCTTGGCAACCGTGCGTGCTGGCGCCACTCTATCGCCAAGACCAGCAGTTGATGTCATTCCTGCAGTGCTCCGCGACGCAGTGCTTACGGAGAAGGCGGCCAAGCGAGAGATGCTCGCGCGATGGATTTCGCTCGCGGGGCCGGTGTCGGTCGATGAGGTGCGGACGCGTTACGACTTCGATCCGAAGTGGATCGAGCGACGGCTGGAGGAGTGGGAGCGGAAGGGCGTGCTGGTGCGCGGTGTGTTCGGCGGCGACCGGAGCGTGGTGCGCTGGACGTCGCGCCGGTTGCTCGAGCAGGCGCGTCGGCGCGAGCTGGCGCAGGCGCGGAAGCAGATCGAGGCGGTGCCGCTGGATCGGTTCGCACGATACCTCCAGCGGTGGCAGCACCTGACCCCGTCGTCTCGACTGACAGGCAACGACGCCACGGCGCTTGCGCTGACGCAGATGTACGGGCTGGCGCGTCCGGCGGAGGGGTGGGAGCGCGACTACCTGCTGTCTCGTGTGGAGCAATACGACCCGAACGCGCTGGGTCGGTTGGCAGCGTCAGGCTCACTCGTCTGGGCGGCGGAGCCGCGTGCCGATGCGGCGTCGACGAGTGTGCCGCGCGTGGCGCGCGTGCGCTTCTTCGAGCGCGGGTCGGGACGCCTCTGGCTTGGAGCGCCGGGCGACGAGAGCCTGTTGTCGGACCATGCGCGGAAGGTGCTCGACGTCCTGCGCGGACAGGGCGCGTCGTTCATTGGCGATCTGATGGCCGTTACGGGACTTGGTCCGCAGGCGACGCGGGAAGCATTGCGCGATCTCGTGGCGGCAGGTGTGGCCACGAACGACACGATCGATGCCTTGCGCGACGTGCTGCGGTGGCGCGGCGTGTTGCCGGTGAAGCGCGGCAGCGAGCCGGATCCGACGCGGTGGCTGCCGGCCGATTTCAAGCCGTCGGGGAACAGGCCTGTCGTGCAGCGGCGCGTGAATCTCCGGCGCCTGCCCAAGTGGCGCCGGCCCGAGCATGAGGATGGTTCGACGGGGTTGTGGGGTGGCCGGTGGTCGCTCGTGCACACGCCAGGCACTTTGGGTCCCCCGCGCGACGAGCAGGAGCTCGCTGAGCAGATTGCGCGCAAGTGGCTCGAAAGATACGGTATTGTGTCGCGAGACTGGTGGCGAAGAGAGCGTCCCGCGGTTGGATGGCGGGAGATCTATCATGAGCTCAAGCGGCTCGAATTTCGAGGTGAGGTGCAGCGGGGCTACTTCGTCGCTGGCTTGGCGGGTGCGCAGTTCGCGCTGCCGGAGGCAGTGGAGATGTTGCGGTCGTCGGATGAGGAGGCCGTCGTCGCGATACCGACGTCGGATCCGGCGAACGTGTACTCGTTGCCGCTGGCCGCAGGTGTCGAGGCGGACGCGTTGGCGCATCCTCGCGGAACGGGCGCGACGCTCGTGACGGTCGGAGGGAGGATCGTCCTGGCGGCCGAATCGAAGGGGGCGCGGATTCGGGTGCGTGCGGACGCGTCGTCAGACGAGGTGCGGGAGGCGGCCGAAGCACTTGGGCAGCGTCTCGTGCGGCGAAACGGTCCGGCTCGGCGACGAGATGTCGTGGTGGAGACGATCGATGGAGAGCGGGCGGCGGGTTCGCGTTGGGCGGACGCGTTCACTGAGGCTGGCTATCGCGGCATGGGCACGGGGCTGCGGTATTTCGCCGGCGTGTAGGACTTCTCTGTTTGAGTTGATCGCGCCGTCGGTCGCGCGCATTCGTTCCGCCGGCGGACTTCGCACGTAGGTCGTTCCCGGCTGGCACCGGGAACGAGCGCGCTCAGACACCGGCTCCACGAACGCGCACTCCCTCCCATCTAATGCATAAATACAAATTGATGCGGTTGCGGCGAAATGCTTTCGCGCGCAACAGAATGATTCGCGCCCGCTCTTGCGTCGCATAACCAGTGTTCGCATCAATGAGCCGTGCTCGCGGCGGTGCGTCCCTCACCAGGCAATGCCATGCTCAAGCCAATGCTCGCGCGACTCGTCGCCCTCTGTGCCATCGCCGTCCCTGCCACCGCGCAAGTCTCGTCGCTATCGCCCTTCGGCCCGTTCGGCGAAAAGCACATCGACCCCGCGCAGATGGCGGCAATCGTCGCCAGCTCGCAACGCACGATGAAGCCCGCGGCCTTCGTGCTGAGCCACAAGGCCGAGCTGACACTCACCGCCGATCAGGTGCAACGGCTCGACCTGCTCGCGCGTGCCGAAGAGGACTCGATGGTCGTACGGCAAATTCGCATGAGCGCCGCGATGACTCGGCTCATCAAAAAGCGTTCGGAGGCCGAGTCTGCGCAGCAAACCGGGTGGGTTGGGACCATCAACGAAAAGCAGCTCCGTGACGACGCCTGCGAACAATCCGCGCTCCAGGTCGACTTCACGATGAACCTTCTGCGCGACCGTCAGGTGGTGGGCAACATCCTCACCGGCTCGCAGATCGACCGCCTGCAGGAGCTCGAGTTGAGTGATTTGATGCGTGTCTTGAGGCCCAAACAGCCGTGACATCTCCCGCTCGGCAATTGGTATCGTCGCTCGTCCTCCTCGTCGCGCTCTTCCGCGTCCCGGACGTACGCGCCCAGCGCCCCGCACGCGAAGGATTCGTCGTCACGCCGGATTCGGCGTCGCTGTACTACCGCGTCATCGGCTCCGGAGCGGATACGATCATCGCCATCCACGGCGGTCCAGGCGTCGACCTCGAGAGCATCGCCGGCGATTTCGCCCCACTCGGCGCCAAGCACGTCGTGATCTTCTACGACCAACGTGGCACCGGCAAATCGACGCTCCCTACCGACACGACACGCCTCACCGCAACACAGCAGGTCGCTGACCTCGACGCCGTACGCCGGCACTTCGCGCTCGCGCGCGTGACGCTCGTCGCGCACTCCTACGGTCCGCTCCTGGCAGCGACATACGCGATCGCACACCCGGACGTCGTGCGACGCATGGTGTTCTTCGGTCCCGTCCCTCCGCGTCGTGGGACATTCTGGACACGATTCGGCCAGAGCATGGCGACAAAGCTCGACAGCGCCGCGCGCGTCCGCATGGCGGCGGCGAACCGCATGCTCTCCGACACCACCGTCGACGCGCGTCAGGCCTGCCGAGGATACTGGGCGGAGGCCATGCGACCTCGACTCGCTGAGCCTGATCGGACCCTTCCGCTCATCAAGTCGGATCTGTGTGCGTCGGCACCCGCGGGCATTCGCTACGGCCTGCGCACGACCAATCGCGTCGTCATGGGATCGTACGGCGACTGGGACATCCGGAGTGCACTCCGCGGCGTTCCTGCGCCGACGCTCATCGTGCATGGCGAACAGGAGTCGATCCCGATGGACCTGATCGAGGAATGGGTGGGAGCGCTGCCCAATGTTCGACTACTGAAAGTGCCGCGGGCGGCGCATTTCACGTACGCCGAAAGACCCGATCTCGTCTGGCCGGGCGTCGAAGCCTTTCTCGGCAAGAAGTAGACGCGTTGTAATATAAATAATTATTTATATTGCCCGTACCTGACCCGGCAGCACTCCACTTTCGTTGCTGTAGGTTCGATTCTTCAATTCTTGAATTCTAGCTGTCAGTTCCGAAGGTTGCGGACAAGGGGTGCCATGCAACGAACAGCAAGCAAAGGGAAAAGGCAGAAGACAACTGAAAACAGCAGGACGATCGCTTCGGCGCATCCTGTCTCCTCTTCCTTCGAGGCTCGAGGATTGCGAGCAGGCCTCGCGCCGATCGCCGGCACTTGGCCAACCGCATGACAGCAAGGCAAGGATTGAAGAATTCAAGAATCTGATCTCTGTGGAATACCATGCGCTGCGCCGAGATTGCACCGCACCATATAAATACCTATTGATATTCCCATGACTCGTTGGCAATCGATCGTCGCATCCTCGCTCGACTGGGATCAGGCGCACGTCACCCTCGACGCCGCACTCAAAGGGCTCGCGAAGGCCGATCGCGGCCGGCGGGCGGAGGGTTACCCGCACTCGGTCTGGGAGCTCGTCGACCACATTCGTATCACGCAGACCGACCTGCTCGACTTCATCCGCAACGCGGACTACGCGCATGCGCTGAAGTGGCCCGACGACTACTGGCCGCCCACGCCAGCGCCGCCGAGCGATTCCGCGTGGCGCTCGAGCCTGGAGAAGATCCGCGGTGATCGTGACGAACTGGCGAAATTCACCACACGCACGAGGATGGATCTCACCAAGAAAATCCCGCACGGCGACGGTCAGACGTATTTGCGGACCGTTCTCGTCGCCGCGGATCATGCGTCCTACCACATCGGACAGATCGTGGCGGTGCGCCGATTGCTTGGCAGCTGGAAATAACAGCGCTAATTGATGCGCGCCATTCGATAGGTGCGCTTTGCCGAGCTGGCGTTGGAGGGAATTATGACGGCGATCCAGCTGCTGGCATCGCCCTTTCGCCAGGTAAAGCCATTCTGCACGCCGACGAGCGGACCAAACGTCACGCTGTCGGCGGAAATAGACGTCGCCAGATAGCGTGACGTGCCGGGATTGCTCAAGCTGTCGCGTCGAGCTTCGTAGCGCGTGGTGTCGATGGCGCCGGTGAGGGTCGAGTCCTTGAAGCTCTCGACGATGAGCGTCGAATCGTCGGCCAGCGAATACCGCTCATAGAACGGCGCCTGCGTCGTGCCCTCCACGCCTGTGCCACGGAAGGTGCCGAGGAGCCAGGGCATCTGCTTGAGGGCGCCGGCAGGCACCTTTGCCGCCACGGTGGGCGGTGTCGGCGGCACAGCGACGGACGTGTCGGCTGCCTTGTCCTTACCACTGCAGGCGACGACGAAGAGCACGAGAACGGCGGCGGTGATTCGCGAGTACATATGCGGCTCCATGGTGGGAAGTCGATCGCGGATCAGGGACGTCAGCGCCCCTTGGGTGGCGCCGGCTTCTCCTTCACTCGGGTCATGCGGTAGTACCAGTAGTCGCGCTTACTATCGCCGTCGAGCGATGTCGCGACGGCAGTCCAGGTCGAGTCGGCGTTCCGTCGCCACGTGATCTGGGTGGTCTCCACGTCGCGGACGCTGAAGGTGACGCTGTCGGCCGCGACCTTGGATGCGAAGCCGGACGGACTCGTGATGCTGTCGCCGCGCAGAAGGTACGGAACTCGATTCTTCAGCTTCTCGAGTGTCTCGTCTGTATACGAGTCCACGATGAGCGTGGTGTCGTCGATGAAGACATAGCGCTCGAAAAACGGCTCCGCCGTCGTCTTTCCCTCCCCCACACCGCGCCACGTACCCTCGATCCAACGGAGATTCTTCAGCGCGTCGGGCTTTACTTGGGCGTGGATCCGTCCGTCCGCCCCGACCGTATCGAAGCGGTCATCCGGCAGGCCGCTGCACGCAGAACAGACGAGCACCAGCGCGAGCGACGCGTGACGAGAGAAGGTGTTCATGATGCGTCCTGTGAGTCAGAGAAGAATGATTCCAACACCCCGAACGCCGTCGAACGGACACGGCCGTCGGCGTCGTAGCTCGGGTCGTATGCCGACAGTGTCAGTGCAGCGACGGTATCGAGTGTTCCCAAACTACGCATGGCGGACCGAAGACACTCGGCCGACACACCACCCTCGCACGAATACTCGTTCACCTGGCCGTCCGAGGGATCGAGCACGTCGAGGTCGAGATGCACGTGAAGCTGCCGTGGGCCGTCGAGCTCCTTCCGCACACGCTCGCCAAGGTCGGCGCCGATCGACTCCACCGCCACACGCCCGACCGGGGAATCCAACAGCATTTCCTCTTCCGCCGGGTCGAGGTCGCGCGTTCCGAGTAGCCATGCATGCTCCTCGCGCACGGGAACGAAGCCGGGCAGGCGAGAAGACATTCCGGTAAAGCAGCGACCCGTGAGCGTCGCGAGTGCCATACCATCGAGAAAGCCGCCGGTGGTCGTCTCCGGAGAGTTGAAGTCGCCGTGCGCATCGAACCACAGCACTCCGGTTCCTGCGCCGAGCGCCGTGACGACGCCGAGTGACGCGAAGCAGTTGCCGGCGAGGACGACGGGAAAGGAACCGTTCCGCTGCGACTGACGCACACACTCCGCGATCAACGCCGCCAACTCGAAGCCAGTACGGATCTCGGCACGCCAGCTATCGCCCGGTGGGTCGACGGTGGTCAACTCCACATGGTGGCCGAGTCGCTCGAGGTGGGCGGGGAGTCCGGCGGCTACGAGGTGTTCGGGTCCGGCACCCATTCTCGTGCCGCGCTGCCCCGAGTCGTAGGGAACCAGGATGAGGTCAATCTTCATTCACGGTAGTCTGCGCATGCGCAGCGAGTGCGCTAGGGACAAAGACAAAAGCAGGTCCCTCGACTTCGCTCGGGACGACACCCAAGAGCAGGTCCCTCGACTTCGCTCGGGACGACACCCAAGAGCAGGTCCCTCGACTTCGCTCGGGACGACAACTCGACTTCGCTGGGGACGACAACCTCGACATCGCTCGAGACGACAGCCACTTTGCCCGCTATGCCACGTGCAACCAGGCTCCTCGTCACCACCCTGTTCGCGCCATTCGTTCTCACCGCGCAACAGCCAGCCCGCCCGCATCCCCCTTTCGACGTCACCGAGACGAC
>Ga0193752_1003737_pt1 | contig 10329 bp, 9 predicted proteins | sample H1c1metaG_FD_144924 | JGI IMG/M metagenome (GOLD analysis project Ga0193752, IMG submission 144924) | Soil microbial communities from a riparian zone of the East river system, Colorado, United States - H1c1 | ecosystem: Environmental > Terrestrial > Soil > Riparian zone | place: USA: East River...
ATTTGCGACTACCCGTCAGGAAAAAATCAAAAAGAAAAAAGTGAATGAGATGACTAAAGACTCTTTAGGGTTTGTCAATCTTGCTTCTGCTGCAATTATTAAAGTGCCAGGAGTAAAATCATTCAGAATACCTGAAAATGCTGGAAATTACCTGGCTTATCAGAAAGAACCACTTTTAGATACAGCTCAGAAAGCGAAGTCAGCTGCTGAGAAAAAAGAAGGTTCAGACCTGGTTTTAAGAAATTTATTAACTGGTGCTGAAAGAACTTTTAAGTACGTTACTGAATACGAGTTCAGTAAAAATGGTAAACAGTTAGTATTTGACTGTATAGGATCTAAGAAAGATAAAACAGCAAAATCTGGTGTCTTTTTACTGAATACAGAAAAAGGAACAATCAAAACACTGGTTAGTGCTAAGGGGAACTTCAAAGAGTTCATTTTCGACGAAGCAGGTGAACACGTGGCCTTTTTAGGAGAGACTTCTCCTGAGAAAAAGGAAGTCAAAGATTATAGCATTTACTTTAATTCATTAACTCTTGATACAGCACAGGCTTTAGTTGATTATGAAATTGATGGTATGCCAGCCAAATGGGCGGTTAGCGGAGATGGAAAACTGATTTTTAGTAAAGATGGAAACAAATTATTTTTCGGTATCGCCCCGGTGAAAAAAGAGGAAGATACTACGCTCATCGATTTTGACCATGCTAAACTGGATATATGGGGATATAAAGACGATTACCTGCAACCTATTCAATTGAAAAATGCCGATAAAGAAGCTAAGAGAAGTTATTTATCCGTGATTGATATTTTTAGCAGTGACCCCCAAATCGTTCCATTAACAGACATTAAACTTCCTGAAGCCAAACTGGTGAAAGAAGGAGATGCTAATTTTGTATTGGCTTCTACTGACTATGGAAATCGTGCACAAGCGCAATGGACAGGTGCTAAAATCAGCGACTATTATCTGGTTGATACCAAAACTGGTACAAGAAAGAAAATCATATCTGCTTTAAATGGTGAAGTAACCGTTTCTCCTGGTGGGAATTATGTTTTATATTATGACAATAAAACCGCTGCATGGTCTACATATACGGTGGCTACTGGAAAGGTTACGGTATTAAATACCGGCACGGCTGCGAAATTCGCCGATGAAGAGAATGATTTACCTGATTATGCTAAAGTTTATGGTACTGCCGGATGGATTGAAGAAGATAAACAGGTTTTAATCTACGACAAATATGATATATGGAGCTTTACACCAGATGGTAAAACTGCACCAAAAAACATCACTAATGGATTCGGCAGGCAAAATAACATTACTTTCCGTTATGAGAACCTGGATTCTACGGTGCAGTTCATCAGTAAAAGAGATGATCTATGGTTAAAGGCTTTCAATAACCAGACTAAAGAGAATGGTTTCTACAAAACCCGTATTGGAGACAGCAAAAATCCTGAATTAGCAGTAATGGCTAAATTTAAATATTCATCCTTAGCTAAAGCAAAAGGTGCTGATCGTTTGATTTATGATAAGGCTAATTACTCGGTTTCACCAAATGTATATGTATCAACTGATCTGAAAACAGAGGTTAAATTAAGTAATACTAATCAGCAGCAACAGAATTATAACTGGGGAACAGCAGAATTAGTTAAATGGACTACACCAAAAGGATATAAAGCTGAAGGTATTTTATACAAACCAGAGAATTTTGACCCGAATAAAAAGTATCCGATGATTGCTTATTTCTATGAAAAACTTACTGATGATCTTTATAAATACTGGCCTCCTACCCCTACCAGATCAAGATTAAACATCCCGTTCTTTGTAAGTAATGGTTATTTGGTATTTGCACCGGATATTAGCTATGAAACCGGGCATCCTGGCAAATCTGCTGAAGAATATATTAATTCAGGGGTTGAGTCATTAAAGAAAAACAGCTGGGTTGATGGTACAAAAATTGGCATCCAGGGCCAAAGTTGGGGCGGTTACCAGGTTGCACACCTAATTACAGCTACAAATATGTATGCTGCTGCATGGGCTGGCGCGCCTGTGGTAAATATGACATCTGCTTATGGTGGTATTCGTTGGGAATCGGGAATGAACAGACAATTCCAATATGAGAAACAACAAAGCAGAATTGGTTCGACCTTATGGGAAAAACCAGAGTTATATATTGAGAACTCACCTCTTTTTGCCTTACCTAAAGTGACAACACCGGTAGTTATCATGTCTAATGATGCTGATGGAGCTGTGCCATGGTACCAGGGAATTGAAATGTTTACTGGTTTAAAAAGATTAGGTAAACCTGCGTGGTTATTAAATTATAATAATGAAGCCCATAATCTGGTGCTTCGTCAAAATAAAAAAGATATCCAGATCCGTGAACAACAGTTTTTTGATTATTATCTGAAAGGTGCAAAAGCACCGGTATGGATGACTGGTGGAGTTCCTGCCACAGAAAAAGGTAAAACATGGGGTTTTGAGCTGACTGATGAGAAGCCATAACTCAACTATAATTATTTCTGATTGTAAAAAAAGGATCTGTATTCTAATGAATACAGATCCTTTTTTTTTACTTTCATAGCTTCAAACTAAAATATGGCATTAAATTATTTATGGATTGCGTTTTTTCTTGTCGCATTCGTTGTTGCACTGATCAGGTTAATCTTTTTCGGTGATACTGAAATATTCAAACTTATTGTAGACGGCACATTTGAATCTGCTAAAGTGGGCGTAATGGATATTGCGTTACCACTGGTTGGAGAAAAGGCTGGCGCGATCAATTTCCTGTCCCGCATTATCGGGCCATTTTTCAGCCGTATTTTCCCTGAAGTTCCTAAAAACCATCCCGCTACTGGACATATGGTTATGAATTTTTCTGCCAATTTGCTTGGTCTGGATAATGCAGCCACTCCTTTTGGCTTAAAGGCTATGCAAAGTTTGCAGGAAATCAACCCTGATAAAGATACTGCCAGCAATGCGCAGATCATGTTTTTAGTATTGCATACCTCCGGGCTTACGCTTATTCCTTTGAGTATTATGGCGCAAAGGGCGATTCTGGGGGCAGCAGATCCTGCTGATATATTTATCCCATGTATGATTGCTACTTATGTAGCCACCGTAGTTGGATTGATAGCTGTTGCGATTAAGCAAAAAATCAACCTGTTTAATACAGTGGTTATTTCCTGGTTAGGCGGGATTACTTTGTTTTTAGTAGCGATGATCTACTATTTTACGAATTTCCTGAGTAAGGAACAGATAGAAGTAGTTTCCAGGGTAGCTTCCAATTTTATCCTTTTTTCTATTATTATTGCTTTTATTTTAGGGGCTGTACGCAAAAAAGTAAATGTATATGATGCTTTTATTGAGGGCGCTAAAAATGGGTTTACGACTTGTATTACCATCATTCCCTATCTGGTAGGAATGCTGGTTGCCATTGGTGTATTGCGAAATTCTGGCGTACTGGGTTATATAGTTGACGGTTTTACCTGGTGTTTTGTACATATGGGGATCAATACTGACTTTACTCCTGCCCTGCCAACAGCGATGATCAAACCGCTCAGCGGCAGCGGTGCAAAAGCAATGATGGTGGATACGATGAAAACTTTCGGCCCTGATTCTTTTGTAGGTCGTCTTTCTTGTGTCTTTAATGGCTCTGCTGATACGACTTTCTATATTGTAGCCTTGTATTTTGGTTCTGTAGGGATTAAACGTACGCGTTATGCTATTCCATTTGGGCTTCTGGCAGATTTAGCAGGAATCATTGCCGCAGTATTTGTAGCTTACTTATTTTTCCATTAGCCTTAAATGGCTGATGATTTTTTCCAGTACTCCTGGTTCTACATTTGTATATTTAGAGGAACGCCAGGTAGAGGAAGGCTGATCAAGCCAGATACAAAACGAGTGATAACCATCCATTATAACCGCGTAGGTTTCGTGAAAATCATCCTGAATTCTCATACAAAAACCGTTGACAGGTTTGCCCTGTACATCAAACTGAAAATTGAGATAATTACTTAACATAGTCATATCTGGTTAGTTCATCAATCATAACAAATATGGTTATCAAATGTTTAACTAATTTTAAGCTGACAACATTTTTCTGTTAAGTTCTAACTAACATTCAACACTTTTTCTGCATTTACAATCGTTGGCTTTAACCAGTTCATATAGTTGGATGATGAGCCCAATAGTTGTTTTCCTGTAAAAGATTGTAAAAAAAGCAATCGTTAGTATATTTCTGATTGTTCCATGAATGAATTTTTCTAATTTTAAATTTAACAAATAAAGTAACCTTATGGATAAGAAACGAATCACCGCAGTTACTGAATTGGACCGTTCTCATTACCTGACTAAAGTTTATGCAGGCGGACATTTCATTTATGCGGATGAACCAGCTGATATTGGCGGAACAGATGAAGGGATGAATCCTGGGGCGTTGCTTTTAGCTAGTTTAGGGAGCTGCACTGCGATTACCATTAGAATGTATGCAGACAGAAAGAACATACCTTTAGACAGCATTAAAATTCATTTAGCGATATGTAATGAAGAAGAAATAAATCTGACTACCAAAATTACTCGTAAAATTGAATTTGGAGGGGATTTATCGGAAGCAGAATTAAGCAGATTAATGCAAATCGCGGATAAATGTCCCATTCATAAAATATTAAGTAATCCTATACAAATAGAGACAACCACAGCATAATAGATGTTAAAATACGCAATAGTCGATATTGAAACTACCGGTGGTTTTGCCTCTGGTAACGGAATTACAGAAATTTCTATTCTTATCTATGATGGTTCAAAAGTCATAGATAGTTTTGAAACGCTGATTAATCCTCAGCAGAATATCCCTGTCTATATACAAACACTGACTGGCATCAGTGATGAAATGGTTAGCAATGCCCCGTTATTTGAGGAAGTAGCCCCTAAAATTTATGAGTTATTAAATGATAAGATATTTGTAGCACACAATGTAAATTTCGATTTCTCTTTTGTAAGACACCAGCTTGCTCAGTCAGGATTTACGTTGGAGTCAAAAAAACTATGTACAGTTAGAATGAGCAGGAAAATCATTCCTGGCCTCGCCTCTTATAGTCTTGGCAAACTCTGCGCTGCATTACGTATCCCTTTAAATGATCGTCACCGTGCTGGCGGTGATGCTGCAGCGACTGCATTGCTGCTTAAGCTGCTGTTGGAAAAAGATACTACAGGAGCCATTCCGCTTTCTTTGCTTAAAACTTCTAAAGAACAAGTTTTGCCTCCAAATCTATCAAAAGATAGTATTGATGCCTTACCTGCTAATCCGGGTGTGTATTATTTTAAAGATCAAAAAGGAAAGATCATATACATCGGCAAGGCTGTTAATATCAAAAAAAGGGTATGCTCTCATTTTTCAGGGAACAAGATTAATGAACAAAGACAGGACTTTCTTAAAGAGATTTACGAAGTGGATTTCACGATCTGCGGCACCGAGCTGATGGCACTTATTCTTGAAGCTTCAGAAATACAGAAACACTGGCCAGAAAAGAACAAGGCTTTAAAGCGTTTTGAGCAAAAATATGCTTTATATAGTTTCGAGGATCAGAATGGATATATCCGTTTAGGTATTGATAAGTATAAAAAGAATAGCAATGCTTTATATACTTTCAATAGCTTGTTGTCCGGACAAAGTATGTTAAGAGGCATGATCACAGAACACACGCTATGTGAAAAACTGTGTTTTATTCAAAAAAACAGGTCGTCCTGTACTGCCCATGAGAAAGGAAAATGTAATGGCGCGTGCCTGGGTTTAGAAGATCCTGCTGATTATAATAACCGGGCTATTGAGGCAATCACGCATTTAAAATCAGTACTTCCCACCTTTGCACTCATAGATTCGGGCAGAAATGAGGAAGAAAAGAGCTGTTTATGGGTCGAAGAAGGTAAATTTCATGGCATGGGCTATATTTCTTTTTACACCGATATCACTGATCACGAAAGCTTAAAGTCTTGTATAGTTCCTTATACATCAAATGATTATATTTTAAATATGGTTCTTTCTTATGCAGAATCTCATCCTCACCAAAGGATTGATATTTTAAGATCTATACAATGTTAGAATTATTTCAAAATAGATTTGCGTTTAAAGTAGTTTAATCCTACCTTTGTCGTCCCTAACAAGGGGAAATGCATCCATAGCTCAGCTGGATAGAGCAACGGTTTTCTAAACCGTAGGTCATAGGTTCGAATCCTATTGGGTGTACAAGATTTATTTCTTAATTAGAGGCGACGTTGCTCCAGACGTTGCCTTTTTTTGTTTAAAGGATTTTCCTGCCGGCAACATCTCTCTGCTTCGCACATCACTATTTATTTTTAGACACCCACGAGATTAACAGTGAAATCCAAAAAACAATACTAATCAGGAAACCGGATAATGCCAAAGCAGGCATTCTATTAAATTTAGATGATTTATCCGCCAGCACCAATATAGCTGAACTAATAAATAATCCAGACATCAGAATAGCAAGAACAGAATGTACAACGTCCGGCGTAGTCTTTAATGTCTCCGTCAATGTCCTTAATAACTTCATCCCGCTGATTTTCAGATTTTCAGGACTAAGTTTGCGGATCGCAATTTTGAATATATAAGGCAATAAACTTTTGATATTACTTCTGATTAATAATTCCTCAAATCCATACTTCACAAATATCCTGACTAGTGAAATTGTTCTTTTGAGTTTTCTTTTTTGATTAAACATCTTCTTGATTTAGCAGGCATACGTAATGAAAGAGAAATTCATGCCCAGATAAAATAACATCAAAGTAACATATTGCTGATTTAAACACGATTAAAAACGACCATTCTAATCAATAGTCTTATAACCCCTTTATAATCCGTATCTTTGCCAATTAAATGGATATTTGATATGAAAGACTATAGTGATTTGATTAATAGCGACAAAAATTCTGGCAAAATTAAAGATCTTGAGGATGCACTGAATGGCGTAGAAGTAACTTACTCTCGCTGGCTGATTAATCGTGAAAATATTCATACGGGTGAGAAGCCAGATAGACTTGGAAATTACTTCCGTTATTTCTACGACGAAAACGGCATTCAATTTTATGTAAAAGACTCACTTCCTATTGATATAAAGAATGCGTGCTGGTCTGCATTCAGAGGTATCTTTGTTAATAAACAATAATTTTCAAAAGATACTTGAATTGTAATAGCTAAAATGGCGAAGGAGAAGATTTATCATCTCCGCCATTAGTTAAAAAATCATATCGCTCTCTGCCCCCGTTAATACTTACAGAGAGCCAGTGTATTTCTAGAATTTTGGCTTCCCAAATACAATTAGCGGCTCGTTTCATTTTTCTACAAGTTAACAGCGATTAATTAAAGCTAGCAAAGAATGAACAATCCTGGGAATCTTACAGATAATTCTCTTTAATAAAATTGAAGTGATATTGTTCATGGCCAGGTATATGATAAACTAATGATCTAACTGTAGCATCAAGCCTCGGACTAACCTATAATTCCTTGTTCTGAAAATGTGCGGTGAGAACTCAGTTCATCTGAAACCTGGTAAAACATTCCTTTAGTCAGTTTATGCTGGCTTCCATCTGACAGCTCTGAAATCATCTCCCCTTCAATACAGTGAATGATGCTAGGGTAAATTCTCCGGACATATTCTTCAAGATGGAAGAGACAATGAATAGCCAATAATTTGTTTTACAGGAGTAAAACCCAGTTTTAAATAAACCTTTTCTCCTGCTTCTGAAGCATGTAAGACACAATGCAGCCTGCCATCTTTAATACATTCTTTGAGCAAATGAACAGTGATATTATAAGCTAGCCCCCTACCCCTGAACTGTGGTAAAGTTCCGATCATATGCAAACCTGCATATCCAAATTGATCATAAAATACAAGACCGCAGGCAGCTGGCTCATCATAATAGTAACCTATAAATAATTTAATACTATGTTCATTATTAGAAAGCGTTTCTATGATCCGGCCATCAACCTGGTATTTAAATGACTGAGAAGCAATAGAAGCAAATAAGTCAGCATCTGATGTATGACTAACTGTTTTAAATTTATATTCCGCCGATTGTTCAGCAAAACTTAATCCTGATAAATCAATGATCATTCCCAATTGTTTCATTTTAGAAATAAACCCTGCTTCTGATAAGTTTTCCCGAAAACGAATACTCATCGATTCGGTAAGCGTAAGCATATTCGGCAAATCACCCTTACTTATTTGAGCAGATATTTTTTTAAATACGTCAATTTTAGGTTCTGTTCCCTCACCCAGACTAAATATTCTTTTTGGCCAGTCTGAATTCTTAGGAAAGACTGCTTTAAAATCCGGTGCAGCTAAAATGGTTCTGGAGTGATTACCAGCAAAATTCCAGAATTCAAATAAGTTATCAATAACAATTTTCTCGTTTTGTATCATATAAATTAAAAATGTTATACAAATTTAATTACCAGCCAACTTTTTTTTGTAGACCAGCATTAATATTGTGGATAGTCCAGAGAGATAAATACGGATTACAATAAGTATACAATTACTGCATACTATTGATACGAATACTGGCTTTAATCAATGCAATTGCTTTAATATATTTAAGATGTACGTCTTTTGACGAATGATGAGTATTCTGACTAACCAGCTTAATATACTGCTCCCCTTTATCCGATTTTTGAATATATTTCACCACTGTAGTATCTTCTCCATCTATGTTTATAGAAAGTAAATACATCTCACCGTAGAAAATCCCATCTTCAATATTGCTTACCCTTTTGTAGATCACAATATCTCCGCTTTTTAATAAGGGATACATACTATCCCCAGTAATATGTAAAGCACCATCACTTTTTGTAAGGTTTGGTATAGTGATATAATCAATTATGCTTTCATGTCCTTCAAATAGTCTAACCAAATTTGCAGCGGCTTTCATATCATAAAGCGGCACACGCTCGCTATTATCATTTTTAAGTATAAATTCATTGGCAGCGGATATTAATGGTTCCTTCTTACTCATCTTCATTGGACCTGAGTCATTGAACATCCACTCGAAATTTATTTCAATCTCATTACATAATCTGACTATGAAGTCTATTTTAGGGATGATCTTACTCCTGTAGTTTCTAATATTAGCCTCACTCGTACCCATTCTGGAAGCGAATTTCGAATTATTATCATCAAAAAATTCTACTGCTATTTCATTTACCTTTTTGATTATATTCATTTCAATTCCCTTTTCAAAAAAAAACTTATTTCGAATGCCTCTTTGATTATTCGAAATAAGTTTCAATACTTATGTGACTATCAACAAATGTAGATAAATATACAAACAGATAACAAAAAGTTAAATATCCAGAGCATGCATCTTTTCATTTCCACTCCAGAATAATCAGCTTCATTTTAACAAATAACTGCCTTTTTTTCAACTGATAACCTCAGAAAAATCTAAATCTCTTTTGTTTTTTAATGAAATCACACAAATTTAACTCCAGATATTATTCTAATAATTTACCTTTGCACGCGCTACAACAGAGTATATCAACAAGAATATCAATCTTAATACGCCTGTAAGATCTTCCCTAGATCATTTTATCAATGATTGAATGGAGAATTGCCCACAGAAAAAATAAGTTAAAACAATATTTCCCTTTTGCGATGAGTAAGTTTCTATATGGAATTGATTTTGGAACAACCAATTCTGCACTATCTATTTATGATGAAGAAAAAAATAAAATCATAAATACTATAACGGTTCCCTCCCTCCTGTATTTTCAGCAAGAACAAAGCGCAACCCAGCCACTAAATTATGTAGTCGGTGAAAATGCCATTGATGCTTATCTGAGTGACGGCATGAAGGGTAGGTTTATCAAATCTATTAAGCAAATCTTATCAAGAAGCAGTTTTATAGAAACCCGGATACATAACAAAAGATACAATGCATCTGACCTGGTGGCTTTAATTCTTAAAGACTTGAAAACTAAAGCAGATAAAATTATCGGATACGATTGTCAGAAAGCAGTGATCGGCAGACCCGTATTTTTTGATGATGATAGCACTTCAAAAGATACGCTTGCACAAACCCGGCTTAGTAAAGCGGCAGAAAATGCAGGTTTTACTGAAGTGCGTTTTCAATTTGAACCTATAGGTGCTGCATTTGCCTACGAAAAAACAATCAAAAAGAAAGAAAAGGTACTTGTAGCCGATTTAGGTGGAGGAACAACAGATTTCACTTACCTGATACTTGACCCTGATAATGTAGGCAACAAAGACAGACGAAATGATATGATTGCTTCTGGTGGGATCTATATTGGTGGAGAT
>Ga0193752_1003738_pt1 | contig 10325 bp, 11 predicted proteins | sample H1c1metaG_FD_144924 | JGI IMG/M metagenome (GOLD analysis project Ga0193752, IMG submission 144924) | Soil microbial communities from a riparian zone of the East river system, Colorado, United States - H1c1 | ecosystem: Environmental > Terrestrial > Soil > Riparian zone | place: USA: East River...
TATCGTGAAATACTGGGCAACCAGTGGCAGCTTGATGCGGTGCTCGCATACACTTATAATAAACAGAAGATAAGCAATCGCCTGCTGAACAAACAAAAACAGGAATTGACACTTCCGGAATTTCCTTTCAATCAGAAAAATCAGCAACTGACAAACCAATCGGATTTTGCGCAGGCAAGGGCGGTTGTTACGAAAACATATTCCAGTCGTCAGGCCTTACGTATGGGCGCTGAATATTTTTATAGTGATGATGGCTTTGAGTATAACGATACAGCGAATACGGTCAGGGACCATCTCATCGCAGCGTTTGCTGAATCGGATATATATCTGGCCCGGAGTCTTGCAGCAAAAATTGGGGTACGCGGCGAATATTCGTATCGTCTTAAAAAAGCTAATGTCGCTCCAAGGGTTAGCCTTGCATACCGTTTTGCCGGTGGCGGCCAGGTGAATGTAGCTTATGGCCTCTTTTACCAGAAACCCGAACCTAATTATCTTATCGGTAACACGGACCCTGATTTTTCCAACGCTCAGCATTTTATTATCAACTACCAGAAAAATGCAGGTAACCGCTGGATACGGCTGGAAGCTTATTACAAACTGTACAACAATCTTACAACAACAGTTCCTTATCTGGCCACTGGCGGTGATGGATATGCGCGTGGGGTTGAATTGTTTTTCCGTGATAAAAAAAGTATTAAGGATCTGGATTACTGGGTGAGCTATACTTATCTCGATACAAAAAGAAAATATCTTGATTACCCTTATGCGATCCGGCCCGCATTTTCAACACCGCATACGGCATCCATTGCTGTGAAAAGATTCTTTCCGGCTCTCAGCATGAACTTCAACGTGTCTTACAGTTTTGCAACAGGACGGCCATACTATTTCGTTAAAAACAACGGTGCCGACAATTCGCATATCGCTGATCAGGGAACTACTAAAACCTATAGCAATATGAATATAAGTTTCGCTTACCTGTTCAGTATGTTCAAAAACTGGAAGCACAAGGATTTCACCGGCATTGGTCTTGGAATGAACAATGTGTTCGGACGCAACCAGGTATTCGGTTACAACTATGGTTTAACCGGCACCAATAAACTGCCTGTTACACTCCCGGCGGCCAGGACATTTTATTTCGGAATCTTCATGGGATTTGGAACTGATACGCGGGATGATTTCATCAATCAAAATTTATAATAACACACTTCCATGAAAGTGATTTCAAACTTCTCATTAGTAATTCAAAATCTATAAATCAAAAACAAATAATCATGAAAAAAAGAATCTTAACCATTTTTGCCTTTATTGCAATCGTGCTTGTGTCACGTGCGCAGAATCCCTACCAGGATGGATTGAAGACAGCAACAAGTTCTCTGCAGAATGCAAAAACTGTAAAGGATTATGAAAAACTCGGAGCTCAGTTCGAAAAGCTCACTGCTGCACCGGATGCAGATTGGCTGGCATCGTATTATGCTGCGTTTTGCAATGCCAGGATCGGCTGGCTCTATCAGAATTCAGGGGAGAAAATAGAACCCTATGCTGATAAGGCAGAGAAACAAATAATGAATGCTTTGACATACCTGGATTCGGGAACCCAGAAAAAAGAGATCTCTGAAGTGTATGTTGTATTAAGCATGGTTAACAGGTCGAAGGTGTTTATTAATCAGATGACCTACGGACCAAAAAACGGTCTTGCTTCTATGCAATATTACCAAAAGGCTCTTAAGGCAAATCCGGCAAACCCGAGGGCAAACTGGCTGGAAGGCTGGGACAAATTTTATGCTCCGAAAATGTATGGTGGCGACAGGGTCAAAGCCAAACAAATACTGGAATCTGCAATGCAGCAATGGACTGCCGAAAAACCCGGGAACAATTACCCGCACTGGGGCAGGGCGGAGATTGAAACACTGTTGAAGCAATTGTAATACTTGTGCAATGGATCTCCGGATCCGTTGATTTTCAAAGCTGTTTGGTAGTGCATATAATTAATCAACCACATTCAACGAGCGGATCTGGAGATCCACTCTACATCATTTAAATTTTAAAGTTATGTTTATCGGAATCGTTTTAACCAGATTACTTTTTATTGCCTGCATGGTATTTATCCTTGGATATGTTTTTGGCAACTTTTCAAAAAAGAGATCGCTGACCAGGATCACAAAAGTGGCAGCGATATTAAGCATCATCCTTTTTATCACAACAAACATTTTCGCATTTCGATCCGCAAACTGGAGGCATGGTGAACGGGGATGGTATGGGTGTCATATAGAAAACAGGGATAGCACGATGCGACATTAAGAGATAGAGAAAGAGAGAGAGAGAGAGAGAGAGAAAGAAAGAGAGAGAGAAAAAGAGAAAGAGTAAGAGTAAGAGAAAGAGGAGAGAGCTAAACATACAGGTTGAATGCGGAATAAAAATGCATTCATAAAATCTGCTTTTAAAAGTGATTTCCTGTATGTTTATTGTTTTTTTGCAATGATCTGGAACGCCTTTGCTCTGTTTCCGTTCATGGTTTCAACTTCCACCGGGTTTTCTTCAAGTACAGTAAATTCATTTAAGAGCTCGCTGATCCATTCCCTGGTATGATGCCGGAAAGTAACACCTTCCTCCAGGGTGAAAACGCCATAGTTATCCGGGTTGTCATTTAAAAACCCGTATCCGCTCACTTCAACGGAATGTTCCTGCAAATAGTAATCACTGATGTATAATGTTCCGCCAGACTTCAGTTTTGAGTGGAGCAAATGTATAAGCGCCTTTTGTGCTTCGTTGGATGGAATACAAGTGAGCACCGCAAATAAAATAATATGATCTATGGAGTTGTCCGGCACCGGTAGGTCCCCGGCTTTATTAATATGAAACAGCGGTAAATCATCTTCTCTTAAGCCATAATCAATTTCTTGTTTTGATGTATCGTAACCAACTACATTGATATATCCAAGGTAAATCAATTGATTTACTATCCTGCCATAGCCGCAACCATAGTCCAGGATATTGTCATCTTTTTGAAAATGCCTTCTGATCAGATAATAATCCAAAGGATGAGTAAAGGTCTTTGACCCGGCAACTTTGTCCCAATATTCCTGCTGATTATCGATGCTCATATTCTGAAAATTATGTAAGCTAAATAAAAGGATGCAGACTTTTTGGATTTTGTAGTAATATCAGTGTCTAAATTAACGTGAATGGATATTCCGACTATTAATTCCGGCAAATGGAGCCTGGCTAAAAGAATGGGCACTATTTTCATGGCTGTGTATTTCTCATTACTGATGGTGGATTTTATAATTGGTTTTGAGATACTGCCGGGATTCATAAACGTTCTGTTTAAGCCTACATTTATTACTGGGTGGGGCTCATCAAATGGACAGACAAAAACATTCTGCATGTTGATTATGTAATAACGGTGATGCCCAGTGGTAGTGGCGACACAACTTATAATTATGTCCAGATCTTTGTTTGGGTAATCATTTCATTTTTGTTTGCTGTGACCTGGGTGTTGCTGGATCGTAAACATACCAGCTATCGGAGGCTGGCATATTGGTTACGGATCTTTATGCGATATTATCTTGGATATACTTTGCTTGTTTATGGCTTTGTAAAAATTATCAAGCTGCAGTTTCCTTCACCCGGGCTTGTCAGGCTTGTACAACCGTATGGCGATTCATCCCCTATGGGTCTTGCCTGGACATTCGTCGGTTTTTCAAATGGATATAACATGTACATCGGTGGAGCAGAAGTGCTTGCAGGTTCTCTTTTGTTTTTCAAAAGAACAACTCTACTCGGATCGCTTCTTTCCATGACCGTTATGATGAATGTGGCGGCAATGAATTTTGCCTATGATATTCCTGTGAAGCTATTTTCATTGAATCTTGTGCTGTTTTCGGTATATCTCGCAGCATTTGACTGGCAGAGGATCAGGAATGTTTTTTTCCTGAACCGTCCGGCTGTATATTCATTTAGTTATTCTCAACCTGATAAAGATCATCTTCTGTTTGCCGGAAGATCGGGAAATGACATTTTTTGCTACCGTGCTCTTTTAGGCGCTGTCTTCTTCTTTGATGCTGCCTTCTTCTTTGCGGTTCCTTTCTTTGCCGGTTGATCACCCCTGTCACCATAACCCGGTTTTACCTTTGTCTTTGCCTGCTTCTTCTTATCAAGACTCAGTGATTTTCCCTGATCAACGCTTTCTTTTATGCGGCCTTTACTGTCTCTCCGGATATAACGTTTATCGCCATGCGGCGCAATCAGTTCACGTTTGCCTGATACTTTCTTAGGGGCTGTCTTCTTGCCTGCTGCTTTGTTGCCCGCAGCTTTTTTGGATTTTGCCATAAAATTTGATTAAGCGGTTAAATTCGAAAAAATACTACAGGATTACAAACATAAATATCATACCATTGGAGCCAGAAGGATTTTAGCAGACCATGCAATAAAAAAAATTGATTTGTGTAAGTTCTACACGACACTATTTTTTGAATTTATCCGTTATTTATATTACATTTTCATAAACCTAATCCATGACCTCCACCCAAGAAAAAAAGTTAACCGTCAGGCACGGCCATCTTATGTTCAGTATTACATGCCAACACCAGGGATTTAAATATTATCGTGTTGCGTCTGAATCCCCAACCTTCTTAAAAACGCTTGGTGTTAAAGAGTATGTGTTTTTCACTTCCAGGATTCCGGATATATTTGTTGGACCAGAAGGAAATACGCTTGCAACCGAAGAGCAGCTATCACTGCTTGATAGCATTACGCGGGCCATAGACAGCCAGTCCAACTAGTCGTTTTGAACAGATGAGCGCCTTTCCGGAGTTAGTATTGTAACGACACATGAACAGGAATCATTGATCCTGACAAAAGGACTTGTTGGCCATTCATACAACTCGAATGGTTGTCCTTTAAAGTACCCGGCACTTGTGCCACAACTCGTCACAATCCCAGTGTTTCATAAATCCTTACCGCCGTTTTATCCGAATCCATCCTGGTATATATAATATCTCCCGATGTGATCGACTGCATAATTGATATTTTCTAAGTAATACCCCCTTCGGTACCGATAGTTGCTTCAGTTCCATGAACAAAAGTTAAATTTGATCAGTTTAAGAAAACTATATGACACGTGCAACGCTGATCAAATGGAAACAACTCAGAATAATCGTAATCAGTTGGATGTTCATGGGGTTTCTTATTAGTGTTCATGATTACCTGCTGCTAAGCACTGCTGATTCGCTTGGTCTCGCAGCACATTATTCATTCTGGATTTCAGTTGGGAGAAACGTTGGAGCCGGATTGCTTGGCGGATTATTAGGCGGCAGTTTGCTTGTATTTTATGTTAACGTTAAATACCAGGATAAACCTTACGGTTACACATTGCTGATCGTGAGCGTTTCATTTGTTCTGATCGTGATGCTTGCTACCATATTAATGGGTATTATACTTGTGCCAATTCAAACCGGCAGATCATTAAAAGATCCGGTTTCACAGACCGCTTTTATAAACTTTTTAAAAGACACCTCTCATGTTAAAGCGTTACTGGCCTGGTCGTTCGTCGTCTTTATCACTCAATTGCTACTGCAGGTAAATAGCAAATTTGGACAGCCTGATTTCTGGAACATCATCAGCGGAAAATACAACAGACCCAAAGAAGAGAAAAGGATCTTTATGTTTGTCGATCTGAATTCTTCGACCACAATTGCGGAAAAACTTGGTGATGAAAATTACCACTCACTATTGAAAGATTTTTTTGCAGATATAACACCGGCTATACTCGAAAACAAGGGAAGTATATATCAGTACGTTGGCGATGAAGTTGTAGTTGCATGGAATTACGAAGATGGAAAAGAAAACATCCAGTGCATCAGGTGTTTCTTCGACATGAAATTTCAGATTAAAAAAAAGCAGGGCAAGTATTTGAAGCAGTATGGGCTTGTTCCGTCGTTTAAGGCAGGTATACACTGCGGCCGCGTTGTGGCCGGTGAGGTCGGTATTATCAAAAGAGACATTACTTATTCCGGAGATGTGCTTAATACTACTTCCAGAATTCTTAATAAATGTAATGAGTATGAAGTTGAAATTATTGCATCTGCAGACTTGCTTACAGAAATGAACATCCTGAAAGATTTTATTTCCAAACCTCTTGGCGCCATAAAACTTAAAGGCAAGAATAAAGAAGTGTTTTTGAATTCGCTACTCCTAATCCCCTCCTGCGAAGGAGGGGAAAGAGCGTAGCGAGCAGGCTTTGGCCACCGAAGCTTTAGCGTAGGTGGCTGGTTGTTCTTTGGACTTACATCATCTTTTTGTGTGCGGAACCAAAGAACAACCACCCCTGTCGTCTTCGACGCCTTCCCCTCCTTCGCAGGAGGGGAACCATACACCGCTCATGTAAATTTCCCGCCTCAAATACTCTAACTCCTTAAATTTATTATATGAAAAAACTCCTGACAACTGCCCTTGCCATTGCGGCAACTATCACTTCATATTCACAGATCACCGTTACACAACTGCCAAGCGGTAACAACAAAATTGCAACCGTTGCCGAACGGGTCGGTCTTACCGATGTAATTATCCATTATAGCCGGCCGGCAGTAAAGGGCCGTGAAGGAAAAATCTGGGGACAGCTCGTTCACGCCGGCTTCGTCGATCAGCAGTTTGGAAGCAGCAAAGCCGCGCCATGGAGAGCCGGAGCCAATGAAAGTACTGTGATGGAATTCTCAAATGATGTGCTGGTTGAAGGACAGCCTTTGAAAAAAGGAAAATATGGTTTTTTCATTGCTTATGACTCCGTTGAATCAACGATAATTTTTTCTTCCAACACCTCATCATGGGGAAGTTATTTTTATAATGACAAGGAAGATGTGTTACGTGTAAAAGTTAAACCAGCTAAAATTCCTGCCAGCGTTGAAAGACTTAAGTTTGAATTCACTGATCAAACAGATACTACTGCAACCATAACATTGATGTGGGAGAAGTTAATGATCCCTTTTAAAGTGTCTGCAAATTATATTAATGATCAGCTGGCTTTGTTCCGGGATGGACTTAGGGGCGAAAAAGGATTTTATTGGCAAACCTGGCAGGAGGCCGCAAGATGGTCGCTGGATCATAATGTCAATCTTGAAGAAGCATTACTTTGGGCAGATACAGCTTCAGGGCCCAATTTTGGCGGCAACAGGGTGTTTGGCACCAAACTAACCAAATCCCAGATCCTTCAAAAACTGGGAAGGGAAACTGAAGCCGTGGCCGTAATTCAGCAGGCACTGCCAATGGCAAGTATGCAGGATCTTCACGGCTATGGCCGTCAGTTACTTGCCGAAAAGAAACCTAAAGAGGCATTGACTGTTTTTCAATTGAACTATAAGAAGAACCCTGATCAATTCACTTCAAAGGTGGGCCTGGCAAGATGTTTTTCTGCCACCGGCGATTTTAAGAATGCCCTGAAATATGCTCAACTGGCCCTGACACAAGCACCAGATCCGCAGAATAAAGCAGCCGTTGAAACAATGATCGACAAGTTGAAAAAATCACAGGATATAAATTCCTGATGATAAATTTCATAGTTCGTTCTCAAAAAGCAATGTCTTTAAGGGCATATTTTTTCATACCCACTTCATTGATTTCAACACCATCAACTCCAGGTTCTGTCGTGCGAAGATTTGGCATCCCATTCTTTGGTTGGCCCGAAATAAGTTTTGTCGCTGGGATGTAAATGTTTTTTAACTTCTTCATCAATCAGTTCAATGCCCAACCCAGGTGCTGATAATGGCAACGGAGCAAAACCCTTATCGATCAGTTTTCTGCCATCGGTTGTTTTCACAAGGCCCTCCCACCATGGCAGATCAACTGAGTGGTGTTCAAGCGCAAGAAAATTCTGGGTGGCGGCGGCGCAATGAACATTGGCCATAAACGAAACAGGAGTACCGGCCTGGTGCATAGCCATTGCGATTCCTTTTTCTTCTGCATAATCACCAATCCTTTTTGTTTCAAGCAGTCCGCCTGAAGATGCCAGGTCGGGATGCACGATATCTACAGCATGCGTATCAATCAATGGCTTGAAATTCTGCAACAGAAATATATCTTCACCGGTAAGCGTTGGCGTTTCCAAAGCTTCGGTTATTGTTTTATGTTGTTCGGTCATTTGCCATGGCACCATATCTTCCAGCCATGCAAGCCGGTATTTCTCGATGGATTTTCCAAAACGGATCATGTTATTCAGATCGAAGTGTCCATAGTGATCCGTTGACAGCGGAATTTCCGGACCAACAACAGCACGTACTTCTGCAACGCGCTGCGCCATTAACTCCAGGCCTTTTTCAGTTATCTGGATACCGGTGAACGGGTGCGCAGCATTTGCATAAGCCATGTAGTCACCGTTCCATTGTGCAAAGCCACCACCCCAGAACTTACTGTTTACGAGTGTGCCGGGAACATCTTTTAGCATGCCAATGGAAACATCCATTTTAAGCCAGGTGTATCCCTGGTCTTCTGTACGGTATTTTACCTTTGCTTTAAATTCATTTATATCGTCTGATTCAGGCGTATCGGCATACATCCTGATTTTATCGCGGTATCTTCCTCCCAGTAATTGCCAGGCCGGGACATTATAGGCCTTGCCGCAAAGATCCCACATCGCCATTTCCACGGCACAGACTCCGCCGGCCTGACGTGCCTGACCACCGAACTGCCTGATGGATTTAAAGATCATCTCGACATTACATGGATTCTGCCCGAGTATACGGCTTTTCAGCATCAGCGCATAACGTACATCGGCGCCGTCCCTCACCTCACCTAATCCATAAATGCCCTGATTTGTATCGATCCTTATAATAGCGGTTCTTCCGAGCACCGTCGTAACGCAGTAGCGCATGTCGGTAATCTTCAGATCAGAGGGACTTGAATTTCTGCTCACTTTTTGGGTGGTCTGTGCTATAATATCTTCAAACGGAGATGCCATTAATGCCCCGCCAAGCGTTATACCACCAAGGGTTGATTTTTTCAGGAACGACCTGCGGCTGTTTTCTTCCGTTGAAAGATTTGGGGAATAATTGATCCCGGTTTCCGTTACATCCTGATCTTTAAGACCTAGTTTCTGAAGAAATTTTTGCGCAGGCGTCATCTTTAATAGTTTTATTTATTAATAATTTTATTTATTAATAGATGCTTCAATTATTAAGTTACTTAATTATCAAGGTACTTAAATATTAATAGCATTTTTTAAATAGATAAGTTTCTTTTACCAGGTGCGACCCTTCATGAATTCGTCAAGTTCCTGTTTTGTCATAGGAAGATTCTTTTGTGTGGAAAGCCATTGCAGGAAATCTTTTTTGATATCTTCCGTCCATTGCTGATCAATTTGTCCGGGTGTATACTTTCCTTCGCGCAAACGCTGATGCCCAAACGCATCTTTAAGTTGAATAAACTCGGAATTTAAAATAAGGTCTTCTAGTAAATGTGGCGGTATGAAAATAGTGCCCCCTTTTTTTGCAAGGACTACATCACCTGGTAACACTGTAGCACGACCGATACGAATGGGAATATTTATACCACCAAGCATCATCTGTTGAATGTAAGAGGGATCGTATCCTTTGATCCATCCGTTAAAGCCGGGTATAGCCATCAGACCTTCCACATCACGTACAGATCCGTAAAAAATAACACCGGTATGGGTTTTGGCATAGATCGAATTACCCAGGTTATCTCCAATCAGGGTGCCATCGACCACTTTTCCATAACTATCGGCAACATAAATATCACCTTCCTGCAATACATCGATAGGCCATGAATTGGTGCCACCAACCCTTTTCTCTGTTTTACCTTTGTCTTTAATTACCTTGTCGTAATCTGCACGCATCGGCAGATACTGGGCAGTAACCGCAACCCCTACCATTACTGAATCGGGTCGCAGGATCATCCAGTCACCTTCGAATTGATTTTGATACCCTTTGTTCCTCAGATAACCCCAGGCTTCTTCTATGGAAATTTTCTTAAGCCGGCTTAATAATTTTGCTGATGTTTTAGGACGTCCATCAGCTGATCTTTCTCCTTTCCATTCGGATGTAAGCTGTTTAATCTGTTCACTTGCCAGAGTTACATTTTGCGCATATACATGAACGGTAGCGAATGCTAAGAACGACAGAACAATAAATTTCATAGTAACTTTTTATTTTATGGTTTATCCCACCACACGCGGGTATCCATTTTGTCGGCACCCTGCCTTGCGATGGCTTCGTTTACATTGGTTGTGTTAGCAGAAAGTTCTGAAACCGGATAAGTGATACGCCTGATAAATGTGCCTGCGGGAATATCTCCCACATAAGGATTGGCGGACAATG
>Ga0193752_1003739_pt1 | contig 10321 bp, 12 predicted proteins | sample H1c1metaG_FD_144924 | JGI IMG/M metagenome (GOLD analysis project Ga0193752, IMG submission 144924) | Soil microbial communities from a riparian zone of the East river system, Colorado, United States - H1c1 | ecosystem: Environmental > Terrestrial > Soil > Riparian zone | place: USA: East River...
GCGGTCGGCGGTCTGCGCCAGCTGGATGACGCCGAACACCTGCTTGCCGTCGGCCGAGTAGATGGGTGCCGCGGCGGCAACGATGACGCTGTTTTCGTAACGACCGGCAAACAGCGCCGTTTCGGGTTTGCCGCGCGCCACGCGCGCGGTGAGTTCCTCCGCGGCGCGAACCCGCTCGGCTTGCGACACCGAACGCGGCAGGGCATTGCCGTCGAGGAACAGCCGGTACATGCGCGGCAGAAATCCGCGCATGCGGGTGTAGTCACCGGGCAATGCCGGCGCGTCGAGTCGTGTGAGGATCGCGCCCGTCGATGACGCGACAGTGAGCTCCACGCCGGGCTGCGCGAACTGGCGCAGGTGATCGCTGAGATCGGGCGAAGCGGCTATCAGCCTGCCGGTCGCGCGCAGGTCCGCGATCTCCAGCGTGCCGTAGCTGGAACGCGCGGCGCCCCGCCGGTCGCGGTCGTCGATGAGCACTCCGATGTGCTGGCCGATGAGAGTCAGCGGAATGCCGAACTCCAGCACATAGCCATCGCGCGACTTCTGCCACACCGATTCGATGCGCGGTTCTTCGACGGTTTCTTCGCGGCCGTATTCGCGGGTTTCGATGCGCCGGCCGCGCAGCCTGCCCGGGCCGGTGCCGCTGAAAAACAGCTGTTGCTGGCTGCCGCGTTTATCGTCGAATGCCAGCCAGATGCGGTCGCCGATGGTGGCGGGATCCAGTGGCCGAAGCAGCGAGGAGTCGTAGACGACCTTTTCATCGCGTACCAGCAGCGCGAGGTACAGCCAGCGTTCGTGGGTCGCGGCAAACAGCCGCAGTCCGTCGCCGTCCGGCCCCGGAACGCGAATCAGGTTGCGCGAATCCGTGTCCCATTCATCGGCGCGTCCGTCGATGAGTGGCGCGCCCGAAAGCACTACGGGTGTGATGTCACCCGCGGCCCGGCTGCTCAGTGCGGGCAGTGAATTCGCACGAAACAGCAGCTCCTGGCGGCCCCTGAGCGAACCCGCGATCGTGGTGGTCACGGCGAGCAGGGACTGCTGCTCGCTCTCGCGCAGCACGGTTTCCATCTCCCGCGCGTACTGGCAGCCCGCCCACGGCAGCGCGAGCGTGGTCAGCGCCAGCAACAGTAGTTTGGTGCGCAGCCGGAACCCGGAGATGGGTCCGATCCGGATGAGCTCGGAAAGACGACTCATGAGATCTACTCGACCCAGCGATAGCCCATGCCGTAGACGGTGTGCACGGCGTCGAACTTTTCATCGACCACCTGGAATTTCCGGCGGATGCGCTTGATGTGCGAGGTGATCGTGTTGTCGTCGAGCACCACGTTGGCCGCATCCATGAGCTGCTGGCGGTTCTTCACGTGACCCGGATGTTTGGTGAGCGCGTAGACGATCCAGAACTCGGTGAGCGACAGCAACACGACCTGGCCATTCCATTCGACCGACATGCGTTCGCTGTCGAGCGTGAGCGCGCCGCGACGAATCACCTGCTTTTCCTCGGCCGGGCGGCGCAACGCGTCGACGCGGCGGAACAAGGCGTTCACGCGCGCGATGAGATGCGCCAGCGACAGATCCTTGGTGAGAAAATCGTCGGCGCCGAGCCGCAGCCCCGACACGGCGTCGAGCTCGCTGTCGCGTGCGGTGAGGAAAATGATGGGTAGTTCGGGCGACAGGCCCCGAAGGTCACGGCACAACTCGAAGCCTCCCTCGGGCTCGTCTTCCAGCGAGATGTCGATGACGGCGAGATCGGGCAGGCGGGCGGCAAAGGCCGCCATGGCCTCACGGCGATTAGGATATCCACGCACGGCATAACCTTCGCGCGCGAAGGCCGCGGCGTAGTTGTCGCGGATGGCACGTTCGTCCTCGACGATGGCAATGGTCTTTTTCACGGTCGAAGTTTAAGCGACCTGATCCCGCCTTGTGTGCGCCGGCCACATTTCGTCACTTTCGGTCGGCGGGGCGCCATCACGGCATCACGGTTCGGTCGATTGTCGGGCGCGAAATGGGCTCCAGGCTCGAAGACGGAGGATCGCCCATGAAGACCCACGACCGGACATATGCCGCCGAACAATTCTCGTCCCCACCGGGTGAACGGTGGCGGCGCTTTCTCGAGCGCGTCGGCACGCGCAGCAATGATTTCGGCACGCGTCTCGCGCGCGCACGTTTTGTGTACCTGCATCGGCGCGAAACGGCGACCCATTGGCTGCCGTTGTGAACTGCACGTCCGAGTACTTCGTGAACGAATCGTCAAATATTCGCGAGCGGGATCAGCGCGGCGCGGTGCCCGAGCCCGCCGCGGAGGATGAGTCCACGTCGGCTTTCTGGGCGTGGTTTGCGCTTGGCGTCCTGATCTTCTGCTGGATCGCGGAAGCGTCGATGTGCGCCGAGCGAGGCTTTTAGCGACAGGTCATTCCGGATCGGCAATCGGCGCGACACTCAACAACGTCACCCGCGAGCGCTGCGCCGCCGCCAGCACCTGGGCGACGCGTTCGTAGGGCGCCCGCTTATCGGGCACCACCTTGACGATGGGCGGGTTCTCCAGCCTCGCCACCGCCGCAAGGAGCGGCAATAGCTGCTCGATCGAATCCACAGGTTCGTCATTCCAGTACATCTCGCCACCCGGGTAGATATGCACGCGCAGTGATGCGGGTGGCGGCGCGGACTCACCCTGTGGCAAATTGAGTTTGACGGCATGCGTCGCGACCGGCAGCGTGATGATCAGGATCACCAGCAGGACGAGCATCACGTCGATCAACAGCGTGACATTGACCTGCGGCTCGGCGGTATGGGGATGATCCGACATGTTCCACCTCTTGAATGACCTAACGCGGCAAAGCCCTCCACGGGGTTTGCGCGCGGGAGCCACACGGTGAGAGCCGAGCCCAGAATCAAGGAGCTGCCGCTCGAAGCGGTTGCGCTGCTCGGCGAGGGCAGGCTCGGTGACGCGATCAAGTCGCTGCGGCACACCGAAGGCCTCAGCCGCAGGGAAGCCAGGCACAGGATCGACGCGCACTTCGCCCGCGACCCCATGCTGCGCGTGCAAATCGAGAGCCAGCAAAGTGCGCGCCGCCGCATGTTCTTTCTCTGGTTCCTGCTGGTCGACCTCGCCATCGTCGCCGGCTTCATCTATTGGTTCTTCTACCGAGGTCAGGCCTGATGCTGCTGATTGGAATGTTCGACTCGCCTTTCGTGCGCCGGGTGGCCATCACCATGAAGTTGTTAGAGATGCCGTTCGAGCATGGCAACTGGTCGATCGGCAAGGATTTCGAACGGATCCGCAACTACAACCCGCTGGGGCGAGTGCCAACGCTCGTGACCAACGACGGTGAAAAGCTCATGGAGTCGGGGGCAATCCTCGACTATCTAGATGAGCTCGCCGGCCCGGAGCGCGCATTGCTGCCGAGTGCCGGCGCCGAACGCCGCCAGGCGCTGAACCTCATGGCCATGGCGACCGGCGCCGCCGAGAAGGGCATCCTGCAGATATATGAACGCGTGTTTCGACCGGAGGCCAGGCGGCACCAGCCCTGGGTCGATCGCTGCCGGTTGCAGCTGAGCTCTTCGCTGGCGGCCATCGACCGATTCATGGGAGAGCGCGGCGGTGCGCAATGGCTGGTGGGCAAACGTATGACGCAGGCGGACATCACGGCGGTCTGCGTGTTCACGTTCCTCAACGACGCGTTGCGCGTGGCCGCGGACGAGGTCATGTTCCAATCCCTCGCGTTGCTCGCGGCGCGTTGCGAGGCCATGCCCGCGTTCCAGGAGACACGCGTACCGTTCTTCATACCGAATGGCTAGTTTCTAGCGAGTCGCCACTCGACGGACGCCCCCCTTTCGCAGGCGTTTTCCTTCGTGTGCGTTAGCACTTAAAAAGCACTGAGGCCCGTGAGCTCGCGGCCGATCGTGAGCTGGTGGATGGTCTCGGTGCCTTCGTAGGTGATCACGCTTTCGAGATTAAGCGCGTGGCGGATGGGTACGTATTCGGCGCTGATGCCGGAACCGCCGAGCATGTCGCGGCAGTCGCGCGCGATGTCGAGCGCCATGCGGCAGTTGTTCCACTTCGCGAGCGATACCTGCGCCGGCTGCATTGTGCCCTGGTCCTTGAGGCGTCCGAGCTGGTGGGATAGCAACTGTGCACAGGTAATTTTGCGCGCCATTTCGGCGAGCCTGAGCTGGATGGCCTGCGTGGCCGCGAGCGGCTTGCCAAACATTTCGCGCGTCTTCGTGTAGTCGATCAGCTGTGCGAGGCAGGCCTGAGCCGCGCCAATCACGCCCCAGGTGATGCCGTAACGTGCCTGCGTGAGACAGGAGAGTGGGCCCTTCAGGCCTTTCGCGCCCGGGAGCAGGTTGGCCTCGGGCACTACGACGTTGTCGAAGAACAATGCGGAGGTGACCGACGCGCGCAGGGAGAACTTGCGTTCGATTTCGGGCGCTGCAAAACCCTTCATGCCTTTTTCGATGATGAAGCCGCGGATACCGTCTTCCGTCATCGCCCAGCAGATGCACAGGTCGGCGATGGCGCCATTGGTGATCCACATCTTCGAGCCGTTGATGACCCAGTCGCCGCCTTTTTTCTTCGCGTGGGTCTTCATGTTCGACGGATCGGAGCCGCCATGCGGTTCGGTGAGTCCGAAGCAGCCGATCTTCCGGCCGCGCGCCATGTCTGGCAGCCACCTCTGCTTCTGTTCGTCGGTGCCGAAGGCGTAGATGGGATACATGCACAACGAGCTTTGCACCGAGACGAAACTGCGGATTCCCGAGTCACCCCGCTCGAGTTCCTGGCAGATGAGTCCGTAGCTCACGGCGTTGAGGCCCGCGCAGTCGTACCCCTGGATGGACGAACCTAACAACCCGAGCTCGGCGAGCTCCGGGATTAGTTCCTTCGGAAAGTGATGCTTTTCGAAACAGTCCTGGATGATGGGCAGGACTTTTTCGTCGACGAAACGACCGACGGAGTCCTGCACCATGCGTTCGTCCTCGGTGAAGAGGCCGTGAACGTCGTAGAGATCGAGGGGATTGAGCATTTGGGGACATTCCTCATTTCGTTGTAACAATCATCCGCGTCAGCTCGCGTCATCTCAAGGCGAGCTGATTGTTACAACGAAATGAGGAATGTCCCCATTAGTAGGAAATGCCGAGACGCCGATACAGGTGCCCGAGCAGCCACAGCGGGCCGATCAGCAGAAACTGCAGGTCCTTGAAGAACGACGGCCGCTTGCCTTCGATCGCGTGTCCGATGAACTGGCCGATCCAGCCGATGACGAAGATGACGAGGCAGGTGAGCCACAGCGGCCAGGCGAGGGTGTCGAGCCAGCTCACGATATACGCGAGGATGCCGAGCCCGATGGCCGCGCCAATACCCAGGGCGATCGACAGGGTGAAGTAGTAGGCGATCGCAAGAACCATGACGATCGTGGCCCAATTGAGCCAGGGTGAAATTTCCGCAAACGCCGCTGGCACCGGGATCGACCAGAGAAATCCGATGATCGTCATGACGATGGGCGGCACGCAGATGATGTGCAGCAATTCATTGCGCGGGTTGCCATGACTCTCGCCATATTCCCCGAACCACTGCTCTACGGTGCGCATGGCGAGGGAAGCTACGCCGGCCCCTATTTCTAAGCAAGAAGGGCCTCTGCAACAATACGCCCCCAAACAAGGATGGCCCGGGAGCCAGCATGCCGCTGATGCAGCGATTCATGAGGTTAGTCGCCGGCAGCGGGCTCATTCCCGACGCGCGGCTGTTAGAGCTGTATCCGCCGTTCATGCCGATGCGCATCAAGGTGCTGGAGATCGGCGAGCAGTGGCGAACGGTCCGGATTCTGCTGCCGCTCAATGCGCGATCCAGAAATCCCGGTGGCGTGATGTTTGGCGGATATCAGGCGGCGCTCGCGGATCCGATTGCTGCATTGGCATGCGCCCGGGTCTTCCCGGGCTACTCGGTATGGACGCGGGCGATGTCCATTTCTTTCGACCACGGCGGTAACTCTGACCTCGAGATGAGGTTTGCGCTTACGTCGGATCAGGAGAAAGACATTAGGATGCAGCTCGAAAGTGAAGGTCGCGCCACGCCGACGTTTGAATATGGTTACGTCCGCAAGGATGGTGTGCGCTGCACCGTAATCCGCAACACGGTTGCAATCCGTCCACGCGGTTACAAGCGCGCGTCCACGCCGCCAGCTTCGCCCGAGAATGTGGAATAGAACTGTCGACTGAGAACCAGCTCACGGAAAACCGGTTCATTCGGCGTTCAGATGCACGTCGCTATGTTTGCATGACGATTCAGGAGAACTGCATGAACAAGATTTTTCTTCGCACCACATTGTTAGCCATCGCCGCTGCTTTCACAGTCGCGGGCTGCCAGACCACCGACGCCTACACCGGCGAAAAAAAGGTGAACAATACTTCCAAGGGCGCCGGCATCGGCGCAATTGCGGGCGCCGTGATCGGTGCCGCTACCGGCGACAATTCCAAGGAACGTCGCGAACGTGCGTTGATCGGCGCGGGTGTGGGTGCGCTCACGGGCGCCGGGGTTGGCGCGTACATGGACAAGCAGGAAGCCAAGCTGCGCGCGCAGCTGCAGGGCACCGGTGTTTCGGTCACACGTAACGGCAACGACCTGATCCTCAACATGCCCGGCAACATCACGTTCAAGACCGCGAGCGCGGATCTGAACGCCGGCTTCTTCCAGGTCCTCGATTCGGTGACTCTGGTGCTCAAGGAATTCGACAAGACGCTCATCGACGTCGAAGGCCACACGGACAACGTGGGCGACGACGCTTACAACCAGACGTTGTCAGTACAGCGTGCCGGCTCCGTTGGGAGCTACCTGCAGTCGCACGGCGTGAACAGCCAGCGCATCGTGACGGTCGGCGCGGGTGAGTCCCGCCCCGTTGCAACGAACGATTCGGCCGACGGCCGCCAGCGCAATCGTCGCGTGGAACTCAAGCTGCAGCCCATCACGCAGGGCTGATTTTTCCCTTCCGGGAGTTGGATGAGCGCCGCCGCTTCGGCGGCGTTTTCCTATGTGGCGCTTGCGCCTGGAAATCGTGAGCCCATGGCAACCTTCACCCCTGAAACAACAGGGACGTGCCAGACCGCGTAGTGATCCGGATTCAATATGCTCGCGATGATTTCATTGAAATGCTCGCGGATGAGCACGGCCGGAAATTCCGGCGTAGCCAGCGCGTCCACGTAGCCGTCGCGCCATGCAGTGATGATGTCGGCGAACACTCGCCGCGGCACGCGCAACGTATCCACAACGACATAGTCGACGCGCACATCAATGAGTCCGGCTGCGCGCATCAGCGTCCAGGCGCGGCGGCCGATGCGCGCATCAGTGCCCGTGCGCATGGCGAACTCGACTGGCGCCTTGCGCCAGAAGATGTCCGGGTCGAGTGGTCCCGACATCATGTGCAGCATCGAGTAGTCCTCGGCGAGCACATGCACGTGTCCGCCGGGTCTGGTGACGCGGACCAGCTCGGTCAGTATCTGATCCACATGGGGAACCGACTGGATCATGTGTCGGTTGGCAACCAGGTCGAAGCTGTTGTCGTCGTGAGTGAGGTGAAAGGCATCGCCGGTTTCGAACGAGAGGCGTGGCGCGAGCGCCGCGTGCCGCCGGCGAGCATGCTCGACCGACTTGGGCAGCAGCTCCACGCCAAGCACCTGCGATTCCGGCAGCAGCGCCGCGACCCGGGCGCTGAATTCGCCGGTGCCAGCGCCGACATCCAGCACGCGCGCGTTGCGTGGCAGGCGATAGAAGTTCAGCAGGGACTTTTCCTGCGGCCAGATGGCTTCGATCTGCGAGGCGAGCGTGCGAATCATGGATTCGTCCGCCATCTGTTCGCCCTGGGGATTGAGATTCACGTGAGATGCACTCATGCCCGGATTAATCCACGGGTCCAGGTCCCGCACAACTCAGAAAAACTTGAGCGATCTAAACGAAAAACCCGGGTCTCAATGCCCGGGTTTTCGCGGAGATTCGGGAGGTTCTTCAGTCAGTCTTGCGGCGCCGGGCGATCGTGGCGCCAGCCAGGCCGAGCGCGAGCAACGCCAGCGTCCCCGGTTCCGGCACCGAATGCGGGGCCGCGCCGACATCGCCGTCGCGAACCAGCCAAGCGCGCACGCCGTTGTTGACGCCACCTGGTTCGAGCAGGCCATAACCGAACTGGAATCCCCAGGCCGTCTGGTCCGGTTTGACGGCGGTGCCGGTCCAGTAGGCGCGCCCATCCAGATTCGCGAACGGGTTGTTCTTGAAAACGCCGTTCTTGGTGCCGTTCAGGTAGATAGGAGATAGGCCGAGATTCACGTAGTACATGTATGCGAGCTCGCTGCTGAGCCCGCTCGGGTCATAGCCGGCCGACTGCGGAGAGCTCACCGCGGTGGGCAGGCGCCAATCGCTCCAGGTAACACCGCGCACGGCGTCGAAGTACTCGAGGTTCTGCGCGAAGTCCTGTGCCTGCTGCCAGCCGAGCAGGCCATTCACGCTGTAGCCGCTGGTGCGCGCGTACTGGGTGTCCTGCAACCAGGTGATGTTCTTCACGTCGTCGTAGATCAATCCGCCGCCCCGATCGATGAGCCCCGCATGGCTCGAGCCCATGCCGAGTAGGATCAATCCGACCGACTTGACAGCAAACTTTGTGCAGATCGACTTCGACAAGGTCTTCCCCGATGAGAAATGGTGCTCACGTATATATGAGCAACTTCCATTCCATCGCGGCCGCGAAGTGGTTAGACGGGTGATTGGTACACGGTCACCGTGACGACCGTCACGGATCCATCAGAAAAAGACCAATTAAAAATGCTGCAGCCATGACATAAGCGTGCTGCGCGCAGCGTTCGCAGAAAGCCGCGCGAAGCCGTGTAAAGAACCTCGACGTAGGTGCGCGCGCCAATACGTAGGACAAAGCCAGCAAAAAAACGGCGGCTCAAAGGCCGCCGTCAGAGTCTGCAAAAAGAGTCTGTCTTACGCGGCCATGAGGCCGCGCAGCTTCTTGATCGCATTCGCTTCGATCTGGCGCACACGTTCTGCCGATACACCGTATTTCCCGGCGAGATCGTGCAACGTCGCCTTGCCTTCGCCGGTCCAGCGACTGACCAGGATGTCCTGCGCACGCGGATCCAGAGTTTTCATGGCCTGGGCCAGGCGATCGCCCGTGGTGTCTTCCCACTCGGCGTTTTCGATCTGCACCGCCGGATCGGCATCCGGCGCGGGTAGATAGGCGGCGGGCGAATAGGTCTCGTCACCATCTTCGCTGCCGGCATCCGGCACCGGATCGAACGAGAGGTCGCGCGCCGCGAGGCGCTTTTCCATCTCGGTCACTTCTGCCGGCGTCACCTTGAGATCGCGCGCCACCGCCTGCGTCTCTTCGTGGGAGAGCCAGGCGAGGTTTTTCTTCATCTTGCGCAGATTGAAGAACAGCTTGCGCTGGGCCTTGGTCGTTGCGACCTTGACCAGGCGCCAGTTGCGCAACACGTATTCGTGGATCTCGGCGCGGATCCAGTGAACCGCGAACGACACCAGGCGCACGCCGACGTTCGGATCGAAGCGCTTCACGGCCTTCATGAGGCCGACGTTGCCTTCCTGGACCACGTCGCCCAGCGGCAGGCCATAGCCCGAATAGCCGCGCGCGATATGCACCACGAAACGCAGGTGCGACAACACGAGCTGGCGGGCAGCTTCGAGATCTCCGTCATTGCGGAAACGAACGGCGAGAGCGGCCTCATCCTCGCGCGACAGCACGGGAATGCGGCTCACCTTGTCCATGTACGCGTCGAAACTGCCGACGGGTCCGGACAGGACGAAATCGTTCTTGCGGGCAACTAAGGCGGTGGCAGCGGTGGCAGTCATCTGGACGAAACCTCCTGGGCGATCTGCATATCTCGAGTGGTCGGGATATTAGCAGTCGAGGGATTAGAGTGCTAAGTACCCCAACAGTTCCATCTCCCAAAGGGGAGACCAGATCGATAAGTTATTGTTTTAGAAGCTAAGACTAGGCGCGAGGTTCGATCGCCCGCAGGTGCCGTCCAGTGGAGATCAACGCCCCGAGCCAGCCGAGGCCCGCACCGATCCCCATCAGGAAGCCCGCCCCGCGACTGCCAAGGCCCTCCAGGTGGAAGCGGCTGCCGTACTGCGCCGACAGGTCTCCTACGGCCTGGTCCAGGTAGGTGAGGCTCCCCAGCAGGATCAGCGCGGCGAGCAACGCGCCGCCGAGGCCATAAAAAATGCCGGTATAGAGAAACGGGCGGCGCACGAACGCGTTGGACCCACCCACGAGTTTGGTCACCTCGATCTCGGGCCGGCGTTGCTGGATCTCGAGGC
>Ga0193752_1003740_pt1 | contig 10319 bp, 8 predicted proteins | sample H1c1metaG_FD_144924 | JGI IMG/M metagenome (GOLD analysis project Ga0193752, IMG submission 144924) | Soil microbial communities from a riparian zone of the East river system, Colorado, United States - H1c1 | ecosystem: Environmental > Terrestrial > Soil > Riparian zone | place: USA: East River...
TGGCGGCTACGCCGCACAAAGCCACAGAGGAGCGTATGGCCAACGCTCCTCGGCCCCGTGCCGGCCTCATGCCAAACCACGCCATGCTCAAACTACCCCCACAAACACACCCCGACGGTCGTTAGAACGCCGTCGACAGCATGTGACGCATCGCTTTTGCGTTCTCTAGCGTCCGCCCGGTTCCCAGCGCAACACAGGATAACGCGTCATCCGCGATCGAAACGGGCAAACCCGTCTCATCGCGCAACACTTGATCGAGATTGGCAAGCAACGAACCGCCGCCGGTGAGCACGATGCCCTTGTCGACGATGTCCGCGGCAAGTTCGGGCGGCGTGGCTTCAAGCGCCACTTTGACGGCCTCGATGATGGCACTGACCGGTTCGGTGAGCGCTTCGGCGATTTGCCGCTGCGTGACCGTGATCTCTTTCGGGACGCCGTTCAGAAGATCGCGGCCCTTAATCTCGATGCTGGCACCGCTGCCTTCGAGCGGCGGTGCTGCCGAGCCGATTTCCTTCTTGATGCGTTCCGCGGTCGATTCGCCGATCAGCAGGTTCTGATGCCGGCGGATATAAGCGATGATCGCCTCGTCCATCTTGTCGCCGCCGACGCGAACCGAGCGCGAATAGACGATGCCGCCGAGCGACAACACCGCGACTTCGGTCGTGCCGCCGCCGATGTCGACGACCATCGAGCCGGTGGGCTCGTTGACGGGAAGCCCCGCACCGATCGCCGCCGCCATCGGTTCCTCGATGAGGAACACGCGGCGCGCGCCGGCCGAGAGTGCCGATTCCTGAATGGCGCGGCGTTCCACCGCGGTGGAACCGGAGGGCACGCAGACGATGATGACCGGACTGGCGAAGGAACGCCGGTTATGCACCTTGCGGATGAAGTGCTTGATCATCTCCTCGGCGACCTCGAAATCCGCGATCACCCCATCACGCATGGGCCGGATCGCTTCGATACCGCCGGGCGTACGCCCGAGCATCATCTTGGCATCGTTGCCGACGGCAAGAACTTGCTTCTTGCCGTTTTTCGATACCATCGCGACCACCGATGGCTCGTTGAGCACGATCCCGCGACCTTTGACATAGACCAGCGTATTGGCGGTCCCGAGATCGATCGCCATGTCACTGGACAACATTCCCAACAAGCTGCCGAACATTCTTTTGTCCTATCCCCCCCTCGCGGGGAGAAGCTAAAGTTAGCGCCGTTTGCGTCCCGACACTTACACTTATCGTGCAACGGTTAACGCTTCCGGTGCAGTCTTCTTCCGTTTCAGCAAAAGTTTGTTGAGAGCGTTCACGTAGGCATAGGCCGCGGCCACCATGGTGTCGGTATCGGCCCCCCGGCCGGTCACCGAACGACCATCCTCCGCCAGCCGGACGCTGACCTTGGCCTGGGCGTCCGTTCCTTCCGTCACCGCGCTCACCTGGAACAATTCCAGGGAGGCTGGGTGCGGATAGAGCGTCCGAATCGCGTTGAAAATCGCATCCACGGGGCCGTCGCCGGTCGCCGTGCCCGCGCGCATCTCGCCGTCGACCACCAGGGTCAGCTCCGCCGACGGGACCACCCCCTTGCCCGCCGTCACCCGCAAAGCCTGAACCTGGATCGGGTCATTGCTCCTAAGAACCGAATCGTCGACCAGCGCGATGATGTCCTCATCGAAGATGTGCTTCTTCTTGTCCGCCAGGTCCTTGAAGCTGCGAAACGCGTCTTCGAGAGAATTGTCGCCCAACTCGTAGCCCAGCGCCTTCAGCTTGTCGCGGAAGGCATGACGGCCCGACAGCTTACCGAGGATGAGCGACGTCCCCGTGACACCGACATCGGCCGGACTGATGATCTCGTAGGTCTGCGCGTTCTTCAGCATCCCATCCTGATGGATACCCGATTCGTGCGCGAATGCGTTCTTGCCAACGATGGCTTTGTTGTATTGCACAGGAAATGCGGTGACATTGGAGACGAGCTTGGAGGCGCGCGCGATCATCTCGGTCTTGACGCCCGTCGTATACGGCATGCGGTCCTTGCGGACCCGCAGAGCCATCACGATTTCCTCGAGCGCGGCGTTGCCGGCCCGCTCGCCGATGCCGTTGATCGTGCACTCGACCTGACGCGCGCCTGCCATCACGCCGGCCAGCGAATTCGCGACGGCGAGGCCCAGGTCGTTATGGCAATGCGTGGAAAACACCACGTTTTCCGCGCCTGGCACGCGCTCGCGCAGCATTTTGATGAGCTCGAAATACTCCTGGGGCAACGTGTATCCGACGGTGTCGGGGATGTTGACGGTGGTCGCGCCGGCCTTGATCGCCAGCTCGACCGCACGGCACAGGAAATCGGGTTCGGTACGGGTTGCGTCTTCCGCGCTCCATTCCACGTTGTCGGTCCAGTTGCGGGCGCGGGCGACCGATGCGGTCACGGCCTCCAGCACGGCGCCGGGCTCCATCTGAAGCTTGTGCTTCATGTGGACCGGACTGGTCGAGATGAACGTATGGATGCGCGGGTGTGCGGCCTTGCGCAGCGCCTCGCCTGCCCGGTCGATATCCTTGAAGCCTGCGCGCGAGAGACCGCACACGACCGCGTTCTTCACCTGGGCTGAGATGGCGCTGACCGCTTCGAAATCGCCGTTCGATGCGATCGGAAATCCGGCTTCGATGATGTCGATGCCCATCTCGTCGAGGAGAGAGGCGACTTCCAGTTTTTCCTCGAGGGTCATCGCGGCGCCGGGCGACTGCTCGCCATCGCGCAACGTCGTGTCGAATATCCGTACACGGTCTTTTTCGTTCGTGGACGGATGAGTTGATTTCTGGTCCATACTCGGGGTCATGTCGAAAGATCCTTCGGTTTCGCCCTTTGGCGTTGCTTCTGTTCCGTTGCTGATAGTCCCCCTAAGCACGCGTCCCGTTTCGGGACGTGCGGCGCCTAGGGGCAGCTAAGGATGAGGAGCGCGGCCTTGAGCGAACCCAACGAAGGACTGCCCGCCGGCGAACACCGCAGGGACATGGGAGAAGCGCGACTGCTTCCCTCAACGTCGCCATGTCGAATATTCGCCATTGCCAGTCGTTCCGCTCCCGGATAGGGACCGTGATTATTCACGGACATTCATAACCTCCCGTAAATATGGGAGGTTTTCCGTCAATCCACAGACCATTTACCCTGTTTTTTCCGGTGGGTTCAAGGCGACTGGGGGTAAGTAAAACCCCTGTCCCCCGAAACTTCAGTTCCGGGTACGGTCGACCAGCTTGTTCTTGGCGATCCAGGGCATCATGGCCCGCAGACGCTCGCCAACCTCCTCGATCGGGTGGGCCGCTGCAGCGGCCCGCATGGCCTTGAACGAGGGCTGACCCGCGCGGTTCTCCAACACCCAATCCCTGGCGAAGCGCCCGGTCTGGATGTCGGCCAGAACCTTCTTCATGGCGACCTTGGCTTCGGGACCGATCACGCGGGGGCCCGAGACGTACTCGCCATATTCGGCGGTGTTGGAGACCGAATAGTTCATGTTGGCGATGCCGCCCTCGTAGATCAGGTCCACGATCAGCTTCACCTCGTGCAGGCACTCGAAATAGGCCATTTCCGGGGCATAGCCCGCTTCGACCAGGGTTTCGAAACCGGCTCGGATGAGCTCCACGAGCCCGCCGCAGAGCACGGTTTGCTCGCCGAACAGGTCGGTTTCGCACTCTTCACGGAACGTTGTCTCAATGATGCCGGCCCGGCCGCCCCCGATCGAGGAGGCATAGGCCAGCGCCAGGTCGTGGGTGTTGCCTGAAGCGTCCTGGTGGACGGCCACGAGACAAGGCACCCCGCCCCCCTTCTGGAACTCGCTCCGGACGGTGTGGCCGGGCCCCTTGGGGGCGACCATGGCGATGTCCATGTCGGGCCGGGGCTCGATCAGCCGGAAGTGGACATTGAAGCCATGGGCAAAGAACAGCGCAGCGCCCTTTTTGAGGTTCGGGGCGATCTCGGCCTTATAGAGGTCGGCCTGAAGCTCGTCGGGAACAACGCACATCATGACGTCGGCCCACTTAGCGGCCTCGGCGGTGCCCATGACGGGGAAATTGGCCGCCTCCGCCTTCTTGGCCGAGGGGCCGGGGCGGCTCGCGACGACCACCTCCTTCACCCCTGCGTCGCGCATGTTGAGGGCATGCGCATGACCCTGACTGCCGAAGCCGATGATGGCAACGCGCTTGCCCTTGATCAGATTAACGTCGGCATCCCGGTCATAGTAAACGCGCATGGTGGTTCCTCGTCAGCGTGGCGGATGGGTCTGTAGCGCAAGGGGCAGGACGTGTCATGGGGCCAAATGAAGCGATGTGGGTCACATCGGGTCGGCGCCGCGCGAGATCGCAGCGACGCCTGTGCGGCTGACTTCGACAAGGCCCAGCGGCCGCATCAATTCCATGAATGCATCGATTTTGGACGGCGTCCCGGTGATCTCGAAGACAAAGCTCGAATGCGTGGTGTCGAGGACGCGCGCGCGGAAGATCTGGCTCACGCGCATGGCTTCGACGCGTTTCTCGCCGGTTCCGGCGACCTTGATCAGCGCCAATTCGCGCTCGATGCCGGGCTTTTCCACGGTGATGTCAATGACGCGATGGACCGGCACAAGCCGTCCGAGCTGTGCCCTGATCTGCTCGATGACGGCGGGCGTCCCCGATGTGACCACGGTGATGCGCGATAGATGCTTCGCGCGATCGACCTCGGCCACCGTCAGGCTCTCGATATTGTAGCCGCGGCCGGCGAACAGCCCGATGACGCGCGCGAGCACGCCCGGCTCGTTGTCCACAGTGACGACGATCGTATGGGTTTCAATGCGGCCGTCTTTTTGCATCCTGCTCAACCTGCTGCGTAAGTGGCGGAGACGCGCGAGACGAGACCGTTTCGGCCGAACTCCATGAATTCTGCGCCGTGCCGGCCGTCCGTGGCGTGGACCTCCAACACGACCGCGTTCACGCCGGAAAACACACGGTCGAGCGTGAAGCGCAGATCGGGAATCTTCTTGAGCGCCGCGCCCATGTAATCGCGCAGCGCGGACTTGCCGTGGATCGTGCCGTCGTCCTTACCGAGGATGAGCCTGATCCGCGGCGACGTCAGAACCACGTCCTCTTCGTAGTGCGACAGCACTCTCTCGAGGTCGTGCGCGTTCCACGCGCTCACCCAGTCGGCTGCAAATTCCCGATGGTCAGACCACATGACTGTCATTCGCCCCCGTCCATCTATTGCTCGCAATACATGCCGAGAATTCGCGCATCAGCTTGCGCAATATAGGTAAAGCACGAGCCGCCCTGGGTACCTGGTGGCACGGGCTCGGTAACTTCCCACACGCCATTCTCAAGTGTCGCCTGCATCTTCGTTAGCCAACTTTGCTCATCTGCAACCGCATCGCCGTTCACTTGCACCCCGATAGCACGAGCGATCCTTATCGCGGTGCGGGGGCTGGTGATCACGCCTGTGGTAGGAGGTTGCCACTCCTTCCCCCACCCTGTTCGACCCAACGCTGGAGCCTCGGATCAACTGGAACCTCGGTGCAAGCCGCCAATAGTGCGATGATGGCTATTGCGGCACGAACCTTCATGGCCATTCTCCGAGTCACACCATCATCTTCCCTTCTTCGCTCACCTCGGGCTCCTTCTCAGCTTCGGAGAGGATCATCTCGTCGTGCGCTGCGCCCGACGGGATCATCGGATAGCAATTCTCGTGCGGATCGACGCGGCAGTCGAACAGGACCGGGCGCTTGACCGCGATCATCTCCTTGATCTTGTCGTCGAGCTCGTCCGGCTTCTCCGCGCGAATCCCGACCGCGCCGAATGCATCCGCCATTTTTACGAAATCCGGCAGCGCCTCCGAATAGGAATGCGAATAGCGACCGCCGTGCAGCAATTGCTGCCATTGGCGCACCATGCCCATGTACTGATTGTTCAGGATGAATATCTTGATCGGCAGGTCGTACTGCACCGCCGTCGACATCTCCTGCATGGTCATCTGCACTGATGCTTCGCCCGCGATATCGATGACGAGCGCGTCGGGATGCGCCATCTGCACGCCAAGCGCCGCAGGCAGCCCGTAGCCCATGGTGCCGAGACCGCCCGACGTCATCCAGTGATTGGGCTCCTCGAACTTGAATCGCTGCATCGCCCACATCTGGTGCTGGCCGACCTCCGTCGTGATGTAGACGTCGTGCCCGCGGGTCAGTTCGTAGAGCCGGTCGATCGCGTATTGCGGCTTGATCAGCTTGGTTGAATTCTTGAACGAGAGCGAATTCTTGGCGCGCCAGACCTCGATCTGCGCCCACCATTGCGGAAGGGCGGGATCGGGCTTCAGCTTCTCGTCCTTCCAAACCTTGATCATGGCCTTCAGCGCGCGCGCCGCGTCCGCGATGACGGGCAGATCGACACGAACGTTCTTGTTGATCTGCGAGGGATCGATATCGAGATGGATCTTCTTCGAATTGGGCGAGAAGGCATCCAACCGTCCCGTCACGCGGTCATCGAAACGCGAACCCAGCGCGATCAACAGGTCGCAACGGTTGGCGCACAGATTGGCTTCGTAGGTGCCGTGCATGCCGATGGGCCCGAGCCAATGCTTGTCGGATGCCGGGAACGCGCCCAGCCCCATCAATGTCGAGGTGATGGGAAAATCCGTCAGATCGACAAGCTCGCGCAGGAGCTTGCTCGCCTCGGGCCCAGAATTGATGATGCCGCCGCCCGAATAGATCACCGGGCGCTTTGCCGCCGCCATCATGCGAACGGCGCTCTTTATCGCAGTCTCGTCCGGATCGACCTTCGGCCGGTAGGTTTGGTGTCGGATATTCTCGGGCCCGACATAGCGCGCCTTCTTGAACTGCACGTCCTTCGGAATATCGACGACCACCGGCCCGGGCCGCCCGGTCGACGCGATATAGAACGCTTCATGCATGACGCGCGCGAGGTCGTTCACGTCGCGGACGAGCCAGTTGTGCTTGGTGCAAGGCCGGGTGATGCCGACGGTATCGCATTCCTGAAACGCGTCGTTGCCGATCAGGTGGGTCGCCACCTGGCCCGTGATGACGACAAGCGGAATCGAATCCATCAGCGCGTCGGTCAAACCGGTGACCGCGTTGGTGGCGCCCGGACCGGACGTCACCAGCACGACGCCGGGCTTGCCGGTCGAGCGCGCATAACCCTCGGCTGCGTGGACCGCGCCCTGTTCGTGGCGTACCAGTACGTGGACGAGCTCATTGTCCTCGAAGAGCGAATCGTAGATCGGCAGCACCGCGCCGCCGGGATACCCGAAGATGTGTCGGACGCCCTGATCCTTGAGCGCGCGGATCACGATCTCCGATCCGGTCAGTTCTTCCGTCGCCACGTTCGCACCGTTCTTTGGCTTACTCATCCCTGCACCTTTGACTCAAACGAAAGGGGCGTTTCCGCCCCTTGCATAACCCCGCGATCACGGTAAGCGAAGCCTTCAGCTTCGTCCGCGTCGCGGTCGGATTACTACGAGAACTCGCCGCATGCCCTGCACCGTCAAAATCGGTCGCGACCTTATTTGCGCCGCAACACGAGGTCAAGAAATTTCATGCGGTTTCATAGGCTGATTTGAGTAATTAAATTGCTAATGTCGGCATCATGAAGCCATTTCCAGTCCTTCATGCGATTTCGAAACCACGTCTGCTGACGCTTGGCGTATTGCCTCGTGGCCAGCCGGACCTCGTCAAGGGCGGTGGAAAAATCGCACTCGCCGGCGAGATGCCGGGCGAATTGTGGCAGACCCAGCGCCTTCGCGGCCGGTAGTGAAGGGTCGAGACCGGTCAGCGCACGGACCTCATCCAGAACGCCGTGCTCGGCCATCGCTTCCAGGCGGGCATCGATCCTTTGAAGCAGAACCTCGCGCGGCGGAGACAGGACAAGGCGCGCCAGCCTCAGTCCCCCGAGCGCCGATTCACCGCGCATCGTCTGCCACGCGCTCAAGGGGCGGCCCGTTGCTGCCAGCACATCGGCCGCCCGCAAGAGGCGCTGCGTATCGCTCGGCCTGAGCTTCGCCGCGCTCGCGGTATCGCGCGCCGCAAGATCGGCAAAGAACGCGTCGCGGCCGATCGCTTCGAAGCGCTGCCGGTTCAGAGCCCTCACTTCGGCGGGCACGGCGGGGATCGGCGACAATCCCTCGGTCAGCACGGCGAAATAAAGGCCGGTGCCGCCAACGAAAATGGGCAGCAACCGCCTCTCGCGCACGTCGTTGAGCGCGCTCGCCACCTCATCCTGGTAGCGCCCCGCCGAGTACCGTTCGGATGCACCGACATGCCCATATATAAAGTGTGGCGCGCGTCTTTCATCTTCGGATGTGGGCCGCGCGGTCAGGATGCGCAGCTCGGCATAGACCTGCATCGAGTCGGCATTGATGATCGCGCCGCCCATTTTCGCGGCGAGCGCGAGCGCGGCGGCTGACTTGCCGCTTGCGGTCGGTCCTGCGATAAGCACCGCGTCCACGGGCATGGACGTACGCATAAGCACTTGCTTGGAAAGGCGCAAATCTGACCGCGCACCACACTCACGTGCTCAATGTCGCAGGCAGCGCAGTCTCGCTTGGCGGGGAACGCGCGCACGCGATCCACGTCGCCTGCGCCCGAGCCGCCGCGGCCGGCGGCCTCGACTGGCTCTCGCCGTCCAAGGCCTTCGACGTTCCCTTCACAGGCGATCCGGATGCGGTGCGGGCATCGCTGCGCGAGATCGTTCGCGACGACTGGCTGCTCGACGTCAACGTTGTTCTGGCAGCGAACCGGCGCAAGAAATTGCTCATCGCCGATATGGATTCCACGATCATCGGCTGCGAGTGCATCGACGAGCTGGCGGACCATATGGGTCTCAAGCCAAAGGTCGCGGCGATCACCGAACGGGCGATGCGCGGTGAGCTCGATTTTCCGTCCGCCCTGCGCGAACGCGTAGCCCTGCTCAAGGGGCTTCCGTTGGAAGCGCTGGCGCAGGTCTATGCCGAGCGTGTCCGGCTCAATCCCGGTGCGCGCGAACTGACCGCGACGATGCACGCCCACGGTGCGCGCACGATCCTCGTGTCCGGCGGCTTCACCTATTTCACGCAGCGCGTCGCGGAAAAGGCGGGCTTCGAGTCCCAGCAGGGCAACCGCCTCGCCGACGACGGGCACGCGCTCACTGGGCGCGTCGAAGAGCCAATCTTGGGGCGTGAAGCGAAACTCGAAGCGCTGGAACGCGAAGCGGCGCGGACAGGATGTTCGCCCGCCGATGCTCTTGCCGTCGGCGACGGCGCTAATGATCTCGACATGATCGGCCGCGCCGGCCTCGGCGTCGCGTATCATGCCAAACCGATCGTCGCCGCTGCGGCCGGCGCCAGCATCGCGCACGGCGACCTCACGGGGCTGCTGTACATTCAGGGCTATCGCGAAGAAGAAATCGGAAAAAACTAAGCCCTCCACAAGGAGGGCTTAGTTTCACGCAATCGTTCTGCGTCCGTCAGTTCGGATCGAGCCGCACACCGATAAACGTCAACTCGCCGCCGCGGCTGACCTGAAGCAGCACGATGCGGTGGTTGGCACGCCGCTCGGCCTCGAGCTTGGCGCTGAAATCTTCCGGCGACGCGATCTTCTGCTGCGCGACTTCCGTAATGACGTCGCCCGTGCGGATGTTCTTCAGGCCTGCAGGACTGTCGCCATCGACATCGGTCACGACCACGCCCTGCACCTTGTCGTCGAGCCGATAGCGCCGGCGCGATTCACCCGTGATCGGGGCCAGTGTCATGCCGAGATTGGTCATCGTGGGCGCCCGGGGTGCCGACTTCTGTTTGCTTGTTTCAGGATCGGTGCTGGCAACCTTCTGATCGTCTTCGAGGCGCTGAACTGTGACCGGCAATGTCCGCTTCTGGCCGCGGCGCATGATCTCTACATTCACGGTTTTGCCGATCGGCGCGTCCGCGACCATGCGCGGCAGGGCACGATTATCGGCCACCGGTTTGCCGTCGAAGGTCAAGACAACGTCGCCATTTTGTATGCCGGCTTTCTGGGCCGGACCCTTATCATCCATGCCGGCGATAAGGGCACCGCGTCCCTTGTCGAGACCGAGGCTCTCGGCGAGCTCGCCGGTCACCTCCTGGATCCGCACGCCAAGCCAGCCACGCTGAACGATACCGCCCGCCCTCAATTGCGCTAGGACGTTCCTTGCTGCGTTAATGGGAATGGCGAAACCGATACCCACCGAGCCGCCAGTCGGCGAATAGATCGCGGAATTCACCCCGATGACTTCGCCATACATGTTGAATAGCGGTCCGCCCGAGTTTCCGCGATTGATCGGCGCGTCGGTCTGAATGAAGTCGTCATACGCACC
>Ga0193752_1003741_pt1 | contig 10319 bp, 11 predicted proteins | sample H1c1metaG_FD_144924 | JGI IMG/M metagenome (GOLD analysis project Ga0193752, IMG submission 144924) | Soil microbial communities from a riparian zone of the East river system, Colorado, United States - H1c1 | ecosystem: Environmental > Terrestrial > Soil > Riparian zone | place: USA: East River...
GTACGCCGACCTCCCGTCCGATGTCCTCGGCGTCACGGAGTTCCGGCCGGGCAAGCCCCCAGCGGTGTCGATCAACACTGACCTCACCGGTTCGGCCCTCGACTGCGACGACTCACCTCTGGGACTGAGTGGTCGGTGGCGTGCGACCGTCGCTCACGAGGCCACGCACGTCCTCCTCCACCGAATGCTGTTCGAGGTCGACGAGCACCAGGGCTTGCTGTTCCCCGATCCAGCTGCAGCCGATCGTGACAGCTCCTTGATGCGCTGTCTCAAGCGTGACGTCAGCTACGGGCCGACAGTCAGTGATTGGCGAGAGGTCCAGGCCAACCGTGGCATGGCGGCGCTGCTGATGCCCCGTCGGGTGTTCGAGCGGCTCGCCCGTCGCGACCTCATCGCTCTCGGCGCCAGCCGCTCCGGGTTGCGGGTCGGCGACCCAGTCGTGACTCAGCTGGTGCACCGGCTGGCCGAGCGCTTCGAGGTCTCCCGGCAGGCCGCGTCAATCCGGCTGCAGACGTTGGGGTTCGTCGGGGGAGCCCAGACCTTGAGCCTCCCCAAGCCCCTGATTACCTAGCTCCCCAGGCCCGATGTGGTTCGGGTCGGCGCCGCCCGGGTGCTACGTTGTTCGCTCAACCGCGAACAAGCGGACACAGCGAACACCTCACCATGGAGGAGTACATGTTGCACAAGCCCAAGCGCTACCTCGGCAACCTCAACACCCTCGAAGTCCACGACACCGCCAAGGAGTCGACGAACTGCCAGCTCGAGGAGATCCGTCCCGAGCACCGCCGTTGGTACGACACGCTGACCGAGGCCAAGAGAGATAGGTCCTACGACAACTGTCACTGGTGCATCGGCCAGTCCACACGCTGACCGGGGATGTGTCCCGGGGCCAGCCCGACCGTAAGGAGGTGAACATGCCCAAGAAGGTCACCCGCGACGCCGGGACCGGCCGTTTCGTGCCCAAGCGCGAAGCGGTCCGGCGGCCGAAGACCACGGTCACGGAGACCGTCCCGGTCCCCAAGCCCAAGAAGAAGACCAAGTAGTCCCGCCAGACCCGCCTACCCCGGGCGGCCGACCCCATCTCCCCGCATCCCGGCCCCGAGAACGGCCGGGATGCGGGGAGATGGGTCTATCGGGGCAGGGCGCCATGGCCTTCATGTCATTCGGGTCGGCCCACGACATGGGGCTCAATCCCCCAGCGAGTCGGCGAGGTCGAGGAGGATGTCCATGGTCTCGGGGTGGTCCAATCGTTGTCCGGTTAGGGCCACCACCAGGTCAAAGGTCGAACCTGTGGGAAGTCCGAAGGTCGTCCGCTTCCTGGCACCGAAGCGGACATGACGGAGATCCGGAGGTCATGACGAGCGAGCCCGCTCGGTTCGGTAGTCTGGGTTCAGTTACGTGGACGCCCGGGCCGTCCAGCAAGGCGGATTGCGACTCCAGCGCGGTGTAGCTCCCGCCGCACCGTCTCCGCGTGCACACCGAACCGAACACCCAGCGCCGCGAGCGACTGGCCTTCCTCGTAGCGCCGTCTCGCTTCGGTGACCTGTTCGTCGGTCAACTTCCGCTGGTTAGCTCGTCGGGGAATCCCCAGTCGCTCGAGGTGCTCCAAGACCGTCGTCCGATTGATCCCGAACCGAGCAGCCAGCTGCCGAACCGTGCTGCCGGCCAGGTAGGCTCCGCCGAGCCCGGCCACCTGATCGGTCGTCAACCGGCGCTGGATCGCTTGGGCCTCACCATGTTCGCGTCGCTTCGTCCCGGCCTTGCGCTCGATCAGCCCGCGAAGGTCCTGCTCGCATAGGCGGCGGAGGGCCTTGGGCGGATTTGAAAGGTGCGCGGTAAGGCCCACCAATATAAAAGCATCGGCCCAGGCCGGTGCTTTTATATTGTGCCGGGGGTGGTTGGGCCTCGAACGGGAGTGCCACATGGGCACTCCCCGAACCCCGAAGGGCCCAAAAGATGCCTGTGGCATGTTTTTAGGTTGCTGTTGCCAAAAGTATTATTCTTTTGGCCAGTAAGGCGAGTCCCTCATCACCCACCAAAGTAAAAACACCAGGCAAAGTCTGATGTTTTTACTTGGTCTGTACTAGGTACTTGAGCCCCTGACCGTGGCTAAAGATCGTGGCGCCGAGAGGCGTGTTTGCTCCATCGTCACTACTAAGTTGATCATGACTTAGGGTTCTCAGGCAGCAACCGTATCCTTGAGCAATTCTCCCATCACTCCAGGCAATTCCCGCACATCATCTATCCGCCTGCCTTCTGGATCTGCACCACCGCATAGGACATACAGCGGAATGACGGTTATGCCTGCAGCCCGGAGTTGTAGGGTTACGCCTGAGACTTCACTCCACGATTGCTGATCATCGGTCAACAGGACTATCGTTTTCTCCCTGTCTGGTGTGGGATTATCTTGGTAGTAGTCAAAGACGTGTGTTAGCGCTGGGCTTATGTGAGTCGGCCTACCCCAGGCCTCCAAAATACTCGCATGTGCTTCGGTCCGCTCAGTGAGCGATAGGTCTGTGCCAAGGGGCTTGACGACGGTAAATGCTTTAGCAAAAGTAATGATACCCGAACGAGCAAGCCGATCAGGTGATGAGTCTGTGCCAGGATACTCGGCAAGTATCTCGTTCAGCATATCAATGGCCTCCAGGTAAACAACTTCAAGTTTGGCAGCATACTCATTCTTGTGACTTCGGGCCATACTTTGACTGGTGTCGGCTATGAGCCAAAAGTCTTGGTAACCTAGTGATTCGTTTTGGCTTTCTATGGGTCGGTGAGCTTCATAGGCTGGTACGTTGTCTAATGATCCTCGGCCCATAAGAGTGGCCATGGTGCTGCCAAGGTGCCTGCGATCTAGCCTAGGGCCTTCGAGTTGCCTTCCGCGTGGCTGTCTCTTGGGGCTTTCGTTTGCTGTGAGGCGGCTCTTGAATACTTTGTATAACTCATCAATGATGGGTCGTACTTCAAACAGATCAGATGTGTAACGTTTATAGTTTTCTTCCGGTGTGCTGGGTATTTTGTCTGGGTCGCGCCCTGACATAATATCTTCTTGAATAGCTAGCGCTTTGGCTTCTTGATCCTGAAAAGCCTGGTCGCTATCATCATTTACGATGTCCTTTAGCGCTGCATCGAGATTTTCGCGGGTGTCACTGTCCAGGGTTGTAGTATTGCTTGGCTCCTGCTGTTGCTCATACTCGCTATAGCTATCGTCAAAAGACTGCTCTGCTGTGTCTGATAAGCCGTCTTCTCCTTCGCCTGATGCATCGTCAGGACGGTCAGACGATGCGGACGGCTGCATGGCTTGTAAATCCTGCTCGTATAGCTCCAGGTAAGCTGGCCAAATGCCTCGCTCCCACAGCTGCATTTGTTCTGTGCGGCTCAGGTATGTAGTGGGCGTTTTGAAGGGTTGCGTGGCGTAGGCGATGAGATCCTGCCCAGACCCCTTAAAGTCATGCAAGGCACCCAGTCTGTCACGTACCTCTGGGGCGACTTCACAAATCTGATCAGGTACAAATGTTTCTCGTACCATTGCCTGCATAAACTGAACGTGTCGGGGTCGGGGCCGACCTTCTGCGTCGACTCGATAGTCTGTTTCGGGCATGAGTTTCGTGGCGTAAAGGTCCTCCCAATGCTGTGACGTAGTCGGGATTTTTGTGCTGATGTGACGGTTGCCGGTGATGTCAGCCATGACATGCAGAAAGAATTCTGCGGCTGGGTGCTCCTGGCTCCACACCTGTTCTTTGGCTGCTACGTCAGGTTCCCGCCTAGCGGGGGCATAGTGGGCTTCTATCTCATGAGCCAGAGCCAGGACACGCCACTGTGGTTTATAGGACTCATCTCCTAGTGCTTCAAGGGGTATAGCAATTTCTGACGGGGATGTGGACGGTGGTGCGTCAGCAGGCTTGATGACAAAATCACCAGAATATCCCAGTAGGTTCAGTGTAGTACCAAGGAGCCGTTGCAGATCTTCGGATCCTGGTTGCTGTTCTATTCCATCCATTTTTTGTTTGATTTATCCAGTAACTATAACTATAGTGGACTATAATAGTTAAAACAAACACAACATGACAGATGTCAAAGCGCCAGATGTAGGAGCTGAACCACTAACACTTTCTCACCCCACCCCCGTAATACTCCCATAGCTGAGCCGGCCTATCTCCTGTTCCCGTAGTTCCATAAGAATTCGGTACCAGGACAGCCTCTTTTTGCTGTGCGGCTGGTTGAGCCGTCGGCGCAGTTCGCTGACACCCATGATGCCAACCCCGGCTAGGTATAACAGGAGTATGCCCAGCATCACAAACCACAGCAGCACCTGCAAACTGTTCGGTTTGCTCAGCTTAGTACGCCGCAGGCCTAATACGGATTTGATGTCGCGAAAGGTTTCCTCAATCTCAAATCGGTGGTAGTAAACGCGAACAATCTTGTGACGGCTCCGGCTCAGGTCGTTGGTCAGGATATACCACGGCTCATCGTCTTTGCCATTCTTCGGACTGCGGATCACTCGCAGCGCCACACCGGCAACGACGACCCGTTCGTCAGATCGCTTAGCGTTGCTCATCCGTACTGGCTGGCCAGCTATTTCCACCAACCGTCCAGCCTTCAGCCGGATGTAGAAAGTCGCACCTTCGCCATGCAACAGCCTGATGATCTGCTGGTCACCAAAGCCGCGGTCAAACACCAGCTTTGGCCAGAAACCGAGTAGCTCACGCAGTCGGCACAGACTGGCCAATGTCCGCTGGGTCTCGTTGGTTGTTTGAGCGTCATACTGCTTACGCATACACTTGGTTCGTTTGGAAGCATCGTCACGAGCTGACAACTTGCCGGAGTAGGCAGTTTCCTGGAAGATTGGCAGCGCCCTACCGATCCAAGTCTGTACCGCGAATACCAAGGCTACTAAACCGTTGAAGTCCGAGTGGTCGACGTTAACGTAGCTATGTTCAGTTACCAGCTCAAGCTTGGCAACAATGTCAGCCATTGTATCGGGCAACTTGGCGTTGGCCAACAGGCGGGCCATCTTGACTTCAGCTGCCCCACGAGAGATACCGGTTGTCCGAGCGTTAGCATTGCAACTAATAAGCGGACGCAGTGACAGCGCAGCAATACCAAATGGTACCAGGCGTGCCCAGACCTGGGGAATGTGGGGCAATATTTTGGTTTGTACAATTTTTTGAGTAGCGTCTAAGATAGATGGAGACGACATAGCATGTTTGTTTTCCTCGAAGATTACATTTTTGTTATGTCGTCTATTTTATAGCGTTAGCGGGTAGTGATGCAAAAAGTGTTAGTGGTTCAGGTTGAGCGGATTGACAAGTGTTGTAATTTTTGTTATAGTATAAGCGTTAGTACAATCTGGCGTAACAGGGTAAAGAAGTATATACTACAAAAGCTTATGGCTAAGAAAAAACAAACACGAAAGAAAAAAGCAGAACCAGTCGCAGAGAAGTCTGGTTTTTGGCCGCTGACCGGGGCAATAGTTTTACTGCTTGCCGGATTCTTTCTGCTGCTGGGCGGGTTTGGCACTGGCGGTGCCGCGCCGGAAAAGATGTTTGGCGGGGCCTACTGGACATTGGGGTGGGGTGCTTATCTAACGCCTGTGGCATTGTTTGCCTTTGGTATATGGAAATTTATGAGTGAAGACCGGCAGATACCGCTGGAAAAGCTGGCGGCTATGCTGGCTGTTTTGGTGTTTGCTGCTGGCTGGCTGCATGTTGCCTTTGCATCAGAAGACACGCTTGGTGTGACAACCGGAGGACATGGTGGGGTAGTGGGCAGTACGGTGGGCGGGCTTGTTTTGGGCGCGTTGGACAAAATGCCGGCGTCAATTGTGTTTTTGGTACTGGGCACCCTGATGTTCTTCCTGGCATTTGGCATTTCGCCAAGAGTGCTTCTAAAAATAGCTGACATCTTCAAACGGCCAGAATCGGATGATACCGATCTGGCAGAGCTGAAAGCCAAAGCAGCAGACAGCGGCTTTAAAATGAACGAAGGCGTACCCGTGGAACACCACAGCGCCCGTGAACGTGCCCGCATGAGCACGCTCAAAAACACCGCGGCCAAACTCACCCCCACAGAAGACCACGCTGCCTTGACCGCCGCCAGCGATCCCGACTGGAAGTTCCCGGGTGTCGATCTGCTTAACCAGAAACAGGACAAAGCAGACGCCGGTGATGTAGAAGGCAACGCTGAGGCTATCAAGGAAACGTTCAACAATTTCAACATAGACGTAGAAATGGAAGGCGCCAACATCGGCCCACGTGTAACGCAATTTACGCTGAAACCTCCTACGGGGGTCAAACTGACCAAAATCACTGCCCTGGAAAACAACCTGGCGCTGGATTTAGCGGCCCATTCCATTCGGATGGAAGCGCCAATTCCCGGCAAACGGGCGGTGGGTATAGAGGTGCCAAACATCAAATCTGCAACCGTGCGGATTAGTTCACTGCTGCAATCCAGTGAGTGGGCAAGGGTAGACAGTCCACTGGGGTTTGTCATCGGCAAGGACATCTCCGGTACGCCGATTGTCGGCGATCTGGGCAAGATGCCCCACCTACTGGTTGCTGGCCAGACCGGTTCCGGTAAGTCAGTCATGATCAACACTATTCTGACCAGCTTGCTATACCGCAACAGCCCGTCAGACCTCAAGTTGATTCTGGTTGACCCCAAGCAGGTCGAGCTCAAACCCTATGACGACATCCCGCACCTGCTGACCCCAGTGATTACCGAACCAGAAAAATGCATCAGCGCCCTCAAGTGGACGGTGGCAGAAATGGAACGCCGCTACAAAGCACTCAGTGAAGTAAAACGCCGCAACATCATAGAATACAACGCCCTCAAAAAAGAAGAGGGCATGCCCTACATCGTGGTGGTAATCGACGAACTAGCTGACCTCATGATGATGGCCGCCCGTGACGTAGAAGCGCTTATTGTGCGCATTGCCCAAAAGGCCCGGGCCGTGGGCATTCATCTGATTCTTGCTACTCAGCGTCCGTCCGTCGACGTCATTACGGGGCTGATCAAAGCCAACGTCCCAGCCCGTATCGCTTTTACCACGGCTAGCCAGATAGACTCCCGGACTATCATCGACCAGATGGGTTCAGAAAAACTACTTGGTATGGGTGACATGTTGTTGCTGACGGCCGATATGCCCAAGCCAAAGCGTGTCCAAGGTGCGTTTATAGACGACAACGAAACCAACAAGGTCACGGACTTCATCCGCATGCAGCGTCCGCCGCAGTACGATGACGAAATCATTTCCCAGCCTGTCCAGATAGGTAAGGGCGGTGTGGTTGCCGACATGGGTGGTGATGATACCAATGATCCACTCTACAAGGATGCCGTAAGGGCTGTCATAGAGGGTCACAAAGCTAGCACCAGCCTCCTGCAGCGTCGCTTGCGAATTGGCTACGGCAAAGCTGCTCGTTTTATCGAAACCATGGAAGAACAAGGCATTATCAGTCCTGCTGATGGCAATCGCCCCCGCGAAGTACTGATAAGTTCACTCGACGAAGTATTCGGCGGGTCTACGCTAGGTGCTGGGCCGGTGGCCATGGACGCGGTTCTAGACGAAAACTTCCCCGAAGAAACAAAACATAATTGAAGGGGAGAATAAAAAGTATGAGCAGTCAACAAGTACCCCATCCAGATCAAGACGGACGCACCTTTATTGCTGGCCCTGGCCTGAACGAGGCTGGCAGAGCACGGCTCTTTGGGGTTTTTCAAGCTGAGAGGCCGGTTGAGAAAGTGGAATTATACGGTGATAAAGAATCCCGAAAAGTGCAAGTCCTTAGGGATTTAAAAGAGACCTTGGGCCTGACGGATACGGCGCAAATTGTCTATCCGGGTAGTTCTACGGATGTAAGCGTTGCTCGGGTTTTTGGTCAGGATAACGTTACGCATGTAGAGCCAGACGAGGGTCGCTGCAAGCTACTTATAGGCTCTGGTTATAGGGCTATAGCAACACGGATTGAGGACTACCAACCAGAACAGCCTGCTGATGTGATAGTGGCGTTTAATAGCTACGGTGAACTTACTCCAGATATACTCCAGGGAATGCTTAACCCAGGCGGAGTAGTCATTGCTAACAACTATACTGGCTGGGCACACGATCTTGCTCGTATGCCAGGAATGGAGTTAATTGCTGCCGTCTGGCCAGACTACGATAGAGAAGACGCCGCGATCTATAGAGGTGAAGATATTCCCGAAGACATAGCCGTAGGTGGTACAACAGAGGAAGAACCCCGATACCCCGACGCTCTTTGCGTGTTTCGGTTTGCACCTATCTGAGTGGACGCCCCCGGTGGGTGTTTGACTAACAGGGGTAAATACGCTAAAATAATCATATTATTAACTCAGCTCGTATCCTTTTAGATAATTCTTGTGAGTACGGGCTTTAACCAAAGGAGAATTCTATGGCACAGTACGAAGTAGCTGTACTTTATCATCCTGACCTGGAAGTCGATTTATCCAAGGCGGAAGAAAAAGTAGCAAAGATTTTTGCCACAGGTGGCGGCAAGGTAGTCGCAACCGACAATTGGGGCAAGAAAAAGCTTGCATATCCAATTGCCAAACAAGAGTACGCCGTGTACGTTTTCTACACCGTCGAAATGCCCGGAGAGGGTGTCCAGAAGGTGGAAGGTACATTGAATATTACTGACGAGGTAGTTCGTTACCTGATCAGCAAGCCGGACCTGAAGGCTATCGCCAAGGCAGAAGCTGCCAAGGCCGAAAAAGCCAAAAAGGCAGCCGAGCGTGGTGATCGCGCCGACGACGACTCAGACGAAGAATAAAGGGAAAAGAGCAGCCGGAGCGCGCGAATTTATTTCGCCGCCCCGCTTTGGTGAGAAAAACCGTAGGTTTGTCTCATTATCGTCGAAGACGAAGAATAAGGTATAGTAGTAACTACTAAACTAATTAAGACATAGCTCTTATAAGGAGGAACGAATGGCACGATCATTCAACCAAGTTATCTTGATGGGGAATTTAACCCGGGACCCCGAGCTTCGGCAGACGCCGAATGGCACCAGTGTTACCAGCTTTAGCCTGGCGCTGAACCGCAGCTACAAGGGCAGCGACGGAAACTGGCAGGAAGCGACCGACTACATTGATGTTGTAGCCTGGGGACCACTGGGAGAGCGCGTGGCGCAGTACCTGAGCAAAGGCCGTCCGTGTCTAGTAAACGGTCGCCTGCAATCCCGTAGCTGGGACGACAAAGAAACCGGTGCCAAGCGCAGTAAAGTAGAGGTCGTTGCCCAGGACGTAACCTTCCTCGGTGGACCTGGTGGCGGAGACGGTGGCAACGGCGGCCAGGGTGGAAATAGCAGTGGTGGGTATAGTAACAATACATCCGGTCCAGCCAAACCCAGCCAGCCAGCCAAAAAAGATGACGTCGTCATAGAAGACATCGGCGATGAACCCATTAACTTAGACGACATCCCATTTTAGTCCGCGAGAGCGGACAAATCCTAAATCCTAAGCACCAAACCCTAAACAAATCCAAATATCAAATGACTAAAATTCAAAACAAACAATACACGCAAGCGTTTTGAGCATTTGTATTTTGAAAATTAGATATTGTTTAGTATTTAGATATTAGAAATTAGAGTTTCTCGAATTGAAAGGAGAGCATCATGGCCAAGATATTTAAGCATAGAACTGATGTGGCGTATTTTGACTACAAGGACTTCAAGACCTTGCAGCGCTATGTAAATCAGTTTGGACAGATCGAATCCCGCAAAAAGACGGGGCTCAAAGAGCACGAGCAGCGCCGTCTGAGCATCGCTATCAAGCGTGCCCGGCACATTGCATTGCTACCGTTCGTGGCCAGTAACTAGCGCCGGTCTTTCTAGCTAATGGTAGAGTAGAAATAGGACTAAAAAGGAGTCTATCATGGATCAGCGTTACAAAGACATTTACCGTGAGGTACAAAAACTGCGTTACAAAGTCCAAGACTTGCTTGATGAGCCAGGACACAGGCTGGCTCGTACCCTGCGGGACGAGGTGCAACGTCTGGAGGACGAAATAGAGATGAGCAAAAAACCGCGTTCGCTCGAAGATCGTGTCAAAACCATTCAGCGTCATCTGGTGTTGGCGGGTGAGGGTGGTGAAAACCGCATCATGAACGACGAGCACGCGGACTTATTGCACGATGCTTTCGAGGACTTGCGCAGGAGTCTCCGACGCTTTCCGCACTATTAGAACGGTATGTTTCTTGAGGATATTTACGCTGCGGACGCTCTTGTTCATCAATACTAGCTAGTAGTAATCAAGAAGGAAGGTCTATGGACGTGTATCACCAGGAGGTAGAGAAATGGGCCAAGCAACAG
>Ga0193752_1003742_pt1 | contig 10317 bp, 9 predicted proteins | sample H1c1metaG_FD_144924 | JGI IMG/M metagenome (GOLD analysis project Ga0193752, IMG submission 144924) | Soil microbial communities from a riparian zone of the East river system, Colorado, United States - H1c1 | ecosystem: Environmental > Terrestrial > Soil > Riparian zone | place: USA: East River...
GTTCGCGGAGCCGGGCGATAGTCAGATGGGGTTTGAAATCACGGGTTTCTCTCGCGATACCTGCCCTTTCACATTCGGTTTCAAGCAGGGCGTGCAGATCTTTCGCCCCGTTTTCGGGATCGTCAATCCCAATCCATAGGATCTTGGCTCTCTTTTCTGACGGAAAGACACCGCATCTTTCGAGCCTCAGTTGAAATGGAGCCGCCTGTTTTGCCGTCTTTACTACTGCATCGGTTAAGAGATGTAAGCGGTTTTCATCCGTATCGCCGAGAAATTTCAATGTCAAATGGAGCTTTTCGGGGCGCTCCCAACCAACGCGTAACCTTGGAAACCGAGCGCGCAACAACGCAATGCGTGCAGCCGCTGCCTCTCGGGCTTCATCCGAAATATCGATGGCTACGAAGATTCTCATCATTTTCTTTTGCTTCCGGTATTACTCGTTGCTAAAATTCAGGACGAATTATGAAATTCCTAAAAATCCTCTTCGCCCTGCTCCTGTTGCTGATCGTCGCCGTTTGCGGCGCATCATACTGGTTATACAGCTCGATGACGACTCCGCATCAACATGATAAGGCCTCGCAATATATCGTAATCGAAAAAGGTTCGACGCCAAACCAGATCCTCGCAAAGCTGGCCGCCGAGGGGATCCTGCCGGGCGCTTTTGCGACGCAGGTCTATCTCCGAACCGTTGGTGATGCAGGGACAATGCAGGCGGGTGAATATCAATTTCCCTCGCCTATCTCACCACTCAACGTGCTTAAGGAGCTCGAGAAAGGCGAGGAGCGCACGACCAAGCTGGTAATTCCCGAGGGATTTACACGTTTCGACATCGCAAAACGCATTCTCGAGAAATTCCCGCAGAATCCGCCTCTCGATGAAAAAACTCTTGTCGGGATGATGGATGATACGAGCCTGATCAAGGACATCGCCCCCGACGCTAAAAATCTAGAAGGCTATATGTACCCCAGCACATACAGCTTTCCGAAGGAAGCTACGGCGAAGGACATTATCAAGAGGATGATCGATCAGTTTAAGCGAACCTGGAAGCCTGAATGGGCCGATCAGGCGCGTGCTCTGGGCCGGACACCACAGGAAATAATTACGATCGCATCGCTTGTCGAGACGGAATCAGGCGTTGAATCGGAACGGCCGATAGTCGCATCGGTTATCTATAACCGCATAAACAAGAGCATCCCGCTCGGGATCGACCAAACCGTCGTTTATATCGCTAAGATGGAAGGCCGTTGGGACGGGACGATCCACAAGAGCGATCTGGAGGTAGATTCGCCCTATAACACTCGCAAGCGCGGCGGCATACCGCCCGGGCCGATATCGTCGGTTAGCGAAAGCGCGATCAAGGCTGCGCTCGCACCGGCAAAGACCGATTATATTTTTTATGTCCGTAATGTTGATCTAAACGACGGCTCGCACTGGTTTTATGCCTCGGCAGCGGAGTTTGAGAAAGGCAAAGCGGCATATCAGCAATGGCTGGAAAAAGAGCGTGAGTTGAAACGTCAGCAGGAGAGCAATAGTAATTGACGTAGCTACATTTTGTAGTTACACTTAATATGAGATTTGAGTGGGATGAAAACAAGCGGCGAAAGAATTTGCAAATCCACGGGCTTGATTTTGTGGGCGTTGAAGATCTCTTTAATGGTGAGACTTATGGTGTTATAGATGACCGATTTGATTATGGCGAAACGAGATATTACACGATAGGATTTTTGAATGGCGAAGTTCTCGCCGTTTCGCATACGGAGGAGGACGCGGTGATGCGAATAATCTCGGTGCGAAAGGCAACTAAAAATGAAGAAGAAAAATACTTTCGAGAAATCAGAAACTGATTGGGAACGAGTCAGGAATATGAAAGACGAGGATATCGATTTTTCCGATATCCCGCCTATAACAGACGAGATGTGGGCAAAAGGCGTCTTACGTAAAAACTTCAAGCCGATTCCGCGAAAGTCCCAACTGACCCTGAGAATAGATAACGATGTGATCGACTTCTTTAAAGAGCAAGGTCGTGGTTATCAAACCAAGATCAACCAACTCTTAAGAGCCTACATGGAAGCACATAAAACAAGCCTAACTTCCAAATGATAAAACTCCTCGCCCTCGATCTTGACGGGACCCTGCTCAATTCCCACGGACAGATCCCTGAGGCCAATAAAATAGCTATCCAACGCGCCGAGGAAACGGGCGTGCTCGTAACTATCGCTACAGGCCGGCGTTTTCGCGATGCGCAGCCTGTCGGGCTCGAGCTCGAGCTTAATGCCCCGATGCTCACGCATAACGGCGCGCTTATAAAATATGCCCAAACTCTCGAAACCGTGGCATTTTCGCTGGTAAGTAAAGAGACCGTCAGCGAGATCATACGGGTCGGTAAGGCTTACGGAGGCGATGCCCTTGTCAGCACGGACCCTCACGGTAAAGGTACCCTGCTTTACGACCGCGTGTCCGACGATAACATCCCGCTCCAGAGGTATATCCGTTGGTCCACCACTCTTCACGGTGACGACGCCGAAAAATCGGTCCAGCACGTTTCCGACCTAGAGAGAGAGGTTTATACCCGTGACGTGATACATGTTTCGTTTTCGGGCGGGTGCGCTCCGATGGCCGATCTTACCGAAACCCTCGCGGAAGAGCTCGGCGACACCGTAACGCTTTTAACGACGGTCTATCCGCGGCTGGATTTTACGCTGATCGATATTCTTCCCCCGGATGCCTCGAAAGGCACCGGCGTGGAAAAACTCGCGTCGCTCAATGGGCTGACGCGGGACGAGGTTATGGTAATGGGCGATAATTTCAACGATCTCGAGATGCTGGAGTTTGCCGGCACCCCCGTCGTGATGGGAAACGCAGACCCCCAGTTGCTAGAGCGCGAAGAATTTTATACAACTGTAAGTAACGATGAGAACGGCGTTGCAGCCGCGATCGAAAAATATATTTTAGGAGAACTTAATGGCTAACAGAATTGCGGTTATCGAAACGAATAAAGGTACGATCAAATTCGAGCTTCTCGAGCAGGACGCTCCCAAGACCACGGAAAACTTTCGGCTTCTTGCCGAAAAGGGATATTATGAGGGCGTTATCTTTCACCGCGTCATCCCGAATTTTATGATCCAGGGCGGCGATCCGCTTGGCGAAGGATATGGCGGAGAATCTGCCTGGGGCGGGAAATTCGATGACGAGATCGACCGCGAGTCTGCCTTGTACCAAGGCGTCTACAACAAAGGAACGGTTGCGATGGCTAATTCGGGCCCGAACACCAACGGTTCGCAATTCTTTATCATGCATATCGATTATCCCCTGCCACCGAGCTACTCGAAATTCGGCAAAGTTCTCGAAGGCCATGAGGTGGTCGATGCGATCGCTAGCGTTCCCAGAAATCATAACGACAAGCCGAATGAGAAGGTTGTCATGGAAAAAGTAACGATCGAGGATGGACAGAACGCAGGAAACGGCTAATTCGGATCTGAATAATGCGAGCTGTCCTTCAACGGGTCTCACAGGCGAAAGTTACAGTTAGCGGCGAGGTCACCGGTGAGATCGGTAAAGGCTTGCTCGTCCTGCTCGGGGTTTCGATCCGCGATGCAGATAGCGATGCGGTTCAATTGGCCGAAAAGATCGTAAACTTGCGTATCTTTGACGATACTCACGGAAAAATGAACCTATCGTTATTGGAAATTGGCGGCGATCTGCTTGTCGTTTCCCAGTTTACGCTTTACGGGGACGTTCGCCGCGGACGCCGTCCTTCATATATCGATGCCGCGCCTCCTGAAAGGGCAAACCGCTTATACGAGCATTTTGTTGAGCAAACGCGTAAGTTTGTCAGCCGGGTCGAAACCGGGCGTTTCCAAGCGATGATGGATGTCGAACTCATTAACGACGGACCTGTAACACTGCTCATCGATACCGAAAAAGCATTTTGAAATTTTTAGATATGAAACTCAGAACAATCTCTATTATTCTTCTCTCGATTTTCACCGCGATCGCGCAAACGAGTTGCGATAAGAGCAAATCGGCAAACGCTAACAAACCCCGTACCGCGGAGGTCAAAAAAGGTGTTACGCCGGTAGCTGACCCCGAAATTGCCGTTATTGAAATGGAAAACCCGGTTTATGGAACGATAAAGGTCGAACTATATTCGAACATTGCCCCGCTGATGGTGGCTCGGTTTAAAGAGTTGGCTAAGGAGGGAGTTTACAGCGGAACCACGTTTCACCGAATCAACCAATCGGTGATCCAGGCGGGCGATCCGCTTTCAAAGGATGGCGATCCGACGAACGATGGGCAGGGCAAATCGGAAAAGCCGAACGTCGCGGCCGAGTTTTCGGATATTCCCTACAATACTGGAATCCTGGGCGCTGCCCGCGGCGCGGACAACGATTCGGCAAATTCGCAGTTTTTTATTACCTTGAAGCGGGAACAGGGTTTTGACAACCGCTATACCATTTTTGGAAAGGTAATAGAGGGGATGAACAACGTGATGACCATTTCAGGTGTTGAACCGAAGGAAGGTGAACGCCCCGTTGAACCGTTGCGTATCAAGAACGTGACGATCCAGCCACGGTAATCAGGTCAGTAGTCAGTTTTAGGCCTTGATGATAGAATAAATTGATCATAAGCTCGCGTAGCTCAGTGGATAGAGTGTTCGCCTCCGAAGTGAAAGGCCGTTGGTTCAAGTCCAACCGCGAGTACCATTTTTATAAAAAAGCAGGAGCCAAAGATCAAACTTTAGCTCCTGCTTTCCTTTTTTGCTAACCGAAACTCTTAGGGTAACGGTTGTCTAACCTGAAGCATAGGATCGCCCATCAGCACCCACGAGTTCAGCACGTCCTGACCGCCGATCAGCACACTCTTGGCATCTCGGGTAAAATCACCCAAACGAGTAAAGTTCGGATTTGCGAGTCCGATCTGATGATAAAAGCGTGTCGCCATTATTTCCTGCACGTCAGGCGTTGTCAATCCGGTCGAGGCCCACACCGCGATCGCACCTGTATGGTGAGTACCGGTATCCGTAAACTCTGATTTCATCAGATTTTCGCCGAGGCTAATCGGCGATGTCGGATTGATGAAGTAGCCGTTCAAACACGTCAGCATCGTGTAGATGCTCATATCGTCATTATTACGAAGTTCCGGAACACGTGTATTTCCAAAAAACGCTGGGACCGCCCACACCCCGACCGTCCCGTGTCCTGAGTAATTGACAAGATACGGTCCCGTATTCAAACCGGTAATGATGGTGTTATTGGCATCCGGTTGGCCGCGGTTGACCAGCGTGATCGGCATGCCTACAGGCAATTGCTGCGTTATTCTTTGGCACATCGCCTCAAAATCGAAACCGATCGGCAGATCGGAAGCGCAGAGGGCCCCCCGATTAAGATCTTGCATCGCGGGCGTCTCGAATGCCTGCACGCGGCTAAGCGCCCTGGTAAAATCAGCAGGTGAACGGCCCACAATTCTGCCGATCGATATCTCCGCGAGCCCATCACTATTAAAATCTACGAGCGAATCATCGCTCGGAAGTTCGGTGTAGAGAGTATTGACGAGGCGCGAAGGAACATAATCGAGATATCCGTTACCCTCGAAATTTCTCGGATCGTAGGAGGCATCACCAAGCAGCAGAATGTAACCCGGGGCAGTGTTCCAATTATTCTTCGCGTAGTTAAAAAACCCTTTTAGCGCGGTGTAGCTCTGGCTGCCAAAATTGAACTCATCGTAAATGTCCTCAACTTGTACAACCTTAACATCGATCCCTTGCGACCTTCGGTAGTCGGCCCACGCTTCAGCTTGCACTAACCAATCCTTGTACGCCACGATGATCAGATCCGCATCGTTCGTCGGCGCACTCAGCGTTGAGGCCCAGTTAGGTGTAACAGATAAGGGCTGCAGCAAACCTGAGTCCTCTACTCCCATCATCATCCTTGAACGATACTGCGGAATGTGAACTGAGAAACTTCCCCCGTTATCGATAACATTGGGGCCGTTAAGCTGAGTTGGGAAACCATCATCCGTCATATCGAAAACCCGGATGTTTGCCGATGCGAAGCCCGTAATATCAACGTCCCTGAAGTTTTCATTTAAGTAGAAAAGCTGGTTCTGCTCCGCGATATACTTACGGCGGTAATCGATAGTGATCGAGTTGAACAGGTTCGAGTCGCCCGGGGATTGCGATATTACCTCAAGGGTGTTTACCCCCTCTCGCAGGAAGGCAGGCGAGACTACGTACGACCGGCTGAACTTCGTATCAAAGCTGCCCGTAACAGCCGGCAGGGTTAGTCCGTTCAACGTGATGCCGACCGAGTGGGGCGTCAACGAATGACCCTGAAACTCGATCGTGATCGGGTTGCGGCGATTGCTAACGTCGAGTCCGAACAAGTTGAAATTGATCGTAGTCGGTGTGAGCGATCCAACTCCCGGGCCGAAAAAGTTGGTGTTCTCACCGTTTAGGATTGTATTTATATACGTGGTTTTTGGCGCTCGAACCGCCTGGTACTGAAAGTTGGCCGATGGAAGTGACTTAGACGGGAATACGTTGCGTGAGCCCCATCGAAATCCTGGCCCAGATCCTACGATCAAGTAGTAGATCTGCGTGTCGCTTTCGATCTCGTCAATTCCCTTTCCGTAGAATTCGATATAATCGCCGGCTCCGCCAACATTCATCGCGATCTGACCGCCGCGCACAAACAGTTGCCATAGAGCCGAGCTCGCATTCACATCGAAACCGGCCGCCTCCAATTGCGCACGCGTTACGCGATACATTCCGTTTTTGCGGATCGCGATCTTAACACCTGATTGGGCTGCGAGAGCGCGCTGCGTGTCCATCGCTCTTCTCATCTGATTCGCTGACAATTTCGACTGCACATCCATCGACCCAATCGGACGATCGATCTCGACCATGCCGGTCGCCCTGCTCTTTTCGAATGCAAGATGCTCAGACGAATAACCGGCGATCGGCGTTAGATCATTCACCCGGGTCACGTTAAATTGATTCGAGGTGTAAGCGCGCCCGGCCATGTCCTCGCTTTCTATTAGGTAAACAGTGTCCAGGGCGCCATTCAAATCGAAGAACGAGTATTCGGTCCCGCTAACCGCAACCTTTCCGATCCTTCCGGCAGAGCCCGGGATCATGCTCGTCGTAGCCAACTGTTTCTGGCCACCGACAACGCGGTAAACGTTAAAACCGAAATTTTGTTTCTCGGTTTCCATGGTCCATTTAAGCCAGGCCCCGCGGCCGTCGGAGAATGCGTCGGTTGTCTGAAATCTGACAGGTTCGCCCCCGGTAGCTTCTTTCACGGTAATACCGGTGCCCGGGCCGATCACTCGCCGTCCTTTTTGCGCAAATGCTGTAATGTTAAACAACATTGCAAAGAGAATTAATACTGTAACTGATGCAGTTCGTCTCATATGTCAGACTCCTATTTTTAATGCTTCAAATGATGTGCTTACACACATGTATGTCAGGTAATGGTAAATTGTAACTAACTTTACTACGTTTCTACTTTTTTGCAAAGAGATTTTAACGGATGAAATAAAAAGATTTTTTTTCGCGAAACCCGCTAAAAGACAGGTCAAAACGAAGGAAAGTAACAGCAATGCAACGCTTCGAAACCCACCCTCGCGAATGGGCGTTTTAGGGCCGCGAATCCCGGGTTATCCAGAGAGGAAGTTCGGCCACGCTCGAAAGGGTCGCAAAGTCCTTATCCATGAGCTCGTCATCAGATACCTTCTCGTGAAACCATTCGGTCTCGTAGGGCACATAAACTGCCCGGGCTCCGAGCTCCAAAACCGGTAAGATATCAGATCTCAATGAGTTACCGACCATCAAAAACTCGTTCGGCCGGATGTTATTCCGGTCTAGTATCTCCTGGTAAGTCGCCTTGATCTTTTTCGAAACGATCTCGACGCGGCCGAAATAGTCCCCTAAACCAGAACGCGCCAGCTTCGCCTCCTGGTCGAAAAGATCCCCCTTTGTTACCACCATCAAAGAATAGTTCGGCGCGAGGGCCTGGATAGTTTCATGCACGCCGTCCAAAACTTCGATAGGCGCCGAAAGCATTTCTCGCGCAAAGCCGATTATTTCGCGGATCTCGGTACCGGTTACGCGGCCTTCGGTCAGTTCGCACGCGGTCTCGATCATGGACAGGGTAAAACCCTTGATCCCGTAGCCAAAATGCAGAATATTCCTGCTCTCAGCATCGTCCAGGCGCTGCTCGACCCATTCCCTGTCGTGATAACCGGCCAGGAGCAGGCTATATTTCTCTTTCGCCGCGAGGAATATCCTCTCGTTATGCCAGAGCGTATCATCCGCGTCGAAAGCGATCGTAGTGATCATTTTTGTGCCCTTTCCGGCTTAACCGTTTAACAGCTGGCGGAGAACGTATGGGAGTATCCCGCCGGCCTTGTAATATTCGACCTCGATCGGCGTGTCGATCCTGAGCATTAGCGTTACCTCTTCACTCGATCCGTCGGCCCTATTGATCCGGAGTGTTACGTCCTGCATCGGCTTTACATCGACGCCCTCAACCCCTTCCAGATCAAATGTTTCGGTTCCGTCGAGCTTGAGCGATAGTGCCGACTGCTCGCTCTTGAACTGCAGCGGCAAAATACCCATGCCAACCAGATTCGAGCGATGAATACGCTCGAACGATTGCGTGACGACCGCATTTACTCCCATCAACCGGGTGCCTTTGGCCGCCCAGTCGCGCGAGCTTCCGGTGCCGTATTCCTGCCCGGCAAAAATAACGAGCGGGCTTCCTTCTTCCTTGTACCTCATCGCCGCGTCGTAAATGCTCATTTCCTCGCCATCGGGCTGGTGCTTCGTAAAACCACCCTCGATCGGCGAGACCATCAGATTCTTGATACGCACGTTTGCAAAGGTTCCACGGAGCATTACGCGGTCGTTGCCCCGGCGCGAACCGTATGAATTGAAATCCTGTGGTTCGACTCCCAACTGCTGGAGATAAAGGCCCGCGGGGGAATTGGTCTTGATCGCACCCGCGGGTGAAATATGATCTGTCGTTACAGAATCGCCAAAGATAGCGAGCGCCCGCGCACCCTTAATGTCGGAAAAACTACCGCCGGATTCGGAATAATCGTCAAAATACGGGGGCTCCTGAATGTAGGTTGAATGGGTGTCCCACTCGTAAACCTGTCCCACCGATGATGGAATGTCGTTCCACAACGGATTTTTCTCGGCGAATTCGCTATAAAGCTGTCGGTAGGTTTCCGGGTCGAATGCTGTCTGTAGGACCTCGCGGACCTCGTCCAACGACGCCCAAATATCTTTCAGGAAAACATCGTTTCCCTCGCCGTCCTGTCCGAGCGGGTGAAGATAAACGTCTTTAACGACTGTTCCCGCGAGGGCAAATGCGACCACAAGCGGCGGAGACATCAAAAAGTTCGCTTTAATATTTTGATGAACGCGCGCTTCGAAGTTGCGGTTACCCGAGAGGACCGAAGCTGCGATAATGTCGTTCTCTACGATCTCTTCCTCGATCGAGGCATCGAGCGGGCCGGAGTTTCCTATGCAGGTCGTGCAGCCGTAGCCGACCAGATTGAATCCGATCTCATCCAGATATTTCTGCAACCCTGTTTTAGCAAGATACTCGGTGACAACACGCGAACCCGGTGCGAGCGAGGTCTTGACGTAACTCGGGACCTTAAGGCCTTTTTCAACCGCCTTTTTCGCGACAATCCCGGCCGCCAGCATTACCGACGGATTTGACGTATTCGTGCAGGAAGTGATAGCCGCAATAAGCACATCGCCGTTTCCGATCGTCGTCGTTATGGTCGGCGTGTCGGAATCGAGGTCCTGAACCCGGTCGGGTGTCGGGCGGTTATTGATCATCTCGACTTCAGTCGTGATATTTGTATTTTGACTGCTAACCTCACCCAGCACAGGCAGCGGAATAGATTTAGAACTTTGCTCACCGCCACCCATAGCGTGAAATGACGTCTCGGCCCCCATCGTGACCAGGTAACGCTTATCGAGGTCCTCAGCGGGCTTCCCGTAACCGCCGTCAGCAACACTTTTTGTAAAAAGCTCGAGAAAACGGTCGTCTAATTGCGACAACTCGATGCGGTCCTGCGGGCGTTTTGGCCCGGCTACCGCGGGGCCGATCGTCTCCAGATTGAGATCAAGGACCATCGTGTAATCTGCTTCACCCTCACGCGGGATGCCGAACATCTCCTGCGCGGTGTAATAGTTACGGATCGTTTCGATCTGCGCGTCAGTGCGGCCCGTGGCGCGGAAATAATCGAGCGTTTTTTCATCGACGCCGAAAAATCCCATCGTGGCGCCGTATTCCGGGG